>SDBT01000449.1_pt1 | contig 65043 bp, 65 predicted proteins | sample 2277101 | NCBI WGS metagenome assembly SDBT01 (sample SAMN10404973, study PRJNA504765) | marine sediment metagenome | isolation source: marine sediment core GS10_PC15, 103 cmbsf | place: Arctic Ocean: Southern Knipovich Ridge | collected 2010 | reverse complement strand
AGGGTTTCAACGGGAGCAAATCCAGCGATGATCACAGGATCTCCCCAGGGTGGTGCCCAGAGTACTTTGGTCAGGTAGGCTTCATAAAGGCCAAATATCATCCCGGCAAATACCAGGCTGGGGAAGCGGGGTTGAGGAGCTCTGTAAACCAGGCTTGCCAGCAGGATAATGTGCAGCCCGTAGAGCGGAACTACAACCAGCAGTCCCCAGCTGTGAAAGAAGGGAAACATATCCGAGCCTGAAAAAACTTCCGCGAAGAATGTTGAAAAGGCGGCCAGGATAATCCAGAACAGCCACTGATGTTTTACTGATATTGAGTTTTCTGTGTTCACGATAATTCCTTATCTCCAGTATTCAGTTCGATTGGAAGGCAGGAGAAAGGGTTTTCTCCCGCCAGATTACTGATCTATGGGTTAATACAGGGGAGAGTTCTGAAAAGTTGCAGTAATTAAAAAGGGACGAAGTCCTTTAAAAGGACTTCGTCCTTGATTTAATCTCGGGAGGACTGGATTTTTTAGTTAGTTTTCCCTTCTTTTTTCTCAGTCGATTTATTCCTCTGGAAAAGGGTAATCACCACCGCGCCAAAAGCCAGGCTGATGACGTAAGGGAAGATCAGGAACCAGCCAACCATGGGGAGTAAACTGGCCAGTAAGAATACAGCCCCGGCTCGGATGTCCTTTTTGACAGATCCAAAATCCGGAAATAAACGATTTCCAAGGATTTGTATCAAAGCAGTCAACCCAAATAACAGCCCGATCAGGAACGCTCCGTATATTAAAAAGGTTGGGATATAGAACAAGCCAAACTTGCTGCCCAGTGATCCCAGACCAAGAACAAAGATTGAGATCAGGATCGTATTCAACAAACCAATCCAGAATGAGCGTTTCCAGTTTGTTTCCAGAGTGGCCTGAACTTTTTCAATACATTCTGGGAATAAACCTCTGGTAATAAGGAAAGCAGCCACAAGGGTTACCAGGGAAAGGGCGGACAGGATGATAATAAAAAAGGTTTCCATGAGATCCTCCAAATATTAGGGTTGGTGATTATTGTCCCGGATGGGATTGATCCGGAGTAGGAAAAAATTGACAAAAATACCCAGTACGCCAGCGGCCAGGATCAAAATCCAGGGCGGCGGCAGGGCAGCCGGTAGGTTGAACTGAATCCGGGTGGGATCCAGAAAAACTTTGAGGTTTAGCTGCAGCTGGGCCCACCAGACCAACCAGCTGCTGGCCAGCTGGGTCAGGAAAATATTTACCGCAGCCAGTATTTCCCCGGGGGTGTTTAAGACTTGCGGCAGCCAGGAAGCGGCCTGGATAGCAGGTATCAGGGCTCCGATTACCGCTCCGGCGGCCAGGGCCTCTATCACCAGAGCCCAGGTCAGGTCGCTGGTGACCTTTTTGTTTTCCCGTAGTTTGACTAACACCATGCTTGAGAGATCCTTGGTTAACGAAAACTCAGGCAGGTTTTCCAGGTGGATGATAAGCAGATTTAGACGGGCCAGTTCTTCCCGGCAGGCAGGACATCCATCCAGATGATCCTGGATTGCCAGGGCAGCTGATTTCTCCAAAACCTGGTCGATAAAAGCCTGAAACTGATCCGAATCGGGGTGATTGATTTTATCTTTCATAATCTTCTTCCTCCAGGGTTTCCGCCAGATTCTGGCGGCCCCGGTATAGATGGCTGCGCACGGTATTCAGCGGAAGATTTAGGGTCTCTGCCATGTCCTGGTAAGACAATCCCTGGAAGTGGCGCAGTTCCAGGGCTATTCGTTGGTTGTCTGGCAGTTTCCAGAGTGCTTGGTAAAGCACCTGGTGTTCCTGGGACATTTCCAGTAGGTTTTCTGGATTATTGGAACGTTCACCCTTAATCTGATCTTTCTCGTCTTCCAGGGGCACCCGGTCCAGCCGGCCTTTTTTAATGTGGTTGAAGCACAGGTTGGCTGCCAGAGTGCGCATCCAGGGTCCGAAAGGCCGGGAAGGATCATACCGTGAAAGCTTCTGGTAAGCCCTGATAAATGCTTCCTGGGTTAAGTCTTCAGCTTCCTGGCGATTGCCCAGGATCCGATAGCAAACATTGAATACTGAAGCCTGGTGTTCCTGGATTAATGCCCCGTAGGCGTCCAGATCACCTTTCAGAACCCTGCCTGCCAAGCCTTTTTCCCCGAAATCTGCCATGTCTATATTGTATTACAGCGAAGGTCTTGTAAAAGTTGCAGAAGAAACGTTTTACGTTTGAACGTTCAGCGTTAAATAGTCTTACTTGTCTGAGGTATCAGGGAATGCTATAATTTCCACGCATTATTGAATAATAGTATGCACCCCGGTAGCTCAATAGGATAGAGCGATGCTCTCCTAAAGCATAGGTTGTGGGTTCGACTCCCTCCCGGGGTATGCGGAAAAATCTCCTCACCCAGATGGGTAGGAGGTTTTTTTTCGTTTAGAGACCTCGGAGGTCTCAGTCTGCAGATTTTTTATTTTTGATCAGGTGCCTGATAGCCATGACCGGATGATGCCAGATCATCCGCGGTCCGGCGTAGCGCATGGCCTCTTTAACTCTCTCCCGCATCTCGGGTTTGTAGCAGTGCACGGTGCAGTTTTGGCAGGTGGGTTTTTCGACTCCAAAGGGACATTTCTCAAGGCGTTCTTCTGCATAATCCCACAATTCTGAACAATCTTCACAAAGCTGATGGGAATTGTGCTGACCCCTGCAGTACAGGCTGATCATTGCCTGAAGAGTTTCTCTTTCCTGTGATAATTTCATAGATAAATACCAGTAAATTATATTATAAACGACCTTCGAGATCTTTAAGACCTCGGAGGTTGTTGTTCAATGACAGATCAGGACGGGTACATCTGCTTGGCGCAGCAAGGCATCCAGGGTGCTGCCAAAGAGCACTTCCATAACCGGCTGGTAACCGTAACCGCCAACAATCAGGAAATCGCAGCCCTGGGTTTTCTTGTTTTCCAGAATCACCTCCGCCGGAGAGCCAATTTCAGTAATGAAACTCGCTTCAATATTACGTGCAGTCAGGTACTCTCGGGCTTTGTGGAGAGGATTACTTCTGACAGCGCTGTTCTCTGGAGCAGTCACGACAGTAAGCTGGATGCCCCATTTTTCTGCCAGGTAAGCAGCCAGGTAGAGGGCTTCAGTAGCTTTGGGACTGCCGTCAAAGGCCAGCAGGCCGTGTTTCATTGCTGAAGGTGATGGAACAGCCAGAAGGGGGCGGGGGCAGCTCTGCACCAGGGAGCGGATGCCGGAGCGCAGCCTAGCAGCTGGCCGGTTTTCCGGAGGGTGCTCCAGGCTGAAAACCAGCAGATCGTTCCACTGAGCCCGCTGAGTGAGGGTTTCCAGCACCTCTCCGCCTTCGATATATAGTTTTGCCTCCAGGTTTTGACCCTCACTCTTTTTCCGTAGTTCTGTCCGCAGATTCCGAAGGTGGTCCGCAGCAGGATCAAATGGATCCCGGATTATATGCAGTGCGGCTATATTGCTTCCTTCAATTTTTGCGATGGTGAAGGCTTGCTCCAATGCTTTCCAACCGCCCTTTGCTCCGTTATGTGCGACCAATATTGCAGAAAAGATCTGACCTTCTTTCCTGGGCATTAGGTGGTGCCTACGCCAATCCCCGATTTCCCCCAATTGAGGGGCAGCCTGGGGAAAGAGTTTTTTCTTGAACCTTTTCCAGCGGTGAACCAGACGATTGCCGTAGGCTGCCACCAGGCTATCCACAGCAGCGGCGGGTTTAATTTCCCAACCGTACTGGCGGCTGAGCTCTTTTTGATATTGGGTGAGCCAGATGTACAGATCTGTGGGAGTGCGCTCCGGGAAATCACGCAGAAGTCCCGATTGGGAAACTGTTTGCAGAAGGGGCAGGTAAACTTCTTCAACCCAGTTTTCAGCTGCTTCCTCATTTGAGTAAGGATAATGATGCTGCATCTCCAGGTTGAGATGATGGGAAGTGATTTGATCTCGAAGCTGCTGGTAGTTTCCCGGAATGCTGGTCGCAAATTCCAGATCGGGCCGGAGCTGATCAAGACCGGTGTCCTTTCTGAAATGGACCTGCTGGTTTTTGATGATTACATCCTCGAAATTATCATCAGGTGTCAATGGAACGGAGCTTTCAATTTTGGTGACGTAAGCAGGGATCTGGGTGTTGCCTCGTTGTCGGGCGACAGATACACGGTGATTGCCATCCAGTACAAAATAAACTTGATCTATTTGATAAACATCTATGGGATGGATCTGCTGATCCATCTTGATTTTGACCCGCTGCCAGCGGTCAGGATCAATAGCCTCGCGGGGGAAAAATTTTCGTGTGAAATCATTGGGCCGGCTGACGCTGCCCACTATCGCGTCCAGGGGAATATCCACCAGGCCCAGCTTCTGGGATTGCTCGTATTGGAGCTGGTCTTCCACTTGTTGAAACTTGATTAAGTGTTTTGAGGACCCGGTTAGTGTGCTCCAGATATTTTCCAGGGCTGCCCTTCGGCGGGCATCCCTGAAATCCTCAGCTGTGTTGGCCAGGGAGGGAAAGTAGGGTTTTTCTTTGGGAATATAATGACGCTGACCGGAACGCAGCAGCCCTTTGCGGTGGCCGTAAGTATTAATCACCTTGGTTTGGTCAACGATGGATTCAACTGTTTCATCTTCCGTGTAAACATGGATATGACCGTGAAAAAAATAGGTTGGCTTAAAGGTTTTAATCAGCCAGCGGAAGGCTTTATATCCTCCGTGGATGTTGCTGTCTTTGTCATGAACTCCGAAAGGAGGACTGTGGGCGATCACAACATCAACATAACGTCCAAAAACGATTTTTTTCCACAGCAGTCTGGGCACCATACCCAGGACGTAGCGCCACATCTCCTGTTGAGAATATAGAAAGGGACCTTTTTTGTAGGGCAGGGATCCTTCGAATCCAGCAAAAATTAAATCGTTCAGCACCACGATCCGGTTGTGCAGGTCAATCGCACCCCGGGGTCCGTATAGCGGACCGCTTTTGCCATATTCTACTCTTTGATCGTGATTGCCTCTTACATATAGAACAGGAACCTCATAAAGCTGGAATAACTTTTCTATATGGTAATAGGGCAGATCACCGCAGGATAGGATTAGATCGATATCTTTAAATCTTTCATAGCTACCTTTCTCAAGCAGTTGAGAATCGATCCGGTCGCTGACTGAGAGTATCTTTAAAGCTCGGCTGGGCATACCCTATCTTAATCCCTAATACCCTGTTTTGGCAAGTTGCAATGGTTGCATAAACAATATCGAACTGAGGTTTATATGAAATATTCTGAAAATTGTAAGAATATTGTGGAGTAAAGAATTTCTTTCATCTAATCGGGTCGTTATTGAAATAAATCGGGCTGCTTTAAATAGAAAGCAGCCCGATTAAACTTGAGTATTTATTGATTGTTATTTTACAGGTTCAAAGGCTGGATCGGATTTAATTGCCATAGAGGTGTCTTGAATTAATTGAGGAGATTTTAAGAAAACCATTAAACCTGTTCCGATAATGAGCATAATCGCCGCCAAAACGTAAGCATAATCATAGTTGCCATAAACATCCTTGATGATACTGCCGAGCTGAGAAACCATAAAGCCACCTAGTCCCCATGCAGAATATACAACACCGTAATTCATTGCTAAATTCTTGGAGCCGTAAAAATCTTTCATTAATGGAGGGATTACAGCCAGATTGGCACCGTAGTTAGCCCCTACTAAAGCTACAAAAACCATCAGCACAGGGACGTTTGCCAGCATGCTGTCAGCTCCTGCAAAGAACAAACCACCAATCAAACCAGCTTGCATTACAAAAGCGATCAACAGGGTGTTTATTCGACCAATTTTGTCAGATAAAATCCCATATAATACACGTCCTCCGCCATTTCCCAATGCCAGCGCAGAAACAGCAATCGCACTAAATGCGGGTAACCCGATTTGATCTTTGACTATCGAAGCTAGATTTCCGATGATCATCAAACCTGCACCACTGCCAAAAGCGAAGACGATCCAGATAATATAGAACTGCCAGGTGCGGACAGTTTCTTGGATTGAAAAATCTTTGTTGGTTGACTTTGAGGTGGATATGATCTGTTCATCACCATTTGGTACAAAGTTTTCTGGAGGATTTGTCAAGAATTGTGCAAAACTAACAACAACAATGAGCATGCCAATGCCAAGATAGAACATGGTTGTTTGGAATCCTAATGAAGCCATTAAAGATCGAGCCAGGGGTGCAACCCAGACACTGCCCGTGCCAAAACCAGCCACCACGATTCCAGAGATTAATCCAGTCTTGGATGCGGAAAACCATTTGAGAGCAGTTGGGCTGGCAGAAGCGTAGACAAAACCAATTCCAGAGCCCAAAAGGACACCAAAGGCAAGGGTGAACATCCAGGGTGAGCTAGAAAAACTGGAGATAATTACACCTAAACCAGCCATTAATCCACCGGCGCTGACGATGATCCGGGGGCTATAACGAACTAGCAACCGGGCACCTACAAAGGTCATTATGGAAAAGACAACACAAGCAACCGAATAAGGTAATGATTTTTGTGATTCCAGCCATCCCCATTCAACTGGAATATTTGCTTTGAAAACACTCCATGAATACAATACACCTAAAGCCAGCAGGGCTGATGTTCCTGCGATGGTTACCACCCAACCCCTATTCTTAATAGAATTTTTTTCAGTGTCTCTGTTTTTCATAGTGTTAGAATTCCTTTGTTATATTGTTTTCAATTTGACCAAAGCCGAAATTATATCATAGTTGTCAGACAACTACCGTCTCACCTTTCCTTGGTGTGTATAGATGGTTTTTTTTATCACCAAGCACTCGTAATTATTGAAACGAAACCATCCTTGACATTAATAATTAGTTAGGATAAACTAACTAAAAGCTATGGATACAAAAACCGTGGTTCTCAACACTGTGGAAATGATCTCCCAATTAATGGGAGAGCTGGAAAGCAAAGCATTTGACCAAGAGGGTTTTTCTGATATCACCATGAATCAGATGGTTTATCTGGAAACGATTTCTCGCCTTGAGCAGCCCAGCTTCGGTGATATTGCTGAGCACTTGGAGGTGACCAGGCCATCTGTTTCTACTATCATTAAAAAATTGATCAGTGCGGGATATGTTAAGAAGGAACAATCCCTGGACGATGGCAGAGTGTTTTTTCTACACCTAACAGATAAGGGAATCCGTTTTAATGAATTGCACAGTGAGGTCCATCAGATCCTGGCTCAAAGGATCACACAAAGATTGAATCAAGGTGAAATTAAGGATCTCGCTGTTCTATTAACGAAAATATCGCTTGAGAAAAACCAGGAAAACTAATGATCCTGATTAATACAATTTTCACACAACCTACTTACCCCTGGTAGTTCTTGTTTACTTTTGATAATCCTCTCCGTAAACTCTATCAGGATCCAGTAAAAAAAACCTCACACCATACATCAATATAGGCAATACGGTTGTGGATCTGGGCTGCGGTATGGGTTATTTTCCATCCCACTGGCCAAACTGGTTGGAGAGCTTGGTCTGGTTATTGGGTTGATCTCCGACCCCGGATGTTGGAAGGTCTTTATCGACGGGCGGAAATGGACAGCCTCCTGGTCCGCAAGGAGATTTAGATATGGAAATTCAAGTTAATTTATGGACGATCTTGCTGGCGTCTAGTTTGACGGCTATAGTTACTGGTCTGGGTGCTTTGCCATTTATTTTTGTTAAGAACTTCAATCGTTGGTGGTTGAGCATTTTCCAGGCTACTACTGCAGGATTGATATTAGGAGCATGTTTTAACCTTATTCAAGAAGGCGCCGAAATAAACCCGTTTAGGACCATTATAGGCATTTTATTGGGTCTGGTATTAATTGTTTTGGCGAATTATTTTATCAGCCGCCGGGCTGATGTTGACCTTGGCGAACTGGAAGGAGCGGATGCCCGTAAAGCCCTGTTGATATTGGGAATTATGACAGCTCATTCCTTTGCAGAGGGAATTGGTGTGGGAGTGAGTTTTGGAGGAGGGCAGAAACTGGGTTTGTTCATCACGGCTGCCATTGCTATTCACAATATTCCTGAAGGGTTAGCTATTGCCCTAGTGATGGTTCCTAAAGGCACCAAAGCCTGGAAAGCCGCCCTGTGGAGCATTCTTTCCAGCCTTCCCCAGCCGCTGATAGCCGTACCAGCCTTTTTATTTGTGCTATTTTTTGCTCCCTGGCTTCCGGTTGGATTAGGTTTGGCCGCCGGGGCTATGATCTGGATGGTTTTCGCCGAGTTGATTCCTGATGCCTATGAAGGCGGCGCCTCGGGCGCTGAAATCGGTATTGCGGCCACATTGGCGTTTGTTGCGCTGCTGGCTTTCCAGGAATTTGTGCTGGTATTCTGATAAATAACAATCTATATCATTGATTTACCTAAAACTCGCTCAAGGAAGAGCGCCAGCTCTTCCGGATATTCAGTACGCAGGAGCTGGCGCCTGTCCTGAGCAATACCGATGGGCTCTTGCTTGAGCCGTGAATGGAAACTCGATCCTTCGTCTGCAATCCTCCGTTCCCTGTTTGTTTTCAAAAACTTGTTATAATCCCCTGGATGTAATAGTCAATCAAAGGATTCATTTAACGGTGAAGGCTGCCAGGAGTTAGTATCAGTATAATGAAAGAAACCTTAGTGTTTGACCTTGGCGGTGTATTAATCGACTGGGATCCCCGTTTCCTCTACCACAAAATCTTTCCTAATCAGGATGAAATGGAATATTTCCTGCGGGCGGTCTGCTCTCCGGAATGGAACCTTCAGATGGATGGCGAAAAATCCTTTAATGACGCTATAAATGAGTTAATTCCCCACCATCCGGAATATGCTGACCAGATCCGGGCTTATTTTAACCGCTGGGAGGAAATGATTGCCGGGATTATTCCTGAGACGGTTAAAATCCTGGTGGAGTTAAAGAATGCCGATTATCCACTGGCAGCTCTTAGCAACTGGTCATCTGAAACCTTCCCGGTAGTCAATGCTAAATACGAGTTTCTGGATTGGTTCAAACCCTTGATCATTTCCGGCAGGGTGGGATTAGTAAAACCTGATCCAGATATATTTCATTTGATCTTGTGTTCAATCGATCGGGATCCTGATCAGTGTATTTTTATTGATGATATGAAACAAAATATCCAGGTTGCTGACGAGATCGGATTTGATACTATACATTATTCTTCCCCTCACCGGCTACGATTGGATTTGGTATCGCGGGGAATCTTATCGGCTGACTAGTGATTTAGTTGAACAAAATGCCAGAAATCCATGAACAAATCTGATCCTAAATCCCTGGGAAAGTCTATTATAAGCAGGCTGCCCTTTTATTACGGTTGGCTGATGCTGCCGGTTGCGGTAATAGCCACCGCGGTAACCGGGGTCGGGCAAACCTACGGTATTTCTGTGTTTAACCCCTCCTTGTTGGAATCCCTGGGTATCAGCCTGTCAGCTTTAACAGGCGCGTATATGGCAGGCACACTCTTGGCCTCCCTGCCCCAGTCTTTTATTGGTTCATTAATGGACCGGTTTGGCATCCGCCGGACCATGTTTGGTATTGTGATATTACTGGGAGGAGCTTGCTTAATATTTGCAAGAGTCAATTCTCTCTTCACATTATTCCTGGGTTTTTTCACCCTGCGTTTGCTGGGACAAGGAGCTCTTTCTCTACTGGCGGGCAACATTCCAGCCATGTGGTTTCGGGAAAAACTTGGAACGGCCTCTGGTATAGTCAACGGGGGATTTTCAATCAGCATGGCCCTTATTCCGGCGTTTTTCCTGGCGATGGTAAACCGTATTGGTTGGCGAGCTTCCTACACCCGGCTGGGATACCTGGTCTGGTTGATCATGCTGCCTATCCTGCTGCTGGTATTCAGGAATAATCCTGGAGATGTTGGCCAGGAGATGGACGGAGTTAAAGGCGGAGAAGATCAAGGCCCTGAGGCAAGTTCCAACGGTGAATATTCATTTTCGGTATCAGAAGCCCGCAAAACCCCGGCATACTGGATATTGCTGATGAATTCAGCTTTATGGGCCATGATTGTCACGGCAGTCTTCTTTAATTTGCTATCGATCTTTGATTCCCTGGGCATATCCCGGGAAGTTGCCGCGGCTACCTATACTACCTGTGCGGCCGCTGCGTTGTTAACTCAGTTGTCCCTGGGTTCATTTGCCAACCGGGGACCCCTTCAATACCTGCTGTTAGCCTGTATGAGCTTCCTGGCGGGAGGTATTGTGGTATTGACAAATGCCAGCTCACCCTGGATTGCCCACAGTTATGCTGTTCTGATCGGAATATCCACCGGACTGATCTCATTGGTCGGTGGGACAATCTTTGCCCGTTACTTTGGCAGAGACCATTTAGGGAAACTACGGGGCGGTGTGCTGACTGCTCAGGTAGCTGGCAGCAGCCTGGGTCCCTTTATCACCGGGTTGATTTATGACCTGACCGGAAGTTTCCAATTGTCAATGTGGATTTTTGTGGCCATCCTGATCCCAGCTGCTTTGATATCTATTAAAGCAGTAAAACCTTCCCCTCTGGAAATTGAAGACCAGAAGGTGTGACATTTGGAATAACGCATCATGGACCTCTACAATCAAGAAATTCTTGATCAGGCTCTGAAATCGCATGAATTTCTCCAGATAAAATTAATGCTCTGGATGGAAGAAAAGGACGTCTGGAGGAGGGAGCTCCCTACCTTGAATTTGGTTCCAAATATTTTTCCTGGAACATCCTTGTGTAATTCTTGAATCTTTACCCGCCAACTCTATAATTCTTCTAATTTCTTCCAGAAAATCCAGTTATTATCTGGGTTCATAAATTTAACCACTATCTGTGGGGGGCAATTATTAACTTCCACCAGATAGAGGGGATTATTGATGCTTGACAGAGATCGAGTGATCTTGTATACTCCAGATAGAACATGTAGGAACAAGTAGGTACATGTTGGATAGAGGTCATTTGGACCTCTCCATCTGAAACAGGATAAGATTATGAGCAAAGCCCTCTATCAGCAAATAGCCGACTCGATCTTGGAAAAGATCACTAAAGGAGAACTCAAGCCGGGAGCTCGCCTGCCTTCAGAGCATGCCTTAAGCTCAGAGCACAAAGTCGGACGTAATACTATTCGCCACGCATTAAGTGACCTGGCAGCCAAAGGTTATGTGGAGTCAGTTCAAGGCGTGGGAACATTTGTCACAGAAACCCATTTTCCCAAAACCGTTGAATTCCTTTATGGGTTTTCCCAGGAAATGGCTCAGCGTGGAAAAGTTGTAACAAGTCAGGTGATTGAATCGGAGCTGATTACTGCGGATCCATTGTTGGCAAGAGTTCTGCAGATCCAACTGGGCGCTGAAGTGGTTTTCTTAAATCGTTTAAGAGTTGTGGATGGAAAACCCGCTGCAATCGAACGGGCTTATCTGCCTCACAGTTTCTGCCACGGCATTCTTGATCACGATTTTTCCCAAGAATCTCTCTATGATGTGCTGGCAACCCAGTACAACATGAAGCCGGATCATGCCGAACAGGAAATCGGGGCGGAAATTGCCACTCCCCAGGTAGCTGATCTGATGGACTTGGAACATCCAGCGTCTGTCCTGGTCATCCGCAGGGAAACACGAACAGCTGATGGTCGGGTAATCGAATATGTGGAATCCGAATTCCGGGCTGACCGCTTCCGTTTTTACACAAACCTTAAAGCATCGGCTTCTTCACCCACCTCAATCTTCCAGCGTTTTCCGATTGAAATCGGGAGTGAATAATAATTATGGATAACTTGAGCGATACTGATCTGAAAAAAATAGTTGATGAAGTAGTATCCAGCCTGATGCGAGAGATACCATCCCAGATTACGGCTGCCACTTCCCAGGCTAAAGTGCTGTCGGATGCTCCAACCGGCAGTACAAAGATTGTCGCAATTGGAGCAGATCATGGTGGATTCTTATTAAAAGAAACTCTTAAATCATTTCTGGAAGATAAAGACTACAGTGTGATTGACTGCGGCACTAGTAGCCAGGATTCCGTGGATTATCCAGATTTTGCTCTAAAAGTTGCTGAGCAGGTAGCTTCCGGAACTGCTTGGCGGGGGATCATGATTGATGGGGCTGGGATAGGCAGCTGCATGGCTGCCAATAAAGTTCCCGGTGTGCGGGCAGCCATGTGCTATGACCACGCCACAGCTTCCAACAGCAGGGAACATAATAACGCCAATCTGCTGACCCTGGGAGCCGGATTAATTGGACCGAACCTGGCCAAACAGATTACCAGTACATTTTTAGAAACCGAATTCGGCGGCGATCGTCATGCCCGCCGGGTCGATAAAATTATGCAAATCGAGAAATAATTATGGAAACGAAAACACAGCAAGTTAAACATCTGGTTGAAGTGATTGCCCGCGAAGTGTTGATCGCTATGAATGAACAGGATTATCGGTCAACCCAGTTAGCAGGGGAGTACTGCACCTCAGAATGCGCTGAGGGCATATGTGTTGATACCTGTTTTAACAAGGTTGGTGAAGTAGTCAGCGCCGGAGCTTCGCGTTTAACCTCACAGTTGGGAAACATCCCAGAAGATCCTGATATTGCCGGGATGATCGATCACACATTATTAAAACCGGATGCCACTGCGGATCAGATTGCCCAACTCTGCTACGAAGCCCGCAAATTCGAATTTGCTTCTGTTTGCATTAACCCCACCCATGTTAAGCTCTGCGCTGAACTGCTGCAGGGAACCCAGGTAAAAGTTTGCACTGTGATTGGTTTTCCTTTGGGTGCATCTTCCCCAGAAGTAAAAGCTTTTGAAGCTCAGACAGCTCTCAAAGATGGTGCTACTGAAATTGATATGGTGCTTAATATTGGCGCTTTGAAAGCGGGAGATCTGACTCTGGTAGCGCGGGATATTCATGAGGTAGTTAAGGTTGGTCACGCAGCCGGTGCAATTATCAAAGTTATTATTGAAACCTCCTTATTAAATGATGAGGAAAAAGTCACTGCCTGCTTGCTAGCCAAGGAAGCCGGCGCAGATTTTGTAAAGACTTCCACCGGTTTTTCTGGCGGCGGTGCAACAGTAGAAGATATCAACCTGATGCGCCGGGTTGTGGGTCCCGAGATGGGAGTGAAAGCTTCCGGTGGTGTACGTGATTTTGAAGATGCCCAGAATATGGTCAAGGCAGGCGCCACCCGCCTGGGAGCCAGTGCAGGTGTGAAAATTCTACAGGGCCAGCTGGAATCCAATGGCAACGGGAAACAATCCTCCCCGGCCAATAAAGAGCAGGCGTACTAAAAGGTTTTTTATGAAAATTGCCCGAGTTACAGGGAGTACCATCTCAACCATAAAAAGTCCCAGGATTATGGACACCAAGCTCTTGATCTGCAAAGAGACTGATGCCACCGGAATAAATGAATTTGGCATATCCTATGTGGCAATTGACCTTGTGGATGCTGGCGAGGGAGACTTGGTGCTGACTTGCCATGGATCTGCTGCCCGGCAGACAGGTATCACCAAGGAAACTCCGGTAGATGCGGTGATCATGGCTGTGTTGGATCATCTGGAAGTGGATGGCGAAATTACCTTCAGGAATTGAAGTTCAGGAGTAAGACATGCTGATTGCGAAAGTTATTGGAACTACAGTATCAACTATCAAAGAACCAACCCTGGAAGGCAGGAAGCTTCTCATCCTGCGCCAAACAGACGTAGATGGTAAACCGGCCGGAAAACCTTATGTTGCTGTTGATACTTTGGATGCTGGCATTGGTGACCTGGTCCTGACAGCTCATGGATCAAGCGGCAGACAGACCGAGATCACAAAGAACCGCCCGGTTGATGCAGTGATAATGGCTGTGATTGATCATCTCAGTGTGCTTGGAGAGGTGACTTACCAGAAGGATTGACATCCAGGAATAATTGATTTCAAACCAGGAAAATATTATGCCAGAATTTGATAAGGATTTACGTTCGATACAGCAAGCCCGTCAGATGGTCATTCAAGCCCGGGAAGCCCAGAAAATCTGGGGGCTTGCCACCCAGGCTGAAGTGGATCGGGTTTGTGAAGCCATGGCAGAGGCTGCCTATGGAGCAGCTGAAAGGCTGGGTCGGGCGGCCGCTGAAGAAACTGGTTTTGGCGTGCCCGAACACAAAAAGATCAAAAATCAATTTGCTTCCAAGACTGTCTGGGAATCCATCAAAGATGTAAAAACAGTTGGCATCATTAAAAAGGATGAGAGTAAACAGTTATATCAAATTGCCTGGCCCATGGGTGTGGTTGCCGCGCTGACCCCCAGCACCAATCCCACCTCCACGGTGATGAACAAAGTGCTTATGTCTATTAAGGCCCGCAACGCTATTGTGATCGCTCCCCATCCTTCAGCTGTCAACTGCTGCGTTGATACTGCTCAGTTGATGAACAAAGCCGCTGTCGCTGCAGGAGCGCCTGAAGGATTGATACACTGCATGTCAGAGGTTACTCTTCCGGGAACAGACGAACTGCTTTCCCATAAATATACTGCAGTGATCCTGGCAACCGGCGGCGGTCCTATGGTAAGGGCAGCTCACTCCAAGGGTAAACCCGCTTATGGAGTCGGTCCGGGAAACGTGCCAGTTTATGTTGATCGTTCTGCGGATCTTGAAAAGGCTGCCCGTTATATTGTTGGCAGCAAAGCATTCGATTATTCCACTATCTGCGCCACTGAACAGGCAGTGATCGCTGATCTCCCCATTGCGGCAGAATTGAAAGAATTGATGAGGGCTCAGGGAGCTTATTGGGTCTCACCGGATGAGGCTGAACCCCTGCGATCTGTGCTCTTTTTCCCCAACGGCGGTATAAATCCTGCTTCGGTGGGCAAATCCCCCCAGTATCTGGCAGCGATGGCAGGATTCCAGATTCCAGACAGCGCTCGCATCCTGGTCGTTGATCTGCAAACAGTTGGAAAAGATGAACCCCTTTCTCGAGAAAAATTGACCACAGTCCTGGGCTTTTATGTTGCTGATGGCTGGGAAGCAGGCTGTGATCGCTGCCTGGAGCTGATTAATTTTGGCGGTCGCGGCCACAGTTTGATCATCCATGCCACTAATGAAGAGATCATCTATGCTTTTGGATTGGAAAAACCGGTTTTCAGGATCGGTGTCAACACTATGGGGACTCTGGGAATGATTGGCTACACAACTGGTATCACTCCATCCTTGACCCTGGGATCCGGAGGTGTGGGCGGTGCGATCACCGGCGACAATATCAATGTGCATCACCTCTACAACATCAAACGTTTGGCTTTTGAGATCAGCTCTCCTCCGCCGGAAGCTTTCCTGCCGGGAAGCGTCCCTGCTGGCAGCATCCAGGCGCCGGATTATGACTCCCTTGAAAGTCTGGTACGCGAAACTGTCCAGGAAATATTACATAAGAAATAATCCATTATCAAAAAAAGTAAAACCATCTTAGTCTATTAGTACAAGGAGTAAAAAATGGCACAACAAGATCCTTCCTTTATTGCCCTCGGTATGGTGGAAACCCGCGGCCTGGTCGGCGCAGTGGAAGCCGCTGATGCCATGGTCAAGGCAGCCAACGTGGTTCTGATTGGTTCAGAATATGTCGGCGGCGGATTCGTGACCGTAATGGTCCGGGGCGATGTGGGCGCTGTCAAAGCGGCCACAGATGCAGGCGGCGCAGCCGCAAAACGGGTTGGGGATTTGGTCTCTATCCATGTCATCCCTCGCCCCCACGCTAATGTGGAAATGGTGCTGCCGCAGAGTTCAAAGGGCACCATCGGCGGCCGTTCAGAAGCCAAGAAGTAACGGGGTTGCCTTGCAATCGCCGGAACTTCACGAAACGCTTAACCGTGCTGCAGAACTCTTTCATTGGATTGACCACCCGGAACCGGTGCCTTTTGACCAGGTTCCGGAAGGCAACCTGAAAGTAGGGGTAGACCTGGGAACTGCTTATCTCACAGTTGCAGTTCTGGATGAAGATAATCAACCTCTGACTGGTGAATACCAGTTTACACAGGTGGCGCGGGACGGCCTGGTGGTCGACTTTGTCGGCGCAGTAGACCTGGTCAGATCTATGAAAGACCGGATTGAAAGGCGCATCGGCAGGGAGCTCACCCATGCGTCCAGCGGTTATCCGCCAGGAGTGCCCAGAGCTGAGGTCCAATCGACAGCCCATGTTGTTGAAGCGGCTGGATTGATTTGCACCGGGTTGGTTGATGAACCCACTGCAGCCAATGCTCTGGTTCAACTCGAAAATGGAGTCATTGTAGATGTTGGCGGAGGCACTACCGGGATCGCTGTGGTTGAGGACGGTAAGTTTATCTATACTGCTGATGAGGCCACAGGCGGGACTCATTTATCGCTGGTGATTGCCGGAGCTCATGATATTCCATTCGAGGATGCTGAGAACCGAAAGATCGATTCCCAGCGGCAGCCGGTTTTGTTCCCGGTCGTGAAACCTGTTCTGGAAAAAGTGGCCAGTATTGTTGCCAGGCATATCGAAGGATATCAAGTTCCCGAAATTGCCCTGGTAGGCGGCACCAGCGCATTTTACCGCGCTGCCGAGGAGGTTATCCAGAATCCAGGACCAGGACTATACAGGTATCCCAACCTGGGTTCCAGACCATCCTGCCCTGGTTACGCCGATAGGAATGGCGATTCATAATACCCCGTGAGATACTGCCAGATGATCGTATCAAGTTAATCCGGGCAGCATCACAAAGGAGAACTTATGGCAAGAACAGATTTTTCTTTACGTGTATATTGTTACCTGGACCGCATGCAGTCCGAGGTGGCAGCTTTTGTGGGCACTATTACCCAGGGTGACCTTCCGATTGAAGGAATGGCATCCCTTTATGTGGAAATGGCGCCTGGCAATGAGGTCTTCAGGACAGTGGACATTGCTGTCAAGGCTACTGAAGCCAAACCCGGTGCCCAGGTTGTGGAGCGGGAATTTGGTATGTTTGAGGTCCATTCTATGAATCAGGCTGCAGTTTTAGAATCCGGAAGGATCGTTCTGGAGCGCCTGGAGCTGGTTATAGAAGACCGCATTAAACCAAGCGTGTATTCTTCCAACCTGATTACCAACGTCGATCCCTACCAGGCTCAGCTGCTGAACCGCTGGCGCCGGGGGTCTATGCTGGTTGCCAGCGAAACCCTTTTTGTGCTGGAAGTAGCTCCGGCAGCTTACATCATGCTGGCAGCCAACGAAGCAGAAAAGAAAGCCAATGTGAAGGTCATTCACATCGCCTCTGTAGGCAGATATGGTCGTATGTGGATGTCAGGCACTGAAGCTGAGATGGTCACAGCCCGGGATGCAGCCATTCAGACTATGGAAAATGTAGAAGGCATTGCCGGTAAATAGCTAAAAAATTCTAGGAGTTATCCTATGCCCAAAATTTTTTATACTGAACGGGACATTGAGGATCTCTATCATAACGGGGTGACAACCCTGGTAGTGAATGACGATGTGGTTGTAACCGATATTGGCAGGGAGAAGGCCCGTAAGCTGGGTGTGGAACTGCTCAAAGAAAACGATCAGCCTTCCAGTGCACCCATCCGTCCCTATATCACTGAGAAAAAATCTCCCTCTGCTGCGCCCTCACTGCCGGATGCGTCCTCAGCGCCACCTCCTACCCAGGCAGCTCTGGAAGATCGGGTGCTGAGTGCTGTCCAGTCCCAGGTTGGTGATACGGTCGATCCCAGTTTGTTAAGAACCATCATCCAGCGGGTCCTGAAAAGTGTAGGAGGAGGCTGAGATGTTATTTGGCCGCGTACGGGGTACAGCTGTTGCTTCTGTGAAGTATCAGGATCTGACCGGGATGAAACTCCTGGTGGTGGAGCCCCTTAACAAACACCTGGAACCAACTGGCCCTCTGCAGGTAGCGGTTGATGTGGTTCAGGCAGGTCCGGGAGACCTTTGTGTAATGGTCCGCTCCCGGGAGGCAGCCCTGGCTATGGATATCCACACCTTTGTGCCTGTGGACCTGGCTTTGATTGGCATTGTAGATGAGCTGGTAGTCCAACCAGATGATCAATTTGACGTTACTCTGAAAAAAGGATCAGTAAAATACACCTGAGATGATACTCGGAAAAGTAACAGGAACAGTGGTGACAACTATCAGTCACCCTCATTTTAAAAACCGGCGTTTGCTGGTTGTGCAGCCTTTAACTCTTCCCGGAGATCCGCCTGAGGGAGATTTTGTGGCTCTGGATAATTCCCAGGCTGGTGTGGGAGATACAGTATTGGTCAACCGGGAAGGCAACGGTGCCCGTCAAATATTAGACAATCCAGACGGCTGTGTGATTTCAGTCATTGTGGGGATCGTGGATTCGCTATACATTGAGGAACTTGAATAAAGGATCAAATATGCGGGTTCCATTAATTGCCGGCAACTGGAAGATGAATAAAACCGAACAAGAGGCAATTGCTCTGGTCCGGGTATTGATGCAGCGCCTTGATTCGGCAAACGGTGTTGAGGTGTTGATCTGTCCCCCGTTCACCTCGTTATCCCAGTTGAATAAGCTGCTGGTCAGCTCATCCTTGCTGTTGGGAGCCCAGAATATTTCCAAAAAAACATCCGGAGCCTTTACCGGTGAAATTTCCGGGGTGATGGCAGCTGAGTTCTGCACTCATGTTATCCTGGGTCACAGTGAAAGACGAGCATATTACGGGGAAACGGACCAACTGATAAACCAAAAAGTCAAAGCAGCTCAAAATGCTGGCTTGATCCCGATTTTGTGCATTGGGGAAACCCTGGAAGAGAAAGATAGTGGATTGGCAACCAGTGTGCTTACCCGCCAATTAAAAACCGGCCTAAAGGAAATATTTTGTGATGATCCATCCAGGCTCGTTATTGCGTATGAACCGGTCTGGGCTATTGGAACGGGTAGAACAGCAGTGGCAGCTGAAATATCTGATTTAATTGCCCGCGTCATCCGTCCGGTATTGGGGGGATTATGGGGAGAAAAGGTTGTCGATCAAATCAGGGTTGTCTATGGTGGATCTGTTAAGCCCGCAAATGCCAGAAGTTTCATTAATCAACCTGAGATTGACGGTGCGTTGGTTGGAGGAGCGAGTCTCTCTGCCGAAGATTTCCTCGGTATCATTGATAAGGTTTCCTGATCCTATTATAGGCAATTCGTTAAGTTATTCCCCGGCGATCGTTTCTTCTTGATCCTCAAAAATGAAGACGTCTTCTATTCTCAGATCGAATACTCTTGCAATGGAATGAGCCAGTTTTAAAGAAGGGTTATATTTGCCCTTTTCAAGAAAAACAATTGTTTCCCTCCTTACACCAACCAGATCAGCTAATTTTGCCTGGGTTAGATTTTCCCGGGCTCTAAGTTCCCTGATGTGGTTATTCATTAAACTCTCCAGTTGTTTTGTAATGCCAGAGAATGATGGCATATATCAGGGCTGACCCAATTACGCCAATTCCCAGCATGGCTTCATTTTTTGAAAAAGAATCGTTAAAAATAAAAATCAGCAGCCAGAGATACATAGAATAATGAAACGCCTGATTGCCCGCGTATATCTTGGCAAGTTTTATATATTCATCTTCAGATGGAATGCCGCTATTTATTTCCATTTGCCTAGCCCTGAATTTTACAGTAAATGTGATGATTCCGGTCAGGATGATTGCACTTCCGAGAACGATCATTAAAGTTGTTGCCGGAGTAGAAATTACCAGCCATGCAAACAACCCTGCAAATAGTGCCAATAAAATAAAACCGTATAATAAGTCTTTCCACTTCAATTTCATGTCTTTCCTCCATGTTATATTAATCTAACATATTGTTAGATTAATATAACATGGTCTCTGGCAATGTCAAGAACCAATTTTATGATCTGATTGGCTTGCATCGAGCCTAGATATCAGAAATAGTTCTCTGGTGTGGTGGATTTCATTAGGTCCAGGCAGGTGTTTTTTCCTTCCACAAGACCCTGGAATAGTTTTCATAAGGAGGATGGTAAAATCCAGATTGAATGAATGAGCCTATTAACTTTTAATGAACGTCAATTCGTTAAGAGAGAACTTGTTCTGGAGAATTCCCATGCTGAAAGATTTCCAAACCAATTTGAAAAAATATGCTGACCTGGCTATCAAGGTCGGCCTGAATTTGCAGCCAGGCCAGAAGTTAATCATGCAAGCATTAAAATATGGCGGTGTGCCCATCCAGACTACACCCCTGGTCAGAGAGCTGGCTGCCAGCGCTTACAAGGCTGGCGCCCCATTAGTGGATGTGCTCTGGCGAGATGATGAACTTAGACTGATCCGTTATGCACACGCGCCGCGGGATTCCTTTGAGGAATTCCCTGCCTGGCAGGCCACGGGCATTCTGGATGTGATAGAAAACGGGGGCGCCATGCTCTCCTTATCTTCCATTGACCCGGATTTGATGCAGGGTCAGGATCCAGATTTGATGGATCAGGAACAACGTGCCATCCGCAAATACTGGAAACCCATCAGTGCCCACATCGGCAAGAACACCATGAATTGGACTGTTTTATCCATCCCTATTGAGGGCTGGGCCCGGAAGGTATATCCGGATTTACCAGAAGGAGAGGGTGTCCCGGCCTTGTGGGATACAATCTTTAAGATCTGCCGTGTTTACGAAGATGATCCCCTAGCTGCCTGGCAGGACCATTTGGATAATTTGAAAAAACGGGGAGATTATCTGAACGACAAAGCTTTCAGGGCTTTACACTATACAGCACCGGGAACAGATTTGCGGATCAGCCTGCCGGAAGGACATGTCTGGAGGTCAGCTGGTTTTAAGAACCAGGGCGGAATTCCTTTTACGGCCAATATTCCTACAGAAGAGGTCTTCACATTGCCCGATAAACGCTTCACAGAGGGCACTGTCTCATCTGCTCGCCCCCTGGCTTATTCTGGAAATGTGATTGATAATTTCAGCCTGACCTTTAAGGAAGGGGTGGTAGTAGATTTTTCTGCCGAGCAGGGAGAAGATTTGCTTAAAAAAATGATTAATGTTGATGAGGGAGCCAGCATATTGGGAGAAGTTGCCCTTGTTCCCAACAGCTCTCCCATCTCCCAATCGGGATTGTTGTTTTATAACACTCTCCTGGATGAGAACGCTTCCTGCCACCTGGCTTTGGGAAGCGCCTATCGGTTTAGTCTTGAAGGTGGCGAAAAATTATCTGAGGAAGATTTTGCTTCTCGGGGTGGAAACACCAGCCTGATTCATGAGGACTTCATGATCGGTTCCGAGCAGATGGATGTTGATGGCATCCTAGAAGATGGATCTGTTGAACCTGTCCTCCGAGCCGGGGAGTGGGCTTTTTAATAAGGTTCCCTTATTGCCTTTTCGAAAGAATTTGTATTGGAGGATGATATGAAAGATAACTTTCTAAAACCAGCTATGCTTGATCTCCGTCCTGACCTGGGGGAGATCATCACTACCCTGGAATCCAAAGCACCGTATGGAGCAGTTTCCCTTACTTCACGAGAAACTACCAGGTACCTGGTGGATAACAGCCAGGAACGTGTTATCGCTGGTGATCCAACGGCAGGCGCGATATTAACTGCTTTTGATGGTCATACCCTTTACGAAAAAGCCATTGGCGGTTTCGACCGGGATGAGATCCAGACAGCTGCCAAAGATTTCACCGCCGGTATCAAGTTTAAGGAGAATGGGGTACTGGATCCAGGAAAGGAAATCAAGCAAGACTTTCAGACCAAAATGGACCAGGATCCGGTTGCTGTGCCTACTCAAGACAAGCTTGATTATCTGCGGGAAATGAATCAGCGGGTCAACAAAATTGACTCAAAGATCGTCAATGCCAGGGTTTCTTTTGTAGAATTCCGGGAAAAAACTGTCTTCCGCAATCGCGCAGTTGATTTAGCCCAGGATGTTCAGCGAGTACACATGTCAATCATGGTTACTGTTATGGGTGAAAGAGGTGTAGTTTTTGACTGGACTACCAAATGCGGAACTGCTGGAATGGAAATACTCACCTTCAGTGATGAAGACCTGGAAAAACTTGTCAAGAACGCGATCGGTTTGCTGGATGCTGGCAGGATCGAACCTGGAGAATATACTGTCGTAACTGCACCAGGTGTTTCGGGAGTGATCTGTCACGAATCCTTTGGGCATGGTGTTGAAACAGATATGTTCCTCAAGGAACGCGCCAAAGCAGCCCATTATATTGGTAAACGGATTGGATCTGACCTGGTGGATATTTATGACGACCCCAGCCTGCCTGGTGCATTTGGATCTTATTTCTTTGATGATGAAGGTTTGACTGCTAAACCAACCCGGATAGTCAAAGACGGCATATTTGAGCGTGGTATCACTGATAATTACTCAGCAACTGTGCTTGGAATTGAGCGCACTCCAAATGGCCGCAGGCAGGATTTTACCCGGAAAGTTTATCCGAGGATGTCTAATACTTTCTTCGGATCGGGTGAGACTCCCCTGGAGGATCTAATTGGAATGGTGGATGATGGCATCTATATCCCGAAGGTTTCCTCTGGAATGGAAGATCCCAAAGGTTGGGGTATACAGGTAACCGGACATTATGGTTTTGAGATTAAAAATGGCTCAATTACTGACAAGATGTATGCACCGGTTGGTCTGACAGGTTATGTTCCAGATGTACTTGAAAGCATTAGCGCTGTATCGAGCGATTTTGATCTCAGCGGTGGTTTTTGTGGAAAAGGCACTAAAGAAACTGTTCCTGTGACCGATGGCGGTCCCCATCTTTTGATGAAAGTGAGGTTAGGCTGATGTTAGGAAAAATCCAAAAAGAACTTGAGATCAACCAGGATATTAAGGCCTGGATCATCCGGCACGAAATAATCAACGGTTCGCAGCAGTATGACCTGAAAGAGGGAACTGAAGCGGTACGCGAGGTTAATTCGGAACTGTACACGATTGATGTCCTTTGTGATACTCCTGATAATGACGGCAACCTCAGCAGCGGCCTCGGCAGTGCAACCATCCTGCCCGGGGGAGAGATAGATCAGGAGTTAGAAAAGGCGGTGATAACTGCCAAGCTGGTCCACAACGAGCCTTATAATTTTGCAGAACCAGCTTCAATCCCGGATCTTGAGTTGGTTGACGAAAAGTATCTCAAGAACCCAGCTGGAGAATTGCAGAAAGTGTTGAGATCGTTAAAAGACACAACTTCTGCCTATCCCCATGTCAGGCTGACTGCGGCAGAGGTGTTTGGACAGGAAAAAGACCTTCGCCTGGTAAGCAGCAAGGGAATTGACGCTCACCAGAAAACAACTGACATTTATCTTCAATGGGTTTATATCGGAGGATCAGGTAACGAGGAAGTAGAAACCTTTGCGGAGGTTTACCGACGCCGGATTTCGGATCTCAAGCTGGAAGAAGAAGCCGCCACCAGAGCGAAGTACACCTCAGATCTGCTGATCGCTGAACCTCCCTCATCATACACCGGACCTATTTTTGTTCAAGGGGGGACTCTGGCTGTTATGGTCGCCGGTGAAATGCTGGCAGGCAGTCTCATTCAGGTCCTATCTTCTGCCTCAATGAAATATACTGGTGAGACTCCCTGGGAAATTGGTAAATCCATCTTCCGGGAGCAAGTCAAAGGAGATCCTTTTCAGGTCTGGGCGAACCGGACCCTGCCCTATGGAATGGAATCCAGCGCGTTTGATAACGAGGGCACCCCAGCCCAACGCATTGCCCTGATTCAAGATAACCAGCTTGAATCCTTCATTGCTGATCAGCGCTTTGCCCATTATCTGAATATTCCAGTCACCGGTGCTTTTGGCAATCTGGAAGTTCAGGCCGGTAATACACCCGAAGCAGATCTTCAAGCGGAGCCTCATGTGGAAATCGCTGAATATTCCTGGTTTAACCCCAATCCCATTTCGGGCGATTTTGCTTGTGAAATCAGGCTTGGTTATGTAGTTGACGGTAATGAAAGAATACCGTTTAAGGGGGGAATGCTGGTTGGTAATCTATTGGATGCTCTAGCAGATGTAAACTGGTCCTCAGAAACTGGATTTTATGGCAACTATCAGGGACCCCGATCAGCTCGATTTAATAACCTTAAGATCGCGGGATAATACAATTATCTAAGGCTAAATGCATCTGAACTATTAAATGGAAAACTTAACTATCTCTGAAATTGCCTGGGGAGTATTCCAGACTCAACTCCAAGCCATCCAGACTCACCTTGATGGATGTATTTAAGGCAAAGATCCTCTTCCACCTGCATGATCTTCGAGTAGCAAATCGGCGTATCAGGGCTGCCTTGGACGTGAGTTTAGCCATTATCTTTGATTACTAAGAGGATAAACCCGGAAACTGGCGCCCACATTTGTTTCCCATGCAAAGACTTCTGGAAGGGAAACGCGAAAAAGTCCAGTTACTATTGAAGGATCAGCTGGCATCAAACCGGCTAAATGAAATTCTTGCAAACTGGTCAAAAGTTTTGCATGATGGATCCCTTAATAGGAGTTCTTTTTCAGATGAACCTGCCCGGGAATTTGGCTGCCGCTTGATAGTAAAACGCTACCGTAAATTACGTAACAAGGGCTTGAAACTTTCAATAAAAACTCCTGCGAAGAGATTCCACGACTGCCGAATAAATATCAAAAGGTTGCGGTACTTGATGGAATTTCTCCGTCCAGTCATTGATGGAGAAAATTACACCAGGTAAAGGACAGGTCTCAAGATACTTTTGGCGCAGATCAGGATGCAGATGTTCAGACCGAGAAAATTGAACAATTAGCACTTGAACTCCACCAGGTTGGAGAATCTGCGAAAACACTTCTTGCCATGGGACAATTGTTGGGAATCCTCGAGAAAAAAAGAAAACGTAGTAAAGAAGAATGCCTGCGCCAGACCCGCTGGCTGGTAGGAGATTCCACCGCCCGAACATTTCAAAGCTGCTTTCAATATCCAGTGAAATAAACTGGGTTGCTCCCGCTCCCGTCCATGGGAGCGGTTATGATTCTGTCGCCCCGGGGACGGGACTCTGAGCAGGGTTACGTTCGGTTAAGATATGGGTAATTCATCTTAGGGTATAAAGTCCTGAGTTGACCGAAAGGTCAGTTTTCCTGGATTTTTAACCGCAGGAGTTGTCGCTCCTGCTTGAGCGAGGAAAACACTTTTTTTTTCCAGTATAAAATCCAACTCAATAAGCAGAGCTATTTCCGCAGGACAGAGCGCAGTCGAAATGGTGAATTCAGTGGTTTCACCTCTTCGACTGTGACCTCCGGTCTCCGCTCTGAGAGGTAAATAGAATATCCTCGAATGTGGTAAACTCCACCTCATGTTTAAACCTGTTAATTGGAAAACCTTCCCCCGCGATTTTCTCATTGCTCAACTTGGATTCTTAATCTATGGTTTGTCAATAGCCCTGATAATCCAGGCTGATCTCGGAACTGGACCTTGGGCAGTTTTGGCTGTTGCCCTGGCTGATATGACCGGAACTTCCCCCGGAACAATGATCGTGGCAACGGGGTTAATTGTTTTATTGGTAGCACTGGCCCTGCGGGAAAAGATCGGCTGGGGAACTTTGGGCAATATTATCTTTATCGGTCCCTGGGTTGATTTGTTTTTATTAATTATTCCCTCCCTAAAAGGAAATCTAATACTACAAATACCCAGCATGCTGATCGCCATCATTCTTTCTGGTCTGGCTACTGCTGTTTATATCAGCGTTAACTCCGGGGCAGGCCCCCGTGACAGCCTGATGTTAGCGGTTTCCCGTGTAACAGGAAAAAGTATCCGTCTATCCCGGGGAGCAATAGAGATAATAGTTGTCATTCTTGGCTGGACCCTCGATGGGCCGGTGGGAGTTGGCACCCTGGCATTTGCCGTGTTAATCGGTCCTATTGTTCAATCGTTCTTTCGTCTATTAAAAGTCAGGCCGCATCCGTCCCCAGTAGAAGGTAAATGATCCAAGGCTTGTTTTTTTACCACGGATTGATGATCATTGTCAGCGGTGCATCACTGCTGTTATATTCCCGGCTCAAAGACCACCGGCCGGTTGAAAGATCTATACTCCTGGGCATATTCAATTTGTGTGTTATTTTCCTGGGTGCACTTTTATATCCCCTGGATGGGTTTGGGCGCTTCCAGCTCCTGACCTGGGGATTATTTTTATATTTCCCGCTATTCCTTTTGGGAAACGTCCTGATGATATTCAAACAGGCCCGGATTTTTGCTTATTTTCTCGCATCGGTAATTTTCTGTATTCTGGCTATTGCCGGGGATGCATTTCTGTTTGAACCCAACCTGCTGGAGATCACCCGGATCACTATCTATTCAGATAAGATTATAGAGCCTATAAAGATTGTTTTTCTGGCTGATATCCAGACCGACTCACCTGGTCCGGTTGAAGCCAGGATCTTTGCCCTTGCTGCTGAAGAAAATCCTGATCTGGTGCTGTTAGTGGGAGACTACATTCAGCTGGCTGATCCTGAGCAGTATGCTGAAGCCATAATGACTCTCCAGTTAATTCTAAGAGATTCCAGTTTAAGTCCAGCTCTGGGTGCTTTTGCGGTCCAGGGCAATGTGGATAAGAATGGTTGGGAACAGATTTTTGAGAAAAGTGCTGTTCACCCTCTCGATTCAACCAGAACCTTCGAATTTGATTCCCTTGTTTTAACAGGGCTCAGCATGGAGGATGCTGGAAATATAAACCTTTTTATTAGTGGAACGAAAAAATTTCACATAATTCTGGGTCATTCTCCCAATTACAGCCTGGGAGAGATCGATGCCGATTTATTGCTGGCAGGACATACTCACGGCGGACAAGTTCAATTTCCCGGAATTGGTCCATTATTAACTCTGTCTGCGGTACCCCGAGAGTGGGCATCAGGACTGACTGAGATCCACCCCGGGCGTGATCTGCTGGTTTCCAGGGGAATTGGTCTGGAACGTGGAAATGCACCCAGAATGCGTTTCCTTTGCCGTCCAGAGCTGTTGTGATTTATCTTAAACCGGCCCAGGAATGACACCTGATCTTTATACTGACCAACAAATAACCAGTGGAGAAGGTACAACATCAATGAATAATTTCCAGTATACTAGGAGATGTGGAGATGCCCCAGATTGACAGGATTCGAATGACATGAAGTCCCCAATCCCACCCGATATCCTTTATCTGGAACAGTATTGAATAATTATTTTCCAATTTTAAATTGTCCGTTATACTAAGGTTTATCATCACAGAATAACCAAATCTTATAAGGAAGCATATTGAACGTAGATCCTCGTGTTGAAGGTTGGTCTTTTAAAAAAACCAGGGAAAGCTCCATCCTGGCAACTTCCATTTTGTTCAGCTTGGCTGTCATTATTTTATTAGCCTATCCAGGATTAATTACAGGTTCTTTTGCTGTATTTATTTTTTCACTCTGGACGATTGTCCTGTATTTTTTCAGAGACCCTGAGCGGAATGTCCCTGGTGATCCAAATATATTTTACAGTCCCGGTGATGGTGTTGTAAGCGATATCACAACCATCAGGGAAGAGGACTACCTTGACATCGAATTTGTACGGGTGGGAATCTTCCTTTCGGTCTTTGATGTCCACGTCCAGAGGGCACCTATTGAAGGAAAGGTTGATTTTATCACCCATCAGATTGGGAAAAATTTACCGGCTTATGATCCAGCCGCATCGGGTGAGAACGATCAGATAGTGATGGGATTAAAAACACGTTTCGGACCAATCCTGGTTAAACAAATCTCGGGAATCTTGGCCAGGAAATGTTTCAACTATGCCAGAATTGGTGACAGGTTAAAATCTGGGCAGCGCTATGGATTGATTAAATTTGGTTCCAGAGTAGAATTGTATTTGCCTGATAATGCCCGTCTGCTGTGCGAAATCGGGGATAAAGTAAAAGCCGGGCTTTCCGGCATCGCCGAGATGGCGGAAAACTAAATATTATGAAAGATAAGATCCGTATTTATTTTCCCAATACCTTAACCTTCCTTGCTCTGGGCAGCGGACTGGTGTCGATCATCATCACCTTCCAGGGGCTAGTCTTTGAAGCGGGTATCTTCATACTGATCAGTGTCATCCTGGATGGTTTTGATGGATATTTTGCCCGCAAAATGGAAGTGGATTCTTATTTTGGAATGCAGCTGGACTCTCTTTCGGATATGGTGAGTTTTGGTGTTGCACCCCTAATTCTTTTGCTGCAGCATCTCACAATAAGAGGTTTATTCAGTTACTGGATCATTCCTTTTATGCTCTTGCTGCTCTGGTCTGGCGCTTTTCGACTGGCAAGGTTCAATCTCCAGCCATCCAAAGAAAGCATTCACGATGAAACCTGGGGAATTACCACCACAAACAGCGGGATAATTCTAACCCTGGCAGTCTTATCGGATCTCTCTAACTCTTTCTCTTCTTTAGCGATGGGTTCCTATACAACATTGCTCCTGATCCTAAGCTATATGATGGTCAGTAAACTGAAACTTCCCTCTCTAACATGGTTGTTTCCATCCAAACGATTCATTATTATTTACCTGATCCTGGGAACTGTTCTATTTTTCTTCTCCTCATTTTTTACATCAGTCCTGATATTCTTCCTGGGGGGGTTGGCAGCCTCGATTACCAGGAAGCTCTATTTTTTGTTATTTCAGCAATCCCAGGGTCTATAGTTTTGTACCGAAACGGATATTTATGAAAGCGAAAATCGGTGGTTTTTTCCTGTATGTTTTTTCCGAGCTGGTCTATCGGACTTGTCGATTAACCATTACGGGTCTCGATCAAGTTGAAAAGGCACTGAAGACCGACAGGCCGTTGATTATTACCAGCTGGCATGGTATGACCATGATGGTAGCTGCGCTAGTCAGATTAAAGTTTGATCTCAGTTCGTTTGCTGTGATCATACCTGATGATCATCGCGGTGATGTCCTGGAAGTTTTCGCGAAATATCTGGGTGCTGTTCCATTTCCAGTAAATCTTGCCAGTGATACTACATTGGGCACGGGAAGAAAATTAGTTGGCATGATAAAGCGCATCTCTTCAGGAACTAACTTTTTAATCCATCCGGATGGTCCTGCTGGGCCTGCATATAAAATAAAACCTGGGTTAACCTATATAGCAAAAAAGACAGGTGCCCAGATCCTTCCCGTGGGGTGCTACTGCCGGCATGCCTATCATGTTCCGCGCTGGGACCGTTATACTCTTCCTCTCCCGTTCAGCAAGATCCACATACAAGTAGGTTCGCTCATAATTGTATCTGGTGATGAAAAAGATCTTGAAAAGACTAATCGTAATCTTGAAGATATATTCAATAGATTAACTTTTCAAGCGTCAGTGAATTATTATGAACTCTAATTTCTAAATAATTTGGCTTCATTTCCTGGTAATACTGAAGGGAATTAAGACAACCTTATGAAAACCTTAGTCATCGTCCGCCATGCCAAATCCAGTTGGGATAATCCAGGTTTATCAGACCATGATCGCCCACTAAATAAAAGGGGTTTGAGGGATGGGCCGATGATGGGCGCCCGTTTAGCTGAGTGGGGCCCACCGGTAGATAGAGTCATATCAAGTTCAGCTGCGAGGGCGCTGGCAACAGCAGAAATGATTACCCGGGAGATGGGACTTCCCTGGGATGAGATCCATATCGAGGACGCACTCTACCATGCAACCGAAGAAGAAATTCTGGATATCATTCGCGAACAGGATGATTATATTGACGGTTTAATGTTATTTGGGCATAATCCCGGCCTGACTTACCTTGTGAACGATTTATCGGATTTAGATCTCGATAATTTACAAACCTGCGGAGTTGTTATTCTTCAGTTTGAAGTGGAAAGCTGGACTCAAATTGGGGACGAGATAGCCAGGAAAACAGATTTTGACTTCCCGAAAAAGAACCGATAATCAATTCTGATACTTGTTCAGGGGGAATATAGATTGGGTTTGTGTTTATGATGGATAAAAAGGCAATTCCCTACCTAACATTGGAAGAAATGATTGAGGTTGATCGCCTGATGGTAGATCATTTCGGCATTGAATTGGTCCAGATGATGGAAAACGCCGGCAGGCATTTGGCTGAACTTGCCAGGGAGCGCTTCCTGGGTAAAGATCCCCGGGATAAAGAAATTCTCATCCTGGCCGGCAGTGGCGGTAATGGGGGTGGGGCAATGGTTTCTGCGCGAAATCTGCACAACTGGGGGGCGGGGGTGCAGTTGTTCTTGACCAAATCCCCAGATCTATTGACTGGTATGATCAGCCATCAAGCCCAAATCAATCAAAAACTGGGAATCATTCCCAATTCATCAGATCTACCGCCAGATTCATATCGACCGGATTTGATTATAGATGGGATTATCGGCTATAGTCTCAAGGGAGCTCCCCGGGAGCGGGCAGCTGATCTAATTAAATGGGCCAACGCCCAGGATAGCCCGATCCTTGCCCTGGATTTGCCTTCTGGACTGCACGCCAGCACAGGAGAGGTGTTCTCACCGGCTATCAAGGCAGCGGCTACGATGACTTTGGCGCTGCCTAAAAAGGGTTTAGAAACACCATCAGGTCCTGTTGTGGGTGAGCTTTACCTGGCAGATATTGGTGTGCCTCCAGAGTTATATGCACATCCTTCACTTAATTTGCAGGTTGGACCAATTTTCAGTGAAGGTGCTATCATCCGGATACGATGACTAATCAATTACCTTGAAATATTGTGATGCTCTTCAAAGTCTAAAAGCTTTTATCCTTCCCCCTATTTTTTCACTGATCTGTTTTTTCAAGTTCATCCCAGGGAATAAATTTATCAAGGCGACCCTTCACCTGTTTTGTGCCAAGCTCAATTTATAATTGGAATAATTTGACAGCAAATTATAATAGAATATAATATTCTTAGTTGCAATTATTCGCAATAAGGATATTATGTCACATTGTCACACGATCATAAATGATTTAAGGCAAAAAGGCTACAGGATCACTCCCCAGCGGGAGATGATCATTAATGCTGTCGCACACAGTCCCCGACATATCACAGCCGAAGAGATAGCTGAACAGCTTAAGGAGCACACTCAGTCAATTAATATTGCTACGGTGTATCGAACACTGGATTTGCTCTGGCAGGAAGGTTATGCCTGCCGAAATGACCTCAGCGAAGGCAAATCGGTTTACTCAACTTTCCAGCACGGTCCCCATATCCATCTGGTGTGTCGAAAATGTGATCTGGTAATTGACGCTGATAGAAAATTGATGAACTCGCTGGGTGATGATTTGCATTCTAACTATCATTTTCGCCCGGATTTAGACCATTTTTCTATCTTTGGTATCTGTCATGGTTGCCAGGACTGAGATTATTCAGGATCATCGTAAGATGATCTATGCTGATCGACTCAGTAGCCTGAGGAGCTGATCATGTTGTATTCACCGCAACAACTTCATATTCCCGATGGATTTTTGACTTTCATCGTATCCCTGGTTTTCTGGTTGATCACTATCATTCTGGTGGGAATAGCTGTCTCCAAAACCAATCAAAACCTGGGTGAAAAACAGATTCCCCTTATGGGAGTGATGGCTGCCTTCATTTTTGCTGCCCAAATGCTGAATTTTCCAATTGCAGGAGGTACTTCAGGACACTTTCTGGGAGGCAGCCTGGCTGCCATTGTCCTCGGCCCTTGGGCCGGAATCCTGGTAATGACTGCGGTCGTAGGAATCCAGGCACTTTTATTCCAGGATGGGGGTTTATTAGTCATGGGTGCCAACATATTCAACATGGGTATTATCACTTCGGTGATTGGATTTGGTCTTTATCGGATGGTCGTTTCCCAAAAACGAGGATTGAGAATTGCTTTTGCTGGAATAGGGGCCTGGATAGCCATCATGGCCGCTGCATTATTTACAGCGCTGCAATTATGGTTGAGCGGAACAACACGATTGGAAATTGTGGTCCCAGCCATGCTGGGAGTACATGCATTAATTGGCCTTGGAGAAGCTATGATCACCATGGCAGAATTAACTTATATCGAACAAACCAGACCCGATTTGCTGGGAATTGAACATTCAAAAGGCGCCGGTGGAAGGGGTTGGATCATTGCAGGAATCCTGGTTTCCCTGATTGCGGTATTTTTATCTCCCATGGCTTCTGGCAATCCAGATGGTTTGGAAAGAGTAGCACAGGACTTAGGATTTCTGAATCAAGGACTGGGGTCGCCTTATCAAATACTCCCGGACTATACGATTCCATTATTTGGTGAAACAGCTCTCTCAACTATCCTGGCAGGTATTGTTGGAGCTGTAGTTATCGCGGGATTAATTATTTTAGTAGGAAGGAATTTGCGCAGGAAAGGGACCTAGTTACGTGGCCCCGGTTTGCAACCCTGTTTTGAGCTATTTCCTTACCTGATCAGGACTTATTAGAATCATCAGGGTTTTTTTATGCACGTAGATGCATTTGACCATTTTCATCATAAACACAGTCTGATCCATGATCTTGATCCCAGAATCAAAGTCCTGGTTACTGTAGCGTTTATCCTCTCAAACGCACTGCTTCCAGATGGGAGCTGGCCAGCTTTTGCTTTGGCGTGGCTGGTTTTATTGGTAGTCAATGACCAGTCTGATCTGGGATTAGGTTACACATTTAAGCGATCATTTGTTGCGCTGCCATTTGCCCTGGTCGCTGTCAGCGCTATTTTCTCGCCTTTAGGTGAACCACTGGCGGAATGGAATCTTGGGTTAATTACTCTGATCCCCACAGATTTTGGAGTTATCCGGTTTCTGAGCATATTGGTCCGATCCTGGTTATCTGTCCAAATGGGAATCCTCCTGGTAGCAACCACTCAATTCCCGGATCTTATTCATGCTTTTGAACATTTGCGATTACCAAGAATGCTGACAACTGTAATAGCGTTTTTGTTCAGATACTTATTTATTCTTACCAATGAAGTTTTCCGTATCCTAAGAGCCAGAGAATCAAGGAGTGCGGGTCTGCCTGGCCAGAGGAGAGGAGGATCGTTTATCTGGCGAGCTAGGGTTACCGGCAGCATGGCAGGGCAGTTGTTCCTTCGCAGCTATGATCGTTCTGATCGAATTTATCATGCCATGATATCCAGAGGTTATGCAGGTCACCTCAGAACTCTTAATCCTCATATTATGAACAGGACAGATTGGATTGTATTCGGCCTGGTAATATTTTTGTTAATCGTTATTCAACTTGTAGGGTGGATAATATAATGCCTGTAAAACATCAATCTTTATTTGATATTCAAGTTCCGAAATTTGATGGTGATCTTCTTGAGATTCAGGATTTAAACTTCAGTTACCCAGATGGTTTCCAGGCTTTACAGGGAGTTAATCTATCTCTTAGTGAAGGGGAAAAAGTTGCTCTGGTTGGTCCAAATGGGGCAGGAAAATCCACCCTAATGCTGCATCTTAACGGGATTTTGGGTGAGGATTCTCTCGTTACCATTGCGGGTATGGCGGTTGAAAAGGGTAACCTGCCTATCATCAGAGCGCTGGTGGGCCTGGTATTTCAGAATCCAGATGATCAGCTATTTTCACCAACAGTATTTGATGATGTGGCGTTCGGTCCTCTCCATATGGGACTGCCTGAGGATGAAGTTTACTCGCGGGTAGAGGAAGCCCTTAAAGCTGTTCAAATGAGTGGATCTGGGGAAAGGCTTTCTCACCACTTGAGCATGGGCCAAAAGAAACGCATTGCTATTGCAACTGTCCTGGCAATGCATCCCCAGATCCTGGTTTTGGATGAACCTTCCGCTGGTTTGGATCCAAGGTCCAGGCGCTCTTTGATCAACTTCCTGAAAGAGTTGCCCATTACAATGCTGGTATCTACTCATGATCTCCGCATGGTCCAGGATCTATTTCCCAGGATGGTGATTATGGATGATGGCAAGATTGCCGCCGATGGTTTGACCAGGGAGCTTCTCCAGGATGAAGAATTATTAACAGCCCACGGTCTAGAAATCCCTTAATTGGGAATGTTTATCTGGTGAAATGAATCAAATAGGGGATGCCTGATATGAGTACTTTCCAAAATATTCCAACAGCTGATGAATTGAAAAATCTTCCTCAGGATGGGGGGGATCTATTTAACCGACTGGTTTTCGAAAAATCTCCTTATTTGCTGCAGCATGCCAGAAATCCTGTCAATTGGTATCCCTGGGGAAATGATGCCTTTCAAAAAGCGAAGGAGCTTGATCTCCCGGTATTTCTATCCATCGGCTATTCGACCTGCCATTGGTGCCATGTAATGGAAAAAGAATCATTTGAGGATGAGGGGATTGCTGCGCTGTTGAATGACAACTTTATCTCTATCAAGGTTGATCGCGAGGAAAGGCCTGATATAGACCAGATCTATATGGCAGCCTGTCAGGCAGTTACCGGTCAGGGGGGATGGCCATTAACAGTAATTCTCACTCCTGACAAGCAGCCTTTTTTTGCTGGAACCTATATTCCCAAAGAGAGCCGGTTTGAACGCACAGGGATGATGGATCTGATACCCAAGATTAAGGAACTCTGGAACACAAAAAGGGAGGAATTAGTAGAAAGCGCAGACCAGATCACCAATCAAATCCGTTTATCTGGGTCGAAGCCGGGAAAACTTATCCCGGGAATATCCCAGCTTGCTTTTGAACAACTCAAATCCCGATTTGATCCATTATACGGTGGGTTTGGTTCTTCTCCCAAATTTCCATCAGCCCATAACCTGATCTTCTTACTTCGATATTGGCATCAAACTGGTGATTCAAAAGCATTGGAGATGGTTGAAAAAACCCTTGAGCAAATGCGGTTAGGAGGCATTTACGACCAGGTTGGGTTTGGGTTTCACCGCTACTCTACAGATGAAGCCTGGCTGCTGCCCCATTTTGAAAAAATGCTTTACGATCAAGCCTTGCTGGTGATGGCTTATACCGAGGCGTTCCAGGCATCAGGCAAAGAGGGTTATTCCAGAATAGTTCGAGAGATACTCTCCTATATTATGCGTGATATGACCTCACCCGGAGGAGGATTCTTCTCCGCTGAAGATGCTGATAGTGAAGGTGAGGAGGGTTTGTTTTACCAATGGTCAACATTCGAGTTCAGGGAAATCCTGGGAAAGGATGGTGAAGACCTATTTGTTGATATATTTAACCTCAAAGATGAGGGAAATTATTATGATGAGGCAGATAAATCCAAAACCGGCCGCAATATCCTGTATCTAAAACGCAATTTTGAAGAGCTGGCTGAAAATTATAATTTATCAGAAAACCAGTTAAGTAAATTGTGGGAAAATCTACGCCAGACCCTCTTTGAGGTCAGAGAAAAACGTGTTCATCCTCTCAAGGATGATAAGATCCTGACTGATTGGAATGGCCTCATGATTGCAGCATTTGCAAAAGCGGCTGCTGCACTTGATGAACCTGAATACTTGTCAGCTGCTAAAAAGGCAGCAAATTTTGTCTGGGACCACCTTAGAGATGAAGGTGGTCGATTAATTAAACGATTTCGCGACGGTGACGCCGGTCAACCTTCCCACCTGGATGACTATGCCTTTATGGTGTGGGGGTTAATTGAACTTTATCAAGCGGATTTTGATCCTGCATATCTCCAGAAAGCGGTTGATTTGAATGAACTGATGTTGAGTGAGTTCTGGGATGAGGAATCCGGAGGTTTATTCATTTCGGCTGTTGAACAAACTGATTTAATTGTCCGGAGCAAGGAAATTTACGACGGAGCGATACCTTCTGGTAATTCAGTGGCTGCAAGTAACTTGATTCGCCTGGCGCGATTAACCCAGAACCAGGATCTGGAACTTAAAGCTCATTTGATTGGTGAGGTATTTGCTGAGCAGGTCAATCCTCTCCCGCAGGGTTTCACCCACTTATTATCAGGGTTATTATTCTCAGAAGGACCTTCTTTTGAAGTTGTCATATCGGGGAAATCCGATGCTGAAGACACCAGGCAGCTGATCAAGACGATCCAGAATGCTTATCATCCGAATGTAGTGACTCTTTTTAATCCTTCTGATAAACCTGATTCCCTGATTATTAAACTTTCTCCCTGGCTTGAGAACCAGCCAGCGATTTCTGAAAAAGCAACCGCCTATATCTGTCAGGACTTCACCTGCAAATCTCCCACCACTAGTATTGATGAGATGCGTAATTATCTGGGCAGGTGATAAAAAGCCCTGTAGAAATAAGAAAACCCGTTCAGATTATCCCTTGAACGGGTTTTTCATTTCTCGTGATTTATTAGTCTATACTTGATCCGGATCCATTCTTTTCTTCAGTTTCCCCAGCATCCTCTGTTTCCTGGATTTCTTCCTTTTCTGAAAGGCTGTCAGTTTGCTCGCTTAGCTCTTCCTTTCCTTCATCTGGAGCATCCCCGTCAGCATCCGGGTCTGGGATTACTGACTCTTCCCCGGGTTCCTGTTCATTTTCCCCGGATTGGGGATCTTTCTTGGTGGGTGGCTTTAAAACTGCTGCGGTAATAATGACTGCCAAACCCATTCCAATTACAACGAGGGAATAATTCCTGACTTGCATGAATAACAATCGGATGATCCCCATCACTAGATCAGACCCCGTATCGATCAGGACTGGACTGAATCCTGTGAATTCTCTGTTCTTTAAAAATGAACTGGTAAAGAAATCTACCGCAGGACCAACTAGCAGGGAAATACCGAGTCCCATCAAGCCACTGATTGCCAGGGGATAACCCCACCATCTGCCCAATTCCTTGAATGAAAATACTCCAAAGAAGGCTATTACCACCAACAGAAGCAGACATACCAGCGGGCTCATGTTAATTGCCCAGCGAATCCATTTTATAAGGGCTAGAGTGGGTATTTCTGAGTCAAAGAGCTCAATAGTAGGTCCATCAGAGGATCCCTCACCTCCAAAAATACCCTTTCCGAGATCAATTTCTTCGGGAACATCTCGCAAAGACCGTCTTAAAAGAACCTCCAGCTGAGGGGTGAAGTTCTGGATAAAATCGTCCGGCGGCTGGCAGTTCAGAAAATTTCCTTCTGCTTCCTCCTTTCTCTGCAGGATTTGGGTCATGCTTAATAAATCATCCTTGCTGCATTCTGGCTGGGCATCCAGGAGCTGGGCGATTGCCTCAACTCCAGTTTCTCCACTAAGGCGTTCTTTTATATCGAGTAGGGAAATCTTGATTGAGATTTCACCTTGGCCTTGGTCAATGCTGTCAAATAGACCTTCGGTGACAGCCAGGACCTGATCCTCAAGCCACTCCGGAGGCAGCAGACCTTCCAGGAGCAATTCCCAATCTTTATCTGATAAAGCCTGGAAGAAGCTGGGCGGTCCACCCTGGCTGCTTTCAGTTTCCTGGGATTCTTCTCCTTGGGGTCCATCTCCCTCGCACATTGAGGGATCTTCCAGGCAAGGATTGTATCCCATGGAATACTTAATTTGTGTGGCGGCAATTTCGGGCAGGTGATCAAAGAAATCCACCTCGTCAAATACATCCAGATAAAAATCTGGCGAAAAAAGTTGGGAGTTCAGGGCAAGTAAGAAGATACTGGTCAGTGAGGATATGATAAATACCAGAACCAGAATACTTGCAATCAATTTTCCGAAAAAGCGAAAAAATTTTCTCATTTCAAACCCTCACAAATTTAATCTGATTTCGACTCATTAAATGGTTCTGGTCCTTATCTACAGGGGTCTTCTCTGTCTGATCAGGATGATAAACCCGGTAGTGCCTGCCAGGAGGATTACAATCACGATCATTCCCGCAGTGATAGCAGGCATTCCCTGGTCGGAAACAAAATAGGGCAGTTCAACTGCCTGGGTTGGTTCGATTTCTGTAACGGAACCATCACAGGGGTTGGTGCTGATCAACAGACTGTAGGCAGAATCTTCCCCCTGGCTATTTTCATTACCGAGATTAATTATCCATTCTCCAACTGGTGGGTTTTCTATAGTTAACAATTGAACCTGGTTCCGGAATTGATATGAAACCCCATCCTGGTCAGTATCGATTGTTTTTCCATCAGGGTATATCAATTCTATTATGGGCTCGCCGCCGAGGAAGTTAAGCGACAAAGACAGATCGCAGGTATCTGGCATGATATCCACTCTGCCGATCTCCCTGAAATCATTGGAATTAATTATGCCCGTAATTTGTTCAGCTAGCTCTTTTCCTGCGACGGCTTCCCGGCAGGCGGCAAAAAATGAACCCAGCTCAGCACCGCTGTTTGTAAAAAGGTATTTCCCCCCGGTTTGAAAGGCCAGTCCTTCTAGCAGCACAAAATCGACTTCAGATTCAAGATCGGCAAATCCAGCAGTACAAAGAGTGATCTCGTTGGAGTTTGCTCTTTCCGGGATTACTGCCAGGATCTCACTGGAGGAGAGACCCACATTCGCGTGGCCATCACTGAGCAGGATCAGCAGCATCGGTTGCTCAGGATCGGCATTGGATTCCAGTTCATTTAATCCAAGCACGAGAGCATCACCGATATTGGTTTGTTGTAAGGGAACCATCGACCTTATAAGAGGTTTTAGCTGATTATGTTCCAGTGTCAGTCCATGTTCGAACATAGCCTGGTTTGAGAATGTTACCAGGCCAATTAGTGAATCCCGCCCGTTGTTATCTTTATCCAGCTGCGATAAGTCAATCAGGTTTATGGCTGCTGATTTTGCCAGCTCTAAGCGGGAGGGTATGCTGTATAAGTCTATTAGGCGATCAATCTCAGCCTGGATCTGTTGAAAATTTCCACTGGTTTTATAATCCTCCAGTTGTTGGGAGTAAGAGGTATATCCAGAGAGCTCCAGGGCTTCGTTGTAGAGCCGGAAATTGGTTTGCCACACTTCCCTCAGTTCCTGGTACTGGGGATCATTAAGGTAGGGCAGAAATTCCTGCAATGAAGCTAACTGTGTATATTTGTTGACTCCATACGGGCAATCAGCGTTGAGGTAAAACATGATCTGGTCTGTTGTTCCCGCAGTTGAAATGAGATCATCACTGACATCATCACAACCAGCTTCAGTAAGGGAACTGCGGATCATTGCTTGAATGCCTGGAAGACTGACACCATATTCGTTAGCAATCCAATCACTTAAACTGTTATAAGATCCATAGTAAGTATCTTTTGCCTTAACTACTTCAGGATCATTTTCAGCTTCTTCCATTTGATCAGCCAGTTCAAGATATTCTAGATCATTTTGAAGCTCATCCATGCGCAGCAATAAGGAAAGCAGATCTTCCGGTACAATGCCGGTATATACAGGTGTTCCCATGCTTCCGGATACGTCCAGGACTAGCACAATCTGAATGACATCACCAGATCCGTGTTGGCTTGGCGGAGCAGCAGACATAGATCCGGCGGGTATCAATAGAGTTAATAACAGGATGAATCCACACAAGATAAGCGGATTCTTTTTCATTTGGCCTCCTCAAAAGCTTCCTTTAGAAGCAAATCAGATGGGTGATGGATTATCGTCCCTGAAAATATTTTTTTATACTGTGTGATGAGTTTATTCAATTCAATTTGGGAATTTGGTATGACCTTCAGGTATTTTTTGATTCCCAGTAAAGGTTAGAATTGATTTAGATTTTTCAATTATAGCATAGGAAGGCTGGCGGTTATTCCTCGACAGTTTATTGGTATACTCTTTGACGATAGGTGAATTTAATCAGGAGTGAAATGTTAATGTACATCTGCGTTGACTTTGACGGCACAATAGTAGATCATCGATTTCCCGAGGTAGGACCTCCTGTACCGGGAGCAGTCGATTGGATGCTGAAATGGCAGGGTGCTGGAGCAAAATTGATCCTCTTTACTATGCGGTCGGATGGCAGCGGAATTGGTGATGCTCTCAGCCGGGCAGTGGAGTATCTGAAGCAAAATGGGATTGAGTTATATGGAATAAATAAAAACCCCACTCAGGTCAACTGGACAAGCAGCCCCAAAGCATATGGACAGCTCTATATCGATGATGCGGCTTTTGGATGTCCCTTGATCCAACCTGAAGGTTTTCAGCGACCTTGTGTCAATTGGGAAATTGTTGGTCCCGCTGTTTTGGAAAAAATTCTCAAAGAATAACCCAATTACTCCGTATCAAATATTCCACCTTCAAGAATATTGTTGGTATTTCGAATTTTCCGGTGATTTTGTAACCAGTAAGATATTTTTTCGTTAATATAAAAAACCAGCATTTTCAGGAGGAAATCTCATGAAATCTCAGGCTGAAAATATTATAAAGCAGCTCTTTGAGTCTGCCGGTATTGAGGTAAATGGAAATAACCCCTGGGATATTCAGGTTCATGATCCCCGTTTTTATAACCGGGTATTGCGTGAGGTTGAACTCGGATTGGGGGAATCCTACATGGATGGCTGGTGGGATTGCTCGGCTTTGGACCAGTTTGTTGACCGGGCTCTGCGCGCCAGGCTGGATAAACAAATAAAGGGAAATTGGAAAATCCTTTTGCATGTTTTGCGCTTAAAATTCCTCAATCTTCAGAGTTCTGCCAGGGCTTTTGAAGTCGGTGAAAAACATTACGATCTGGGTAATGATCTATATCGAGCCATGCTTGATAAACGGCTGAATTACACCTGTGCTTATTGGCGAAATGCAGTTAGCCTTGATGAGGCCCAGGAAAAAAAGTTGGAGCTGGTCTGCCAGAAAATTGGATTACAACCAGGAATGAAAATCCTCGAATTGGGCTGTGGCTGGGGAAGTTTTGCTAAGTATGCAGCTGAAAAGTATGGTGTTGAAGTGCTTGGGGTTACGGTTTCTGCAGAGCAGGTCGCTCTGGGAACCCAGCTTTGCCAGGGTTTGCCTGTGGAGCTGCGCCTGCAGGATTACCGGGAGGTTGAAGGAGAATATGACCGGGTAATATCAATTGGCGTGATGGAACATATTGGCCACAAAAATTATCGAACTTACATGGAAGTCGTCGATCAGACTCTCAAACCGGGAGGAGTTGGTTTTTTTCATACAATCGGAGCCAACACATCTGAGATTAACACGAATGCCTGGACCCAAAAGTATATATTTCCAAATGGAATGCTGCCATCCGTTGCCAAGCTGGCAACAGCTATGGAAGATTTGTTTGTTATTGAAGATTGGCATAACCTTGGACCGGATTATGATCCCACACTGATGGCCTGGCATGAGAACTTCGAGAAAGCCTGGCCTGACCTGAAAAATAAATATAGCGAACGTTTCTACCGGATGTGGCGTTTCTATCTGCTCAGCAGTGCCGGAGGTTTTCGATCCAGGAAAACTCAACTCTGGCAGGTTGTATTTACCCGCCCGGGAGATCCCCAACCGGATTGCCGAATAATATGAAACACTTCCCGGTTGTAATCGTGGGGGGAGGTCCGGCTGGAGCTGCCTGTGCTGGCCAATTAGTGCGGGAAGGTCTGGATTGTGTCATTCTTGATAAAGCGAAATTTCCCCGCCCTAAAGTTTGTGCTGGCTGGATCCCACCGGATGTCTTTAAAAATTTGGATATTCTTCCCTCCCAATACCCCTTCGATCTTAGCGAATTTTCTTCTTTGTCGATCTCGCTGGGTGGATTTCCTGTCACACTGAGAGGAACTCAATATGCAATTAGAAGGGTTGAGTTCGATCACTGGCTTATTAATCAATCGGGAGCGAAATTTATTCAACACAATGTCAAGAATATTCAGCGGACTAGTGAGGGATATATTATCGATGATCTTTTTATTGCTGATTATGTAATCGGGGCTGGAGGCACTCACTGTCCGGTTTACCAAGGATTTTTTAAAGAAGAATATCCCCGGAGAGGTTCACAGATAGCGGCTCTTGAGGAAGAATACCGGTTTGAATGGACTGATCCAAGCTGCAGATTATGGTTTTTTAAGGATCGTTTACCGGGTTATGCCTGGTATGTCCCAAAAAAAGGTGGCTATATAAATATTGGCATCGGAGGAAATGCCCGTACGGTTGTTGAACGGGGAAACGCAATCAAGGAGCACTGGGATAGATTTTTAGTCTTTCTTCTGGACACTGGATTGATAAACAACCGGGAATTCCATCCGAAAGGATACACATATTTTTTACGCGGATCAAATGATCAGCCCAGAATAGATAATATATTTCTGGTAGGAGATTCCGTGGGATTATCTACTCTGGATATGGGTGAAGGAATTGGTCCTGCAGTACAAAGTGGTCTGTTGGCAGCCCGGTCTATTCTGAGTGGTAATGAGTATTCGCTGGCTGAAATACCCCGATTCTCATTGCTGCCCAAAGCATTAAACTGGATGATCAAAAAATAGATTTTCCCTATGTAAAAGGAATCTCACATATGGAAGATCTAAAAGAACTCACTACATCTATGCCAATAATCCGAGTGGGATTTGGACAAAAGATCATCAGATGTCAATAAATGGAAAAAGGAATGGTTTTGAAAAAGTTGATCTTGTTCATGTTGGTCAAGAAATTGGGATTCATCAGTCAAACCGCATAGTTAACGATATCATTACGGTGGTTGAGAATTGGAACTATTTTGCAGATCAGGCTGGGGTTGATAAAACTCAGGCTGATGCCATTTTTATGATGTTGTGTCTCTTCTTCTGAGTCCTGTATTAAAATAAGCCTATGGTATGCTTAGAAAATTTAATTCTTGTTTTTTCTCAGGACGTTCAGATCTAGAGTAAAAGCGACGAGTTTGATAATATTTTATCTATAGTTGGAGGTCTATTTGAATATTATCCATCTCTCCGATTTGCATACTGGAAAATCAAATAACCTGGAAAAATCCGCCATATTAGTCGATTGGATATTGAATAATAAGGAAGGTCATAAGTCCAGTCTGGTGATTATCAGCGGAGACCTGGTAGATGATGGAGAAAACTGGCAGTTTTTACAGGCGAAAGATCTGATCGATCGATTGAGAAATGAAGATTATGTCGTTCTGGTCGCTCCTGGAAATCATGATTATGGACCGAATGGATATCGGGAAAGCCAGCAAAGCCGAGTTGATTTTAAAGAATTGATATCCGGTGTTGAGGATTATCCCCACTTATATAGTGAAGATGGGCAGGTATTTATTGTCCTGGACTCGATGGCTGAGGAATTTTCAACGGTAGAGTTATGGGGGGCTCAGGGAAATCTTGGGCTGGATCAATTAAATAAACTTGATTTGATCCTGGATGAACTTGCTGAGAATCCAGTTATTGAAAATGTCCTGGTTGTTCTGCACCATCATCCCTTCGATTATCTCTTTTACCCTGGACTCAGGGACCATGCGGATCTAAAAGGAGTAATTTCCCGGAGAATTGATTTCCCTCCCCGGGTCAATGTGTTGCTGTTTGGTCACAAACACCTGGAACACAGGTTTAATGACCCTGGTGAGAATAAAGAAGAGTTATACGGAATTGATATGATCTATTCATCAGGCCAAACTGTGGAAAGAAATATTGAGGGGAATATGATCGTACCGGTAATCAACCTTGATGGTTTTACCATCCAGCGATTTGAAGTGAATTGAATAGAAGGATAGGAAGAATAATGAAACGCACATCCACCTTGATTCAAGGAATTCGAGCTGGTTTGCCGATAGCTCTGGGATATTTTCCAATCGCCATTGCATTTGGTGCCCTTGCCGGCCAGGCTCAGCTGAATTGGAGTGAAGCGACCCTGATGTCAGTGATTGTATTTGCCGGGGCAAGTCAATTTGTGGGTGTGAGCATGCTGTTGGCAGGAGCAGGGGCAGTTCAAATCATTATCACAACTTTTTTCTTGAATATGCGCCACTTGATAATGAGTCTGGCTGTAAATAACCAAATGAGGACATTTCCCCGGACCTCAAAATATTTTTTATCATTTTTTATCACTGATGAGACTTTTGCTCTGCTGACTCTTGGAGGCGCAGATCAAAAATCTGATCTGCGGACGCCAATTTATATGGCTGGTTTAATGCTGACAGCTTATCTTGGATGGGTATCCGGAACAATAGTTGGCGGATTGGGGGCAGGGTTTATACCTCCGGAGATCACCACCGCAATGACTGTAGGTTTATATGGTCTCTTTATCGGTTTGCTGGTGCCCCCGGCTAGAAAATCTGTCCGATTTGCTTTGATTGCCCTGGTGAGTATGCTCTTGAACTGGATATTAAGTCAGGTTCTTGATCAGGGGTGGGCGATTGTCCTGGCAACGATTCTGGCAGCGGGATTGGGCATTCTCCTGATCAAGGGGGATGAATGAAGATAATTTTTTTGATCGCTGGCATGGCAGCAGTCACATATATACCAAGACTACTCCCGGCCTTATTCCTGGATCGTTTTCAATTTCCAACCTGGTTTGAGAAATGGCTAAAAGGTATCCCGTACGCAGCACTGGGGGCATTGATATTCCCTGGAGTACTGTTTGTCAAGCAAGACCAGCCTCTCCTGGGATTAGCTGGAGGAGTTGTGGCTTTTCTTTTAGCACTACTTAACCTGCATGTCATATTGGTAATGGTTGGGTCAATAATAGCAGTTTATCTGCTCCAAACCTTTTTCTAGTATAAGATCTAAATTAATCTGGCAGATCATCAAGTACCTGTTGTAGGCTTTTTTTATAATCCTGAAAAGCTTTCCTGCCCTGGGCTGTCAACTGAATTTTACTCTGAGGTTTTTTCCCCTGGTAGCCTTTTTGAATTGATATATACTCGGCATTTTCCAATTTTTTTAGATGTGTGGCCAAGTTTCCCCATGACAAATCGGTCTGATTCTTGAGGAATACATAATCTAAGTTAGTGACAACGTAAAGCAGTGCCAGAATTCTTAACCGCGCGGGAGCATGGATGATCTGATTGATATCAGTCAGGGGATTAGTATTTTTCCCGGTATTCCTGGGATCATTCATTCGGCTAGCTCCTCGCCTGGCAGGGGATATTTCTGGAAGATCTGGATCAAGATAATAATCCCGGTAATAATAAATATACTGGACAGAACTCCGAAAGTAACTGGAAAACCGTGGTGGGAAAAACTGAAATTCTGGTAGAGATATTCCCCTATCATGGGAGCAGCAGCTGCCAGAAATCCATAGATGAACAACCGCGTAAATTCAAGCAAGTAGCCGGCCAGACTGAAACCTACCAGTAGGACGATTGATAATCGGGCGGTATGGATCCAGCCAGGCAGATCAGAAACTTGGTAGAAGGATAAGACGCCCAGTATTAGAGCTAGCAGATTAAAAGCCAGGATGCCTAGATTAAGTCTTGACAATCGTTTCTTACGATAAGATCCAAATTCAATCTTGCTAATCCTGGGCTGGATCATTTTATTCCTGACGATCCTCAATCCCAGGAAGAGTAATCCCCAGAAAGGCAAAAATATCATGGATGACCAGAAGTCACCCAGGGAGCTGCTGAGCAGGGGCGCTATCGCAAATATAAGGGTAAATGCTCCAATCTGGATATCGATGATGCCATCCTGGATGGATTGCTTAAATACGGATTTCTCGAGGTCTTTTAAACTGATTTGTGGTGTCATCGTTTCCTCCGGGGCGTCAATGTACAAAGAACTTTGTAAAGCAAAGTAAATATAGCAAATACAAATCAGTTTGTCAAGCTAAATTATTAGTGATCCTTACCAGGCTTCCGTTGATATAATTCTTGTATTCAAACAACAGGAGTATTTGTAGGATGTTTGATAAGGGATGAAATGATAAATACCTGTAAAAAATACCTAAGTAAATTTTGTATTGAAATCCCGGAAAGGCCTGTTGGCAGTGAAGGAAATCGCTTGGCTACCCGGAGATTTATGGAAATTGTCAAAAGATTTAATTGGAAGGTTGATCCAACAGGGTTTCAAGCCCAGGATTGGGATGAGGATGGTGCTGAGTTAAGTGTTGAAGGGATAGAGTACGAAGTATACCCGAGTCCATATTCACTTGGGTGTGAGCTGGAGTGTGAGCTTGCTGCAGCTGGGACACTTCATGATCTGGATCAATTGGATTGTTCCGGCAAAGTTCTATTGCTGCATGGGGATCTTGCCAAAGAACAGATTATGCCCAAAAATTTTATATTCTATAACCCTGAGGAGCACCATCAAATTATTACTTCCCTGGAAAATAAGAATCCAGCTGCAATTATCTGCGCAACCAGCCGGAATGCCTCGTTGGCTGGAGGGGTGTACCCTTTTCCCTTAATTGAGGATGGAGATTTTGATATCCCTTCTGTTTTTATGACCGAAGATGAAGGGGTTAAATTGCTTTCAGATATTGGGAAACAAACCCGACTTATATCGCGGACTCGCCGCATACCGGGGATCGCTTATAATCTCATTGCCCGCAAGGGTGGCGCTTCCTCAAAAAGAATTGCCATTTCAGCCCATATTGACGCAAAAAAAGGTACTCCTGGAGCAATTGATAACGCAACTGGAGTGATTGTGCTGCTTCTTCTGGCAGAATTGTTGCGCGACTATAAAGGCCAGATTGCCCTTGAACTTCTTCCTTTTAACGGAGAGGATTATTATGCGGCATCTGGCCAGATGATTTATCTAAACCAAAACCAGGATTATTGGGATGACATTCTGCTCAATATCAATATTGATGGCGCCGGATATTATCTGGGAGAATCAGCCCTATCCTCTTTTAACCTCCCCCTTGATATCCAGCAGGGAGTTGATCGTTTAATTCATAACTACAAAGGCATTTCAGAAGGAATTCCCTGGGTACAGGGAGACCACAGCATTTTCCTTCAACAGGGGATTCCTGCCATAGCCTTTTCCTCACAATGGTTCATTGGCAATATTGATTCCCAGGACATCACTCACACTGCTAAGGATCACCCTGGAATCGTTGATTGTGAGAAAGTGGTTGAGATAGCTAAAGCGATCCAAGAGTTAATCAATGGTATCGTGTCCTGATCGGTTAGGTTTACCCGATTCTCGTTATATAATTTAGGAGAACCAGCATATATCATAAAGATCCATGAGCAGATGTATATGACAGACAATATAGATGGTGAAAGGGATCTGGATCACTTATTAAAGAATATGGAACCAATTCTTGAGGATGATGAGCTGGTTTTTTGCAGCCTGCCTTCTCATGAAGCCGATGATTACCTTGCAATTAGCCAGGGATATTATGTTGAGCGAGAAGGAACTACCCTGATTTTAAGCAGGCATCTGGCAGACTTGAAAAAATTAAGTTACATCCTGGTTTTCAGAAGAATTACACTCACAGTTCATTCCAGTTTAGAAGCGGTTGGATTTCTGGCCAGGATAACTGAGGTGCTGGCCGCCCAGGGAATCAGTGTTAATGTGATCTCAGCTTTATACCACGATTATCTATACATTAAATCATCTGAAGCTAAAGAAGCTTTGAACATATTAAAACTCTGGCAGGATAAACTCTCTGATGAAGGTTGAAGGTTAAAAAGGGACCAAGACCATTCTAGATAAAATTGTGGAGATGGCATGAAAAAACGGCAGTTGCTGATCCAGATTTTCTTAATATTGGTTCTGATTGCGGCTGGGATATATCTGGTTACTTCCCTCCAGAATTCGATAGCCTCCCAGTTATCCCCCGTGCGTGAGATGAGCAATAATCTTTCAACCCAGATTGCCAGGGTTTTGAATCCAACCCCAACAATTCTCCCGGATCCTGTAACAATAGTCCATGAGATCCGCAGCCTGGCCCGCTTGGAAACTATCAAGTTCAGCCTTGAAAAAATCATCACCGCTGAAACCCGCCAGGGATTCTTTGAATGGCTGGTTGGAGATCGGTTGATCTTTGTTGCTCACGGAGAGGTTATTGCCGGCGTTGATTTGAATAAGTTAGTTCCTGACGATCTGCTTGTTCGAGAAGGTGTGCTTTATGTCCAACTGCCGGAGGCGGAAATATTTGTGGTAGCGATTGATAACCAACAATCATACATCTATGATCGCGAAACCGGATTATTTACTCATGGGGAAGTCAATTTGGAGACAGAAGCCCGTCGGGCTGCTGAAATTGAAATTGAGCTAAGTGCCCTTGAAGATGGCATCCTGGATCTGGCCGCCCAGAACGCAGAGTCATTTCTGGATCGGCTTTTCAGAGATTTGGGTTTCCCAGAAGTGATTTTTGAATAAACCTTCTTTCAAAAAAATATCATAAACGCATCTATAGGGCTGATACCGGATCCTTTTAAGGCCCCGGTCCCTTCATCGTTCAGTTTAGAAACCTATTAAGTAGGTGGCCAAAGCTAAGATCACAAAAGCAGCCACGACCAGCCAGAAAGCAAATCCGGTCAGGAAAGAAATAAAACCAAATTGAGCAATAATTCCGACCGCGCCAAGGACATTGGCGACCCATCAGGTGGGTTTTTAGGGGCAGATAATTTCTTCAGAGATCTTATGTTTAGTTATAACAACACCAATTTTTTTGTTCAGCCCTAAATTTAGTGCAAGAGTATGCAGGAAATGAGCCCCTCTGCCACCATCACCTAAAAAGTTCGTCATAAAAAAGAATTCGGTGGGATCTTGATCATTATTCAATCAGGGACAACATAAAGACCGGAATTTTTCATCACGTAAATGAGCCCATCGGGTTTTTCTTTCAGGAATTGATCTACAAAATATCTTAAGCTTTCTTGGGGAGATCCTTTGTCTACCAGAGCTTCCATCCTGTACGTTTGCAGTAATTCATCAGGATCCATTTCACTGAGGATTTTAATCCGGTTTTCCCCCAGGGTTTTAAGGATTCTGATGCTGTCAACAGGCTTTTGATTTCCTATCCGGAATGTTTCCAGGCTGCATTTATTGTCAATCACCCAGTTGAGGGCTTGATCAAGATTCATACCCCGGACTGCTTCCATAGTTTCCTGGTAGCCCACTGTTCCCGGTCCATTTTCACAGGGGGCTAAAAGTAAGATTGTTCCCCCGGGTTGTTTAGCAGCATTCCAGGCTGCATGAATGCCTTTACCAGCCTGGTAAAGATTTATTCCCAATTTACCGACTGAAACAATCACCAGATCGGCGGGTTTATCTACCCTGATCACTCTCCGTTTATAAAGCAGCTCATTTGCCAGATTATGCAGTGAAATAATATTTCCAGCGTTCAGGCTGGTGATCTCTCCCTCATCCATAATCGCATCAATACAGAACACCGGGGTATGTTTCTGTAATTTTTCCGTCATTTCTTTCATGTCAGAAATAACCGGGTTACCCTCCGTATTACCCAGGCGGCAGGAGGGATTGAAGCCCTTCGTTTTGTCAAACATTCGGATGTGATTTGTGTTGATGGTTATCCTTCCAGCTACTCCGGGAAAAAGCTGCTTTACTGTGCCGGCGACTCCGGCAAAATAATGATATTCGGAGTCAGTCACTGGAATCAACAAACAAGCATCATAGGCATCTTTGTTAATGGTGATGGGTGTGTTATCGGACGACATCCCCAGATCTTGTAGATTATCCTGATCATTATGGATTAAGATCTGGTCCTTGTACTCCGCGTAAATTTCCTCTCCCAGGATCCTCTCCCTGATTTCGTGTCCACTTGGTGGGCGGTGAGTGCCGCTGGCAATTAATATACCTAGGTCATCCTTGTTTACATTGCAACTGTCAACAAGATATTCAAGGATGGGAGGAAGTAGTAATTTTGTATGTTGATTTGGACGGGTATTATCATCAGCCATTACCAGGATCTTTTTTCCAGATCCAGGATAATATTGCTCAACCAATTCCTTGAGGGGAGGGGAATTGAGCGGATTCTTTATCGCGGAAAGCAAATCTGTCCTGAGGTCTGTTATCTCAGATTGGATATTCCCTGCCTCAATAACTTTTACTGTACCAAGTCCAACAGGCAGGAATTGGTCGATTGTTTTGGATCCATATTTAATACTGATATCGTGATATTCCATTTTGTTCTCTTCCGCCTCTGACCAACACAATTTAAACAAACGATTATATACCGGATAATCTAATCCAATTTGTGATTAATTGCAAGGGAAATCACATTACCCGGTTGGTTTATTTCCTCCGCGGGACCAATAGTTTCGCGAGCTGGACCCATTGGTTCAGTATGATAAAATATCCCCTGTTTAATTATGAAGGAGTCCAACAACAATGTTTTTCAGGATGGCTCCTGAATTTCATATCAGGCTGATGCGTTTATGGGTAATTTATTGTTAATTGGGTTGGGTGGATTCCTGGGGGCTTTGCTGCGTTACTCAGTCAGCGGAGTGATCCAAGGCTGGTTCAAGAGTTTTACTTTTCCTTATGGAACTCTGGTAGTAAACCTGCTGGGATGTTTGATCATCGGAGCTTTATCACAGCTTGCTGAAACCAGGGGATTTATCTCAGCTGAAGCAAGGTCGTTTGTATTTATCGGTTTGCTGGGTGCGTTTACCACATTTTCAACATTTGGAAATGATACCGTCAGTTTATTCAGAGAAGGCAAAGATTTGCTGTCCTTTGTAAATGTCGGTTTACATCTTGTGCTTGGTTTGTCTGCTGTCTGGCTGGGACGAACCCTGGCTGCCATACCCATAAAATAGAAAACCCAGTAGCTTTTTAGTATCCTCTACTTAGTAATCGCTTATATTTTTGGCAATTTCTTCTGCTGCCTGGAATTCTTCCGGGGTATTCAAGTTTAGAAAGGTGTGATCTGACCCTGTAATCTCCCGGATTACATCAGGATTGAATAACTTAATTCTTGCATCATCATGCCAGGATATCATCTTCCATAAATCATTCTCTAGGGCTTTTTTAACCAGCGGCAAACAGGTTTCCACCCGGTAAACAGAATGGAATGGTTCAATCCCCTGGTCTGTTGCGGGAATAACTGCATCAAAACCAGATTCCTGGATGATTTGCATCTGGTACTTAATCAAGTCTGGATTTGCAAATGGCATATCTGCAGCGATCAATCCTATCAGGGGCTGGCTGGCAATGGACAGGGCAGTATACAGACCACCCAGGGCACCTCGTTCCGGGATTGCGTCCTCAAATAAGGGAACTCCCAGTTCTTTGTAACCGCGGACATTATTGGTAATCACCAGAAGTTCAGTTCCAAATCCATCAAATCGATCCCTTAATCTATGGATGAGAGGAATACCTAAGAATGGAATTGTTGCCTTGTCTTTTCCCATCCGGGAAGATTTGCCGCCAGCCTGTAAAATGATTGAAATCATATTAGGATTATAATGAGAAGGCGGATATTTTTGGAACTATTTTTTATCCATGTTTTGGCGAGGAATTGAAATGAGCCTGCAAGATGAACTTGATCGACTTTCAAAACCTGGTGTTCTGGTTGAAGGCCGGGCTGATGGATCTGTCCAATGCCAGGCCTGCGGACATCAATGCCTGATAAAGCCGGGTCAGCGGGGTGTCTGCAAAATTCGATTTAATCAAGAAGGAACCCTTCAAGTTCCCTGGGGTTATGTTTCATCACTCCAGGTCGATCCGGTCGAAAAGAAACCTTTTTATCATTTCCTGGCCGGTTCAGATGCCCTTACATTTGGAATGCTGGGATGCAACTTAAAGTGTTCTTACTGCCAGAATTGGCTGACTTCCCAGGCTCTAAGGGAATCCGGAACTGACCGATTAGCAGATTACTTGCGCGAATTATCCCCGGAAGAGATTATCTCCTATGGACTTGAATATGGCGCAGCGCTGGTAGCCTCATCATATAATGAACCATTAATCACATCTGAATGGGCCTGGGATATTTTTAATCAAGCAAAACAAACTGATCTGAAATCGGTATATGTATCAAATGGTTTTGGGACCAGCCAGGTACTGGATTACCTGAATCCTGTCCTCGATGGATTCAAAGTTGATTTAAAAACTATGCAGGAAGATCATTACCGGGAGCTGGGAGCCAAGCTTCAGCCGGTTTTGGATAGCATCCAATATGCCCACAAATTGGGTATGTGGGTAGAAATAGTAACCTTGCTTGTGCCAGGATTTAATGATTCCCCAGGCGAACTGGAGGATATGGCCAAGTTTATCAAGTCAGTATCTCCTGAGATACCCTGGCATATCACTGCTTTTCGACCTGAGTACAAGATGAGGGATAGATCAAGGACATCCGCAGCCCAGATTCTCAAAGGTGTCGAAATTGGTTATCAACAAGGCCTACAGTATGTGTATGGGGGAAATCTTCCTGGAAGCCTTGGAAAATATGAGAATACATACTGCCATCACTGCCAGGCTCTTCTGATCGAACGCAGAGGTTATCTTATCCAGCAGTACCGGATCAGCGGAAAAGGCACATGTCCTGATTGTGGAACTGGGATTCCAGGTGTATGGACAAAAAACACCTCTCCTAAAAAATCTTCCCGTTCTGGGTTTCCCATGATTCTGTAACTAATTAAGTCTGCTGGCATCAACCAGGATAATTTATTCCCCGAGATAAATCTGGGCGCGGGGTGATATATATTGGTGAAAAAGATTATTTTGAGATCTTCAGCTGCATGATATTCTTATTGATGCCGCCGAATTGATATTTATAAGCTTCATCGCCACGCATGAAATCAAATTCAGTTTTACCTTCTTGAATTGACCATTGGATGAGATAACTTAATAGTACCCAGCCGGGAGAAAGGTTTTCGAACAAAGGATTAATTCCGGAATTATAAACCCAGATCTTACCGTCAAAATCAAAATTTAAATACCCGGCGACTTTAAGGTCTCCAATGGTAAGAAAGGCTAACTGGAGCCAGCCTTCTTGAAAAGCAGATTTGGCTGAAGCAACCATATGCTGGCGCATCGCATCTGTCAAAAACTCTTTTTTATCCGGGTTATTGGCCATCAGTTCCAGAAAGTTTTCCATTTCATCGGTAATAGTTTCACTATCACTGACGATATACCAATTAATCGGAAGAAAATAACCCTCTGCCTTTCTGATTTTTCTCTTTACCTCGTGGCTGTAACGGTCCTTTAGATCATCCAAATAATCATTCCAGGTCTTCGGAAGGGGCAGATAAGGGGCGGGTTGAATAACTTTTTGAGAAAATTTTAAACCCAGGTCCGTGGAAACTTTTTCAATATGTTCAATGGAGGGGGAATTTTCCAGCATGTTATCGAGGATAAGGCTGTGCCACTCAGGAAAGTCATCCGAAGTAAGAAATTTGAATATTCCTTCAATGAAACTCGATATATTTTCAATTGGTGCAATCAAATCCAGGTAATCGGAAATTTCTACACTACCCAGGAACATTACCTGATGATCAACCATAAATAGCGGGGCAGCGCCAATCAGGGTGTTGTTCGCATCCCGTTCTGTGAGAATAGAAAGGGTTCCCTGGTCCCATTCACCTCCGCCCAGGGTTTTCCACCATTCGAAAAGATATTCGTGTCTCAAGAACGGCACATGACTTGCACTATCTTGAAGGAGAATATTCCATTCATCCTTTAGATTGAGGAAATCGGAGTCAGATTGGATTAGTTGGATTGTCATCAGCTATCTTTGCATGGGGGTAATGGTTTCGCTCTCATTTTACCAGTATAATAAAAGCAGCAAGCGCTTACTCATGGAAAAATGACTATGTCAAATAGGTTTAATTTGAATGTCCTGCCGATTTCCCGCCAAATGGGAAAAATAGCTCCAAATCTGCCTGGATTAATGATCTCAAACCCTCCCCGGCGGTCTCCCAGGAGAAGATCACAGGAAAAATTGATCCTTCATCTTCATCTGGAAGGTAACGCACCCCTCTCAGATTCTGCGATGGAACAGCTTCTTACCAAGCTGGCTGAGGTTTATTTCCAGACTGAAGGTTCCATAACTTCGGCACTAAGAAACGTAACCGATGTGCTCAATAAATATTTACTGGATCGAAATTATCGGGCAGCTTCCCGGGGATTAAATGCTGTTGGTTATTTGACAGAGATCGTTCTCAGGGAAGATCGAATACTGTACGCCCAGTGTGGACCGTCGCATGTTTACCAGATGACTCCAGATCACGTTAGAGATTTACGAGATCCTGATTTATCAGGAACGGGTTTGGGTGTCGGAAAATCATTTAAAGTAAGATATCATCAAATCAATTTGCTGCCTAACCAGCTCATCATCATCACTCCGAAGTCTCCTTCGACCTGGACGGAAAACCTATTAAAGAATCTACCACGCATGAAACCCGTTGCCATCATCCAAAGGCTGCTGCATAAAGTTGAAGAAAATTTTGAAGCTGTTTTATTTTTCCCTCAGGTTGGAGAAGGCAATGCGAGATTAATTGAACCGAATTGGGAACTTGGTGTGGGATCACTTGAGGTGCCTGAGCTTGAAACTGATCCCGAACCGCAGTCTGTGTCAGAACCAGAAATTGAATCTGAGCCAGATATACCTGTTTCCCCCATCCAGATCTCTGAAGATGAGGAACCGGGTGACAAGCCTGCTGAAATATCCAAGGAAAAAATAACCATCACGCCAGAAACTGTGGAGTTCAAACGGCACAAATCCGCTAAAAAACCTGACCTTGCCAGCCAATTGGCATCCAGATTAGAACCTGCTATCAGCGGTATTCGAAATTCTCAGGCCTGGTCATATATCAGTCAGGCAGGATCAAGCCTGGCAGGATTTTTCAAAAAGATCTGGCAGTTACTTTTGGGTCTGATTAGTAAAATGCTTCCGGATGATCAGATCCTGGATCTGCCGTCCTGGTCATTGAGTTTAATTGCTGTAATAGTTCCCCTGGTTATGGTAGTTTTTGGGAGTATTTTTTATATCAAGCGGGGGAGGAATCAGCTGTACCAGGAACATTATTCAACAGCCCAGACTTTGTTAGCCCTGGCAAGTACCCAGGAAGGATCTCCGGATTACTACCAGACAGTTCTGGAGGCGATGGATGAGATCACTTCAGCCCGTGGATATCAACAAACGGATGAGGTTGAAGAATTGTTCCAAACGATCAGGTTGGAACTGGACACCCTGGACAGAATTACACGACTAAATTATCAGCCCTTATTCAGCAGGGGTTTAGGTGCAGATGTGACGATCTCAAAAATCGTTGTTACGGCCTGGAATGACCTGTATATGCTAAATGCTGATCTGGGCACCGTGATCTGGGCTCAATCCAATCCAGATGGTTATCAAATTGTGGATGATTTTACCTGCGGACCCATTGATGGTCATATCACAGTTGGTCCCCTGGTTGATATCATAGCTCTGCCGACTTCCCAGGAAGATCAGGCAACCATTCTTGGAATCGATCAAAAACACACCATGATATTCTGTTACGCAGATTTATCGGAAACCCCCGTAATTTTTGAAGACACTTCATACACTCTCGGCAGAGGACCAGCTCAGGCAATAAATATGTCCAGCAGCGCTCCTTATAATCTTTATATCCTTGATCCGGAAAAAAGAGCTATCTGGGTAGAATATCAAAGCCAGAATTACCACGAAGGATCAGAATACTTTGGAGCAATTGATTCACCTGAAATGGCTGATGCCATAGAATTAGCGACCAATGGAAGTGAATTGTTTATTCTCCATAAAGATGGATATATCACCAAATGTGTCACAGAGAGAGCTGATTCCGATCCGCTTTGCACGACACCTTTTGAGTTCACTGACCCCAGGCCAGGACTGGAAGCGGGCCCTTTCTTCTCAGGTGCAAGTTTTAATTCGTTCAAAATCAAGAGTTCACCGGGCATGGCAGTGTATTTCCTGGATTCGGAAGAGCAGGCATTGTATCGGTTCAGCACTCAATTGGAATATCAGGAACAATTCCGTCCTCTTGATGGGGTAATCGACAAGCCTGCCACTGCGTTCGCAATCACCATGAGCGATCGGGCGTTTCTGGCAGTTGACGATCAGGTTTATACTGCCCAGCTGCTGCCCTGAAAAGGGTATATTATCAATAAAAAAAAGCCGTAATCAGGGAGATTACGGCTTCTTTTATTTGATTTCAGGATTCTGGTTCTGGATCGAGATCATCAAATAATTCTTCACCTGGTGTCTGGAGAAGGATAATTGTGATGTTATCGTGACCGCCCCTCAGATTTGCCAGATCTACTAATTTCTGTAAATGATCTTCCCGGCTGCCTTCTGTACCTAATATTTCCAAGATTTCTTCATCAGCAACCAGATCTGTCAGGCCATCGGTGCAGAGAATGATTTTATCTCCGGGAAGCAGGGGAAGTCCCTGGTTGGCTTTGGCCTGTTCCTCGTTTTCCTTTTCATCCAGGTAGAGACGAAGATCCGGCTTGATTGGATCGAACGACCCCAGGTAGCTCCTGATTAAGTGGCGGCGGGGATGGCTTTTGGCTTCTTCGGAATTTATCACACCGACATCGAGCGCTTCTTGAACCCAGGTATGATCGATGCTCAGTTGTTGAATGACGTTGTCCCTTATCAAGTAAATCCTGGAATCCCCCAGAGTAGCGATATATAAGGAAGCCTCAATTATCAGAGCACAAACAACCGTTGATCCCATGCCCCTTCTTGAGTCATTATCATCTGCTTCTGAGGTGATGCTGTGATTGGCTTCCAGAAGGGCACTTTTAAGGATCCAGAGGGGATCGGAACCATCACTTTTTGCAATGGAATCGATGATGGTGGCGACGGCTATTTTTGATGCAATTTCACCAGCCTTATGACCACCGATTCCGTCAGCAACTATAGATATTAATACAGGAGTTTCATCTGATTCACTGATCCTGAATGAAGTTATTTCATAGGAATCTTCATTTAATCTCCCCTGGCTGCCGTTGTCTGATATTGCAGCAGATTCGAGGTGGTTTTGATTAATTGGGATCAATTATCATTCTCCTGGTTTAGGAAATCAGGTGAGGTGGTTGACATAATTTGAAAACGGAATCCAGCCTCTCCAATGTTTATAATATCACCATCTTTTAGGAATTGGGGTTTCGAACTGGAAATCTGCTGATAATTGATCCAGGTGCCTACTGGTGAACCAAAATCAATTATCTGGTGTTTGTTTCCCCGCCCCAGGCTTATCCGGGCATGTTCCTTGATAATCGAATGATGTTCGATATGAATAAGATTTGATTTGGGATCATTTCCAAGAATGACTTCAGGTTCTGTCACTCGAATGGGCCCAGGAAATATCCCCTGGGAAATGTCATTAATCGGAATTAATCGGTAAGGGATGAATCCTGATTTGAGTTGTTCAACAGTGGATCCTTCTGGAACAGCTCTTTTAGGTAGTACTTTTTTGACTAAAGATACGCCGCTAATAGTTTTAATGTTTTTGATCAATGAACGTTGACCTATGGGATCAGAAGGTTGAATTCTTCCCCTGAAAATTAACATAAATAATAATAAGCCTGCCAAGATAATAACCGCCAAACCACCCAAAGCCAGGGCATTATTCCCCAAAATTGTTCCAATATTCGGCGGAGGGATCTCTACTTTCACTTCAATAGGCGTTTGTAAACTGATTCGACTCAACCCCATAATATCAACAGCCTCAATGGTCAGTCGGTGCGTTGCACTGGTCTGGTAAGAACTTAGGTCCCATTCAAATTGATCGAACGGTGGTGTCACCTTTCTTTCAACTATCTCCCCATCCACCCTTAATATAACTTCTTCGAGTCCCCGGGGATGTTTATCTGGAAATTCAACCAGGACATCAAGAATGATGAATTCAGGCAGGAAAGTAAGTTTTTCTTGATTTTGATCTGAATCCTCTTGTATCTGGCGAAGAACTTCCCGGGGGGGAGAGATAAAAATAGGATTGGGCGGCTGCACATCAAGGAAGAATTCTATTTGCCCGACACTTTCACCCAGGGATGTAAAAACTGATAAACTCATTTCGTGATTTCCTGATGTCACAATTTGGGAATCATATTCGAGTAAATATGTGGACCGTAAGGGTGCTAAAAGCAAGCCAAAATCGACCAGGGGCTCTTCTCCAGAAAATGGCAAAATAAGCCCGCCAGTTTCAGAAGATAGATTTTGCAGCTTTGATGCGCCAGTTGATGTGAAGAATGCTGGGGAAGACACCAGAATTGTGTATACCTGGACCTGATTTTCCTTCGCCTGTGAAATCAGACTTTCAAGTGCGTCAGACGCCTCCGTGGTGAGTTGGGAGGAGAAAAACAACACAACACGTTTCATTCCTAACTGGCTGAGAGGATCCGATGCGATCTCAATTGCCCTGGAAAGAACATTTAGATTCGCTTCAGTTTCCCTCAAATCAGGCGAGAATTCCACAAGGGCGTCGATAAAAAGGCTTTTTTCATCCAGGTGTGTGATTTCAACACCATCATTGGTAAGAAGGCTGACATCATCTGGAGCTGAATTTACAGGTTGGTTTGCCCAATTGAGCAGCCCTTTTTTGATATATTCAAAACGAGATATTCCATTAATATCCTGGATAGCAAAAGGGGGAGAGATGTTAATTGCTGTAACAAGCTGAATTCCAGGTGAAAGTGCCTGAAAATCAATCAACTCTTGCTCGACTCCATCTTCCCTGAGGGTTAGCTGGTCTTCTGTCAGGCCAGTAATCTTTCCCTCATCTCGCTCGGTGGCGTCAAAATACAGGATCATCCGCGGATAATTTGCAGGATCAGGCGTGGTTAAGGTAATCTCCCTTCCAGCTTGAGCGAGAGCAAATCTGGTTGTATTGAGTAATCCTGCCAGGAGCAAGAAAATCCTCAGAAGGTTATAGGCTGTCAGATTTTTCTTCATAATCTATCGCTGCCATTGTACCAAAAAGCAAGTGGGATGTTAGCTTGCTTTTTTATTAGGGTTGTAAATTACCTTACTGGTAGAGCTTACAGGTAATAAAATCAGGGTATGATAGAATTTGTTGTGTTGAAAATGACCAAAAGTCTAGGAAATTTACTGGTTATCTATGACTGAAGTAATTCTAGCTTCTAAATCTCCCCGGCGGCAGGAACTGCTCCGCAATCTCATTAATCAATTTTTCGTTATCAACTCTGAGGTAGAGGAGACAGTTCTGAGTGGTGAAAAGCCCGCAGAATTTGTGGAACGTCTGGCTAAAGAGAAAGCGATCATGGCAGGCGAAAAAGTAGCTGGCAATTCAATAAACGATTTAGTTGTGATTGGGGCAGATACAATAGTAGTAGATGATACTGAAATTCTGGGTAAGCCAATTGATGAAGACGATGCCAGGAGAATCCTGGAACAACTAAAGGGTAAAAATCATTTTGTCTTATCAGGAGTAGCCCTCTACAATCCTTTCTCCAGGGAAATTGGGTCCAGGGTGATCAGTACAGAAGTCATGATGAGAGACTATCGTAAAGACGAGATCCAGGCCTATATTGACAGCGGGGATCCGTTTGATAAGGCTGGAGCCTATGCTATTCAAAACCAATCATTTAATCCTGTTCCGCTGATGACAGATTGTTATGCCAATGTAATGGGATTGCCCCTCTGTGATCTCTATGTATTAATGAAGAGTATGGATGTGGAAGCAAATCATCAAGTGGCTGAAAACTGCCAGGTTTCCCTTCAATATCAATGCCCTGTATATCAAAACAAACTATTAAATGAAACAGGGTGATAAACTCAAAGTAAATGAATATGAAAATAAAAATAATCCCATTTATCTTTCTGGTAATCCTCCTGACCGGGTGCAATAGAAGTACATCCAATGGTACCCAGCCTGTTGAAGATCTGCCAACTCCAGGTCTGGCAACGCCGGTTATTCAGACTACCCAGGTGCCGGATGTTGAATCCGCAGCTGTATCCTTTCTGGAAAACTGGAAAAACAGTGATTACCAGGCGATGTATGATTTGTTAAGTCCGGCCAGTCAGGCGGTTATCAGCGATGAGGATTTTATTCAGCTGTACAGTGATGTTGCGGTTGAATTGGCGCTTGAGTCCCTTGATTATGTGATCTTATCCTCCTTCATTGATCCGATCCAGGCTCAGGTAGCAGTCACGGTCGATTACAACAGCAGGATACTTGAGAGATTATCGCGGGATATCATCATTCTGTTGTCCTTGTCAGAAGGCAGCTGGTCTATTGATTGGTCAAAAGGTTTGATCTTCCCGGAGCTGGAAGGAGATAATATGCTCCAGCTCATAAGATTGGTTCCCCCTCGTGGAAATATTTATGATCGGGAAGGCAGTGTGATAGTAGCTTATGCAGAAGCCATCTCTCTGGGTATTACTCCTTCTCAAATAGATCCTGATCAAGAGGATAAGTTACTCAATGAGTTGGGACGAGATCTTGACATGCCCCCCGAGGTTATTTATGCCATGTATGAGGATTATCCACCTAATGTGGATTGGTATCTGCCTCTAGGAGCAATCTCGCTGGACTCCATTCAGGGCAGGGTGGGTATTCTTGAGTCCTACACAACCCAGGGTTTATTGTTGAGATATTTTGATGGTCGTTATTACTTTAGCGGAGGTGTTGCTCCCCAGGCAGTTGGCTATGTGCGCTGGATCCAGGAAGCTGAAGTTGATGATTACCGCATTCTGGGTTATTCAAAAGGAGAAAAAGTCGGTGGTCAGGGATTGGAAAGGTGGGGAGAATCCTATTTGACCGGTGATCGGGGAGGAATTTTATATGTGGTTGATGGGGAGGGGGAGATTATCACTCAATTGGCTCGCGAAGAAGCATCCCCTGCATCCGAGATATACACCACGATAGAAAAGGAATTTCAGCTGGATGTTCAGAAAGCGCTCTATGGTTATAACGGCGCTATCGTTGTGATGGAGATGGACACCGGTAGAATTTTGGCCATGGTATCCAACCCGCACTTTGATCCCAACGCGTTTAATTCTGATTACTACAATTCGCCTTTTCTTCTTCAGGAATATTACAAACCGGATCAAAAGACTCCCTTCCTAAACCGGGCTACCCAGGGTCTATATCCGCTCGGATCAGTGTTTAAAATCATTACTATGGCAGCGGGGCTGGAAACAGGGGAATTCCAGGCGGGAGATATTTACGACTGTGGATATTTCTTCGAAGATTTGCCAGGTGTAACACTGACTGACTGGACCTATGATCATTTCCTCGAGGATAATAAAACTCCACCCAGTGGGAAATTATCCCTCACCGAGGGATTGATGCGTTCTTGTAATCCTTTTTTCTGGCACATCGGACTTGAACTTTACTCGAATGGATACCAGGATGCTATTGCAGAAATGGCCCTGGGGTTTGGTCTCGGTTCTCTGACCGGGATTGAAACCCTGGCAGAAGAACCCGGCGATATTCCGTTTCCTACTTCCGAGCTGGATGCCACAAATCTGGCTATTGGACAGGGCGATACATTGGTAACTGTTTTGCAAGTGGCCAGGTTTATCTCCGCGCTGGGTAATGGGGGTACACTTTACCGACCGCAGTTTGTGGAAAGCATCCGCGATTCAAGTGGGGAAGAAATATTCACTTTTGAGCCTGAAAAAGCAGGCGAGCTCCCCATCAGTGAGAAAAATCTCAATATCATCACAAATGCCATGATCCAGGTTGTTGATAATCCTCGCGGGACAGCCAACCACCGGATCAGGGGTCTGCAAATTCCTGTTGCGGGTAAAACCGGAACAGCAGAATCAGGCTCAGGAGAATCCCATGCTTGGTTTGCTGGCTATACCAATAACCAAAATGAGAACAACCCCGATATCGCTATAGTGGTAATTGCAGAGAATGCCGGTGAAGGATCTGATGTTGCCGCTCCTATTTTCAGGCGTGTAGTGGAACTTTATTTCAACCAGGTGCTGCGATACTTCCCTTGGGAAGCAGAGATCGGAGTTTGGTATGTTCCTGAGGAAGATGGTTAACAATAATCGAACAAAAACGAGGTCATATGACTGATAAGATCAGGGGCAGAGTCATTCAAGTTCAATCGGGTTTCTTTACCGTTGAAACCGGTCGGGGCCTGATTGTCTGCCAGCTCAGGGGTCGGCTGAAAAAGGGACGGAAATTGGCGGATTTAGTGGCCATTGGTGATTGGGTTCTGGTAACAGAACAGGAACCAGGCACTGGAATGATTGAAGAAATTGAACCCCGGCAAAGCATGATCTACCGGATGGCACCAACAGCCCGGGGAGAATTCCAGCAAGTCATCATTGCCAATCCTGATCTAGCGGTCTTTGTCTTTGCAGTTGCTGAACCCGAACCTCGTCTTAGAATGCTGGACCGATTTTTGGTCATTACAGAGAAAGAGGGAATTGACTCGATTATTGTGGTCAATAAAATTGATCTTACGGGAATGAGGAAAGCCCGGGATATTTTCGGACATTATGAAAAAATTGGCTATCCAATTCTCTATACCTCAGCAATAAAAAATCGAGGTATCAAAACTTTAAAGAAACTCCTGATTGGAAAAACCAGCCTGTTTGCCGGTCCGTCCGGAGCTGGCAAAACCAGCATTTTGAATGCAATCCAACCAGATTTGGGATTAGCGGTAAAAGAAGTCAGCGACGCCACAAAAAAAGGTAAACACACCACCGTTTCACGAAAATTGATTCCACTGGATGGTGGCGGTTATGTGGCTGATACGCCGGGATTAAAAGCATTGGACCTGTGGGATATCACACCGGAAGAGGTCGATGGCTATTTCCGCGAGATCAGCCAGGCCTTGTTAAATTGTCGCTTTAGCGATTGCACCCATACTCATGAAACTGACTGTGCTGTGATTGAAGCTGTAAAGGATAAGAAGATCCATCCAGAAAGATACATTTCGTATTTGCGGATGAGAGAAGTTGAAGAAGATAAGATCCCATGGTTCTAAAACGCAGCTTCCCGGTTTTTTCCCTGATATTATTCACCTTAATACTTGGAGCCTGCTCTGCTGTTGGAGAAGGTTCCCAACTGTTTTCCCCAAAGAAGAGTCAGGTTATTGAATCTCCCCCCATCCCAACCCCTGCCCCCCCACGGGTTTTATCCATCTGCCTGGGAGAAGAACCCAGCTCGTTGTTTTTATATGGTGATCTTTCTACCTCTGCAAATATCATCCGCCAGGCGATATATGATAATCCCGTAGACCAGGTAAATTTTCAACAGTCATCAGTTCTTCTGGAGCAAATTCCAGCGCTGAAAAATGAACTGGTGTCAATCGCTGAGGTGGAGGTTTTTCCAGGAGACCGTATGGTTGACGCCAGGGGCAATATCACCATTTTGGCCAGCGGTGTTACCTATCGTCCATCCAACTGCACCAGCAGCGAATGCTGGCAAGTATATGAAAATCAGGAATCGATTTTCCTGGATCAAGTTGAAATCATCTTTTTAACTCAGGCTGGCTTGCTCTGGGCAGATGGCGCTCCACTTACTCCGGCAGATTCGATCTTTTCATATCAGATCGCCCTGCAAATATACGGTTTTACAGGTCCAGCCAAAACACGCTTTACATCCACCTATGAATTGAGTGATGATGACGAAATAATCTGGAAAGGCTTGCCTGGATTTAAAGGGATTTATGACTACCTGGATTTTTTTTTCCTTCCCTTGCCAGAGCATCTTTGGTCAAATTTCTCCCGGGAAGAGTTCTTGACATCAGCCCAAACAACCCAGAAACCCCTTGCTTGGGGTGCCTACCAAGTTATAGATTGGGTTCGGGGGGATCATATTACACTGGATAAGAATGAGAATTATCATGCCTATTCCAGTGAGGTTCCAGCTTTTGATTCCCTGGTTTTTCGTTTTGTGGATGGAGGAGAAGAAGCGCTGGCCGCTTTTTCATCTGGCGAGTGCCAGATGATCCTCAATGAACCAGGATTGGTAGATTATCAAGCAGATTTAATTTCCGATCAACGCAGCGGCCGTTTGAAATATTACATCGCCGGAGGATTTGCATGGGAGCAGCTCAGTTTTGGAATAAACACTCGTAACCCCGGAACCAGTTTATTAAATGATAAAGATCTGCGCCAGGCAGCAGCTCAGTGTATTGATAGAGTGCGCATATCTGCTTCGCGCCTGGACGCGGGTCAAGTTGTGGATGATTTCTTTTTACCTGGGGATCCAAGGTTTGATCCTGTTGAGAGTTTGATATCCTTCCAACCGACCGAGGCTGGTTTGAATCTCAGGGAGCTGGGCTGGATCGATCATGATGGTGACCCAACCACTCCCCGTCTGGCTGAGGGTGTGGTTGGTGTCCCGGATGGGACTGTCCTGCAATTAACCCTATTGGCATCCGGGACAGGTGAAATTCCCTTGACGGTGGAATTGATCAGAGCTGGTTTAAGGGGTTGCGGCATTGGGATAGATCTACAGTTACTGCCGCCAGCAGAACTATTAACACCGGGTCCGGAAGGGCTCATCTTCGGTAGAAAATTCGACCTGGCTTGGTTTTCCTGGGCTCCAGGTCATTATCAGCGATGCCGTCTGTTTACTACTGATGAGATCCCCGGGCTTTATCCGGAATATTTGAAAGGGTGGGGTGGCGTTAACGCCACCGGTTACAGCAATCATGATTTTGATTTGGCATGCGGTCTGGCAAATACCAATTTGCCCGATTCAACAGAAACCCTCCAGGCTTTGGAGCAGATAAGGACGATTTTTCAGGCGGATCTCCCGGCTTTGTCATTATTTTTCCGCAATAATATCATCGTTGCCACCCCGGATCTGGAAGGACTTGAAAACGGTGTTTATTCCCAAATTTGGACTATTGAAAGTATCCGGTAAGGAAAATAATACCAATGAGGGACATAATACAATACTGGAGGACTGTATTAATCCTATTCTCTGGTATTAAGGGAGAATTTTTTGGTCTGATATGGTAGAATGCACATCTGATAAATCTAATATGGAAATTAAATTTCAAAAATCTTTGATATTTTTACTCCAAATAGGTATAATTAAATGTTGCGGTTAATGGTGTTTATTGTCCATCACATAAATTAACCTAAATAGTGAAGAGTACCAATATTCTGGAAATCAGGAGGTATGAAAATTGGAAGATAGAGAAGTTATTCTCGATATTCAGAATCTGCGGACAACCTTTTCAACTCAGGAAGGATTAGTCCACGCAGTTAATGGAATTTCTTATCAACTTTACTCGGGGGAAACTTTAGGTGTTGTAGGAGAAAGCGGCTGTGGAAAAAGCGTTTCCATGCTTTCCGTGATGCAGTTACTCGAAGTACCTCCAGCAAAAATAATGGCGGATGCTATCTATTTTAAGGGCGAAAATCTCTTAGATTACCGTGATAATGATATGCGCAAGATCCGGGGAAGTAAGATCGCCATGATCTTCCAGGATCCGATGACTTCGCTGAACCCTGTCTTAACGATTGGTTTCCAGATTAAAGAACCCCTCAAGCTCCATCTAGGTATG
>SDBT01000448.1_pt1 | contig 65046 bp, 89 predicted proteins | sample 2277101 | NCBI WGS metagenome assembly SDBT01 (sample SAMN10404973, study PRJNA504765) | marine sediment metagenome | isolation source: marine sediment core GS10_PC15, 103 cmbsf | place: Arctic Ocean: Southern Knipovich Ridge | collected 2010 | reverse complement strand
TGTTGACTACGGAAGATGGAATTCGTGCAACGAACACGATCATTCTTGAACCCGAAGTCCTTTCGACGTTGATGCTTTATCTCGGGGCGGCAAAGGAGCGCACGTTCAGTCGCGCATGCCTGCGTGTTGCCGATGACACGATCGATTGCGGCCCCATCTATCATCTTGACGAATGCCCGTTGTATCCCAAGTTTGCGAGGACGGCAGAGGTAGCAGACGCTCGGGCAAGCGGTGAATCGAACGATCGCCTTGGCCCGTGTATGGGTAATCGTAAATCGCACGACACGGTTGATTGCGGCCCCGTATACCACCTTGACGAGTGCCCGTTGTATCCCAAGTTTGAGAAGAGACAGCCATGAAAAAAGCAGTACGTCGTTGGCATGACAAGCTGGACGTACAACTCGTGGACTTCTGGGCGAATGAAGTTCTCGAAAAGGAATTGCAGAAGGACTGTACGAAAGGTTGCAGTGCTTGTTGCACTGAACGCGTGTTTCTCACGCCAACCGAACTCGTAATGATCGCGCAACGACTTAAAAAACATCTTAGCAGAGGATCTTTCTCAAGGATGCAACGCAAAGTTGCACGGCTTTCAAAGCTAGTGGAGTCCGAAGGGCGGGAAGAGTGGTGGAGAAACAGTCGTCCATGTCCGCTTTTGAAAGACAATGAGTGTTCCGTGTATTCGTCGCGCCCGCTTGCGTGTCGCGGAAGGCATTCACTCGACAGAAAGACTTGTGAAGTTGATTCGCCCGAGGGTTCGAAGTGTCTAACCGGCCCGACGATGATGGAAATGGCGATTTCAGCCGATGCGATGGTGGAAACGGCGCAAAACGGATACAACAACGCGCCGGTTGAACTGATCGTCGGACTCGATGAAGCGTTGAATGGTAACGGCATGGATACTTGGCTTCGCAAAGGGCACGGATTTCCGCGCGCCGTTGCGATTGTAGAAAAGCAGATTCAACTGGATATGAATGACGGTACGGTTGATTTGCTTACGTTGTCAGAGGAGATGGCGAATGAAGGTTCAGGACCCGGCGGAGAACGTGTCGCAAGAGAACGCGGCGCTCATAACCGAACTCCGCAAGTTGATGGACGAGAAGGATGACATCGAAGAACGAAAGTCGGCGTTGAACGCTTCAATCAAGGTTATCAAGTACAAGTTGCTTGAACACTTTGAGGCAAACGACATCGCTGCGTTGAGGATGAAGAACATCGGAACAGCTTCGCTGATCGAAAAGACTGTCGGCAAAGTGATCGACCACGATCTTGCGCGGCAATCGCTGATGGAACTTGGCCGAGAGGACATCTTCAAGGATTCGTTCTACGAGCGCGAGTTGAATAAACTCGTTAAAGAAGCGTTGGGTCGCGGTGACGCTTTGCCGGAAGGTATCGACTACACCGAACTCAAGGAAGTTCGTTTGCATCGCGTTAAACGAACGTAACGACAAGTCAAGTTTCGAGAGTTTGGCTTGGAGGAGAAGAAAGGCAATGGCAAAGAAGAAAGAGACGCAAACGGCAGAGGTCGTAGTTTCCGCCGATGTGGTAACGACCGAACCGCCCGCAGAAAACGCGGTCGTTCTCTCATCGTTCTCGTTTGCGCTTGAGGCTTACGGCGTGATAGACGGAGTTGTTCCGGGAGCGGAGGCAATTGAGTCGGATGACGTTTCGATTCCACGTTTGAAAGTGATTCAGGCGCTGTCGAAAGAAGCGCAGCGAGACACCGACCCGGTTGTTCTCGGAAGTCTCTTCAACAACGGCACGGACGAAGTTCTTGCCAAACCGAAAAAGAAAATGAAGGTCATTCCGTTGATGCTTCTGAAACCGCGACTGATGTTCAACAAAGATCGCAAGTTGGTGTATCGATCCGACGACAGCAAGACGCACTCGGAAACGTCGCCCGCTGGTGCGCGGGAAGATGGAATCACCGTCTGCGCTGACTGTCCCGATTCGAGGTGGACGCGGGTAGGCGAAGAGAACTATCGTGGTGAAGGCGAGAAGGACGATCCGCCACGGTGTCCTATCTTTTACACTTGGCCGGTCCTCATTCTCAACGATGATGCAACCGAGTTGCTTGAGCCGGGTCCGTTGATGATGGCTCTTGCCAAGACGGGAGTGCCCACCGCGAAAAAGATCAACGGTCTGTCGAAGTGGTCCGGACTTCCGTACTACTCATTCATTCTCGACATCTGGACGGAAAAAGATGATCGCGGTTCCGGTCCGTTCGCGACATTGCTCGCCGCAAGATCAGCGAGAATGAAGCCGGATGATCCACGCTTCAAGTATGCGGAGCATGTGTTTCAGTCGCTCGAAAACGCGAACGTCACGACTGATTTCGGGGATGCCGAAGACCTGATGTAGTTTGCGTTTTAGAGGTTTGCAAACCAGTGGGAACAAAGCACAACCTCCGAGTGGGTGAGAGGCCCGCACCATCTTTCCAGCCATAACCGGGGAGGGCAAGTGGCTCAATCATGGGATGAAGCGAGGAACGACGTTCTTAGTCGTCTCGACTTCCGATCAACCTATGAAGAGTATGGGATTGCGAATTGGACTAACCAGAACAGAAGCGGAAACGTCAGCGCAAAGTGTCCGTTGCACGATGACAAGCAGGCAAGTCTAAGCGTCAACCTGGATGAAGGAACATTCAAGTGTTTCGCTGACTGCCCCGCAACGGCAGGCGGATCTGTTTTCGATTGGGTGATGATCCAGTCGGGCGTCAACTTCAACGAGGCGTTCAGAATTCTCGCGGCGAAAGCGGGAGTCGCAGTCCCGGAGGTGAAACCGGAGATTCCGCAAGAACTTCCGGCAGAGTATCGAGGCAGGTTAACTTCGAATCGTCGCAAGATGAAATGGTTAGCTGAAAATCGAGGGCTTCACAAGAATACTGTCGAAAGGTTTCGGATTGGATGGGATGGACAACGAATAACGATTCCTGTCTACGACGAGTTCAATCGGCTAAAGAACATTCGCCGGTACAAACCGGGCGCTAAAGGCAAAACGCCAAAGTTTCAGAACTTCGTTCTCGATGGAGTGCGTTACGGATCAGTCAGGATTTTCAATCTCGCGTCCATTGTTGCAATCGATGCCGATCAACCGTTGATCTGGTGCGAAGGCGAAATGGATTGCATGTTGTTGGTTCAAGAAGGATTCGTTGCAGTGACGGGAACGGGCGGCGCTGGATCATTCAAGCCCGAGTGGGTGAAGTGGTTCAAAGGTCGCAAGGTAACTATCGTTCTCGACAACGATGCGGCGGGCAAAACTGCATCGGAGAAGATAGCCGCGCTGTTGTATCACGCGGACATTGAAGCAAAAGTCGCTCGGCTTCCGAACACGGTCGGCGACAAAGGAGACATAACCGACTTCTTCGTTGCGCTCGGCGGAACCGCTGAGAGTTTCAGGGAAGTTGTTCTAGCTCCCGCAGTTCAATGGCTTCCGCAGTTGCCCGCCGATGAAGTGGAAGCGCCGGAAGCGGAAGTCACGTTGCCGCAGTCGAGCGATGCAATTTACATGGGAAAGCGTGTTGTCGTTCGCGTCATGGTGAGCGGAAAAGATACGACTCCTTACGTTGTGCCGAAGAAAATGGAAGCGCGTTGTCCGGTAGATGATCGCAAGGCTTGTCAATATTGCGGTATGGCTACTCGCGGCGGAAGGCTTGATGCGGAGTTCGGCGCGAGAGATCGCGAGTTGATCGGGTTTACACAGGCAAGCGACGCCGACATTCTGAACACGATCAAAGAAAAGTGGGGTATCGCAAAGAAGTGTGACGCCTTCAACGTGACATTCACGAATCAGAACATCGAAGAGTTGAGAGTGATTCCCGAGTTGGATTACTTTCACCAGCATTCAATGGAAGAAGAGTACGTCGTTCGCAATGCGTTGTTCATGGGGCAAGGCTTGATTGCGAATCGTTCTTACGAGATGCACTGTTACGGACAAAGCGATCCGCGAAACCAATATTCTACGTTGGTTGTGTCGAACGCGATTCCGTCGCAGGATTCGATTTCATCTTTCAAGATGAACGATGAACTTGCCGAAGAGTTGCAGATTTTCGTGCCCGAAACGGATGACGCGGAAGGTGTAACGGCAAAGTTTCGGGAGATCGGAGTTGATCTAGAAGCAAACGTGCACCAGATTTTCAACCGTTATGAAATGCAGACCGCTCTTGATTTAGTTTGGCATTCGGTTATCGGATTTAACTTTGCCGATAAGTCGATTCGGAAAGGATGGGTAGAAGCACTCGTCATGGGTGATAGTGGGCAAGGCAAGACTGAAATGTCGTTGTGCTTGCTTCAACACTATGGAGTCGGTGAACGTGTTCAAGGTGAACAGGTCTCATTGGCCGGTCTAGTCGGCGGCGTCGAGCAGACGCAGAAACGCTGGATGCTGAGTTGGGGGAAAATGCCTTTGAATGATCGAAGGCTACTTGTCATGGAAGAGGTATCGGGCATGAGTACCGATGACCTCGCTAAGTTATCCGACATTCGATCTACGGGTGTCGCCGAGATAACGAAGATGAGAACGGAACGAACAAATGCGCGTTGCAGGCTTATCTTTCTATCGAACGCTCGCTCTGGTCGTCCTCTTAGGACTTACGATCACGGTGTCCGCACGATCCTTGAGTTGTTCGGTAACGCAGAAGATGTCAGACGCCTTGACTTCGCCATAGTTGTTGCGAGTGGCGAAGTTCCGCTTGAAGTTCTGAATCAAACCGAAAAGCCAAATGTCGTTCATGTGTTCAAACGTCATCTGTGCAAATCGTTGATTCTTTGGGCATGGTCACGCAAACCAGACCAAGTTCATTTTACGAAAATGGCGCACGAGGCTATCGTCGAAGCGTCAATGGACTTTGCAACGACATATTCGTCAAAGATTCCGTTGGTCGAACCTGCGGATATGAAAATCAAGTTGGCCCGTCTCTCTGCGGCTACAGCAGCGCGCGTTTTTTCCACCGGAGAGACAACGGAAATTCTAAAGGTAGACGCGAAGCACGTTAGTTTTATCGTTTCATACCTGCGTGAACAGTACGAAAAAGAAACGATGGCCTACGGTGAATACTCGCAGATTGCAGACCACGGCGAGAGGATCAGCGAGGAAGATCGGGAAGCGTTTATCAAAACCTTCAAGAGTATAGGTCGGTGGCGCGACCTTGTGAAATTCTTCCAGAAGCATCGTCGTTTCCGGCGCGGTGACATTGTTGATGCGGCGGGTTGGGCGCGAGAGGATGCGCGCGTGAATTTCCGAATACTGACAACCGAACTCGCTTGCATCCGTTCAACAACGAACGGATTTATCAAGGAACCGTTCTTCATTCCCATTCTGCGAGAACTCGCGGAAACCATAAAGAACGTACCACTCGAAAGGGAAGTTGTTCAAACCGAAGTAGAGGAAAACGGAGATGCCGAGCCGTTCTAGTCAACATTGGACAGAAAACAGGATCAGTTCGTTTATAGGCGCCCTTGATTCGAGAGTGTCGCCCACATACCATGATCCGATTTCGTGGGCGCGAGCCAGGTACAAGTCAAAGGTTTACAACAAAGAACGTCGTCACTTCTATATGGGATTGATGTATACGATTCCTGAATACTGGAAGGCGATGTTCGATCCTGAAAAAGTTATTTTGTTCAAAGACGCGAGCGACAAACGGTATCCGGTGCGACTTTACGACGTTCAAGCGTTTCACGTTGCAGAAAAAGGAGTAAGAGTGTGAGCAATTTCAACAGGTGGCAACTGCGCTACGCGTTTTACCACGGAACAAGCACCGAAAAAGCGTGGGGCGGCGGTTCCGGTTTCAGGAGTAGCGCAAAGGTCAAGAAGCAACGCAAGAAAGATCGTAGGCGAACGAACTTGCTGACTCGCGGCATTCTGAAACTGCGCCCGTTGTTCTTTAGCAAGAAAAAGAAAACGGCGAAGGAGCAGAAAGGGGACAAGGCATGAAGTGGACAAACGATCTACCAACTAAAGCGGGATACTATCTTCGCAACAAACCTTTCATTTCTACACAAGATGGAACGATGAAGTTCTTAGAAGATTGGCATGGAGCGAAGTATATGTGGTGGTTCGGTCCTATTCCAGATCCGCCGAGAGTTGCGCCGGAACGATGAGTTACAAAAAAGGCGATCTGAAAGTCACCACGCCTCCATGCGCGGAGGCAATCAAAGAACACAAGGAATACGACTTTCCAGTTCAGTACTGCGTCCACTGCGATTCAACGCATTCGTTCTACGGCGGCGTTGAAGATCCCGCAGTTGCATTGCCACACTCGTGCGACGAATGGGTTATCGGTGGGCCGGACGAGATCAAGACTTTGATTAAGGATCTGGAACTAGCGTTGCTCAAGTTTGCAATGCGTGACATGAAAAAGTATGAAAAAGGAGGGCAAGTTGACTCATCCGCTGATAACGATTGAGGGAATCAATGCAGTAAGGGTGTATAGCAACGGAGCAAGAAAGGAACTGATTCACGCTTCACTGTCGGTTGGCGCAAAGAAGTGGGCGGCCTGGTGGATGACGGAAAAACAATGGAAGTCGTTTCATCGTCGCTGGATGGAAAAGGGAGGGGTGATCGTTCGGGATCTAACTTCGAAAAAGGAGCTTGCCAAACGCAAGGAGCAAGAGCAGAGTTCTCCGGGTTAGCTAACACTGACTCAGGAGGATACGCAATGAGGTGGACAAAAGTTCTTCTTCTTGTCGCAGTCGGGGTCGCCGTAATGGTGTCAACGACGTTCGCGGCACCGAAGAACGTCAAATACGATGCAAACGGAAACGCATGGAACATCGATCCCGAAACCGCCGCCACTCCGGGGGCAGGCTCCGGGGAAGGCGACGTCATCGATCAAGTCGAAACGAGGAACAAATTCGATTTGCAACTCGCGCTTCGAGCTGTCGGATCGCCGGGTGACGATGATACTTCAACGGAAAGTGCGTTGGCAGGCGTTACCGGATTTTATCGGCCGAGTCCAAAGTGGCGAATCGGAATGTCGATGCAATGGGATGCGGTGGACAACACGGCAATTCATTTCACGCTTCCGGTTAGCTTGCAGTTGTTCCCGAATCCGTGGCGTGACCAAATCTTTTGGATCAATGCAAACCTGTTACCGATTTTTACAGTCAGAACGGGAACGGAAGGAGATTTCATTCGGGAAAGCGCCTTATCATGGATTCCGAGTGCGGGAATGTCCGTCGAATTACCGATGGGTGAAACTGCATCGTGGAGTACGGAGTTCGGAGTCGGCGCGGGACTTCCGATTACCGTTGAGGGAGTAAGCGACGAAGCCCTCAACAGTGCCGTCAATCAGGTTGCGGGAATGGCAGACTTCAAAGTCAACTTCCGCTTCCGGTAGAGAGTGTCGGGGAGGCGGTTCAAACTCCAAGAGAAACGGCGGGGGTCGCTCGTAACGGGTGTGGCCCCCGTCTTTTTTGGGAGAAGCGGTTATGAACACGACAGAGGAAGGACGTTACGCCGCAACATCGCTATTTGCAAAATTGAGACACATGGAAGAACTCAGTCGGACGCGAGGGTTTCAGAACGTAAGCATCGGACACCCTCAACTGATTTTAATGACTGCGGAGGCGGGAAGGGTCGCCGCCGAGTTTCACAAGCCGCCCTGGTGGTGGCGTTTCTTGAAAGGACGGAAACGAAATGGCGCAGAAAAACACCGCTGAGTGCGATGGGTGTAACGAGAAGTTCGATCTTTCGTTACGACAAGGAAGGATGATTCCCCCGGGCTGGATAATCATTCAGACGAAAAAGAATCCCGACTCGATTCTTATTCCTTTGAGTGAAAGCGATGATGAGTACTCGTATGCGTGTTCAAAAGCCTGCCACATTCTCGTATTGCAGGCTTTGGTTTCGCGTGAACTTTCCACCGCGTCACCGGAAGTTGAAGGAACGGTTCGCAGAACTATTCTCGGATCATAAAACAGAGAAGGCCGGGAGTGGTTGCGACTCTCCCGGCCTTCTTCTGATCTCAAACGGAGGCAAGCGTGAAGAAGACCAAAGAAACGAACCAAACCCGACTCGTCAATGGCGCTAGACGAATCAGAAAGGAATGCCAGTCCGTCGTCTGGTGGTCTGCCGCACGAGTGCAGAGCATACGGGAGTGTGAGTACAATTCACAAGCCTTTTCGGATTGGGCCAAGCTACTCCTCTTCTACGATACTTTGTACGAGCGAGCGGCGGCGTCTGCGACCACCAAAGGACTCCCCGAACCTCCTGACCCTCTCAAGCGCGAGAGCCTGCCTAAGAACGACCTGGAGGGAGTTGACGCTATTCTGAAACTTCCTTTGGCGGCGTTCAACAAGTCAGGGATTGCCTTGAGGTGTTCACTCGAGGGCGAGCCGGGGTACATCGCAGACGGGTGGGCCTATCGACGCGCAAGGAAGGCTAACGAGCGCGTCATCCGTCCGGACGAAATGAAACAGATGCTGGAACTCAAGGAAGAGTCGCCGGCTGAATTCAACGAAATGTGGAAAGCCATCTGGATTGTAAAGGAGATTTTAGATTGAGCAACGAAATGTTCGCCGCATGTTCAGACGCGAGAAAGCAAATTCACAAAGCAAGCGAACTCAAATCATTGGCGATTGCCAATGCGATCAACGACTTGTTGAAGGTTGGATTGCTGATGCACCTTTCAGATTCGCTGTCGGATGAAGTCTACAAGTTCGCAGAAAAGGTGGTGGAAAAACAATGACATTCAAACCGATTACTCACGCAGAAGCATATGAGACTTTCGAAGGTGCTGTAAAAATCGAACTCGAAAAAGCGACGAATAAATTCAAGGAGTTCAATTCGACGCATGAAGCGCACTCTATCATCCTTGAAGAGTTTGAAGAGTGGTGGGACAAAGTAAAAGACAAGGAGGCTCACTCAATGGATGAAGTCGATGAGCTTGTTCAAATGGGAGCAATGGTTTTTCGCGCGTTCATCGACTGCTATGCGAATCGTGTCGGATCGAAAACGGGGGAACGATGATACTCACACGCGAAATGAAAACCGACAAGGCGATTGAAAGAGGCGACGCTGCATTCAATTCTATCGAAATAGACGAACCGGAAAACAGTTTCTCAGGTCTTTGGCAAGTATCCGTAGCTTGTTTGTTTAACAACCAGAAAGTGAGTCCGTACTTTGAAAGCGAAGCGGAAGCAGAGTTGTTCCACAGGCAACTCGTTCGGTTACTGAAACGTCACGAGTGGAAGGAGAGCGGGCAATGAGTATCAAAACGGGCGAAACTTCACTCGATGTCAAGTTGCCTTTTCAGGCTATTCGATCAAACGGATGAAAAAAAAACTTATTTCATAAATATTATTATTACGGGGGGTCGCCAGCTTTTGCAAGTAGAAACACTTTCACTAAACCACTTGACGATTCTGATAGACCCCCATAATAATATGCTTTCCAAAATAAGTTTTTCTTTTGGGAATATTATTAGATGATGATATGAGAGTATTGCATTTTGCATATCTATCTTTATCATACCTGTTGCTTGTTTGCGTTCAACGACTTACACGGTCGATTTGGATTTTGCTTGTAGAATCCGAAGTGGTACTGCACAATGCACTGTATGAAGGTAAAGAGTCAAGTTCCCGAATCGGTTGCATCTCCTAAACCCCAAAAGCGTATGAACTTCCGCGCTAAAGGTGCGCGGCGAGAACGCTACTTCCGAGACCTCGCACTCGGTTGCGGAGCGGTCCTGGTAATCAAAGCTGGGGCATCGTTGGGCGCGGCGGATCTCGCGCTCGACTTCCCGACGCGCACTATTCGAGCGCAGGCGAAGTCGAATGCATGGCCTGGAAGCGAGGAGTCGAAAGGATTAGACTTTCTCGCGGCAAAGCTAGATTCCCGCTTCTATATCGTGGCGACGGTTCGCATTGATGACGGAGAGGCGAAAGGCAAAGCATCCAAGTCCCCCACTATTCGATGTAGAATCCACCGGGGACCTGGAATGACGCGCGTTGAATGCAGTTGGATGGAACTTGTCGCCGTTGCAAAAGGCGATGACATGCACGTTTTGATTGGCAACTCGTAACTCGACTTTTGCTCTTTCTACGAGACAGCGACTCCGCTTCACAAACGGGCGTCTGTCGCGTTTGCTTTCCCACGCTGTCTAGTGCCCGACAACGCATGATCCGCTATAACTCGCTGAAAACTAAGCATTTAGGCTGACGCTGAAAACTGCCCGTCGCTCTAAATCGCAGTAATATATAGAGTTACGAGAACTTATACCAAGCAAACAATAGGAGCACTTTCGACCCATGAATGTCATTCCTATAGTATAGGTGGGTACCTCGAAATCGCAAGTATAGCGCAATTTTGCTCAAAATCGGCCTAACTTTAGCAGTTTGAATGAGTTAGCGTAATCAAAAAAAAACGCATAAAAACCTAAATCCTTGCTAACTAAGCAGTTAGAGCGACGCCCCGATTTGCTCAGTCGGGCTCGATTCGGGGCACTAGACGCGATATGAAGCAAGGCCACCTAACTCTATAGTTTTCAAGAGGTTATCAGATCGAGTAAAAAACTCGCTGTCTCGCTAACTCGCCTAATATATGAAGTTAGCTCATATGAGAGAGGGCTGATCTTTCTTAAGAAGGCCCGATTTTGCGCTCGTAACTCTATTGTTTGCAAGAGGTTAGGAGATTCTTGCGAGATGCAAGACCCTTCTGATATTCTCTAATCTGAAGGTATGAAATGAGTTACAAAAAAGCAAAGCGCAGTTCGGAAGTCGGGGGGAATCTGAGTCTCGAAAGTCGGGCAGATGCTTCCGCCTCGAAGTCAAAGGAGAATCAAGTGAGCAAGTCAAAGTCGGTTCGCAAGTCGCAGTTGAAAGTCGGGAACGTAGTCGGGAATGCAGTTCCGTGGGATGCAGATGAGTGGGAAATGGAAGGTGATTTTGAAATCACAATTCGAGTTCGCGTGAATCCCGAGGACGGATCGATGGAACGAGGAGCGAGTGAAGAGTGCGAGGAAGCGATTGCAATGTTGAAAGAGAAGTTGGAAGTGAAAGTCGCTGATTGTAATTGGTCCGAGTTCGGCGGAATCACTTTGATCGATGTTCGGTCAAAACGATTCGCGTGGAAGTTCAATCCTTGCGAGATCGGTCAATGCGAAATCTGTGAGAAGAAAGTCGTTTGCGTTTATCGCACGGCGCTTGAAGACCTGAATGCTCTTGGTGAAATCGTGCAGTGGAATCTTTGCATCACTTGCAAGGCCGATATCATCAGTGGAGAATCGAAAGAGTCCAAGTAGTTCGTCGGTCAATTCAAAAGGAGAATCAAAATGAGTAAGTCGATCAAGGATGCGATTCGGAATCAGAAAGAGCAAGTGAAGTTCATCGAGTCAGGTTGGATTGCGATTGGTGCGTCGGTTGCGGTGCTTGCGAAGGAGCAGTTGAAGATTACGAAAGTAATCGGGAAGCAAGAATTCGCCGCGAGAGAGTTGCGCAGTACGATAGTGGAGTTGCGAGATTCGTTCAGAGCGTGGGGCGCTGATCTTCGTCGCGAACGCAAGGTGCTCGCCCAAATGGAACGCGATGCTGGGAGTTGTCAGCTTTGCGGGAAGTCGAAGCGCCCCGAGAAACGATTCAGGTTGTACGAAATCAAAACGGGAATAGGCATCATCATCGCCTGCGCGAAGTGCAGAGGTGATTGGATCTCTGATGGTCACGCTCGCAAGGTGATCATCTAATGAAAAGGATCTATGCGGGCCGTTACGAAAATGGCAAGTACGGGATCAGAAGAGTGCGAGGGTTGCGCTATCAGTGGCAGACCTTTCTGCTCGCCGATGAAAGCACCTACGATGGAGGATGGATGCAATCGTATCCGTCATTCAAGAAGGCGAAGTTGGGAATCGCTGCATTGCGAGAAGTCGAATCGTTGAAAGGAGAATCAAAGTGAGATCGAATAGTCAAGTTCGCGTTGAGCGAATGAATGAAAGGGCTTTCATGCATGGGCTTTCATGCAAGATGGCTAAGGTGCGAGAAGGAAAGAAGGTGAAAGGATTCGTCGTTCGCGTTACGTTGCGAACGGCGGGAAATGTTGTCGGGTTCATTACTTTCAAGAAGTCGAAGTGCGACATTGAATTGATGAACGGATACGACGCCGATGGAATGTGGGTGTCGTTGAATGCGTTGTCTAAGATCACAGCGAAGGATCGCCCGTGGGATATTTCGTCGGAAGGTCGGTTAGCAACGCAAAAGAAAAAGGAGAAAGTCAAAGTCCGCAAGTTGAAGGCGAGAGGCAAGCGCGAATGGAAAGAGTACAAGGAACGATTCGTGTTTGAGGTATGGCGGTTGGCGGTCGGGGAGAAGGCGCTTCTCGTAAAGACGTTCGTGTCGATGCACGGGCAGAATGAGAAGGCAGCAATCCTCCGAGCAGAGAAGTCGAATCGCCTGAGCAAGAAGGCGCTGTACATCGTGCAGCGATTCCAAAAGCAAAAGCAAAGCAGGTAAGTTCGCTTCGCAGTTGTTGAATGACAGAGAAGATGCCTTATAACGAGTGAAGGTTCGAAATTTTGGGTTACAACAGCAAGGAGAATCAAATGACTAAGCATAGTGCAAGTGGAACGATGAACGATCAGTCCGCAAAGAAGGACACGACCGAGGAGCGCAACGCGAAGATTGTCGGGGCGGCAGAAGAGTTGGAGTACATAGTCGAACTCTGCCGCAAGAACGGAGACAATAACGTCAAGGCGGAAAATATCGATTCGTACTTGGGTACGGCGATCACGCAGTATACTCGGCGTGGGCGAGAGAATTCGATCATGTTCGCCTTTGCCGAATCGGTCATGGCAATTCGCACCCTTCGCAAATTGGGAAAGGAGATCGCGTCGAAGGAGAAAGTGACTTCTACGTTGCTCAAGCACTTCCACGATGCAGGTGCTATCAAGTTGACGTCGTTCCGTCGATAGTCTATCGCCAATAACAAAGGAGAATCAAAATGTACGTTGAGTGCATGGGGGCCGTTTATCGGCTCACGAAAAAGCAGTACCGAGACTTCTTGACCGGGAAGGCGAACGGAACCGACAAAACCATCGATGCAGTCGGTGGCAAGTTCGTTGCGCGGATCAAGAACGTAACCGATATGGACGCGGAGGCGGCGACCGATGAACTGCATTGGGAGTTCGCTCGCGGCGGGAGGCGCTGCGGGCTGCCCGCTTGCAGCGTTTGCAGTAGCTAGACAGTTGAAGTTTCGAAATTTCGTGCTAGTAAACAAAGGAGAATCGAATGAATCAGGATCATCGTAAAGAAACGGAATACAATCGCCCTTGCGATTCGTTCGTGGACAACGAGTGTGGATTCTGCGTGTTGTGCAGTTGGAACAAGCGGTCGCATGAAGATGAACGGTTGCGACTTGAGAAGAAGTCGAAGGCGAACATGAAGTCGATAACCGTTGCGGTCACGCTTCACAGTTCAGCAACGATTGAGTTGGAGGTTAAAGAGATGCACCTTGATTGGAAAAGGCGCGTGATGGAGAATCTGGTTAGCATAACGCCAATGCGGGAGCAGGCAATCAAGGAGATCGAAAAGCAGTTCCCCGGAACTACAGTCGGTCATTTCAGCTTCGTGGAATTCGTTGAAGAGAAAGGAGAATCAAGGTGAACAAGCTAAAGAAGTTGCGCCGAAAGATTCGACGCGCGTGGGTTCGTTCGGCGATCCTCGAGGATCTATACTTCTCTCGCATGGAGGCGGAGTATGAAGGGTTCGCATTCGATCCCTTCGAGTGGGCGTGGCGTTCTGTCGGCGCGTACTTGAAGTGGGAGGTGATGCATTGCATCTGCCTTCTACGCAATCACGACATGCGCGGCGATGGATTCGCGGACGGTGACAGCGGACGCGAATGGTACTGGTGCGAACGGTGCGGTGAGGATCTTGGCGAACACATCTATTACTAACCGAAAGGAGAATCAAAATGGCGATGCAAAAGTATAAGGTGCTTATTGAGGATGAGAGTAGTTGTCTCTTTTGGTTTGAGTGTCAAGCTGATGACGGCGACCACGCAGAAGAACAGGCGCAAAACGCTTATCCAGGAACGCGGGTCGTCGTTCAGAGTGAAGGCAAGTCGAAATGCGTTTGCAAAGAACTGAACGAGTACGATCTTGAAACGATCATGCTCGCATTGCGAACGCAAGGCAGTTCGGTTCAACCCGATTCACCGTGGCGTCATCGAATGGCGAGGTTGTGGAATCGACTTTCTGCAATCGAAGAATGGAACATATAAGGAGGAAGTCAAATGAAGTGCAATTTTTGCGGAGGGCCACACTTCTCTGCTCACTGTCTAGATAAGCCTAAAGAAACAGTGACGGTTGAAAAAGCTCGACTAAGAAACGTGCTTGTTGATCTGGTCACTACGTACCAAGACACGGAAGTAGAGAACTTGGATCAAGCATTGGGAATGCCAATGGCGGCGGCGGGCGCGTTGTTGAAGGACATCTTGAAGTGAACGGTGCTTGCGACGTTACAGGGTGCCGACGGTTAATGATTCTCATTTACCGTTGGTTCCCTTGGGATTTCAAGCCAAAAGAAATGGAGGTGTGCGACTTTCATTGGGGGAAACATTGCGATCAGTCCGCATCGTTTACGCTTGCAAGGTACGGCGCTAAGATGCCAAAGAAAGGAGAATCAAGTGACCGCTTTTTTAGACGGCTCAAAGTTGGACAGATATATTACGGGTGAGGATCGGAAAGACCTCGAAGAAGTGATTGTCGAATGTCCGAGTTGCGAAGAGAACGTCCCATTCAATGAGTGCTGTGAAGAGTGCGGCGAACCGTTGGATGATGACCTGGAGTCGGTTGAAGATTCCGAAGAGGATGACGACGACAGAAAATCCAGAATGGAGGATGCCTATTACGACAACTAGAATCGGCGAATCGACAGAGGTAGCGCATACCCACTACGAACACCCTGCGCGGCGGCGAGACATGAAACGCAATCGGCGCATTGAATCAAGCAGGCGAATCTTGGTGGCAACGCTACACAAAACTCTAATCGGGTTCTCCTTGCGCGATGGCATTACGATCTACTATGCCGTTGCGCACGATGAAGAGACAGGAAAGGTAGTTGGAAGAGGCTCGGGTTCGGCAACGACAATAAGAATCCGTGCAGAACAGTTTGAGTGCTACGCGATTGATTGGGACACCGGAATCATGGAAACTGAATCCGGCATTTGCAAAGGAAGGGAGTTGTTGCGTTGAGAACGAGGGCACAACAGACAGAGAAGGTTGAAAATTGGCGAAAAGAAAACCGAGTCGATTCGCGAGTGCGGCATCTTAACTCACACACCGCGCACGAAGATCCCAAGCGCCAAGGTGAAGTCCTGATTCCTACGGCGATTGACGGACTGGAAATCCATTGCTTCAAAGGTGAAATGACTCTTCAGTTCGAAGGCGAACCGATGTTCACCGTTCTTCTTTCCGATCAGTCGTGGGCTAAGATGAAAGACGTTGCAGAAATGGCGGATACTCCGAAGGAGGGCGACGATGGAACAGATTCCGAAGATGAAGGCGAGGCTGATGTCGATGACGCAGACGAAGATGACGGCGAGGATGTTGACGACGCAAGCGAGGAAGATGGCGGAGAGACATAGGCCGCGCCTTATTCCCGCAACCCAAGGCGGCGAACCTTCACATGTTAACACGGAGACGTTGCGACTGTGGCCGAACTGTGGTCTGCGTCGCTGGCTAACTACCGACGATTGGTTGATGGAGGTATGGGGAGAATGAACAAAGAAGAAAAAGTAGCCATGCAAAATCGATTCGATGACATTAAAAACGCGCTGCGACTCGGCGATAACCGAACGGCTTGGAGTTTACTGATCAAAACTCGTAGAGACGGCATGGAAAAGGCTGCGAGGTTAACGTGTAGAGGGTGTCTGGAGGATGGAGATCCTACTTCTGAAATTGTCAATAGAACCACGGCAAAATTGTATCACAGCGGGAGTGAAATGTTTTGTGTTGCTGCGGCGATTCTGGAGGAACTTTAATGGGTGACGACGCAAAAGCAGCGCAGGCGTTAGCAGAGAGGATGGCAACGCACTACTCGTTTTCGTTTCGGGAAGAGGGTGCGATATTCGTTTGCGTCGATTTAGCGCAGGCTTGGCTGGTTACCGAGATTGCCGAAAGTGGAATCATCGACACTAAGATGATACCCAATACCATCTTGGGGATCATAGCCGGCAGGGAGGAGGCGAAGTCAAACGAACCGACCGTGCAGTAAGAAAGGTCTTGCAACGTGCAAAGACCTGTGTTGTAGTACATAGGCTGATTGTAACGAAGGCGCGTGGACCTCACGTTCTAGAACGGATAGCCACGAGTCGCGGGAGTTTCCGCAAGTGAGTACCGATACTCCGGAAAAGCTAGGCACTGGATCGGTTGACGTTCGATCCGTTTAAGTCAGTCGTTGCGCGGCTCCTTTTTTGAGAGGAAAAGAAACATGGATCAGTTTACGAGACAGCAGACGATGGAAGCAGTTCAGTGGAAAGGCATCGGTACATTCGATAATCCCGGAACGAGTCACGCCGACTTTTTGAATTGGGGAGTCAATCTCGTTCCAACCGTTGATTATTTCAATACAGAAGTGATCCAGGCACTCGACACCGAGAAGTCGTCTCGCGGAACGACGTTTGAAATCGGCAAGAATGATTGGATCGTGAAGCGGGCGAATGGAACTTTCTTCAAGGTCAAGCCTGCTCGGTTCGCTTCCGACTTCACGTTGGTAACTTGATATGAAACGGTATCAACTTGCAAAGACAAGATCGGTTCATTCGGAAGGAGAGTCCTTGCCGGATAAGATAAACGTATGCACTGAGAACGAAAAACGCATCGCCAATGTTGCGATGGACTTCTTGGACAAGGAGTATTGGGACGCTAGCGAACACGGATTCTATTTCCGCAAGATTCACGACTTCTTCGAGGCATCAACCATTGAAGGCGTTTTCCTTGCGGAGTATGAAATCGTAAAGACCGATAACATCGGCATTCGAGAGGAAGGCGCGTTCACACCAGCATGAGCAAGAAGAAACTTCCAGCGTTCCTGTACTTGCTGTTCAAGGACGGGCGGGAACCGACGCGTGAAGAACTTGGAGACGAGTACTTCAAGTACATCATCGAGACAAGTGAAACGAAACGAGAAGCGGCAATCACTCTTGGGATCAACGATTCAACGCTGTGGCGAATTGAACAGCGCATGTCGTTTGAAGGGCAGAAGTGAACAAGCGACAACGAAAGAAACAGGACAGATTCCCGAATGCGTTAAAGGCTTGCACGGTTGCAGCATTCAACGTGGCGTTTCACTTGAGCAATATGGAGAATGCGCTTTGGCGACTGAAATCGTCGTTACGTTCCAAGTAGAAGGGTTTCACTGTTGGCCGGACGCTCCGATTGTAGAGAAGCGCGCGTTCTATCTGGCGACGTTGCATCGACACATTTTTCATTTCACTTGCTGGAAGGAAGTTAGTCACGACGACAGAGACATCGAGTTCCAAGTATTTCGGCGAGACATGTTGCGATGGCTCGCGCAGAAGTACAGAGACAGAACGAATCTCGACGGCGCGTTGGGTTTCCAACGTATGTCGTGCGAGATGATTGCCAAGGTGCTGATAGAACAATTCGGCCTGTCTGCATGTCAGGTCATGGAGGACAACGAGAATGGCGCAAGAGTCACGACTTAGAATACAGATAATCGATCAGCCGTTCAAAATGGGACGCGACTTGTATATCGTGCAAGACGTTCTGCATGGACGAAGCAGTATCGCATTGCCGTTGACGATGCGGGAAATTGATCCTGTCGCGTCGTCTGAATCTCCTACGCTGCACATTCCGTATCAAGATGACGGCGTGTTGCAATCGCTGATGGATCAACTCTGGCGGCAAGGCTTTCGTCCTTTGGGAAGCATTACAGATACAGAGGCAATGGAGAGACACTTGAGCGACATGCGCGTGATCGTCGAAGAACAACTGATGATTACGTTCGACTAAAGGAGGCAACGAGAAAGAATGGCGCAAGAGTCACGACATAGGATTTGGTTGTACGACGCGGAACTGGATCGGGTTGTCGATGGTGATACAGTTGACTTCTGGGTCGATCTTGGTTTTGAAACCTGGGTCAAAACTCGTTTCAGATTGGACGGCATCAACACCCCGGAAGTGCGCGGCAAAGAACGCAAGGAAGGCGTGATCGCGTCGCTGTTCTTGAAATCGTTGCTTGAACACAATCCAAATAACATCGTCCTCGAAACGAGATCAGGAAAGAAAGGCAAGTACGGGCGTTGGATCTGCACTATCTGGCTGAGTGAGTTTTTTGCTCCCGCGACGTTGATCGACGGTGCCCTTGTCAATGGAGTTCCGAAGAAGATCAACTATATCAAATCGGGCGACGGAAAGTACAAAGGGCTCGGCGTCAACGTGAATGAAACTCTGGCTGCAAACGGATACGCGGTATACGTGAGCTACTAAAGGAGGGCGGTTCAATGCGTAGAGTATGGTACTTACCTTTGGAGAAGGTGGAAGGCAGATACACGCAACAGATGCGTGGATGGGTTACTGATTCGTTTAAGCGTTCCGAGCATCAGTTCCCTCATAACTTCGAAACGATTTTCGGTGACCAAGAAGATGTAGGAATAAACGTCGGCGTCGTACTCGATGCCTTCAAGCGTTCGCGCTACGCAATGTCACAGGTTGCAAGGCTTCTCCACTTGATCGAGAAAGAGAGCGTCAAGGACGGTGACGTAATTTACTTTCAGGATTTCTGGCATCCCGGCATCGAGGCGATTCCGTATGCCTTGCACATGAAAGGAATGCATGGCGTTCGGCTCTACACTTTCAACTGGGCGCAGTCGGTTGACATATACGACTTCACTCACGGCATGAAGCATTGGATGCGCGGCATTGAATTGGGTTACGACAAATTCCTTGATGGAATTTTCGTGGGTAGCACGATTCTTAAAGACCTGATGGTTAAAGCGGGGTTCTCTGCGCCGATTCATGTCACCGGATTGAACATCGGTTACGACTCGATCACCGGAAAGATGCAACAGCTCTACGCGAGTCAGAAACAAGTCATCTTTTCTTCTCGACTCGACAAGGAGAAGCGCCCGGAGTTCATGTTGAACGTAGCGGAAAGGTTCTTGCAAGAACACGCCGATTGGAAATGGGTTCTGACAACCGGAGCGCCGGGAATCAGATCCAATGTTGAAGGCGTGACTGAAAAAGTGAAGGCGTTGTCGGTGAAGGAACCGCGCTTCGTGGTCAAGGTGAATATGTCGAAGCAGGATTACTACGATGAACTCCAGAAGAGTGCGATTCAGTTCAACTGCTCGTTGCAGGATTTCGTTTCGTTCACTCTACTCGAGGCGATCATCGCCAGGTGCGACATTGCCTATCCCGATTTCCGTTCCTTTGAGGAATGCGTTCCATCCGACCGGCGATACCACTTTGATCCACGAAACGACAGTCCTTCGTCTGCGCTGTATCTTTTGGAGAAGTTGGTCGGAGGTCCGCGCCGAACTCACGACTCGATTGCAAGGCGCTGTAACCGTGGAAGGCTTATGCTTCCCAATATCATGTTGAGCGGCGATTGGGGTCTCGACGTAGATGACCTTCGCGAATTCAATGTATGGAAGGAGAATAGACAATGGTAGCTCCCGAAGAAGTCAAAGTCGTTTTCAAGCCGGTGGAGAACATCAAAGGTCTCTACATCGAATCGACGTTCAAGATCCTGGCGTCGCGCTTCGAGAATGGAGTTCGGATCATCGAACAGATCGAACTTATCAGTGCGGCGCTGTACGGAGGCATCGTCGAGAACAAAAGCGGGAAGATAATTCTTGCCGCGCAAGAGGAAGTGGACATCGACACTGATCCCACGCCGACGCTTGCCGAGTTCATGGCGAAGCACGGAGATGCGGAGATCGTTGAAGGATGAGGATCCACTTCGCGGGTAGCGAGGACGTTAACCTTACTGAGTTGATGGATGCGCGACTGTTCAAGCGGACGTTCGTTTCGTTCTACTACCTTCTCAAGTCAAAACCTCTGCACCATGTCGTGAAGAGGATGCATCGCAACGGAACGCAGATCATCATGGATTCCGGCGCACATACATTCTTCAACGAAGAAGCGGCAGGGCAACAGTCGGGCGTGAAGAAGAAAAAGAAGGAAGAGTCGGACTTCATGCGGCGGATCATTGACAACCCGGAGTTGTATCACGGGTTCTACTTCGACTACATCACGCAGTTCAAGGATCTATGCACGTTCTTCTGCGAACTCGACATCGGAAGTATCGTCGGACTCGACAAACAGATCCAGTGGCTTGAGAAATTTCGCAAGGCGGGTCTCGGTCACAAGATCATTCCCGCCTATCACAAGTCCACCGAGACATTCGATCATTTCTTCGACAGGATCAAGGATTGGCCGTCGCGTTACGTCGCGCTTGAGGGAATGCCGCGAAGTGGAAACCACGTCGATCACATTCCGGCGATTCGCAGATTGTACGAAGCGGGAATCAGAGTTCACGGCTTTGCGATGACGAAACGACTCGCGTTGGAGAACATGCCGTTCTATTCAGTGGATTCAACGTCGTTCAAGGCCGGTGTCATGTGGGGTAAGCCGGTTATCACGCGTAAGCCTGGTGACTGGACGTTGTTCGAGCTGTTCAAGCCGAAGGACCGAGCGCAAAAAGAACGAATGGCAATGCTGATGTTGAAGAACAGGATTCCGCTTGACCTGGCCTTCGACTTGCGCGTCAATAAAGGTCAAGGCAACCGACACAACACTTACGTTCGCACCGTCGCACATGCATTGATGATCTTGGAACAGGTTGAGGAGTACTACACTCGCTACTGGCTTTCGCGCGGCATCGACTGGCCTGCGCGAATGAAGGAGTATGGAATTGGTGAAGAAAAAGAAACCTTACCGCTCGACGCTGGTTGAACTCGCAACCAGCAAGATCGTCAAGGCGGATTGGAATTACAAAGAAGATGGAACGCCGGAACAGATCAAGAAACTCCGTGCTTCAATCGACCGCGACCAATCGGCGGGCGTTATTCCAGTTCGCGAGTTGGGTGACGGGATCTTCGAAGCCATCGACGGGAATCACCGTTTCGATGCGATCATGTTGGAACCGGCATGGGATACGGTGTTCGTCGAGAACTTCGGCAAAATAACGATGGCCGAAGCGATCACGATTGCCAATCGGCGAAACTATCAGTGGTTCCAGGATGACACACTCAAGCTGTCGGCGCTTTTCAAGAACACGGTGCTTCCCGAAATGAAAGCAGTCGAACTTGCTGAGTTCATGCCGCAGACGGAAGAGGCAATCAACGAGATCGCCAAGCTAACCGACTTTGATTGGGATGCGTTGCCGGATAAGAGTGGAGGCAATCGCGGAGAGAAGGCACAGAAGCTGACGATTGAAATGTCGGATAAGATGCTTGAGGTTTGGAATACGTGGAGCATCACCGCAAAAGAGCAGTACAACTGCTCAACGAGTGAAGAGTCGTTTTTTTACGCTGTGAAGATGGCGCTTGAGCTAACGAACAAGGGCGCAGTGGAGGTTCCTAGTGAGTGACGATAAACGACACCGAATGATATGGGTTGAACGACGCAAGCGACTGCCAGAAGAAGGCGCGCGCGTTATGGTCTGTCACACTCCGATGCACGTTATCGACATCGCAACAAAAGAGGGTCCGCGTTGGATGGTGTATCCAGGCGGATTCGCCATTGACAACAAAGATGTTTCGCACTGGATGCCGTTACCAGATGATCCCGGCCCATGCGTTGCAATGTCCGCGCACGAATATCTGGGAAAGAAGAAACCGAAATGAAGTACCTGCCGCTCGTTCCTATTTTTGAATTCCCCGATCTAACGAACACGTTGGTTGGAACAAAGGAAACGTTGAAGGAAATGATGAGTGGTCTTGGTTTGCCGAAAGAAGCATTTCAGATTCCGGCTACCGGAGTCAATGCGGCAATTCTTGAAGGACAACATGAATCGATATTTGGAATGAAGATCATCGAGTCACCGCATATGCCATCGTGGATGGTAACCATTGGTAATCCGTTCAAAGGCGGAACGACGATGATAATTTGGAACGACGCCTATCGGAAACATCTAGCCGATAAGTTCAAGTCGAAAGGTTGGAGGGTGAAAGTCAAATGAACATCAACGAACAGTGGCATATTTTCCGCAAGTATGAGTCGGAGTGTAACGACGCAGATCCGAAGCACTCAAGGCCAGTAATCATCTGGAGGAAAGGACAGATTTGTCCATCGTGTCTTGAGAAGTTCATGTGCGATTCAGTTGCTAACCTTGAAACCAGCATCGACTCTCTCGCCGAAGATGTAGCCAAACTTATCAGGAAGGGATTTTAGCTGATGTTCGTTCTTGAAAAGGAATTTCGTTTCGAAGCGAGTCACCAACTCACTGACCACGACGGGAAGTGTAAGAACCTTCATGGTCACTCGTGGCGCGGCGTTGCGTACTTCGAAGGCAATTCGCTTCAAGTTGGTGGTCCAAAGAAAAACATGCTCGTGGATTTCTACGACGTTAAGCAACTGCTCAGTGAAGTCGAGGAGAAGTTGGATCACACGCATCTTAACTCGATTTTTACGGCGCCGACATCGGAGTACATTGCGGAGTGGATCTTTCATTACTTGAGCGGTAGGATGGTAGGCAACGAAACGTTCAATGCGGTTGCGCTGTCAGCAGTACGGATTGAAGAAACGTGCACTTGCGCTTGCACATACACTCGTCGCGCGGTTCTGCGGAGGACGACATGAATCGGTTAGTAGACTGGATTAAAGCGTTGTTTGCTGGAGTGAAGAAAGGCGGCGAAGTCGTTGCCGACATCAACGATGCGGTTGATGAAGGCAAGCGCCTGCACGACTCGGCTATGGAGGCGCTCGGGTATGAGAAGGAAAGCAAAGAGGCGATTGACAAGGCGAAAGAACTGATCGACAAGTCGAAGTAGCGAGCGAAGCCAAAAGCGCGAAACTTCACCTGTCTAGCAAAGGAGAAGAGGGATATGGAAATCGCGGTTGCAATGTCTGCATGGAAACGCCCGAAGTATCTCGAACGAGTGGTTGACTCACTGATAAGGAATCCACGCTTCAAGGAGTGCGGGTTCTATGCAACGATTGACGCTTCGGAAAAGGAAATGGAAGTCGTTCGCCTTCTACAGAAGGCAAAGCGTTACGCAAAGGTAGGTGCGTTCAGGAGAAACGGAAAGCGGCTCGGCGTCCTGCTGAATAACTTTGCGGCAGTCAATATGGCTTTCGAGAAGTCGGATGCCGAAGTCGTTTTGTTCATGCAAGATGATTCGTGGATTTCACCAGATGCAATCGATCTGGTAAAATGGTTTCACGATCTGCCTAGCCGTCACGAATTCGTTGCTCTGTGGTTATGTAATTACAAAAGCGAATGGCAAAGGCCGTTCGATATCGTTCCCAGCAGAGGCGATGGCGCAATCGAAATGCGAAAAGACGGATGCAGGTTTCACGGTGAGATGTGGGCGATGACTCGAATGATGTGGGAGGAAGTATGGAAACCAAATTGGAGCATTCACAAAGATGCGCCGCATCCCTCATACACCGGAACCTTTTCGCTGTTGATGCACGCAAATCCAGAATGGCGGGCGCTCTTGCCGATGTGGAGTCGTGGAATTCATATCGGGAAGTACGGAGGAGGTTGCTCGCCTTCTTTCCATGATCGACTGTATGGAGATATCGTATGTTCCGGAGAATCGCATACGAAAGACGAGTTTAAACTTTGTGGACAAGTCGATGGAGTCTAAGCGTTTTGATTGGGATGATGTTCATCAGCTTCGTGCAGGACTGTACTCCGACGAAGCCGATAAACGATACTGGAATCAACAACGCGAATACTTCGCAACACTTACCAAGGCTTTTGCAGGTTCGATTGCCGAAATGGCCGAAGGATTTTCAAGAATTGGAAATTCACTTAGCGAAGTCGAAGCGCGATGCGTTCCGATGCTTCGCAAAGGTGCGTGTAAACGTCGAAATCGAATACGAGGCAGACAAGCATGACCGTAGTGAATAAGCCAAAGCCGACTAGATCACGACCAACTGAGAAACCTTTTGGGCAGGTTATCGTTCCAAGGTGGCGAGCAGAGGAGCTAAAGAAAATGAGTCGGTCTACAACGGTAGGAAATCTGGACGTTAATCGTAAGCGAGTCATAACGAAAGAAGTGAGACGCCAATACGGTAGCTACATTGTCAATGAAATCTTTCACTCATTGCAAGGGGAGGGCGCGAGATCGGGCACGGTGAATATCTTTGTTCGATTCGCGAAGTGCAATCTCGCCTGCGATTATTGCGATACGGAATACGAAACCGGAGTCGAGCACTCGCTGAATCAACTGCTTGATCGCATCGACATACTTGGAAGTCAAAGGTTCACCTGCAAAAACATCATCTTTACTGGCGGCGAACCCACTTTGCAGTTGGATTCTCGGTTAGTGACCGAGTTAAAGGATGATGGCTACTATCTCGCTATCGAAACGAACGGATTGATCTACGCGGATTACTTTCCGTTATTGAATTGGGTTACGGTTGCGCCGAAAACGTCTCCGGGCAGTTTGAAGGTCCCGATGTGCGAAGAACTGAAATACCCGATCAAATACGGAGACAAATTGCCTGTTCCTTCGATTCAAGCAAACCATTTTTACATCTCACCGATATTCGAGCAAAAGGTGGATGAGGACGAATCACCTTATCGAAAGAACCTGGACTGGTGCATCAATCTGTTGAAGGAGAATCGAAGCACTACTCCTTGGAAACTGTCGATGCAGCAGCATAAGATTTGGGAAGTGCGATGAACAAACACATCACTGGCAATGAGATGAAAAGGTGGCGCGCAAGTGAATGGACAACAGAAGCTGAAATGGGAGTTGTTCATCTAATTCGTTGGATAGGAGAAGATGCGGAAAGAGAAGGATTAACGGAAACTCCGAAACGATTTTTGGAAGCGATGCGTGAATTGACCGGAGGATACGATGATGATCCCGTTAAGATACTTTCTAAGTGCTTCAACGAACCTTATAATGAAATGGTTGTGGTTAGCGGGATTGATTTTGTATCTCTGTGTGAACATCATCTTTTGCCTTTTACTGGTACCGTTAGCGTTGCTTATCTACCCGATGGGAAGGTTGTTGGGCTTTCCAAGCTACCTCGGCTCGTCCAGTGTTTCGCGCGGCGGTTACAAATCCAAGAGAGAATGACCGTTCAGATTGCCGATGCAATCGACGAAACCTTAAAGCCGAAAGGGGTAGGTGTTGTCGTTCAGGCGGTGCATACTTGCATGAAGTTCAGAGGAATCAAGAGTAACGGTGAAATGAAAACGTCTTGCTTGAAAGGTGCGATGGCAAAAGAAGGAACGCGAAACGAGTTCTTTCGCCTTGCTGGTCATTAACTAAATGGCGTGGAGAGTGTGATTACGAATGGCAAACTACGACAGAATGAAAGGCGAAAGCCAAGAACGCTTTAATGCTTTTACGATCTATCGCGATCTAGGACCGTCGAAGAGAAGCCACACTTCGGTGTCAGAAGAGCTTGCTTGTAACGTGAATCTCATTCACAGATGGAGTACGGAAGGCAATTGGGTTCAGAGAGTTTTAACGTGGGATGACCATTTGGATAAGATCCAGCAGACCACACTCGAGGAAGAAGCGAGGTCTCAAGCCGGTCGCATAGTGGGTCTGGGAGTAGGGTATTTGAAGGCGTTTCATGCGCGATTGGAGAAGCAGTTAGATGCCGAAGCGAAGGATCAAGACTTCGAAGGTGGCATCCCACTCAATGCTCAAGGGTTCGTTGCCGTATCTCGTTTGATAGTCGAACTCTCTGGCGTTCTGGACCCCGGCGGTGCGAGCGGCGTTAGTGAAGATGAAGTAAAGCAAAGGGCTCGCGTGTTGACTGCTCAAGATTTGGTGCAAGCGACATTAGAGTTAAGCGGCAGCAGCGGCAAAGAAGTCGATGCGAAAGAGGCAGTTGTTTACGCTCTGTCCAATAAGTTTGGGCGCGAACGACTTGGACTGCCTGCCATCAAGGACGCAGAATTCAGCGAGGCAAAGACTGATGAAGGACAGAAAACGTAGTGCTACTACAACTCTAAACACATGAACTCTTTTTGTCTTTCTTATAACGAATCTTTGATGACAACTACAGGTGTAACACTGTCAGCGGCATTGCATAGTCCGCGCAGGTTTGGTAAGACGATGCAATGCTTTAGGCCGACTGAATGACAGTTTTCGTGCGGCAAGTTGACGAAGTAAGTCAACTTTTGGAGTTGAGTAGTCAGTTGTTGCGACAGTTTTCGGCAACTTAATAGGTGCACAGTGAAAGTATTGTCAGCGGCATTGCAGAGTACACGCAGGTTTCCTTCGACGCAACAGTGAGTAGTTAGTCTGTCTTACATAACAGTCCGTTGATGTAAAGTCAGTAAGGCAAGTCAACAAGTCAGGCGCGGTAACATGACTGACAGTCAACAAAAAAAAGTCAAAACGGATGACAAAATGTTACGGCAAGGGCGTCCAAATCGCGTTCAGGCTCCCTATTCGAGCGTCGCATTTTTGCAGTTTCTATCTATGCTCTGATTCGCTTCACTAATAGAAACAGAAAGTCGAATATCGAAAATGCGAAAAACGGAACGCAGAAAATCGGACTTGCAACTTTCAAACTCATTGACTTAAAGTTTCACTTGCTCAAGCCCTTCGATCCACCACGCACCCGAAAAACGGGCCGTTGTTAATCGATGAACAGGAGGCCAACGATGTTTTCTTCACTTCTTATAAAGTTTCTGATGTGCGTTCCGTTTTGCATCGTAGTTGGATTAGCTTTCAACTCGTGCGATTCGAGTTCAACGTATCCACATCGACACATCAATGCGGTTTGCGATACGACAATCACTCACGGCTTTCAATGGGTCGATGACGATTCCGTTTGCACCACAATGCTAATCAACTGTACGTTCATCGACACGGTTGAAGTCGCAGTGGTAGACACGTTATTCGTTGCAACGCCGCCAGATACGATTGTTGTTACACCCGACTTCGATTGTGTGGCAGACTGTCTGGAAGTCAACGGCCTCGGGCATTGGCGCGAGTGTCTGTCGGCTTGCCTTCCTGCCCAATAAACGAAAACCGGGGGAGCGGTAGGAGAAAAGAACAATGGCTCTGTTAGCAGTCAAAGTTGTGACGCTTGCTGGATTGCTCGACGTTGCGCCGGTTGCGGTTGCTGCGTCGGACACGTTTGAAAATCAAGGGCAAGTCGTTTTCTTGGTTGACAACCAAGACGCTTCGCCTTCCACGTTCACGTTCGATTCGACGAAGCTGTGTGATCAAGGATCGGATCACAACATCGTCGGCGTCGTTGCGGCGGGCGACATCGCTATCTTCGGTCCGTTTCCGGTGACTCGTTTCGGCGATATTGTCACCGTGACGAACACGAATCAGACTACCATGTTTGCGATGCCGCTTCGTATCTCGGTCTAATGGCAAAGCGTAACGGTCGAAAGACTGTAATGTCGATCATCGGCGGCGTCACGGTAACGTGGACGCTGAGTCTCGCGTTCGCATGGGATTGTTCCGAGCAATACACGACGGAACGAATCCTTAACGAAATCGCAGACACAACTCACGTTACGTTCCTGGCCGCCGAGGTCGATACGCTTGCCAATCCCGATCTACGCATCTGGCGCGAACCTGGTCAAGTGTTCATCGGGTTGCCCGAACCGATGCCCGCCATTCAAGAAACGTCTTGGGTATCGATGCCTTTCTTCGTTAACGACACGATCCCGTTTTTCGAAACGCATGTTGTTTTCGACACGGTAAGAGTCGGCATTCCTATCGCGGTCATGGTGAGCGAAACAACGCATGTTGCTCTGCCATTCATGGCACCGCCACCGCCGAGAACTTTCGGTTGGCATACCGACGCAAAGGATCGCAGACCTTGACAACGATTCAGATAGGAACGGCGATACGAAAGAAGAAGTCGCAGATAGAGTGGGCGCTGACTCACTATAAACTGCACGGCAAGGATCTGACGTTTGCCGAGCATTCCTATCTTCTGGACATGCTACTCGAAGAACACCCCGAGCAAGTGGTAATGAAGTCGGCGCAGGTCGGAATTTCAGAGTCGCTTGTCATCCTCGCGTTTTGGGTTGCAGATGAACTGCAAAAAACGGTTCTGTATCTGTTTCCAACGCGGGGACACATCGGGGATTTTGTTCGGCAGCGCGTTGATCCCGCGATTGACGGTTCACAATATCTCAAGGATCGCGTCGCAGGAAAGAATGCGTGGCAGAACAAGGCGCTAAACTCACAGTCTGCGAGCGTCGCAAACATCGGACTGAAACGAGTCGGGCGAGGTTTTCTGTTCTTCCGTGGTACAAAGTCTCGAAACGATCTGATTTCTGTTCCTGCCGATCTGTTGATCGAGGACGAACTGGATGAAATGGTCGTCGAGAATTTGCCTTTGGCAGAAGAACGACTCGCCGCGTCCGATCTTAAATGGATTCGTCGCGTTTCCACCCCGTGGTTTCCGGGCGGACCTATCGATCGTGCTTTTGAAAACAGCGACTCGCGGCGGTGGACGATCAAGTGCGAGCATTGCGGACATTGGCAATGGCTTGATTGGTACCGTCACATTGTTCGTGAAGTTGACGAAGGCAAAGAAGGGATAACCTACGCACCGCGAGACGAAAGTATCAGTCTCGATGTCGCGAAAGGTCTCGCGGGGAATCTTTGGCGGGAGGCAGAGTCCAGTCTGATGCAGGACGTATCTGCCGTTTGCGAAAATTGCAACGGCAAAGCGGATCGACTCGCACGAGGGCGTTGGGTCCCCGCTAACCCCGGTCGTTCCGTTATCGGTTGGCATGTCTCCCGCCTGCATTCCGTTCGGAAAACACTTGCGTCGTTGTATCACGACTTCATGCACTCGCAAGGATCGGCGAATGAACTCGCAATCTTTCATCGCATGGCGTTGGGTCAACCTTACGACGTATCCGGTGACGGATTGACTCGCGCCACGATGGAAATGATCGCCAAAGAGTACGATCCCGATAGAATGTCGGGTGAGTTCACGACTTGCGGCATTGATGTCGGGTCAAAACTGAACATGCAGGTGTCGCGGTTCAAAAACGGTAAGCGGATCATCGTCTATAAGAACGCGGTTCAGAGCTTTGAGCGTGTAAAGTCCATCATCGACACATTCCGAGTTAATCTTGTAGTCGTTGACTCACTTCCCGAAACTCGCGAAGTGAAACGGTTCAGGGATGACCAACCTCACGGACGGGTTTACCTTGCGTCGTTTGGATTGAAGTGCGAAGGTCAAGCGCAGAATGAAACCGACTGGTTGAAATTCGATCACTTGAACGCGCACGTTAGATGCGACAGAACGATGTCATTCGATGAAGCAACGCATGCACTTGTCGCGGATAGTCCGAAGTGCATTTTCCCGACTCAGTTTCTTTCCGATTCGGATTGGATCGATCAAATGTGTGCGCCGCGCCGTCACTTGATTACGAACAGCGAAGGAAAGACGCGAGCTATCTGGGATGAAGGCGGCAGGCCCGATCACTACAGGCTTGCCGACATCTACGATTACCTGGCTATGAAGGCGGTTCTGAACAAATCTGGTATGCTAGAACCACCCGTGATTTCCGGGACCGGCGATGTCGCCGCACTTATCGCTGAGGACGAGGACGAAGATACGATTTCAGATAACTTCGACTCCGTTGATCGCGGTTTGTTGCAAGGCATTATGAATCGTCGGAAGGAAAGGAAAAAGTAAGATGCTTCATCAGTCGCATCGAATCCTGAACTTGTTTGATCTATCGTCGATGAAACCGCAATCCCTTATGGATCGAATCGCACTTACGTTTGCGAAACGATTGGAAAGAATGAGGGCGCGGGATCCAGACGACGATTTGACGATGCAGGACGAAATCAATACGCAAACGCCGATCCATTCCATCGACGATCCGTGGCGAAAAATGCACGAGGACATGGATCGCAACCACCAGGCGGTCAAGGCGTGGGAGGCGTACTACAACGAGGCGTTGGTAGGACCCGGCATAGACTCACTCGGAGACCACGCAACCGCCGCAGACAACGAGGGAAGGGTGTTCAGGCTCACTCTAGACCTTGCCGACGATGAGCAAGATCCGGTGCGCGAGGTTTTTGAGCAAATCGAACAGCGAGCGAAGCGTTTGAAACTCGAAGCGATGTCGCCGCAGATTCTAAAACGTGCTTTCAATGAAGGCGACGCTTACAGAGAAGTAGTCGTCAATGTTTTGCGCGACACAATCGTAAAGCTGGATGAAGTTCCAGGAGCGCGCGAAGGCTATTTGATGACGAAGTTACTCGATCCAGGTACGAGACAGCATGTCGGTTGGGCGTTGCACAACGTCCGTCACGGCAGAGTAACAAAGGTATACGCTCCGTGGCAAATCGTTCAATTCAGTTGGAATCAATTCGATCATTACGGAACGCCACTTGTCATTTCTGCACGGAAAGACATCGAGCGCGCGGCGGAAAAAGATACGTCGATGCACCTTGCGCGGCAAGAACGCGCTTACGTCAAGTATGCCCACATCTATGATGGAGTGGTTGCAGAAGAACTTGAGAAGATCAAGAAAAAGGCTGAAAGTCAGAAAAAGGTTCAAGGGCGCGGAGTGCAAACCGACTTCTACGTCAACAAGGACATGAAGATGTTCGATCCGTCGAACAGTCAGTTGCAGCACCTTGACGACGTTGAACACACCGATAACAAGATCCTCACCGCCGTTCGTTATCCGAAAGGATTTCACGGAGGGTTCGGCAAGAACATCAATCGTGCGATTCTCGACAAGCAGGAAGAGAATCTTGTTCGGATGCTGTCCAAAGCAAATGCGATGCTATCGGAAGGATATCGGCAGGTTCTTGAAACGCAAATGATTCTGTGGGGAGTGCTTCCCGATGACGTTCCGTTTTCATTTACGTGGACGGACAAGAACGTCGAAGATTTCCCCGAAACTGTCGCGGCTCTCGCGGTCGCAGTTCAGCAGATCGGACTCGATCCGATCAGCGCACTCGAGGAATTGGGCTGGGACCCGGAAATCGTTATGCAACGCCTGATGGACTGGCGCAACTTTGAAAACGAAATGCCGCGCACGGAAGAAGAAGAGTTCGCTTCGCGGCTTGAACGTGAAATGCTTGCGTTGAAGAACGAACGTCCCGAGCCGAAAGAAGGCGACGAAAAGGAAGAAGGGGACGAGGAGATGGAAAGCGCGACGGACAAACTGCTTGATATTCTTGAATCACGACACAAGCAGAAGTACGCAGCAAGTCCCGGAAACGGTTCAGGAGATAATCAGAACGGACGGCGCAGTCTGCGGAAAGGCGGTCGCAACGTGAGATCGCGCCGACGCAATCTCGTTTCGTTTCGATTCTAGTAAGAAGGGAGCGGTTCAATGTTTATCAAAGGGTATGAAGTCTATGTCGCCATGAGCGACACGAAGTTTGCGGGAATGGTTCTCGCGGGTCTGATGACTCAGACTCACGTTCCGCAGGCGATAACGGTCATTCACTCAAAAGGCATCAGTTACCCGGAGTGGCAACCATTCTGCGAACTGATGATGGATCGAGGATGCGAAGTCAGAACGTGGTGCGAAAACCTTTTTCCCAAGCCGGTTCACTTTGGAAAATTGAGGATACAACAGATCAAGGCATTCCAAGGCGAGATCATAACGCTCCTCGACGACGACATTATCTTGAGTTCCGAGGCACTGTCCACTTTGAACCATCAATGCGCCGTAAGCGAAAAACCGCAACTTCCGAAACTCGTTCAAGCGGATCGGTTCAAGCCGGATCACTTCGAAACGGGGATTCAGTATCTAACGGGAAAAGGCGGAAACTACCCGGATGCGCCGCACTTCCCGCCTTACGGGTTGACTGCATTTCGGAGCAAGTGGCGAGAGTGCCTGCATTTTTTGAAACGGTTTCCGATTCATGCAGACGCGGCGATTAGCTGTCACTTCAATCCGGTGGTTCAGTTCGGCGTTACGGCTACGATGGTAAAGTCACCGAGTAATTTTTCATTTCGGCCTTCGCTGTCACAAAAACGCGGGTGGTACAAACGTGAAGTCGAGGAACTTCTGAATGAGTCTACTTCTCGAAGCTAAACCCCAACGCCGACTGTCTCGCCCTGAGCAGTCGGTTCGTTCCGTCTATGCGAAACACAAAGCACTCTCGCTAACGGAACAACGCCTTGCGAGTAAAGAACTCCAGAAGATCCTGAACAAGTATCTTCGTGATATCGACAGGATTCTTAGTTCGGCGTTGAAAGGTGGTCCGCCATATGGTCCCGCAGTTCGTTTGATCGTTGATTCCCGTATCAAGGTTCTAACGAATCAGTTCGCGGGCAATATGGTGAACTACATGCAGACTTCAACGATCTCTGCGGTAGAACTTCTTCAACTACGAGAAGCGGAAGTCGCGCTCAAGACTTACGCAAAGAATCTGCCGAAAGAGTTGCAGAAGGTGTTGGCGAATCCGTTTCCGAAAGGAAAGTTAGCGCAGACGGTTCTGAACATTCTTGAGGATACCGCGCTCGGTACTCGTGTCGGGTTGTCCGGTAATCTTTGGCGGTTGAACACCTATACCAATAGCCGCGTGTCGCTTGTGATTCGCAAGGGCTTGGAGAAAGGATTGCATCCGTTTGAAGTCTCGAAAATTCTCGAAAGAGAACTCGTACCGGCTGGAAAGATTGGTCCCGTTTGGGAAAGAACCTCTGCGCCACGCAGACTTGGTAATCTTGTTGGCAAAGCGCCGCCTGGCTTCGTTACGCGAGTGGGCACGGTTGCATTCAACTACCAAAGGCTAGTCCGAACTGAAATGTTCATGGCGCAACGAGCGGCACATTTGATTCGCGTTGCACAGATGAACTCGTTGCCGAAAAGAATCAATCCGGTGAAGGGCGTCCGCTGGAATCTAAGTGGGGCGCACCCTCGGCAAGACATCTGCGACGAGTGGGCATCTGCGGATCGGGACGGACTCGGACCAGGCGTTTACAAAGTTCAAAACGTCCCGATGGGTCATCCGCAGGAGATGTGCACGACTTCAACTTCGATGGTCGGACCCATTCAGTACGACAAGCAGATGCGAAATTTCTTGAACGACGAAAATATGTCGGCTCGGGAAATGGCTGAATTACTCCAGGTGCGCGGCGGCGAATACATCAATCCCGCAATGGAACGAGTTCTCGGTAATGCAGTCCTGGCGGGCGAGTTCGACGGATTGAACGCCGTGAACGAAGGTATGCGGTTCGGATTCGGGTAGAGAGGAAGTAAAGCAAGAGTGAAGAATAACTTTTAACTGCTTGTCGCGCTTTTTCTTGTAGATTTTTCTGTTCTATGCTCAACTGCGGTTCCGGGAGGGAAAAACGATGACGCTCGTACTTGAGGCGATAGGATCTGCCGCAGATAATTCCCGGGAAGAGTTCGACATAGCATTGCGTCGTGCAGTGCGTTCGTATGCCGTTGCTCTTAACGGTGGGCAAGATCAGTGGGCGGAAGTCCGGGATGCGTTTGAATCGTTCGTCGTTTTCTCGATGAACCAAATGCTTTACGGGTGCGACTACTCGTTCACCACTTCCGATTCAGGCTTTGTTTTCACCTTCACCAATCCCCGCTTCGTCAAGCGTTCGATTACCTATCAGGACAGAGGCGCAGTCGAAGCAACCGCAGATGATTTTGTCACTGACGTTCGTACCGAGTCGATCCCTGAAATCGGGGACGTTGAAGTTGCAGTCAAGACTGCGAATCAGAACAAAGAGGAAGAACGTCTCTGTCTCGAAAGCGTTATAGAAGTCGATGGCAAACACGCAATCGAACTTACCGGCGCAGTTCACTTCGAGCAGAGTCTTGAAGAAACAAAAGCGTTCTTCAAAGAGAACGGTTTCATTCGAGGGCGAGCGCCGACGATCAATCTGGGCGCGTACACCGACAACAACTCGCGTTACCTCATGGAAGCGGGAGCGCATCTTGAGCGCGACATTGGGCGTATGCTTGTGTCGCGCAAGTCGAACAATCGGCTTAGGATTCGAACGGGTCCGTGGATCGACGGCATTATGTACGCGACTCACGGACCGGCAGTAAAGAGTGTAGAGGCGAAGGCAGCAGGCCGAGTGCTTGAGGACTCGGATCGCCTTCTCGCCATTTCTGCGAAAATCACGGGAACATACCGTGAAGGAAATTGGCTCGGCATCACGTTTGAGACAATCGGAACGCAAGCAGGAAAGGACATGGCTGTTCTTCTAATGGAAAGTCTTGTCCCAGGAGTTTCTTTGCGCGCGCACGCAAAGGAAGAAGTCCCGAACGAAAGAGGGGGCTTCGACGTGAAGCGGCTACAGATTGAAGGGTTCGGAGTGGATTTCACCACGCGACCCGCAATGCCTGGAGCCGAAACCAAAGGCATCAAACTAGAAAGTCGTTCGGGAACGAAAGGGCCGGAAGGCGAAGGAGACGAGTTGAAAATCGAAGATGTCAAAACTCTCGCTGACTTGAAGGAGCTGAATCCGGCTCTGTTTGAGGAAGCGCAGGTTTTGATAAACAACGGCAAGGACGCTGCAACCGCGCTCGCGGAACTCAAGGTTTCCGCAAAGGACGCGCAGTTGAAGTTGGAGGCTCGCGACGAGAAGTTGCAGAGGGCACGAATTGTCCTAGCCAAAAACACCGCGTCCGAAATTCTGTCCGCTTGGGAAGGAAGTCTCAAGAAGGACAAATCACTCTCAACGGTTTCCGTGAAGTCGTTGCTGGAGAGTGGAAAGACGATCGTTGACGAGCAGGCTCTTGCGATTCTCGAAAGTCGTACCGAACTCGACCCCGAGACGCAGGACTTCAAGGATTCTTTGACGTCGAAAGCGACACCGCTTCTCGACGCTCGCAAGGATGATCTGAAAACCATGCTCGCCGAAGAACTCAAGTCGCGTTCGATCACCGATCCGCCCGACTTGACAAACACTGTCGATGCACCGGATGGAACGGAAGGCGTGTTCAACGTCATCGACACTCTCGATCCACGGCACGAGTTGATCGAGTCGGAAAACGAGATGGTCGGACTTCCCCGCGCAAAGCATGGAGTGAATCCCACTCCGGCTTCGATCAAGGATTGCATTCTGTCGAAGGCGTACGGCATTCCCATGTACGAAGATGTCGGCGGCGTTCCCGTTCCTGTCGGAGCAATTCCGATGGTTGACGGCGACCCGTCGTGGCCTTCTCGCATGGCCGCTGCTCGCCAGTGTCAGGAAATCTACGAGTCAGAGCCGTTCATGGTTCGCATGGGTGGCGGGCAGTTGAGTTGGACGGATCAAATGCTTCGCGGTTCGGAAGCAAACAATCTCGTCAAGAAACTCAAGGCTCGCGTCGCGCTGGAAGCAAACGAGATGACAACCCTCGCGACGTTGGGAACTCTGTTCCCGGACATTCGCCAGGGCATCATCGAAGCCGCTTTCGCGCAGACGAAATGGCTCGGCATGACGACAATCGTTCCCACTGGTTCACCTGAGTATCAGGTGTGGGAAGAGGAATACACGCGAACCGGCGAACATGGGTTCGGCGTTATCGCGCAGGCGGGAATCACTGGAACCGACGACGGCCCGGTGACTCGTCCGATGCGTTTGTATGTCAAGATCAACGTCGTTTACGACGCAGCCGAAACGATCACCATTACCGGAACGGATCAGAAAGGCACCGGGTCGAAAACCTGGGCTGCTGATGTGACGACCGCAATGGTGGTTGGAACGGTTATCGAAGCAAGGCCGACTGTAACGGGTCAGCGTTGCCTTGATGTTGCATCGGCTGTTGATCTCGGCGCTGGGGCGGCGGGCGAAGTGAAAATCTTCGGGTACGCCGAACCGGATGCAGGCAATCAGTCCGAACTGCTCGTTTCTCAGAACGCAAAGTCCACTCTCGTTCGCAGGACGGGAACCGTGGGCGAGTTCGACATGGAAGTCGAAATGAGTTGGCACACCATCGAGGATGCCATTCGTTCGCTCGCCACTGTCGGACCCGGTCGCTACGACGTTGCCGCCGCGATGACGCGGTTGCTGTCGAAGGACTTCGCGAACGCGATTGACAGTCGTGGATTCACTTCGCTCAACGCTCCCGCAAACTACGACGCAGGGAACGACGACGCGAAAACGTACACGATTGGCACCGACGCGGTTGCGGAAGGCCAGAACCTCTCCCTCCACTATGATCTCGTTAAGTTGAACGAGAAAATTGCGGATTGGGGCGAGGAGAAGCCGACCCGACTCGCAATCAATGACTCCGATACCCACAAACTGTTGTGGATGAGAGGTGACTTCATCACGCGATTCCAGAATCGCGCCGAAGCATTCTTCTCCGGACTGGCGTGGGGAACGGTGGCGGGAATGACAATCGTCGATTGTCGGTACCAGCCGCACGAAGTCATGTATGCAATGTCGCCCGGTCGCGTGTTCCATTGCTCCTACATTCCGCTGGAATTCCGTGGACCGTTCTCTTACGTCGCGTCGCAGAAGACTGACATCTTCATCGGACGTATGCGTAGCGAGGATGTCTACACGAAGCCGCGGACTCGTGGGCGCCTGGTCATCACCGAAGCATAAGACGCGTAAGCGTCTTTAACGCGCGGTGCGGGGGTATATATACCTCCGCACCGCTTTTGGAGGATATCGTGAAGGCATTTTTTCTTTCAGTTGCATTCCTGGCCGTCATTGCCTTCGCGGCATTTGGCGGCACCGTAACCAAGATTCAACATTCCGAAGTCGGTGGCCTTACTCTGTATGAAGGCCGAACGACAACCCTCGTAACCGATGCCATTGATTCTACGGAAGCACTGGCATTCATCAACGCAGATTGGATCGACGCCACTGATACGATGACGGGGAATGGTGAGTTCAGAGTTTTGCCGATGTCTATTATGGTGCAGAACACAACCGCAACAATGGACTCTACGCAACTCGCACTCGATTACAGCATCGATGGACTTATTTGGACCGAAGCGCAAGCGCTGACAAATGCTTTCCCAGCCGCGCCACTGGTCACGACCTACATTCCGTCCTGGTCGTTGTTCTATCGAATACGGATCAAGAGTCTCGACCAGGTATCAGGCGATGTCACAGTAAAGGCTTTGTATTAGAGGCTAGGCGTTGATATCCCTCGGCGTCGATGGCGGGTGGGTGTTCTTGAACCGCGCATCCATTCGCCGCGCCTCTTTCTTTGGAGGTTTGAAATGCGGAGACTCTTATTTGGTTCAGTAGCTGTCGCGGTGGCTTTGTTTTCGATTATCGCAGCGACAACTCAACTTTCAGTCAAGCTAACCAGAAAATCGGCGTTAGCTTACGCCGATATCACCACTACAGTTCTATCCGGCAGCACTCCTACTCTGGATGCTTTCGACATTGAGCAAATCGAAATCGATATGCGGGATTGGGATTACCAAGTAGGCGCATCGGACAAACCCATTGCGTATATTGCGCTGCAATACACGGAAACCGATTCAGCAAGTTTCACGTTCGATCATAGTCTGGATGGAACAACCTGGATTGCGTCGGGCATTTCCGCAGTCGAAATGCCTAATGGGGCAGCAAACTACGCGCTCGTAACTTTCACCGACATTCTCACGAAGAAAATCAGAGTTAATGTTGAAAGCAGCGACACCGACGACTTTGCTCCGACGTTTTCACTCATTTACAAGCGGATCAAATAAATGGGACGGACGCTAAAAGAGTTCCGGCTTGATTGCCGACAAGAGCTAGGCGAAGCTGTAGCGTCCGCTCCGACTCTATTTACAAACGACGATCAGTTGAATCGTTGGATCAAGCAAGCAGTTCGCACGATTTCGAGGATCCGCCCTCAATACTTGACGACAACAATCACGCCTGCCGCGAACACTGTTCGCTACGCCGCGCCGGTTGGATTGATTCGTTTGGATCGCGTCGCGTGGATTCCGGCTTCTTCTATTAGAAGTGAGCGCGTGTTCGATGCGGTCTTTGAACCGCACAAGAATGAGATTCACTTGCTCCACTTGGGAAGGCATATTCCGTTGCCGACTGGTGAAGTGTTGACCGTGGAGTACACGGCGCAGCATACGCAACCAGAGCAAGCAGTAGCATCGTCGATCCCTGATCGCTATGAAGATGCGGTACTGTATTACGTCTCGGCAGTCGGTCTTGGATGGATGGCGCGGAAACTTGCATCAGGCAACAGAGGCGTTCTGATATTTACTCGAGGTCGATACAAAGAGGAAGGCGATAAGATCGTCGCTGCGTTGCATGAGGACGCGAAAGAAGCCATCATGCAAGCGCGTGAAATCTTGAATGCAGACGAACCTGCGATCAGTGAAACTGCTGGAATAACTTTTATGTCAATTACACCGGCATCGCCTGGGACGACTGAAATATGAGTCTCGTAGAAACCGCCATCGATGAAAAGTCACTTCAAACCCTGACGTTCAAACGGCAAGTTATGACGAAAGACGAGGAAGGAAACAGAACGCCAACGGAAACGATTCTCGACACGGCAACGGGTGACATTCAGCCGGTCGGCGGTTCACTGATGGAGGGAGCGAGTGGAAGCGCGGAGAATGAAGGTCCGATCACGCACCTTTGTTTTGTAGAAAAAAGAGTGACAACCGCGTTGAAAACGGGAAAGGATTTCATCTACAGCGCAAGCGGAGTGAAGTACCTGATCGTTTTCATTCACGACTTTCAAGGCGTTCCGCAAGAGTTTGATTTGCGGAGGTTGACCGATGCCGGTTAAGGCGATTTCAGCAAAAGCGATTTCAGGAACTGGAAGTCGCGCCGTGGTTAATCGCGGAATCTTTTCTCACGCAAGAAAAGAATCCAGGCGTTTCATTGGCGAAGCAACGCGGATTGCCGCGTCGCGCAAGGCCGCGCAGAACGCGAGAGACAAGATGGCTCTCGGCGCATTGGCTGATGTGGTTGGAGGTGCGAAGGCTCGTGTTGCTTGGATCTCGATGATAAATTGGGCGATTGAATCGTTGAAGAGTTACGGGATCGGCTTCGGTCCTTGGAACGATCAAACGGGAAACCTTCGCCGCAGTTACGTTACGCAAGTTGTAGAACGAGGCGACAAGATCATCGGTATTTTTGCAAACACAGCAGATTATGCAACGGACGTTGAATTCAAACCGAAAAAGTGGGTAGTGAGTGGAGCGGTAAGAGCATTGGCACCTTCGATACGCGCAGTCATCGGTAATCGGCTCAAGTTTTCTGAAATGAAAAAGGCAACCGGCAAATGAGTTCGCAAGAAACTTATGAAAGAATCGTTGTTCCTGATGACGTAGCAACAGCCGCGTGGCGGGTTATCGACAACGATTCCGTTTTACAGGATGCGAGTCATTTGAATTCAACGGATAGCGTTTTCAAAGGATCAGTCACGCGGACGGACTCGTTGCCGAGGATTCTTGTCGTCGGCGGCTTGATAGTACATGACAAGTATTCAGGGTGGGCAGATGTCACGCTCGACGTTCAGGCCAGGGCGCGGAACGTCAACGACGGCATAGTCTCTAATGACCCACTCCTGAACAAACTTATAAAACGGGTTTGCTTCTTGATCGTCGGCAATGGTAGGCTGACGAAAGCGGGAATGCGGTTCTTCGATGTCGTGTTGGAAACGACAAGTCCGGCGTTAGAGGCACCGGAAACGAACAAAGAGTCAACGATGTTGGCGCGATTCTCGGTCGGCTGTCGCGTCGATTAAAATAACCAGCCGACTTCTTCGGAGGAACGCTAGATGGCAAACTGGACGTCAGGCAATATGTTCAGTGGCGGTGCCGATCTCGTTCAAATCGATGGAACCAACGCAGGCGGAACCACAGGCGGAATCAGACTCCGGCGTGAAGTAGACTGGCTCGACTTCGAAGTCGATCAGGATACTATGATCGTTCGGAAAGAACTGATTCTCGGAAAGATGTTCGTGGAATGTGCTTTGCTTGAAAGCACATTGGAGAACGTCCGGAAAGCGTGGGGGATTCCCGCTGCCGCTCTCGTTTCGAGTTCACTTGAACTTCGTGAGTCCTCGGGTGGCGAGGAAATCGAGTTCAAGGCGGAAGGTCCAACGGTTACGGACGGCACCAACACCAAGCGCGTGTATCACTTCGGACGCGTGGTTGCTCTCGCTGATGGCGAGTACAACATCGACAGAGGAACGCCGACGCAGATGCCGGTCACCTTCGAAGTGCTGGCAGAAGCGACGACCCCGGCCCGTTTCGGCGTGATGTACGACGCGGCATAAACAACAAACCCGAAGGGGGCGGTTCGATGAACAAAGGGATTTCAGAGCGGTGTGCAATATGGTTCCCCGGCAAGCAAGCCTCAGAGGTTTACGGCTATGGGAGGGTGCGAACCCAACTGATAACCGCTCTGAGGCATGCCGGGTTTTCTGTCGTTGATGGCGGATTTGATTGTCCTGAAAACGTAATTCAAATTTCGCACTACCAGCCATTCAACCCCGAACGATACAAAAAAACTTGGAAGCCTCGCCCCGAGGCGCGGTTTCGTATTCTCTACACAACATTCGAGTCGAGTTCTTTGCCTGACGGTTGGGCACACAACGCGGCAATGTTCGATGCGGTGTGGACGACTTCTGAATTCTGCGTTGAGTTGTTTCGACGCGAGCTAGACTTCATCGGCAGATCCGACGTTCCGGTGTTTCGTGTTCGTCACGGAATCGACTCTGCAACATTTCCGCCGATGGATCGTAGGCATCAGATGGAGAGGCCGTTTCTTTTCTTTGCGAAAGGAATTCATCCGGCAGATCGCAAACAATCTCAGCAAGTCATGGATGCGTTTGAAAGAATCAACATCAAGAACACGCACTTGCTAGTGAAGGCCGCTCCGTCTGCTCACAAGCGCGGGCAGTTCAGAAACTTCAAGGGTATTACTCTTGTAAGCGATTGGTGGACTGACGATGAGCAAAGAGTCGCGCTGTTGAACGCCAGTTGCTTCGTGCAACCGACGCGCTGCGAAGGTTTCGGACTTGAACCGTTGGAAGCGATGGCAACCGGACTCCCGACGATCACAACTCCGTATTCAGGAATTCGCGATTATTACTTCGGCGCAGAGGAGATGTGGAAGCACATCAAAATGGAAAACGATTGGGGCAAACACTCGAAAGGAAACTACTTCCGTGATCCGACTATCGATGTCGGTCCGTTCAATTCGTTCGGGGTATGCCTCCCGTTCAAGGAAGGCCCGGCCTTCTACAACGAAGCGCTGGAGAGCTACAAGAAGCAGTTAGTGCTTGGAGAAATTCCGGACGAAAATCGTCGTCCCGAACTGGAAACAGACGAATGGGACTTCGGCGTCGATGCGGTGGTGAGTATGGATGATCTGTGCGCGGCGATGGAGTTCGCGTATCGCAACTCGATCAACTTGCACGAAATCACGCGACGTTCTGCGTACTACATTCATCGGGATTGGACATGGCACCATGCGATTGCCGATGTTGTTGCGTCGTTTTATTCGCTCGGCCTTATGGACACCGTTCATTGGTCGAAAGGTGAAGCAACGAAGTGGCTCGACTTCATTCGCAGATTAAACTCGGAGGATGAGTTCAAAAATTTCCCGAAGTATTACGGGACCGAAGATCCCACTTCCGACGAACTCATCGGAAACGATGACTTCTTGAAGGTGTAACGTGGACATAAGACAAAAAGAACAACAGCATTGGGATGATGCGAAAGAACTTTGGAGTGCGCATCCCGGTCTGCACGAAGTACGTCTGATGGCCGACACCTACTCCTATGAAAAGGCAATCGAGTTTTGCGTCGTGAAGGATCTTCACGTTGCCCGTAAACCAATCGTCGGAGTTAATGCGCGTGATTGGCCGCGTGAAGTCCGGTTACTTGAAATCGGGTTCGGTCAAGGAACGGGAATCCAGGTAGCGCAGGACAAGTGCAACATTCCAGAGGACATGATTGCGGGAATTGAAGTCATCCCCGAACACTTCAACGATGCGTTGCTACGATTCCCCGACGCGCATCTGTCGCTGCTCGGCGGCGAGCCGGAAGAGTTGCCCAACACGCTTCGCGCCTGGGCGCAAACTGGACTGCGATTTCATGTCATTATTGCCCGTCACATGATGGAGCATGTGCCGAATCCGACTGCGGTTCTTGAAGGAATAAATGCTCTCCTGGCAATCCCCGGAAGGTACTGCCAGATCACGCCGCCGTGGAAGTATGACGATGAGCCAGCACACGTTACGAAGCTCGCCATCGAGTCAGATACGGACGTAAAATATAAGTGGCACAAGAATGTCCGCAGGCGTACTATCACGCGGAAGTGGAAACCTGGCGGTTGGCCGGATTTGCTCACCAACTCAGGATTCGTCGTTACAGAAGGCGGATCTTGGGGGGCAATCGCTCACGCACAAGGGCACGAGTATTACTTGATTGCCCGCAAGCGTGGAGAATCCGAACCCGTACCAGAGGTAACCAATGTCCACGCAACAAATCCCGCCTACGACCGACACGCCTAGCGTAACGGAAGAGGCCGAGCCGCCTTCGACTCCAACAGCGCCACCGCTCTACACCCCGGATGACCGCAAGAAAGATCCTGTGTTCAAAGAGTTCCAAGGGTTAGTTGCGGAAGAGGCGCGAAAGAAAATCAAAGCCGCCGAAGATCGGATGAACGACATTCCAGTCGTGTTCAAAATCGGCGGCAAGGATTACAAGTACACTTCGCGCCCGCTCGGTTACATGACGCTGGTGCTCGCAGAGTTTATGAGTCTGCGAACCGTGTTCACTGATTTGCAGAAGCACATGTTCAAGTCCGTTTCTCCCGATGATCTCGCTTCGCCGATTGAATTACGTTCCGAGGATGAAGATGCAAAGCCTCTCGTTGACGACGACGATGTGAACGCTTTATTCATGTCGAAAGGCGAAGAGGGAATGAAGGTCATGGTTAACATTGCACAACTTCTGGTTCAGGAATTGGACAAAGAAGCGCCGGGACCGCCTCCGGTGAAAAGTGAAATGACTCTCAGGTTTGCCGACGCCATGTGGGGTCTGTCGGCAATCACGTTCGCAAAGATGCTGTCAGAGTTCTTTGCGCGTGATCTAATGACGTCAGGAGAAAAGTTAAGGGGAGCAATGAGTCTCGGTCCGGGGTTGTAGCTCGTGACATTGCCGCGCTTGCAGGCCGGTTCCTCAACTGGAAACCTGAATACACTATTTGGGGAATCGGCATCGGGACCGCGCGGGAAATGTTCATCGGGTTGGCTGAGACGTATGGTAGCGACTCCAGTAAGGGCGGCGGTTTACTCCCCGACGATATGTTGGGAATGATGATGGGAGTATGACCGATGGCAGGTGGACTTGTTGATTCACTTCGTTACGAAGTTGGAATCGATCCAGGTAAAGCAAAGCGTGGTGCGGCGCAACTCGGAATGCTGTTCAATCGTATTTCCGGCAAAGCGTTGTTCGCTGGCGGTGCCGTTGCAACAATCGGTATCGCCGCCGCTCTCACTTTCAAAAAAGCGGTAAGTGAGGCACAAGAATTCGAGGAAGCGTGGGCGGAAGTCTCCACGATCCTTGCCGCAACTCGAGGAGAGAACGAAGCCCTTGCCGAATCGATAGAAAATCTGTCCGCTCGAATTCCTGAAAGCGCCGCAAATCTTGCTCGTGGTTTTTATCAGACGATCTCCGCAGGTATTCTTGACGCCGCCGATGCCAGTATGGTTCTTGAAGCATCGGCAAAAGCGGCTACCGGGGGTCTGACTTCTACGTTCAAAGCGGTGGACGTTGTTACTACCGTTTTGAATGCCTACCGACTGACAGCGAAAGACGCAACGGACGTTTCCGATGTTCTCTTCACGACTGTTCGCGAAGGCAAACTCACCTTCGACACGCTTGCCGATTCTATCGGTATCGCCATTCCGTTCGCCGCCCAGGTGGGCGTAAACATTCGTGAATTGGCCGCTGCGCTCGCTACGCTAACCAAAGGTGGGTTGAACTCTCATATTGCCGTTACCGCACTCCGCGCCGTTCTCACTCAGGTTCTAAAACCGGCTGATGAGGCAACCGTTCTCGCAGAGAAGTTGGGTCTTGAGTTCAGCACGGCGGCAATCAGAGCAAAAGGTTTCGCTGGATTCCTGCAAGAAGTTGCGGAAAAAACTCAAGGATCAGAAGTCCTGATCGCCAAGTTGTTCCCGAACGTCCGTGGTCTTGCCGCAGTATTCTCCCTTGCTGGCAATCAGGCAGACGAGTTCGCTCGTATCCTCGACGTTATGAACAATGACACGCTTGAGGCTTCGCAGAAAGCGTTCGAGTTGATTATGGAAACGTCTAGCGCACAAGCGAAAGTTGTAAAAAACGAACTCGCAATGGAGTGGCGCAACTTGGGCGATGTCCTTCTGAATAATGTCGTCGGTCCGTTCTTGAGAATTATCGACGCGCAAAAGAATGTCCAAGGCGAAATGACCGAAAGCACGATAAAACTTGCGAAGAAGGTTACATTCCTCAATCAAAAAGTTGGACCGCTGATTGTTCGCTACAAAGAATTGCGGGTAATGACTAAACGTACCGTTGAAGAACAGGAGGAAATGGAAAAGATAATTAAATCCGTTACGGATGCGTTCCCCGAGTTGATCGGGCAGATTGACGAACACGGCAAGGCTCTCGAAATTAACATACAGAGACTCCGTGGTTTCAAAGATGGAATGAACAAACTTCTGCTCACTGAGCAGACGGAAACAATCGGCAATCTCGTTGACAGTTGGAAGGATTCGCGTGACGCGGCGAAAGAGGCGGCTGAATCAGTAAACAAAGTAAACAACGCCCATATCACTTATATGCAAGGCGTTGAAGGGGTGATGGGTGGCACCCTTGAAATGACTCGCGCTTGGGGACTGATGACGAAAGAAGGCAAAGCGGTTACGGGCCAAGGCGAGACGCAAGCCGATGCGTGGAAGGATATGACTGAAAATGTCCTTCCGGCGATGTTATCCGAGTATCAGAAACTCGCAGAAAAGCAAAGCACGTTGGCCGACATCGCCGAGCGCGAAATCGCCGCAATCGTGTCCGTTGCAGGATTGAATGAAGGGATCGCGGCTTGGGTTGCGTGGGAAACCAAAGCGGAAGGTTCGATAGAACTAACCGGCGCTAAACTTACTGCTTTGCAAGTCAGGTTGCAGTCGATTTTTGAGAATCCCAAACTGCAACTTGAGGACATTAAAAATCTGTTAATCGCAATCGACAAGCTGAACAAGGCCCCCGAAGAAGCCGAGGAGAAGATTCCCGCTGCGGAAGTGTTCAGTCAAGCGTCGGAAAACGCCGCGAAAATGTTTCTCGACTCGCTGGATAAGAAGGAAGGCGAGTTCCGCACATTCGTTGAAGGCATTGCGGGTGAATTCGGAACTGCGGCATGGGAATCCTTCAAGGAAGATCAGCCGGCAGTTATCTCGTTCTTCAAACGACTTCACGGAATACAACTCAGGCAAGACGCGGCGCGGGCGAAGAAGGCCGCAGGAATTCTGGCGCGCGAACTTGAGAAGCGACTTGCTAAAGGTGAAGTGCTAACCGGGCTGGCGCAAATGCTTGCCGGTGGTCTAGGCGTGACGGATGATTTCAAGCCTAAGTTTGATGTCGTTCAAGCGCGTCGTGATTTGGAATCGGCAATCATCGATATTGAAACGTCAATAGGTTTTATCGATGACGATGTTGAGAAACACATCATTCAAGCGGGGCTGGGTCTGCGTGAAGTCGGTGATCTACTCGACAAGGTTCCGGCTGAAATGCGGGAAATGATTGCGCGGATTATTTTGCAAATGCGGGCTGGCGGCGCTCCAATCAGCGACGAAGATGTGACGAAGTTAATCGGCAAGACGGGCGATGATGCAGAAGAGGCGGGAGATCAATTCATACATCTTTCACGCGCAATGGATGCGTTTGCAAGGATCGCACCCGGTACGTTCAGCGCGTTTTTGAATAATACGGCGAGCGGACTCACCAGTATCTTTGGAGCGATTAAAGCTGGCGCAGGACCACTTGGCATTGCAACGGCGGGACTCGGACTCTTTGCCGCTATTATTGAAAGCACGTTCGGCCCGAGTTCTGCGATGAAACGAGCAGAACTACGAACCAGAGTGTTCGACGATGAACTTGAAAAACTGGCCGATACGATGTCTGAATTCCGGGGTATTGCCGAAGAGGATCCCGCGAAAGAACTGAACGACAAGATGAAAGCGTTGCAGAAGGCGCTTAGAGTTCTTGAGGAAACGTCGGGCAACTTCTTTGATATCGGTGGCGGAATGACTCAGGAAGGGCAAGCCGCGATCAAGTCTCTTGAGGAGTTATTCCGGCAAGCAGGATTGAATCCCGATCTCGTTTCTGACTTCATCAATCTCGGTGATATAGAAGGCATCTTCGATCTAATCAACAACTCAATCGATATTACAAAAGAATCTTTGCGCGAATTGGCACAGTTTGTCGTTGAGTCGTTCGGCGACATGATGGATCAGTTGAACTTTGCATTTGACTTCTTCGATATTGAAAAGCCGCGCGAGCAGATTAAATTGCTTCTCGACGAACTGTTCAAGCTGACTGGTCTTGACCTGTCTGCGATTGGCGATCTAGGCGCAGAGGAAATGGAAAAGGTCATCGAGAACATCGGCGGTCTCGTTACCGGATTGATTCCTGGCCTTGATGAAATGCTTGAAAACAGAGACGCGACGGGCAGGCTGATTCTTGCCGGAAAAACGATCCCCGGCATGGCAGAGTTGCAGGAGATTGCAGAGATTCTTGGATTAACGAAAGTCGAAGTGCTGAAACTCCTCGAAGGCTTGTTGCTGGAAAGTGGATTGAACGGTGACGAGATTAAAGAACTTCTTGGTGAGATTGAGAACATGAACGACTCGCTGAAAGAGGCAAACGAAATCGGAGATGACAATTTGACGATTTCCCGCAGCGTCAATATTACCGAACAACAAGGCGATACGATTATCGCTTTGTTCAATTCGTTTTCGTTCATGGTGCGAGACATCATGGATAACGTGCGCGGCATACTCGTGAACTTGCAGAACATCAATTCGACTGGAAAAATGGGATCGATCGTGAATCACATTACGGTACATGCGTCTGGATCGCCGGAAGTGATCGGGCGTCGCGTTGCGATTGAAGTATCTCAAGGCGTTGAAAGTAGCTTGAGAGGCAAAGGATTCAAACTGATCGGTCAAGGGAGATAGTCAATGCCTTACGATCCGACACAATACACGGCGAGCATCTTGATCGATGGGAATGATTTGCGGCAAGCGTTTGGCTTGGAGGCGTTGACCCCAATCGGACGCTCCGACTTGTCATTTGATCGCCGCGAACATGATCTGCCTTTCAAGCATGGGGTGACGACTCAAGGCGGAAAGTACAAGTCGAGTGCAGTTGTTATTCAAGGTTGGATGCCGAAAGCAAACTTGCACAAATTTTCTCGGTTCTTGTCCGATGAAGATACGATTCGTCCGACTCGTCAGCGCGGGCGGCGATCGTTAGTGTTCATGGATATGCCGGAAGTCGTCTTTGGGTTCGATACGGTTGAGAATTTTTCTGAATCTGAAATGACGAAGCGTTGGATGAATACCACTTATGTCAACGTAACTTTTGCAATTCAGGTTACGGGAGCATTTCCGTTTCAGTCTGGAATTTCTGATTTCGGACTTCTTGGTCCGTGGCGGTGGGCGTCAACGCCCCAAGGCGTATCATTGACGAAGCCCGGATTTATGAATCTCTTTTCCACGGTGCAAGGCAGCGGGGACGTTACAGGCGATCAAATCTCAGCGCGAACCCATGAGGACGTCATAGTCAAGTTAGGCCCTTCAGTCGCCGCGCCAACCGTCATCTCGGCTAAGACTGGCCCCATGTCCCGCTTCGATGACGGCTTGAAGATGGTAGACAATGCCGGTGTCGTCATAAGTGGAAAGATGATGGCTCCGACTGAAATTCTTACAAATCCGAACTTCGACGGAACTGTAACCGGATGGACGACCGTTGGATCTCCACCCGTCGCGCCGTCCGCAGTTGGCGCAGTAGAATCGGAGGACGGGGAGTATTCAAGAATTCCTTCCGGCTCTCATGTTTGTTCTTTCAAGGCTTCAAACGGAAATGGAATACGTCAAGACTTTACGGCAGTAGCCGGAAAGCAGTACACCGTTCGCGTTGAAGTATGGGCGACATCGACTGCCGAGATTTTTTACGGCACGGCTGCTGGCGACGAAGAACTCGTGAGCTTCCTTATTACATCGAATAAGTCTTGGAGATTCCTTGAGTTCACAATGGAAGCGGAAACGTCCGAAGATTATCGTATTCGAATCCTCGGAAACGCGCCTAACAAAGAAATATGGTTGAACAAAGTCAGCGTGGTTGAGTCGATTATTCCTAACGGATCGTTTGAAGGAACTTTTACGGCGGGGCTAGCTCCGAGTTGGGAATCGACCGGATTGACTGTCGCCGAAGAGACAACCACGGTTCATTCGACCGGAACGTCAACTGCGAGAAAGGCGCAGAAAATTACACGAACAGGCGCAAACCACATTCGTCCGAGTTCCGCAATCGCCCTCACCGCGGATCGCGTTTATTATTTCAGCGGGTGGGCGTATAAAACTGCGGGAGCATCAGGATCGATCGTTCTTGATAGTGGCGCAACAAGTCCTGACAATGTGAACTTCCACGATGAAATCAAGTTGCCGTTAAATCAGTGGGTTAGGTTCGGAACTTTCTTCGACACGTTCGCCGGTACCGACGCGTCATTCAAGCCGGAGATTCAGTTGTTGGGCACTGGAACCGCAGTCATCTTGGATGACATTTCTTTGACTGAACTCACCGAAGGCGGCGTGGTTCAATTCGAGCCTGGGCCTTTTGGTAAACGGCTTATCGTTCCCACCGGATGCGTTGCCATGTTCGAGGATAACGCGGGGGTCAACAACACTTATATCAACAATTATAACTTCGCGCTTTGCAGTCACTTTTTACCGACGTACCCCGACGATATGGGGAACATGACGATAATGAAAGCGACGAGAAAGTACGGCGTTGAAATTGCCTTGCGATGGGATGGCGACGCGTTCGGCGTTCTTCAAGTTGAAGACGGGCAAGATGGAGACGTAAAAACATATAAACTCGATGGAGACGCCTGTGAGTTAGACGCTTTTTTCGGAGGTTGGCGCGGAACCCGTGGTGCTGTCATCAAGTACGATGGTACGCAAGTTCTTGATACTGGATTTCAAACGAAACTATTTGTCGAGCGCGTCATCTCGCCGCAAGCCGGTGGCGCGAACACTAGCGACGGTCAGTTGTTACAGGCCATCGAAGCGGAGACTGATTCTGTTGCTCCGCAATTCTATCCGCAGACTTTTAAGAGCTACAACAAAATTTTCTTGGGTGACTTCGGGTATTGGGATGCGTTCTATTCTTTCCAGTACGGCATAGAGAATGAACGCGCGGCGGCGGAATGCGTTGCCAAACAACCCCCGGCTTTCACCAACAGAGTTTTTACTTACGGACTTCCGATTGTGCAAGGGTCCGAGTTGATTATCGATCTCGCTAGGGGCATAGTCGAGTTGTTCGACGGAACGGACTTCACGAATGCAATGCCCGATGTGACTGGTAGCTTGCCTGAAATCGGCGGCGCAGTTCCTACGTTGATAATCAACCAAGACATTGCAAACATGCAGATCATTGCAAAGGCTACCGCATGAGCGGCCAGCCTAAAGAATTTCGTTACGACGTTTACTCTGAGGATGGAACGAATCGCATAGGCACGATACTCCCCGTTGACATTGCTGATCCTCTCATTGAATACGAAATTTCTGGACAGTACACTTTATCATTTTCCGTTCCGATGACTTCGGGCGATGCACTGAATCTTCTTTTATCGCGGCGGCATATTCATGTCACCGACATTGCGGAAGAGGCGCAAGGTGGTTATGTTCCGCGCAAGTTCAGGATTCAAGGTTTAATCAAAGATCAAACTGATCGCGGCGAAACTACATTCTTGGTAACTTGCGAACACATTTCGATGGATCTGTTGAGCGAAGTGATTCCCGTTGAAAGAACGTATGCGAATCTCTACGCCGATGAAATTATGACGATCATTATGGATTCGCTCGCGGCAGAGTCAAAGTTCACCGCTTCGCCACCGACTGCCTTCTTGAGTAACTTTATCGTCGATGAATTTGTTGTCGGCGGGAACCGACTCAATATGTTGCGCGAACTTGCGACGAAGGTTAGCGGCGATCTGGTTATCGGTGACAATTTCACGGTGAGCGTTCTTGAGAAAAAAGATCCCGAAACAGATACCGTCGATGTGTATGCGACTCCGCGTTACAACCTTCTGGCGATGCAAGAGGAATCGGACTCGAGGAGACTCGTAACGAAGATGTACGGATTCGGAAGTGGCGAGCCTCGCTTGACGCTTTCAGGTACATGGCATCCAGTCGTAAACGGATCAACAGAATCACCGAATAGCGTTGCGATTCATAAGTTCGCTCCGATTGACGGTGCGTTTGAACCACGCGACGCAGGTGCCGATGGAGTCGTTCGGTATTTTCTGGAGTTCAGGATCTCGAAAGGCGTTTACTGGCCGATAAAAAAGTTCACGGCAACCGGCGACGTTTCAGGCGCTGATCTAATCGACGTAGAAATCGCGTCTCTCGGTGAGGCCGTTGCATGGACGGTTATCCACGAACAGTTGAAGTCGGGAGATTTTTGTCGTCTGTGGACGGATGAGCAGTCGATCTACGTCGGTGATTACGCAAGGCCAGCGCGTGTGTTTGATCCGTTGAATACGTTCGGTCCGTTGTATCGCATTATTCCAATCGGTCAACAGCCTTTTCTTGATTGCGTGAAGATGGTTCTCGGAAGAAACGCTGCTGATAACTGGTGCAATGCGTTGTGGAGAGATGACGGAGTTCCGTCCGACGACGATCCGATTTCCGGAGGATCAGATCCGCGTTGGGGAATGTATCTCATTGCCGATGTCGCAAATTATTTCTATTGGGACAACGATCACGGAAGAGAAGTCAACACGGAGTTTTCGGCTGAAAGGAACGAAGCGCCTTCTAATGATCGGCCAGGCCGAGCCGCGTATCATCCCGATTACGGCGTTTGCGTTATCGGCGGTCATACATCTAGCGGAATCCGTACTCGAAAACTTCCGAAGGTAGATCACTATTCAGTGGATGCGGGTTCCGACGAAACCGACGAAAAAACAATTACTGATCTGGCGTCGATGCCTGGTGGCGCTGACAACACTTATATGTTTGACATCGTAAGACGCGGAGGCGAATTCGTTGCGGCAGGTTCGCAAGATCACGTTTCGCAAACTGCGGGGGCGATTCGTCAAGCGGTGATGACTGATCTTAGCGGAAGTCCGACTTGGAGTACTGCTGTTCACATTTTGAACACGCCGGAAGCGACGGAATTTATAAAGGATTCGGATGCGTCGCATCCTGGCGGCTCTGGACTTGGCCCGAAGATTCAGGATTACTTTTTACGGTGCGATCATCCCGACGGCGGAGGGTTGCACCACTTAGTTCGATTCGCGTATGACGACGGCGGATCGGATAACTCTGGGCACTTTTATTATCAGTACGCGGACAATGTAGGCGAATACCTTACGGACCTCGACAATTTCTTTGCGAGCAACGATGACATCGACTTTGGATACGGAATTCTTTCGGTTCCGAAGGACAACCCTGCGGCAGCGACGATTGCGATTTGGAAGCACGTTAAGAACGCGACAGACGATCACGACATGCTTTTGCAAATCTATCGTAGAAGCGGCGCGGCTGGAACGGCGGGAACGTGGTTATTTGAAACCGTTACTTCCGTTCTTGCAATGACCGACGCGGAGTTTGCGAACTGGTCATGGACAAACGCGATTTCAAACGGTAAGGGCAACACCGGCACCGATGTCAATGTCGATCATTGCTTCGATGATAGAGGAAACGAACACATTGTTTATTCAAAGGATGACAAGACGGGTAACAAGAATGTCTTTTACCGATTCAAGGATAACTCCGTTGAACTTCCGCTGACTCCAACATGGGGAACGGAAATAAAACTCAGCGCAGGTTCTGATTGGGTTGAAGCTGATTTCGATTGCGTTTCGATTTCGATTATAAAGCACAACGGATACGCTCGCGCTGATGCTGGTGATATGTTTTTCGTTTACTGGACGGCGCGTGACAATCCTTCCGTCTTTGATTTTTACGGGTTCGTCGCAGGGTTCAAGTGGGGCGATCCGATCACTGGCGATGAAGAAACAACGTCGTTCGACGCGGACATGATCGTCGGTGACAATCAGGATCTTCTCGATTGCTCCGGTGCAGCCTTGCCACTCTCGCCGGTCAACTTCATCGAAGTGCGAGACAGAACCAATTCGCCTGCGTTGTGGGGATATGAACTCCACGGTTGGGTTGATGGCATGGTTGAAGAAAACAGTCTTGAGTTTACGGAGAATCTGTTCGATGACGGATTCTTGTCGCGTCTTTCCGCGTTCCCAGGTGGGTTGCATGAAAAGCTAACCGACATCGGCAATGGAAGTCCGGTATTCACAAAGAATACGGATCGAGGGCACATCGTTCATGGTGATTCGTCGCAGAAAGTCGTAACAGCAAACGCGAACGAAGGCGTAATGATCGATTTCGATTTCGGTCTTGCGTCAAACTGTTCAAACTACTTTTCGGTTCGTTTGAAGATCAAGCTGACTGCCGGTGAGATTCGTTTTGACATTACCGAAGGGGATCGGGATACGTGGGCGAATCGCGGGACGCAAACGATCTTTCCGCCTCTCGACGCAACTGAAAACTCAATCATACTTACGGGAACAGGTAAGTTCTTTGACATCAGCTTTGGTGCAATTCAACGCGGCGGCGGTGATGATGGCCGGATCTGGATTTATCAGAACGGCGCTTCGCCTGCCACGTTTTACATCGACGCTATTATCATTGAACCGTTGCAAGGCTGGACAAATGAATGGTTTGAAACAAGTACCAAGCGCCTTTTGTGGTCAAGAGTGTACGACGATCTTTCGCTCGTTCATGGAGTACGAAAACTCTACACGGTAGGAATGCGCGACTTGTTTATGGAAGGCAAGAATCCGTATACCGAGTTCAATCCGAGAGATGTTTTGCAACTTGAGAATGAGGAAATCAATCTGTCGTCGGTGAAGTTGCTCGTACTCAAAAAGTCGGAAACGCTATCCGACCCCGGAGGCGTTACCGTTGAAGTAGCAAGCAGGATGGAGACAAACGAGGACTTGACGGCGAGCGCCTTTGCCCGTTTGAATAGGCAGCAAGATGCTGTGGCCCGTTCGATTAGGAAGCAAGTCGAATACCGGCTACGGTTGGGACCACCTAAGATTGGACTGATCGAGGATCCCGACGACAAGACTCTTATCGAAGTTCGGTCAACGACTCTCAAAGGCGAAAAGACTCCGTACTAGTAAGCAAGAGAAAAAGAAAGGCTGTGCATTTTGGATACTTGGAAATTGGCAGAACTTCTTGGACAACTGCTTGCTTACATTATTGTGGTTGTGTTGTTTCTTAAGTACATGTCGAAAAATAGTGAAGGAGAACAAAAACAAGTTCAACATTACATCGATGAACTCACAGAGGTTGGCAAAGAGTGTCATTTGATGTCGAGGCAAAGTCAAAAGCTCTACCAAGATCAAATGGATTTAGTGATTCAACGATCGCACGACGACACCATGCGAATCACTGAGGCTCTTACATCTTTGACCGCAGAAGTTCGCACACTGAATCGTATGAATGGTGTATCGAGAGGGGCAAAATGAAACTCTGTATCGATGCCGGTCACGGCGGCAATGATCCCGGCGCTGGCTTTAACGGCGTAAAAGAAAAAACCGTTGTGTTGAAAATAGTGAACCACATGGTTTCGCTGTTGAAACATCAACGGGCAATCGATGTGATTTTGTCACGACCGGAAAACAAGTTCGTTGGATTGAAAGAGCGCGTGAAGTTCGCCAACAAAAGAAAAGCGGACTTATTCGTTTCAATTCACACAAACGCAGATGCCGACGCGGACAATCCCGGCGATCCCGAAGCCGAAGGGAAAGAAGTGTGGCATGCTATCGGTTCAATCAAAGGATTGAAATTGGCAACGTCAATCGGTGCAGGACTTCGCGCTGAGTTTCCCGATGAACCTTGGCGCGGAACAAAGGCACGGAATCTGTATGTGGTCAAACGAACGAAGATGCCCGCCGTTCTGGTAGAAGTCGCGTTCATAGACAACTCTCAATCCGTGCTTGAATTACAGGACCCGGCTATTCAAAAAAGAATTGCTTCCGCGATTCTTTTTGGAGTGATAGGGTACTGGCTCTAAAGTAGGGAGCGGTCGAGGAGAATCCGTTATGGCTTCGACTCTTCAATGGCAGTATGAGAATGCCGGATCGGATAACTCCCCCGGCACAAAACAGGCGATCACAGGAACTGGAAACTTTCGGTTCAAGACGTCCGACGATCAAGACCAGGTTGATGCCAGTGACCGGATTCCGATTCCGGGTGCAGGCAACAACTTTTCGTATTGGGCGCAGTTGTTCATGGAGATGACGGTTCGACCAGCATCTGAAATCGTGAACAACGCAAAGTTCTATTCGGATGGCGACGGACAGTTCGGAACCGGCATCACGGTATGGGCCGCGATTCAGAATCCGGTTCGTACTGCGGCAGCGACAACCGGATACGATCTTGCAACCGGAACGCAAGGCACGACCGGCGACCGGATGGATTCGGGCGGCCCGAAGCATACCGACATCACGACTCGCGCAGACGCGGACACGCATACGTCGGCATCGCCCCGGACGCTGACAATCGGTGAAGCGTCGTCGCAGTTGGATCTAGTCGGCGAGACGACAAACTATCTCGTCTTGCAGGCAGATGTCGGAACGACTGCTACGAACGGAACGAAAACCGCAGAGGTGTTCACGGGTCGGTACGACGAAACCGGCTAAGGAGAAAAGTTCTCATGGGTGAAAGTGATCTCGAAAAAGTTCTGGAGTTCGTGAAGGAGCGACTCGCTGATCCTTTGCAAACAACCATACGCGCAAAGCCGATGCAAGAAGCAGCGCGGCTGGGGCGCGTTGTTGAATTGCAGCGAGTCGCTGAATTCATTCAAACTCTCATGCCGGAACCAGAAACAACCGAAGAGGACGATGACGGGGCAGTTGCAATCGAAACTTTCTAAACAATAAAAGGAGCCCGCAATACAATGCTGGTACCCAAGTGGCAAGCTGTAACCAAAGACGGCAGAGTTATCAACCAAGGCGAAGGCGTAACTTCGCTCGATCTCTGTGACCCGTCGAAAGAGTTTCACATTCGCGAGTTCCGCGTGACTCTACCTCCGCACATCAAACAGTGTGTGAAGTGCGGAGCGCAGAAACCGCAACCGCCTAAGATTCTAGTCAATGTGTACCTCGACCAAAACAAGCGGCTGATCTACCGCCGCCGACCCCCGTTTCGAATCAACATCAGAAGTGGAAAGCGACTCAAGGCACCGTTGAATCATGTCGTCCTGGTCGGGTGGCAACAGACGCTCGACGGGTTCAAGGACAAAGGTGGTAACAGCCCGAATATTCAGATGGTGTCCATCATTGACGAAGTGACTCACGAAGTTCTAGTCATGGATCGATTCCACAACGACGTTGCAATCGGTTCGCATCCCACGCAGTTGCATCCACAAGAACTCGCGGACGGATGGCAGGGCGTCATCGATCCCGACGAACCATCGATGTTGATTCCGATAAAGTCAACGACGCAACTTCTCGACTTCAACGAAGAACGCGAGATCAGAGAAAAGAAGTTGAGACTTGAACTGGAAGAAGGCAAAGAGGGATAGACAAGGTTTCTGCAATGCCCGGTATCGATCTCGGGACATTTGAAGAGTGGACAGCAAGGGCCAATATAGATCCGTCAACTATTCTTGGATGGTACATTTGGTTTGCCGATGGATCGTTCTATTCTAGCCGACACCACGAAGCCGACGACATACCGAACGACGGAGTTCAAGTCGCTCGTATTTTTCATCTACGCCCCGAGTCAGACACGCCGGAAACTATTTATTCTTACCTCTTGATTGGTTGCGACCCGTACCGCTTACCAGGAGCAACGGAAGCAAAAGCTGGAACTTGGGTTAGCGACGCAGAACATGATCGTTTCACTGATCTAGCCATCGCCGCTCGATGGGAACATGGTTTGTAATGGCAGCCGCATACTTTTTTCGTGAAGTAACCCGATCCACCTGTTTAGGGGCTGGCGACGACTTGGATATGAGTCGGACTGCGCCTTCCGATTCGACTTGGGTTTCTGCAAACGTAACGGGAACATTTGAAACCGTTGTAACTTGGGACATCGATGTTCGCGCAGATGGCGGAACGCCTACCGACGGATTGATGACCGTCAAGATAAATTGTTCCTTGCTTTCATCGGGTGCAACATGGCGTTATCGCTGGCACATTATCGACGATGAAACGGGTTGCACCGTTCAGGAATCGCAAGGATGGCAAACGGAAACCACTTCCGGTAATAAATCCGCTGGTGCTTCGCCTCCCGTTGGCGGCTGGACCGGCCACGATGTTTTACGCGTCGAAGTTCAGCTTGAACGCGACGCAGGAGAACATGGCAATAAGAAAATCGAAATCGATGTAGGCGATGGCAAGTCACGCGTCGATACGCCGTGGACCGTGGCTACAACGATCGAGCGTACATTTGACGCTGATCTGATCGTCGTTGACCGACCGACGATCACGTTCGACATGGACATGATCGTCTTTGGAACATCTCCCGAAATCACATTCGACGCCGATTTGATTCTCACCGACAGAGTTGAGAGAACATTCGACGCCGACCTGATTGTCTTTCAGCCGACGATCACTTTCGACGCCGACGTTATATTAACCGACAGAATCGAGCGCACGTTCGACGCTGATGTCATTCTCACGGATCGGTTGACGATTACGTTCGACGCTGATGTCATTCTCACGGATCGAATTGAACGCACGTTCGACGCTGACTTGATTGTTTTCCAACCGACGATCACATTCGACGCTGATTTGATTGTTATAGATGTCATCGAAAGAACTTTCGACATCGATCTGATCCTGGTTGACGTTGGCGAAATTACCTTCGACGCCGACTTGATCGTCTTTCAACCGACCGTCACGTTTGATGCCTCTGTTATTCTCGTTGACCAACCTACGATCACTTTCGATGCAGATATCATCGTTACGGATCGAATCGAAGTAACTTTCGATGCGGACATGATCGTGTTCGGTTCTCCGACGATCACGTTCGACGCGGATCTTGTTGTTGTTGATAGGTTGACATTCACGTTCGACGCCGACGTAATACTGATCGACGTTACCGAAATTACTTTTGATGCAGACCTGATCGTATTCCAACCGACGATCACGTTCGACGCCTCTGTCATTCTCGTTGATCGTTCTACGATCACCTTCGACGCTGATTTAATTCTCGTTGATAGGTTGCCACTCACGTTCGATGCCGACCTGATCGTATTTCAGCCGACAATAACTTTTGACGCCGACATGATCGTATTCTCTCAGCCAACGGTCACGTTTGACGCTGATCTTATTCTCATCGACGTTCTAACCGTCATCTTCGACGCAGACTTGAGTCTCGTTGATAGAACGACCGTTACATTCGACAGTGACGTTATCGTAACGGATCGCGTGTTGCGTACATTCGATGCTGATTTGCAACTCGAATTTGAGTACACGACATCGCCGCGATTTGATTTTGGGCCGCAACAATTCGACTTGACCAGCGCGCCAACTCACTCGGAAGCGGTGAGAGAACTTGAATCTGAAATAAGCATCAACGAGTTTACCGAACTGACAGTTGCTAACGGACCCATTGGAAAGTTCAGCAAGTTCGATGCGTTCAAAATGGACGCGATTCAAGGACCGCAATTAGGCATGATCGTTCGGCTTGAAGTTTATATGCACGTTTTTGGATCTTTTCTTTCGGGGGCGCAAACAGAAGTTTGGTGCCGGATCAACAAAGGTCTTTTCGGCGTACACCATGACTTGCAGATATATCTTGGCACTAACAGAACTGTTCAAACCGACTTTGAGCTAAAGGATCTGTCCGATCCAAACAGTCAGTACGACTGGACAGACATCGATCCCGCCGACGATCAGTTCATTGAGGTTTATGGAACTGTTTTCACTCCTGGCGCTCCCACCATTCGCGTTCGCGTATTTACCGCATGGATGACGGTGATTCGATTCCAAGACACGGAACCGACGCAGTATCCGTTACCCACTTATAATTTGATCGGTGTTTACGCCAGAGCGTTTGACGCGGACATGATCGTTACGGATCGGATCGAGCGCACGTTCGACGTTGACATGATCGTCTTTACTCCGACGACGGAAATTCCGGCGTTGTTTTTCCTCTCGAATAAAGGAATCGTCGATCCGGTTGTCACCAGGAGCGGCGTGATGCGAACGAACGTAGTTGCCAACGTAGCCGTAGCCATCATGGACCCCGTTGTCACTAGAAGCGGCGTGATGCGAGCAAACGTTCTTTCAAACGTAGCTATCATGGACAAACTCGTAACTCGAAAAGGAAAGGCTGTTCAATGAGTGACGTAATCCAAGTGAAAGCGACGGCGACAATCGAAGTCGAAGCGTTGCAGGAGGACGGGGTAACTGCGCTCGATCTTTCTGCAATCACGCCCACCGCGGACAATCTTAAGATCATTTTCAACGGCCCAAAAGGAACTGTAATTCTAACGGACGGCGCATCGACTCCTGCTGTTATCTTTACGGGCACCGGGTTAGATGGAAAGTTCAGAGTCGTGTTGCAACCCAACACGATAGTTGTAGAAGGTCCGTGGCAGTACCAAGGCTACGCGAAGAAGCCGACCGGCGAAGAATACTGGAGTGAAAAGTTCAACTTCGAAGCCGAAGATAACTTGCCGGAATCTTAACAAGTCAACTTTCGGAGGTTTGGCATGAACGCAACTAAATGGTTTGATTACCAAATGTCTAAAGGCTTTCCGGATATGAAACGAGGAGCAATTTTCGTTTCGATGTATCACGGCGGTTGGATAAGCCGGCTGATTGCGCGGCTTGGAAAATCGCCCAACGGAAACCGAGTACCGAACTGGAGTCACGTTGGAATCTACCTGGGGATGGGTCACATCGCCGAAGCAACGCATCCTCGAGGTGGCGTCCGTTCGATGCGGAGGTATATGGGATCCGGGTTCACTTTCGGACTCTACGATATCCCTAACTTAACTGACATGCAGAGGAGCGCAATCGCGTCGGAAGCAGCGAGGCTTTCCAATTCTCCGTACGATTATGCAAAAATTATTCGCCACTTGATCGACAATATGATCGAGCGTTTCACCTGGAGAACTATGAAGCAAAAAGGCATTCGGCCTTTAGCTTTACTTTTCAGACTCGATAAGGATGCAGACGCGAAAAACATTTGTTCTGAACTTGTTGAGCGTTCGGTCGAGTTTGGAACTGAAACGAGAATCGTCGAAGGTCGTGAAATTGGAAACGCAAGGCCGACTGATGTTTGGAAATGGCTGAGGGAATCACAAAAAGCGCGAGCGACGATTTTTCATGTGCGAGGTGATGTCCGCGTGGAGTCGCTGTAGCAGATCGTAAGGGGTCCACGGGGCGCTAGGACGCGCTTTGTAGCGAGTTCCGCCCCAGTGGTCGAATGTGGGGACTAGACGCTTAGACGCGCTCTGGCGCGGTTTCAGCACTAGGCGCTGTAAGACGCCCGTTGAGAGCAGTTTAGAGGATTTGAGCATATGCGCGTTCTCGTAACTTGCTGTCCTGCAACCCTCTATAGATTATTTTCAAAAGTAATCGCGGCGCTCTAACTCATTGCAAGACGGTGAGTTATAAGAGTCAGTCTGGTTTTCGCTACCTGCAAGCAAGCGACATTTCGTCAGCCTAACTTCCCGTCTAGCAAGAGGTTAGATAGCCCTTGCTATCCGCAACGCAAAATGCTAGGATTCTTGTGAGGGGAAATTGCACTCGTTTTGAAATTCAAAACGCGTTTGTGATTTCCGTTTTGAAAAGGAAAGTCGAAAATGAAAACCAGCAAGCCCGTATCAACCAAAGTCACCGTCACCGTCAAGGCCGGAAAAGACATTCAGACCACTGAGTTGTTCGACACCAATGTCGAAGAAGTGGCCGAAGTGATCTCGAACGCAATCGAAGAGGCGGCAGGCGCGGCTCCCGAGTTCGTTGATCGGGAGGAGCAGAAGGCCGAGCGGGACAAGTCGAAGAAAGAACGCCAGGAGAAGAAGGCCAAGAAGGAAAAAGACGCGAAGAAGAAGAAGTAAGTAGTCCGAAAGTCGAATCGCAGAGCCGGGGCGAACGCGCTCCGGCTCTTTTTTCCTCTTTTTCCATTCCACTTTCAAATGTCGCGACAAGTCAAGGTTCGAAATTTTGACTTGCATCGACAGTAAGGACGCAAAATGAACACCCCAGGGGCGTTAATGATGCACGAAGAAGGCGGATGGGAAGCAACCTTTGAGGATATCAAACGAGTTGAAGTGCCGGAAGCAACGTACTCTTATGAGCCGCTTCCGCACGCAAAATTCGTGGAAATTGTCAAAGAACGCCTTCCCGCCTTCGGCTTGAAGTTCGAAAAGGAACGGTACGGCCTGTCGAAAGACGGAGGACGCATGTTCGGAGTTCTGAATTGTTCCAACGGCGCGAACGCGACCGATTGGGGTATTGCAATCGGACTTCGTAATTCGTATAACAAGACAATGGTTGCTGGTCTTGTTGCAGGTTCCAATGTGTTTGTGTGTGACAATCTCGCGTTCAGCGGAGATGTCAGTATCGGACGCAAGCACACCGGATACATTCTGCAAGACCTTCCGCATCTGGTGCGCGGAATGCTTTCACGCATCAAGCCGCTCACGTTGCGAGTGCGCGGCGAAGTCAATTCGATGAAGGCATGCAACATCGATGATAGGATTGCACATCATCTAATGGTGTTGTCGATGCAACGGAAAGTGTTTCCGGTGAATCGCCTTCCGAAAATCGAAGAAGAATGGCGCGAGCCGACTCACGATGATTTCAAGCCGCGAACGGCATGGAGTCTCTTCAATGCGTTCACGGCGAACGAACGCCGCGCAGGTCAGGCCATCTTCAATCGGACGATGAAGCTGACTGAGTTGTTCAAGAGCGAGTTGTCTCTGAGTTAAAACGGGTCGTCATTAGACGATTCGAGGCGACGGCGGGAGCGGTAGTTTCTGATTCTCTCTACTGCTTCCGCCTGTTGCCGTGTCAAAGATGAAACAGAAAACGCGAACCGAAGAAAGGAAATCGAAAATGAAAACGTATAATGCCACGAGGCATTGGCAGGACGATAATGTCGAAGAGTGGAAATCATTCGGCATTGAGTTCGTTAGCACCGGACCGGGGGTAAATACGATACCCCCGCGTTCCGGTGTTGATCGAATCATCGCGGAAGTTGAAGAAGTTTTTCGTCGTATTCAAGCGGCGGACGTCGATGCAGTTTTGATCGGCGGCATTACCGGAATCGCTTCCTTGCTCGCTGTCAAATGCGTGAATGCCGGGTATCGAGTCATCGAGCCTTCCGTTTCTCATAAGACTCGGCAAGGTCTCCCCGTCATCGTTGGGTATCGTGATTTAACCGACCACCTGAAACATGAAATGGACATCATCGAAGGCATTGACAGGTGAAGGTTCGATTTTTTGTGCTAGTGAACAACGAAACTAAAAGAGGAAACTGAAATGGATGTCAAAGAAAGGATGGTCGTCAAGATCGACCGAGTCGGTAGCAACTTGTCAGTTACATTCCCTTACGATCCTTGGCTCAAGAACACATTCACAATGGCGGTGATGGCGCGTAAGTGGCATGGACCTTCGAAGTCATGGCTCGTTCCCATCTCCTGCGCTCACGATGTCTCTAAGTTCTGCATCGAAGTTATGAAGAAGGCCGGAACGGAAAAGGCTTACAGCGCATCCGGCGAGAAATATCCCGAGTACGAAATCGAAGGCGGTCTGTTCGCTGCCGAAGCATCGTATCGCGGAGACATTCTTGCGAAAGGACCGAGGGCAAAGGCGCTCGACGATCTTCACCCCGAAATCCGCGAAAAGTTTGCAGATGCCGAAGTCGAAACGCTTCTTGATCCTTACGAGCATCAAACGGCGGGACTCGCGTGGTTGTTGTTCGCGCAAAGCGGACTGCTTCTCGACGAAATGGGATTGGGAAAGACGAAGCAGATCATCGATTACGGTACAATCCTTATGAATGAAGGCACCGTTGATCGAATTGTTATCGTTTGTCCCGCGACTCTCAAGAGGAATTGGGCAAAGGAAATCAGAATGAACAACGGCGCTCGCGCAATGGCGGGAGTCGTTACCGTGATTTCAGGATCGAAACGAATCCGTCGCAGACTTGAATCACGAGTCCTTCAAGAAAATTCGCCGGTCAAGTGGGTGATTTACAACTACGAGCAGACTTGGCGCAGCGAACGGTTTTTTGAAATCGCTCACGGTTCGTTGCTCGTTGCTGATGAAGCGCACAAGTTGAAGAACGAAGGCGCGAGACAAACCAAGGCGTTTGCGGCGATTGCTAAAGGCGCGTTCTTCTGCGAAGGCGAAGGCGACGGTTTGAAGTTGCCGACCAACGAAGAAGAAGCGGCGGAAGCGACTACGAAGTTGAAAAGCAGGCGCGTCGTTCTATTGACGGGTTCGCCGGTCGTGAACAAAGCGGAGGATCTTTACAATCTTTCCGAACTCGTTTCGCCCGGTTTGCTCGGTTCGAGTCGGTGGGCGTTCTTGCAGAAGTATGCGCGACTCGGAAACAACGGTTGGGGAACGCAAGTCGAAGGCTACAAGAATCTCGATGACGTAACCGCTCGCGTTTCGCGGATTTCGTTGCGCCGATTGAAGTCAGATTGCACGGACCTTGATCCGAAAATCTATATGACTCAGGAATTGGAAATCGAAGGCGAGCAGGATCAGGCGTATCTGGAAATAGTGCGCGACCTGCAAACTGCGATTCAGGATTCCGAAGGCGAGGAAATCTTCGTTCAGATCAAAAACGCAATGACGCAGTTGATTCGGCTACAGCAATGTGTTGACGGATTCATTTCCAATGGACCGGAACACAAGTTCTTCAAGAACGGCGGAATCAAGTTCAAGGCGCTTGACGAGTTGATCGAGGAAATAGGCGACGCAGAAAAGAAGTTGGTTATCTGGACGCGATTCGTTGCTCCGATCCAGTTCATGCTGGATCGATACGCGAAGTCAAATCCGGTTGCCATCTACGGCGGCGTTAATCAGAGTCAGCGCGAAGTGAATGTCGAAACCTTTCAGGAAGATCCGAATTGCAAGCTGTTCATCGGTCAAGTTCACACGGCAGGGCTTGGACTTACGTTGACCGCCGCGAGCGATCAGGTTTTCCTTTCTCGTTGGTGGTCTCCGTCAGTGAATCAGCAGGCAGAAGATCGGTTGCATCGTATCGGCCAAGAGAATACAGTAACCGTTTCCTCTCTGGTGACCGTTGCTGGCAGCAAGACCAAGAAAGGGCTGTTCGACGAGGCGATTCAAACGATAGACGAAATCGTCGCGGCTACGTTGAAGGACAAGGAGCACCTGGCGGGAGAGTTGACCGGCGATAACGGAGTCTTGCAGATGAAAGAGATTCTGCGTATCGCGGGAATGGAGTAACGGATGACTGAAAAAGAACAGAAAGAAGTCATTCGAGTTGTTCGCGGTCTTTTGCGCGTAGCAAGGATGGCCATGCCTGACACTTATTGGCAAACAGATCGTCGCGTTAATGCGGCGCGACGTTTGATGAAAAAGTTGGGCGTTACAATCAAGTAAGACAGTCAAAGGTTCGAAATTTGGCGCTAGGAGGTGCGACATGGGTTAGCGACTACTTTTTCAAGCGCGAGGCGGGCGCTACTAGGATACCGGGCAATACGCGCAGGAAGGTCGGATTGTCCGTACCTCTCAGAGAACTCGCCTCGCGTGGCTTTTTTTCGGGAGGGCGTGGAGGCCCCGCTAACCCCGAGGGCTTTCGGCTGTAAAAAGTATCGGGGAAAGAACGACGCCGACTTGTCCACGCTCTCATTTTTTGGTCTGCGCCGGTAAACGTCGGCGCAAACACTAAAGAGGGTTTTTGATTCTCTAACCAAAGAAAGTGAGGTGTAAATGAAAGTCGAATTTGAAGAAGTCATGGCAATCGTGAACAAACACGCGAGGGCTCGTGACACGGCGGTAATCAACCTCAGAAATCAGTTGGTTGCCGCGTTCGAGTCGGAAGCGGTCGAGTCGCCCGGTTCAGACGGCGACACAGATCCTTCCGGCGAGAACACCGAGGAGACGACGAACGAGGATGACGCGGGGGCTGGTTCCGAATCCAATGAGGATGAAGAAACCGAAACCGTCGAGTCCTGATCGACTCTTCGTTGTAGTTGTAGCCCTGGTCGTCGCCCTTTTAGGTGTAATTACCTGGGCGGCGATCAGGGTTCTTGATTTGTACTTGATGAAGTACGCAACGCACTACTGAACTGAAAAGGAAACTCAAAATGAATAATGAACAAAAACACACGCTGGCTTTTTCACATGCCATCATTATTGGGCTGATAATGCTGGCCATGCTGGTTGGTGGCGGAATCGTCTTGACGTTCCAAGCAGTCGAACGCTCGGCGTTTGTGTCTGAGCCGGGTGAGGCTGACAGCCTTTGGGTAGACATTTTCAGTTGTGATACCACGGCCTCTTCTTTCGTCCGAATCCGCGTGGTGAACCAACGAATCACACTGAAAAGAAAAAGAAGCCAGCAATGAGTGAACGCAAAGCATACATCGGCGATGCAGTCTACGCGGAAATAAACAACGGCGAATTGGTGTTGACTACGGAAGATGGAATTCGTGCAACGAACACGATCATTCTTGAACCCGAAGTCCTTTCGACGTTGATGCTTTATCTCGGGGCGGCAAAGGAGCGCACGTTCAGTCGCGCATGCCTGC
>SDBT01000447.1_pt1 | contig 65187 bp, 61 predicted proteins | sample 2277101 | NCBI WGS metagenome assembly SDBT01 (sample SAMN10404973, study PRJNA504765) | marine sediment metagenome | isolation source: marine sediment core GS10_PC15, 103 cmbsf | place: Arctic Ocean: Southern Knipovich Ridge | collected 2010 | reverse complement strand
AAGTAATAGCGGGATGCAGATTCCACCCCAAAAATACCCGGTCCGAATTCAATCAAATTCAGATAGAGGTGAAATATCCGGTTCTTTGATAGGGCATCTTCCAGCTTGCTGGCGATAAAGTATTCCCGTATTTTACGCCAGATTGATTTGTCAGTACTCAAATAAAGATTTTTTGCTAACTGCTGGGTAATCGTGCTGCCTCCACGGGCAAAACGACCCTCCTCCCAGTTTTTTTTGATAGATTCTTCCAACTCTTCCAGGTCGATACCATCGTGGAGATAGAATCCGGCGTCTTCACTGATGCGCACCGCCTTTTTGAGCAAATCCGGGATTTGATTAAAGGTGACCCAGCGCTGTCTGACGACAAACTTCTTTCCAGCACCTTTTGCCCCATCCTTGCGTTCTTCAATCAATGCTGTCGTTTCAGGATTCGAATCCTTCAGCGCTTCCACATCCGGCATTGAAATGAGGATAAACAGATACAGACCTAGAATGAGTGAAATTCCAGCAACCGGAATATAAATCAGCCAAACCCAGGGTGATTTAGTTCTTTTTTGTACGTCATCAGTCATTTATATTAGCCCGAAATCCTGTAAACCATTTTCTAACCTGGATTATTCATACCGCAGCGATGCTGCAATCAAATATTTTTTAATATCTCTCGCAGAGACGCAGAGTCGCAGAGAAATAATTATTTATAATCTTTGAAAATAAAGATTTTATTTTAAATCCAATTTCGCATCATTGACATTAACCAATTAAAAATTTATCTATGGATCGCTGTGACTCTGCGTCTCTGCGAGAAAATTTCTTCTCAGTTTGTAAAAACTTTGCTAATCTCCCAAGGCGATTCGCCGAGGCGAAAATAACAAAGTTTTCGGCTATAATAGCATATCGCAGCGATGCTGTAAACAAAAAAAAATTCTGTTAATTTCAAATTCCCCCGATAATAGAAGTCGTCCTCCCCCGTAGAACGGGATCTTCGACAACCGACTGATCGGGACTATATCATCCCTGATTAAGCAAGTGCCTATTCCCAGTTACGAACTTCGACTTAAACAAAATATTCTGCATAAGGAAAAAGTCCGAAAACACCTCCCGTATGAATAAAAAGAATATTTTTATATTTTAACTTTTTTTCCTTCATTAAATTTTCCAAACCAAAGAAGGCCTTTGCAGTATAAACCGGATCGAGAATAATACCTTCCTCGCGGGCAAATCTTTTAATGAGATCGATTTCTCCATTGCCGACCTCACCATAACCTCCGCCGACAAAACCATCAAAGACGTGGATATCCTTTTCCTGAAGAATAAAATCAGAAGTATATTTTTTTTTGAAGTCTGATATAATGGACGCAATTTTATTCCTGAAATGGGATGCATCATCACAGACATTAACTGAAAGAATTTCTATCTTACTATTTTGCAATAGTTTGCCGACGAGTAAACCGGCATGGGTACCCCCAGAACCCGTCGCGACAACAATTGCTTCTACCGGCAACTGATGCTGTTTTATCTGGTCTGTTATTTCAAAGAAACACTGACAATATCCCCAGGCTCCGGTGGCATTTGAACCGCCTTCCGGGATAATATAGAACTTTTTTCCTTTATTACTCCTGCTTATCGATTCTGCATCCATCAGGTTATCGATATCCTGATATTCATCTGCGGAAACATAGTGAATCTTTGAATTGGTTAGCAGGTTAAGAAGATGATTCCCGGTCGGTAATTCACCGGGAATACCACGAAGAAACAAGATACAATCCAGATTCACTTTTTGAGATAGATAAGCAGCGGCACGACAATGGTTAGATTGCAGGCCACCGCAGGTAATAATGCCATCTGCACCTTCATCAATCGCTTGTTTAACAAGAAAATCTAATTTGCGTATCTTGTTGCCGCTCAGTTCCAATCCGGTCATATCATCCCTTTTCATCCATAAATTGTAACCGGCAGGAGCCTTAATCCGAACAATTGGCGTAGGTGCATTTGTATAACCTAGTGAAACAGGAACATCGATTTGCATGATTTTCTCCGGCTTTAAATTTGATTTATTATTCATGTTGTCTTTAAGGTCTGTAAACAGAATTAATAAAAAATACAAAATATATTATCAAAAAGCACCTGCTGGTTTGGACCGGCCTGATAATTGACAATCAATAAAGTTGCAGAAATGAAAAATGCCCCCGGAGGGGGCATTTTTGGTGAGGAACAAAAGAGGAATTTAGGTGCTCACTTTTATATAAGCAATTACAATGCCAAAACATTACAGGCGGCCTAACTAATTGTATTTGTTGTGATTACATAAATACGCTCCGGCATTAGAAAGAATCACTTGTTTGTAAAGTGCGCAATAATTTTACATTTACGGATTAGGGGAATTCGTCGGCCCCTTCATCGATCCATTTTTTAATGCCATTACGGTTATTTGTATTAAGCATGGGTTCATTTAGGGGCATTCTTGGAATGTTCAAAAAAGATCCCTGCAGAATATTGTATAGAAAGCTCTTTTCAGAATCGCCAGGAATTATCAGCAGTTCACTACCGGCAGCCAGGTGTGCCCTCATCAGTAGGTAATCTGTCAGATCCAGACCACGGGCCGGTTCGAAACTTCCGTGACAGCCATTCCTGCTTGCACATTTTGTAATTAATAATGGCTGAATATGTTCGATATAATTCAGATTGCTGTCCGGTAAGACAATTTCCTTTTCCGGTCCGGTAGTATTTGTATTACAGGCAGCCATATAAAACAGACTAATTGCCAGTACAGCGATCAGATAAAAAACAAAGTTGTATTTTTTTATCAGATATTTCATTTTGATTTCCTGTTATGATTATCGTTTAACACCAAATTCATGTAAATTTATGCTTTTCTTATATGAGTAAGAATACTTTAATCAATAGATTCATGTTAGTTTAACAATGGAAGAACAGAAATGTTTCAATTCATTTACCTTACCTCATGACGTTCAGGACAGTGTAAGATGGGATGCTGGCAATATATCTCATTCTGATCTAATAATTACCTAAGGTTAGCGCTTGTATTAATATTTCATTTTTGTTAATTTAGAAATTAATAATTTTTCTCGCTTATATCAATCCATCAGCTAATTTACAAAAAAGGTTCTGGTGTGAAAAATACGTCTTTCCGGGTACTAATTGTTGATGATCATCAGGAAATGTTGCAGGTATTGAGCAAATTCCTGCGTGAACAGGATTTCGAGATCGATGAAGCATCAAACGGTGAAATAGCACTTGAAAAATACCATCAGTCCAAACCTGATGTCATCCTGCTTGATGTGATGTTACCTGGTATATCCGGAATTGATGTCGTTAAAGAAATCAGGGCGAACGGCAGGTTAGATGAGTATATCCCCATTCTCATGTTGACGGCGAAAAGCGAAATAAAAGACGTCATTAACGGCCTGGAAGTTGGTGCAGATGATTATATCATCAAACCGTTTAGCTTTGATGAACTCATCGCCCGGGTTAATTCAGCCCTGCGCTTTAAAAAGTTAAGTGACAATTTACGACAACAGTCCAAGGAACTGGAGGGTGCAAATTCACGGATCTATGAGCTCAATCAGAATCTTGTGGATAAGAACAAAGAACTCCAGAAAAAAATCTATGACCTGAGAAATATTTTCGATGTTTCACTGGAACTTCATGCTATTCTTGATGTGGAACGGTTAATCAACTCAACCTTACTCTCCCTTATTGGAAAATTTAGTTGCAAAAGCGCAGTTTTTCTATATCCGGCCAAAAAAAATGAACAACGTCTATCGGTTCTGAATTCAAAGGGCCTTTATAAAGCTGATGTGGAAAATCTTACAATTGAAAAAAGTGATGAGTTAATTTCATATCTGCATAAGAACCAATCACCTCACTTAATCTCAAAATTACCAAAATATCTCAGAAAGTCTGCCGGTTTAAGCGCCCTGTCTGAAATCAATATCGAGTTAATTTCTCCGATCACGACCGTTCACGATCAGGAAGACGCGTTAATTTGTCTGGGATCCCGGATCAACGAAAAACCCTATCAAAAGAATGAAATTGAGATTCTTTTAACAATCAACAATATTGTGTCCACAGCATTGTCAAATGCTTCTTTATATGACGAAGTCACCCAACTTTCTTATACGGATGGGATGACCGATTTGCATAATTTTCGTTATTTTGAAATGCGGCTTAAGGAAGAAATTCTCAGGCATACAAGGAATAAACAGGGTGTTTCTTTGATAATTCTGGACGTGGATCATTTTAAAAATTATAATGATACCCTCGGACATCCGGCCGGGGATAAAGTCCTAAAACAATTAGCACATATTTTGAAAGACACCGTACGTGAAAATGATATTGTAGCCCGCTATGGTGGTGAAGAGTTTGCTGTTATTTTACCCAGCGTTAACCGGGATGGCGTCATCATTCTTGCCGAACGTTTACGTGCACACGTGGCTGATGCTATCTTTTCCGATGAAGATGTACAGCCCTTGAATAAGATAACGGTTAGTGTAGGAACTGCCTCTCTACCCATCGATGCTTCAACCTCCACAGATCTGATTTATAAAGCAGATACGGCATTATATTCCGCAAAACATTCTGGTCGAAACTGCGTCCAGCAATACTCACCTGAAATGACCATATCAGAATGAAAATCGGAATAACCTGTTACCCTACTTATGGTGGAAGTGGGGTTGTTGCTACCGAACTAGGTAAAAGACTATCAGAAATGGGCAATGAGGTTCACTTTGTCTCTTATGCCCTTCCCTATCGTTTGACTAACTTTTCCTCAAAGATATTTTTTCATGAAGTTGAAGTGATCCATTATCCCCTTTTTGAATATCCGCCCTACAGTCTTTCCCTGGCTTCAAAAATGGCCGAGGTCATCGAATACCAGAAACTGGATATCATGCATGTTCATTATGCCATTCCCCATGCGACCAGTGCCTATCTGGCCAAACAGATGATGGAGGAGATAAATATCAAATTTGTAACAACCCTCCATGGTACCGATATTACATTACTGGGTGGCGATCCATCCTTTTTTAAAATTACAAAATTTAGTATTGAACAAAGCTCGGGGGTTACTGCCGTTTCTGAATTCTTAAAGAAAAAGACTATTGAAGTATTTGATACCAAAAAAGAGATCGAAGTTATTCCTAATTTTGTTCCATTTGAGTTCAACAAAATAAAAACTGACAAAGATATCCGGCGGCGTTTTGCTACGGATGATGAGAAGATAATAATTCATATTTCAAATTTTCGTCCCCTCAAACGTGTAACGGACATCGTTCCGATCATTAAAATAATCAGTAAAAAACATAAAGTAAAGATGCTGATGGTCGGTGACGGCCCGGAGAGATATAAAACAGAAGAGCAATGCAGGAATGAAAATTTATGTGACAATGTGATTTTTCTTGGTAAGCAGGAAAATATAGCAGAGTTGCTATCGATCTCAGACATCGCTCTAATCACCAGCGAATCGGAAAGTTTTGGACTTGTGGCCCTTGAAGCCATGGCTTGCGGCACACCCTGTGTCACCACCAATGCCGGGGGCCTGCCTGAAGTAAACCTTGATAAGCAGACAGGTTTTACACTGAATGTAGGCGACCTTGAAGGTTTTGCTGAAGCCATCGATGTGATATTCTCGAACGATAAACTGGCCCTGGCAATGGGAAAAAAGGGGAAGGAGATCGCCAACAACTATTTTTCACCCGAAATCGTTGTTCCAAAGTATATTGATTTTTACGAGAAGATAATAAGTGAATAGACCACCATTGATAGTTGCCCATCGCGGTGACCGCATCAATGGTATTGAAAATACCATCGATGCCTGTGAAAAAGCCCTGCTCGCCGGTGCGAATGCTCTGGAAATTGACATCCGACAGACCGGTACGGGGGAAATTGTGGTTTTTCACGACTTTTCCCTTAAAAGGATGTTTGATACTCCCGGTTATGTTGGCAGGACACCTTTTGATCAGCTTAAAACATATCCGTATAAGCCACATCAGGAGAACAACAATCCCCAATATATTGAAACGCTTGATAATTTCTTGGAGCACTTTAAAAACCGGATACCCATTAATCTGGATGCTAAAACGATCCACTTTTTTGATTTTAAATTTGTGCAAAAAATAATAAAGACCATTAAAGATCATCATCTCATGGATACTGTCTGGGTGTCCTGTTTTAATCCTTTTCTGCTTCAGATCACTAAAATAATTGACCAGAAAATCAGGACCGGTTATTTATTCCAGCGCATGACCTGGATGCATACACTTTACGATCTGATTGCATGGAGTGACGCCTGGCATCCTCATTTCAGAGTCGTTAATGATAATCTGGTAAAAAAAGCGGAAAAGTATGGTAAGGAAATATATGTCTGGACGGTAAATGAGGAAAGTGTACTTAGTAATCTCTTGAGATATCCGATAAATGGTATAATTTCTGATGAAGTAGCGCTAATACATAAATCATTAAATACCTGAGAATCGTACCTCCAATTCTGCATTAAATAATTTCATCCATCGTCTTCCTCATGACGCATCGCTTCCTCAACGGTTAGATAAATCGGAAAAATTTTATCCATATGCGTGAGTTCGAAAGTGACCCGGACATGGGGATGCAGGCCGACGATGATAATTTTGCCACCTTTCTCTTTTATCAGTTTTACACCAGCCACTAAGGAACCTAAAAAGGAGCTGTCAATAAACTCAACATAGGCAAGATTAACGATTATTTTTCCGTTTCCGTGGTTAATTTCCGAAATGATTTTCTCTCTCATTTCAGGCGCCAGGTCAAGCGTGGCCCTTCGCTTATTTACCTCTATAATTAAAAATTCACCTCTGAATACACAATTGAGATCCAATCTTTCCTCCAGTTTTTCGAAAAATCATAAAAGCGGATACTATCTTTAATTATTAAGAAAAATGAAACTTATAAATTTATTCGCCCTGCGAACGACTAAAATTGGCTAGCAAGATGCAAATACGGTCCTGAAGAAGGTTGATCGCTGAGGTCGGGATCAGATAGTTGTTTACCAGAATCGAGAATATAAACATTTCGCCATCTTTTGACTTTGCGTAGCCGGAAAGATTACGAACATGGCTTACGTAACCTGTCTTGGCAAAAACACTACCCTGCGCCGGGGTTCCGGTCATTCTCTTGCGTAATGAACCATCGATCCCTCCGATGGGAAGTGAATCAAAAAAATAAGCGAAATATTCGTTTTTGAACATATAACGGAGGAGTAATCCGACACTATTCGGTGAGATCAGGTTCACACGGGAAAGCCCGGAGCCATCGTGCATCAGAAATTCGTCCTCTGAGATACCCATAGTGGATAAAGTGCTGTTCACCACCTGAACTCCATCTTCTGCGGTTGCCATATTTCCATATTCGGCAGCAAGTGTTACAAGGAGTTGCTCTGCATAGAGATTCTGACTTCTCTTGTTTACGGCTCTTATGATCTCAGACAAGGGTGGAGAGTAATGGGTAAAAAGAAGGGATAAATCATCATACCGATAGTATCCCCTATCTATAACAGTTTTAATATTACCCTTAACTTTAATACCTTTTTCTTCCAGTACTTCTTTCAGAACAAAGACGAAGTAACTTGCCGGATCATCTACTGAAATTGATTCAAAATATTTGGGCTTATTCTGTGGAATACTGTTCTGGACGAGCAAGACATTTTGCAGTCTTGGACGGGTTAGAAATAAGGTTCGGGTAGAATCCGGACCGGTCGTTATGGCCTGGTTGTCAATTGTAAAATAATTTGTTGGTGGCGAAAGTATAACAGACGGTGGCTCCCCTGATTTTTCATTGGCTATAACCGTCACATCAATGCAATTATCATTAAAAGAGAGTGCACTGATCTGTGCCGAATACCAGAATGGCTCGTCATCCCATTGCCAACCATATCCAAGCCGATCGGTCTGAAAATAGGATTCGTCACCGATGATATCCCCATCGATCAGGGTGATTCCCAGGTTAAATAAACTATCTGCCCAGGAACGAAAATAGGCTTTGGTATCCCCACCACTGAACCTGGGTGCAATTGTCGGGTCCCCGTGTCCCCTTACGATGAGATCCCCCCTCATGATACCATCCGTTGTTTTACCGGTAGTATACACACCCGTCTTGTATCTAAATCCAGGTCCAAAGCGGAGCAACGCAGTCGCCGTGGTAAAAATTTTCATGTTTGAGGCCGATATAAATAATTTATGTTCATTTTGGGTATAAATGGTTTCACCATAATCGATGGACTCAATATACACGCCTATCTGGGCATTGAACAGACGGGGATCCGAGACGAGCGATGTGATCTTTGCAGACAGAACATCAAGATTTGAGGTATACTCTGAAGGTAGTGGTACTTTGCCGGAGGATGTACAACCAGCTATAACGAAGGAAAGGATAATCAAAACACTTAACCCGTAGCTTGCAACCGATACAATCTTCAGGTAATTTTTGTTCATAGGGGGAGTTGTATTTTGAATGGTTATAAAGATAAAAAAAAGGGCGGTTAAACCGCCCAATCTTTAGTTTACTGCTTCTTTAAGGGCTTTGCCAGCCTTAAATACAGGCGCTTTACGAGCGGGTATATTAATGGTAGCACCGGTCTGTGGATTTCTTCCTGTGCGGGCATTACGATGGCTAACGGAAAAAGTTCCGAAACCTACCAATGTAACACTGTCACCACTTTTCAGAGATGATTTAACGCCATCAACAAATCCTGCTAATGCAGCCTCTGCATCTTTTTTAGACAGGCCAGCCTTATCAGCGATAAAATTTACTAGTTCTTGCTTGCTCATTAATAATCCTCCTATACGTAAGTTAATTCGTTTTCGTTATTATTTTTAGATGATTAAGAAATCTTTTGATTAAGTAAGCATTTCAAATGTGGATCGAATGAATTTCCAAAATGACAGTATAAAAGTCAAGTAAAAAGTAGGTTATATTAAGTTTTTGCGGCGTTTTAGGGCTTTCCTGAAAATGGGCAACGATTAAATCAATACGGATATTATTTCTTTTTTATCTCCTTATGTAGAATTTCTTTTACAACACTTTCCAAAATATGATGATTTTTATAATATCCATTTTTAATTCTTAATCGGATTAAATCTATTTTCTGATCCTCAAAGGAATATTGGGTTTCATCTTTAATCATTTTTTCTTTTTTCATTTCTTTTATGCAGCTAAAATCCTATGATTACAATTTTATAATCGGTGCTGCGTCATTAAACTTTAGCGGGGATTTAAAAGTTTTCAGGCGAGTTGAGCCTTATAAGATATGATAACAAGGTAAACACGGGAATAAAGTGGTGTTAATCACTGCTTAAATTTTCCCTTGATATAGGCAATTCGATAGCAAATTTATTACCGATTTTATTTTCGAGATCCAGCCACATTTTTCCTCTATGGGCTTCAACCGCAAGTTTACAAAAAGTTAGACCAAGAGCCCGGTCAACACGTGATCCACTGTCTTTAATTTCAGTCTGTGAAAACTTTTCGAAAATTTTGTCGTGATAATTTTTGGGAATTTGTGTTCCGCTATCATGGGCAATAAACTGGATATGATCAGCCCCTCGAGTTGAGGTGGAAATAAGAATTTTACCATCATCATCCACATTTGTTACTGAAAAATTAATGATATTTTCCAGAACCCGCTCTATGATTGACTTATCAGCAGTGATTTCAGGCAAATCGGAATCAAGATCTATAACGATTTGCTTTTGCTCATTTTCAGGATAATCGCTGATGCGCACCGCGATCTCCTTGATAATGTTATTGATATTGGCTTTATCATTCTTAAGTTTAATCGTACCTTCCTCAATCCTGGATATATCCAACAAATTGACAACCATTCTGAGTAACTGCTGGCTACTCCGCTCGATACGCTGGGTATATTTTTTAAGAAATTCAGCGGAAAGGTTCTGCATGGACATGGACATCATCTGCAAATTACCCTGGATGACAAACAATGGATTTTTCATATCGTGTACAATCAAATTGATCAGATCTTCCTTGAACTTATCCATACGTATCAGGGAGGCATTCTTTTCAGCCAGTTCTTTATTCTTATGCTGTAATTGATCATGGTATTCTTTTAGGCGGAGAAGGGATTTTACCCTGGCGAGTAATTCTACATTTTCGAATGGCTTCGAAAGAAAATCATCTGCACCAACTTCTAAGGCTTTCACCTTATCCTGCAATTCCTTCAAGGCTGTTAGCATGATGATCGGGATGAATTTAGTATCCGGTCTGTTTTTCAGACGTTCGCATACTTCATACCCGTCCATTTTTGGAAGCATAATATCGAGCAAAATAATATCCGGATAACCCTCATCTACCATTTCTAATGCTCTTAGCCCATCTTTCGCAGTAACAAGTTCATAACCCTGAGGTCGCAAAAAATAAACCAGAAGATCGATATTCTCCTGGTTATCCTCAACGATTAAAATTTTCTGCTTCTTTTCAGTTGTCATAACAAGATATTTTTATCAATTGGTTGACAAGTTTGCCACAAAAACAATAAACCCAAAGCCAGAACACCATACTCAAGAATTTATTTATACTTTCAGATAGAGTGATTGATATTTATTAAGTTTTAATATGAAAATAATTAAGCCTTGTGCTTTGGTGTCTTCGTAGTACGAAGAAAATAGATTAAGTGCTCTTAATATAAGATATTTAAGTATTTAAGTGCAAATAATTTTAAGTGGAAGCCGGGCAGGAAGGATTGGATATACTGCCTCCATTAAAATCCAATATTCCATGATAGAATATTGGATTTCAGAGGTTGTAATTTCTCTTAAGCATAAATCATTTTGGTTATTGACTTTTTCAGTTTTGTCATCGTCTCAGAATGAATTTGAGAGATACGGGATTCTGATACATTCAGAATTTTACCGATTTCTTTAAAAGTGAGTTTTTCGTAATAGTACAAGGTAATGGCCAGGCGTGTTTTCTCCGGCAATTGTTTTACTGATTCTAGCAACACTTTTCTCATTTCTTCCTCTTCCATATTATTATCAACATAAGTTTCCTCATCAACTTCGATCATATCATAAAGATTCTGACTATTAGAATCATCAATCGGCCTGTCGAGTGAGAGCATATTCAGGCTGTTCATATCTCTTTTCCAGTTATTCAGATCGTTCTCATTGATACCCAGTCCGTTTGAGACTTCCGCATCCGTGTAAGAACCACTGAATTTTTGTTCCAATTCGACCGTTTTTTCTTTATACATGTTAGTTTTATTACGCAGGGAACGTGGAATCCAATCGAGTTTTCTTAGCTCATCAATGATTGAACCCTTAATGCGTGGAATTGCATAGGTTTCAAATTTGATACCGTATTCCAGGTTAAATCGATCCAACGCCTCAACAAGTCCCAGGGTACCGATGTGATAGAGATCTTGCTCCTCAATGGCTGGAGGATAGTTCTTGATCATTTTCCTGACAACATATTTAACCAATCCCAAATAGCGCAGGGTAAGTTCCTGGCGAAGTTTAGGATTTCCAGTTGCTTTGTATGTTTGCCAAATTTGATCAGCGTTCGTATTATGCATGGTCCATATCCTCCTAATATAGGTTTTGATTGACAGGCGAATCTGAATATTCGCATTTATTGTGCCAAAAAAATCCAAACCTGGAACATATTTCCCATATCTCATTTATATACAACGGGTTATGGCATAAATATAAATCTCAGACGTCTCTCATAATGTTTAATCATTACCCACTTCTACAAAAAAGTGACTGATTTTTCGACATCAAACTGACGAATATTCGACACCTTATTGTACCTGATGGCTTTTTATACAAATTTATGCCAACCAAATATTTCCCGGTTTTTATACTGAAATTTTAAGTTTTAGACAATTTCTGCCGAGTATGCTGTTACGGTGACTTCTTCTGAACAGCATCGAAGAATTCCTCCGGCGAATCATTGCAACCTTAATAGCGAGGTAAAACTATGCGGGTACTTTTAATTAGTATACTATCTCTTTTAATACTGTCTCCCATCTGTGCGCAAGAAAAACCGGATAATCCTATGCCTTATCCATTCGATCAGAATCCAAACTTTTTTGATGGTGGAGTGGGTGTCACCTGGATAAACGGTATTAGCTATACAACCATATCGCTAAATCCAGAATTTACATTCGGTAAGTTCGGTTTGGGCCTCAGGATCGATTTGCTTTTCAACAATGACGAGAACTTCAAGTTTAGAACGGTTGGCTGGGAGGATGCTTCCGCTATTGCCCGCTCTATACGCTATATTCGCTATGCCTATAAAGGAGAACCCGTCTATGTACGCCTGGGCTCACTAATGGCCGCCAGACTTGGTCATGGTTTTCAGATGTGGTATTACAGCAATGAAGCCGAATATGATAACCGAAAATTCGGATTAGCTTTCGATCTTGATTTGGGTGCATTTGGTATGGAATCAGTCGTGAGTAACCTTGCCAAAATTGAGATCATTGGTGGACGTCTTTATTACAGACCTTTGCATGCCACCAAGATCCCAGTACTCAGCAATCTTGAATTTGGTGGAACGGTTGTAAGCGATAGAAATCCAGATAATAATATTGAAACAGATGATGACATAACCGAATGGGGACTCGATGTGGGCCTGCCAATTATCAAAAGTAGTTTTTTTAATACAACCCTCTACTTCGATTATGCAAAATTTATTGATTTTGGTGAAGGCAGAGTTTTAGGCCTGAATTTCGGTTTCCCGAATGCACTCAGTCTGCTAAGTCTGGATGTAAGATTTGAGAGACGCTGGCTGGGCGATCAGTTTATTCCTAATTATTTTAACACTTTATATGAATTGGAACGAGGACTACCCGATGGGTACGACAAACGTAGCAGGTTAGCCCAGATGACCAGATCGAGTGGTTATTTTGGCGAGTTAGCAGGGAATATTGCTAATTTGATCAGACTTATGGGAAATTACCAGCAGCAGGATGATGTATCACACAGTGGTATTATGCATCTTGAAGCACGTTTAATCGATGCCATACCAAACATATTGCTCCTTGCCTATTATGATAAAACGAATATTCAAACATTTAAAGATGCTTTTACTTTAGATATTTTTTCTCAGGCCGTCGCAGAACTCGGTTATAGAGCCTATAGCATCTTCTATATATCATTGCGCTATCGATGGACTTTTATCCAAACTGCCCCGAATGTCTATGAACCGCAGGAAAGGTTTGAACCGAGGGTATCGTTGATTTTTAACATGTAATATATCATTAGAGCAGACATTCAGGTCTGCCCCTACATTCATTGTGGTTTGTGATTAATGGGCGTTTCGCGAAACGGTCTTACATCAATTTGGTGCGTTTTGGCAAATAGGCGGCCGACCGGTTGTAAATCCCGATTTGGGGCCCGCCCATACTTTCTACTCTTTTCTCTCCACTCTCTACCCTCTACTCTCAACTCTCCACACTCCACACTCTACGCCCTACGCTCATCTTTTAAAACTGGTCCAATAATTGCTTTACTCAATTATAAACAAGGACCTAAATGAAATTATCGATTATAGAAATTTTAAGAGATTATCTCCTGACTCCCCTGACAGATGTACTCTACCCCCCTCTTTGTCATTATTGTGATCAATTATTACCAGAAAACAGGCGGATTATCTGCCAGGCTTGCTGGGAGCAAATCCCTCCATTTCAAGGGAAATTAGACAAATCACTCCAAACCAGATCATTTGATAACATCTATATCCTGTTTGAATATGAGGAAATTATTCAAATGTTGATTCATCTGTTAAAATATAATCGCTATCTATCATTGACACATTACTTTGCCCAGGAGTCCATACTCAGATATCCCCAATTAAGGAACCGGGGGTATGATGCCATCATTCCAGTCCCCCTATACAAAACCAGAAAGCGTGAACGGGGATACAATCAAAGTGAGGAGATTTCTCTGGCCCTCAGTTCCAGACTCCAAATACCGGTTAAAAACGAACTTTTGTTGCAACAACGATACACATTGTCTCAAACAACCATGTCTAAAAAAGAGCGGGAAGTGAACATCAGGGATGCCTTTATTTGCCCGGTTCCGATCCCAGAGGAATTAATTCTGCTTGTTGACGATGTCATTACAACCGGCAGCACTACCGAGGCCTGTCTGACTTGCCTGAAAAATGCCGGGGTTAAACAGGTGGATGTATTTACTATCGCCCATCCTCCGCCGGGGCGACTAAAATAATTGTGAGAATGGAAGTTTGACAGACCGCTGATAGGCAAGGATAAATAGAAGCAAATCGAGCGCATAAACAAAAAAAGTTACCCATGCGACACCATAGATGCCGTAAGCCGGGACGACCAGTATACTCAACCCAATTTGAACTGTTGATATAAGTATTGAAATGTTACGTACGGTCTTTCCATACCCGTTGGCCATTAAAAACATAATATAGGATTTGCTTAATCCGGAAAATCCAAATGCGAGGGCCAGGGGTAACAGGAGTTCAATAGTCGGCTCATATTCCCATGAGAACAGGTAATAAATAAGGGGCTCCCGCAACACGATAAATAATATCACGGTTACCGAGACAAAGAGCAGATTTGCCCGAATTACTGTGGGGCTGATGATATCTGCGGATGTAAAACGGTTAAACAGACTAGTGGCTAACGAGGTGGAAAAAAAAGAAAGGGGTATTGCCAGGGTAAAGGCAAGAGAATAAAATGCCATAGACTGACTATCAAGAAAATACGATATAATAAATTTGTCCGCATGAAGGAGTAACTCTGTCCAGACCGTACTCACATAAAGGTGGCGACCATATGATTTTACTTCCTCTTTGATCCGCTTTGATTGTTTGACCAGAGTAGCAAATGATGGTTTAAGATATATCCAGATACCGACAAGAGTAAAACTTATCCCCCAAAACATCATTTGTAACGTAGCCTGCAATGTAAATTCGGCAAATAGAATTATCAGAACGAGTAGCAAAATATAAATAATACGGGGGGTAATCGATACCACAGAAAGGGTTTTTATATGACCAGAACCGCGTAATACTCGGGAAACATGAACAACCAGAACATAGAGGCCCACACCATAGGCAAATTTTTGACAGAGGAAGCCTACTTTTACTTCGAAAATATTATCAACGATCTTCCCCAGGAAAAAGAGAGCAAAAACGGAGAGAAGAGCAAATAGGATAGCCCATAAAAGACTTGCGCCAAGCAGGCGGGATCTTTCTATGCCGCTCTTTTCAACAGCCATCAACCGGGATGATGCCTCAAATACACCAAAGTCGAACAGAGACCGTCCAAGAAGTACAAACGTGATAAAAAAAGCGAATTGACCATAAACGGCTACTTCCAGATAATGGGTATTGAGTCTGGCTAAAACCCAACCCAAAAAAATATTCAGAATCAGGGCAGTGTAATAAATTAATGTGTTGGTTATTGATTCTTTTCTGGATTCCAAATCCACTCTATTTCCTGCTCATTTGATTTAATTCGTAGATTTGGATCAATTTTTTTGCTTCCAATTCCCAATTGAGTTCTTTTGAGGCTTTCCGGGCATTAGAGCGCCATTGTCTCATTTTCTCACCATCAGAGAGCATATCCACTAACTTTCGGCTGATTGCTGATATATCAGAAGGGTCCACTGTCAAACCAACCTGGTAGGTGCCAATATAATCCTCGAATGTTTTAATATTGCTTGCCAATACAGGGATTCCTGCCATGATATATTCAAAGAATTTGTTGGGTAGTGCATAAGCATAATTAATACTGGTAGGTTCAAACAGGGCGATTCCAAGATCAGCCTGGGCCGTTATTCGAATCAGGTCATCCGTTGGGAGATAGCCCATAAATGTCACTCTTTTTGCCAGATTCTTTTTCTCCACAACTTCTTTTAGATCCTCTTCAAGTTCTCCCCCTCCGATCATAACAAGATGTGCATCTTCAATCTCAGAAAACGCTTTAAAGAGGTTCAACAATCCACGGCCCGGGCGAAAATGCCCCTGAAACAGGATCACTGCATCCTTCGTTACAGGAAAACCACTTGTTTTCAATCCCTCATCGGAAAACTCCGTTTTTGGTAAGTTCCTGATCACCCGGACACTTTTTAGATTCGGATACTTTTTCTGATAAAGATCGGCTAACGGTTCAGAAACCGTAATTAAAACATCAACCCTGGGAATGGCAAGGTATTCGAAAGCCATCCAGATTTTTTTGCGTATCTTATTGCGGTTGAAAACTTCCAGGCCACCATAGAATTCATGGGCATCATATATCAGATTGCAGTGTTTGAACAAAGATAAAATTACAGCAGCCGGAAGCACCCATAAGTCGTGACAGTGTATAATTTCCAGTGGTTTTTTGATCAGGAACAGGAAAACTTTCCAGTTAAAATGCAAAAATTTTAATACCCCGCCTTTGTAAAATGGCGTCTCCAGCGGCCAGACATAAGGTCTTAATTGAGTATTCCCTCCCTCATTCCCAGGTAGCCTGAGAGAAATAATATCGACCTGATATCCCACTTCGATCGCACTCTGAGCCTGATTGAGGATGCGTCTTTCATAGTCAATGGGATTTATAGTGATATGACAGATGCGCATATTAAAGCGACCTTTTTGTCTCAAGAGGAATTGAAATGTTTTTATTTCTGGTTTTTACCGTATAACAACCTCCTCCCAGGTTCCCAACAACCACATTTTTACCCGGATCACTCATCTCGGCGCCAAACAGTTCTATGGCCAGATGACTAATTCCCTCAGGCATGGAAATCTGAAGTTTTTTAGCACTTTTCCTGCCGGTATTGATCTTCAGCTTGACACGATCTCGTTTTCTTCGCCAGTTTAGATGTTCCGAAAGGGTTCCAATGTATATTTTTTTCTTTTTAAGTTCTCCAAGCAAATAATTCCATATCTCATCAAAGGGCGGTTTTTGTAAATTGCTGGGATGCAGAAGAGCAACAAACAATCCGCCATATCGCGCTACCTCATTAATTAATGTGTCGATCGTCTTTTTAGATGCAGTGATATTCTCACCCTTCTCAGGCAAATTATATTCAAAGAAGTGCAGTGAGAATTCTGTAAGAGAGAGTGGTGTTTCCCCCAGCATATCAAACGTTTGGAAAGGATGGGTGGTGCCGGCCCGGAAACCGGTATGGTAATTATATCCAAGAGATGAATCGTAAGTTAAACCAGCTTTTTCTGCAAAGATCCAGAGCCGGGGGAATTTTGCGCGGAGGTAATGTTGGCGCATACCTGTAACTTTTCCCCCAACTGCAGATTCCAGCTTTTCTTTTTCTTCCCGATAATATTTTGGTCTATCAAAGGCAAATTTACTGGGATGAAGAGCTATTTCATGGCCGGCCTTGTTTAATTGTCTGAACAAATTTTTAAATTTTTTCGATGAGATATTATAGCGGAAGTGCCGCCCTTCCATCATTTTTGCAAGAAAGAAAAACGTTGCCCGGTAGTCCATGGCGTTATAGGTTGAAATAAGTTCCGGGAAGTTCCACGCCTGCTCATCCCTCTCCCGGATGGAATCATTTATCTTGGTATATGGGATATCATTTCCCAGAAGACGATAAATTAATCCCTGACTTTTTTTAACAACACGCTCATTCAAATCAACCCCGCGGGTAATATCAACATCATGGGTCAGGGCTGCACCCATTTCCTCGCCATTCGGCCAGTGCAGTACGCGAGCTGCCACTTTTTTATCAACCGTCAATCTTTCCCGTATGATATCATCGAGATAGGCAATAAGTATATCCACAACCGGAACCTGTAATTTTTCATAGCGTGAAAGAATAGATGATGAATAGTCTGTAACGGTTTCTTCAGTAAAATGGCGCCACTTTTCCTCATAGCGACTGAGATGATAAAAGACATTTAAAAAGATGTCGAAGGGTAATAGCCAGTGATCTGATCTGCTCTGTTGGTAATAAGCCCCTTTCTGATTTTTTTTCCAGCCTTTCAGTACTGATTTCTCTGCCCAATTCCCAATCAAGGGGATGCAGTATCCACTCCATTCAAAAAGAGTTGTTGATTTCTCCGCGCCATCCAAATCAGAAATTTGATGGGAATTAAAAACATTAATGATTGATCGGGTCCGGGTTGGATCAAGATTCTCAGGAGGAAGATAGGATATAGTAATATCCCCCTCTCCTATCTTTTCAGGTTCCAGGATAAACCGGTAGGGAAAACCAAGCCGCCGGGCAATGATTCGAATAATATATTCTATCCGGCAGGAAAAATTTTTTCTATCAGTATAAAAATTAAGAATCATATATTACGCTTTTTATTCACACGGTACTCATTTAATTTGATGAGAGTGGAAAGCGGAAAATGCACCTTACCTGACATCCTGAACCCCTGCCTTAACTCCCCTCCAAATCCCCTTTTAAATTGTTCGATCTCAGGATGATCAGCACCCATAAAATCAAAATACTGGTGGCTCTGACAATATTTCGACAATATTTGACTAATCAAATAAGCTGAACCTGTGCCGGTCTCATCATTACTACCGGCGAGGACATCATAGACGGTTTGTTTGTCTGTCACAATCAGTCGTGCAGATTTAACCTGATCCCGTATCGACAGATAATAAATACCTACATTGGGTAGTTTTTTCACTGCATTTAGCATTAAATCCAGAATTTTTCGAGAAATCAAAGGATATCTACCATGGCGGTGGTAACTTTTAGAAATCAGTTCGATTAAGTCTGATGGATCATCTGATTCGAACATCCGAAAATCTTCTCTCTCTGTCAATTTTAACTTTTTGCGCGTGCTTTGATTAAAACGACTATAAAGAACCTCTTTATCTTTTAGGGTAACAATATAAGTATAGCGAGGTGTTACTGATGCTCCCTGCCATATAAAGGAACGGGTGTCCTGAAATGTATGGGGAGCGTCCAGAATCCAGAAAGCATAGTTTTCATCCAAATATTTTCCAAAAGCTGAAGATATATTTAAATAATTGGATATTGTTTTTTGTGATCGTTCATCCTGAGGTTTATAAAATACAGGGGCTGTGAAGGGAAATAAAGGCGTTGGCGTAGCCACTTTCCAAAATAATTTCTTACTCTCGAAGATTATCAAACAACCAACCGGTCGGTCATTTCGCAGACAAAACAGACGTCTGCAGGTGCGGTTAAATGACTGTGCAATCAGATCAGCCCAGGTTGTGCTTTGAAAAAAAGTACCCTGTGGCGAATGTGCTATAAATTCATCCCACAGGGCATCATCCGATTTAGCTGCTTCAACTATTTTTAATTCTATTCTGCTCTCAGACATCATGAGAACACTTCTATGCTTGACCCAGAAGTTTAACAATGATAGCCTTCTGCACATGCATGCGATTTTCGGCCTCATCAAAAACGATTGATTGCGGCCCATCCAGAACATCATCAGTAATCTCACTACCACGGTGAGCCGGCAAGCAATGCATCACTTTAGCATCCGGCTTTGCATGGGTCATCAATTCCTGATTTATCTGATAATCTTTAAAGGCGCTCTCCCGGTCCTGCGCTTCACTCTCCTGTCCCATACTTGCCCATACGTCCGTGTACACGATATCACTCCCTGCCACAGCCAATCTGGGATCAGATAGAACCTGAACATCACTGATACCCTTTTCCCGGGCATGTGCTAATGTAGCAGCGTCCGGTTCATATCCTGACGGCGAACAAATAACCAGACTGAACGACAGTACAGCCGCCAGATTGATCCAGGAGTTAGCGACATTGTTTCCATCACCAATATAGGTAACTTTTAAGTCAGTCAGCGTACCTCTGACCTCTAAAACCGTAAAAATATCAGCCATGATCTGACAAGGATGATTGTAATCCGTCAGCCCGTTGATCACCGGCACATCAGCATATTCGGCTAATTCTATAATATGCTCATGATCGAAAAGCCTCGCCATAATGATGTCATTATAGCGGGAGATCACACGGGAAATGTCTTTTACTGCCTCGCGCTTACCGACACCAATATCATTAGGGGAAAGATACAGAGAATATCCACCCAGTTGGTACATACCTGTTTCGAAGGAGATGCGGGTTCGTGCAGAGGGCTTGGCAAATATCATCGACATGGTTTTGCCCTTGCATAGATGATGTTCTTCGCCACGATGGGTTTTCTCCTTCAACTCTTTGGTTAACTCAAATATCTCTTCTAGCTCGATTCTGGTGCAATCTGCAATAGATAAAAAATCTTTATTCACACTCTTTCCCTTCTTTCCAATATTTTCATGTTATCGTATTCAAAAGATTTGTTATTTCCGCCTGGCGGATCGCCCGGGAGATTAGCAAAATTTCAACTAATCTGATTATGATTTTTTTAACGCAAAGACGCAAAGAAGGCGCAAGGAGCGTAAAGATTAATTATATTTTTTTAAACAATAAATAAAACCTTGCGTGCTTTGCGTTTCCTTTGTTTGCCCGCCTCTGGCGTGGCGTCCTAGCGGTTAAGTAATCCGTGTTAATCTGTGGTTAAAATCTTTTTTTAGATTGTCCCGATTAAGTCGGGGCTGCGTTATGAATAAATCAGATTAAGTGCATATTTAAAGGATATATTTACTCAAATCTTCATCTTCCATGATCACTTCAAGTTTTTCCTTTACCATATTCGCATCAATTTTAATACTATTCACATCCATCTCCGGGACATTAAAAAGATATTCTTCAAGTAGTGTAGACATAATCGTATGCAAACGACGGGCACCGATATTTTCTGATTTTGTATTAACCTGGGTAGCAATTCGGGCAATTTCCTTGATGGCACCATTTGTAAAGGAAAGTTTTACATCCTCTGTGTCTAATAAGGCCGTATATTGCTTGATCAGAGCATTCTCCGGTTCAGTTAAGATACGGATAAAATCATTTTCTGACAGGCTGGTCAATTCAACACGAATCGGAAAACGTCCCTGCAGTTCGGGTATCAGATCCGATGGTTTTGAGACATTGAAGGCACCGGAAGCAATAAAAAGGATATGGTCAGATTTTATCACACCGTATTTTGTTGCGACAGATGTTCCCTCCACAACCGGTAATAAATCACGCTGCACCCCTTCCCGGGATACATCCGGGCCATATTTACCGCTGCTCGCTCCGACGATCTTATCAATCTCATCAAGAAAAACAATTCCTGAATTCTCCACCCGTTTGGTTGCTTCGCGTACTACTTCTTCCATATCAATCAGTTTTTGTGCTTCCTGCTGGGTCAGAATCTCAAATGCCTGGGGAACAGTAGTTTTTCTTTTTTTCATTTTCTTCGGCATCATACCACCAAAGATATCCTGCAAATTCATTCCCATTTCTTCAATACCCATGGGAGAGAAAACCTGGAGCATCGGAGAAGAATCAACCGGCACATCGATTTCGATCAGCCGTTCATCTAACTGGCCTTTTTGGAGTTGGGCGCGCAGTTTTTCTCGCGTACGCTGATGCCTTAATTCCAATTCATCGGTCCGTTCCATTTCGCCTACGGGTTTTGGCTTATTGGAAATTGGCGGGAGGAGGATGTCAAGCAATCTTTCTGTGGCTATCTCCCTGGCTTTTGTTTCGACGGATTGGGTTTTTTCTTCACGAACCATCTGAACACTGATATCCATCAGGTCGCGAATAATTGAGTCAACATCACGCCCCACATAACCGACTTCTGTAAATTTAGATGCTTCAACTTTTATAAAAGCAGCATTAGCCAAACGAGCCAGCCGGCGTGATATCTCTGTTTTCCCAACCCCGGTAGGACCGATCAGAATAATATTGTTAGGCATGATTTCTTCTCTGATCGAACCCTGCACCATTTGCCGTCGCCAGCGGTTTCGTAAGGCGATCGCTACAGATTTTTTTGCTGCATCCTGACCAATAATATATTTATCTAGTTCCTTGACAATTTCACTGGGTGTAAATTCATTCATTTAAGTAGAATCCTTATAATGTTTCAATCATAATATTAGTGTTTGTATAAATACAGATATCGGCTGCAATCGTTAACGATTCTTTGACAATTTCTTCAGCATTCAGTGATGAATGTTTCACAAATCCCCGTGCAGCAGCCAGGGCATAGTTACCACCGGATCCGATGGCGATAATTCCGTCATCAGGTTCAATCACATCACCGGTTCCGGAGATAAGGAAGGTCGATTCTTTATCCATCACAGCCAACAGCGCTTCGAGACGCCGTAAATATTTATCTGTGCGCCATTCCTTTGCCAGCTCTACGGCAACCTTAGGTAAATTACCGGAATACCTTTCCAGCTTCTCTTCAAATTTCTCGAACAAGGTAAAAGCATCGGCAGCAGCCCCTGCAAAACCGGCTAAAATGTCATCATTGTAAAGTTTACGGATCTTATTCGAATTGTGTTTCATTATGGTTTGGCCTAAAGTAACCTGCCCGTCTCCTCCAATCGCAACCTGATTTTTGTGGCGGACGCCCACAATGGTTGTAGCCATAAACCTGTCCGGTTTGTGCATCGTCATTTATATTCCCTTGTAATTGATTAAATCGGTTAAATTTTTCTACGTAACCGTGCAACAGGAATATCTAACTGTTCCCTGTATTTTGCCACCGTACGCCGGGCGACGGGGAAACCCTCTCTTGTAAGAATCTGTGATATTTTTTCATCGCTCATTGGCTTGTTTGGGTCTTCTCCCTCTACCATTTCTGCAATTCGCGCTTTTACTTTTCTGGTTGAGACCTCTTCCCCGTTGTCTGTCTGGATACGCTCAGTAAAAAAATATTTTAATTCAAATATTCCATTGTCGGTTTGCACGTATTTACCGTTGGCTACCCGGCTTACTGTTGAGATATCCATATTGATAATTTCCGCGATTTCGCGCATGATTAATGGTTTGATGTGCGCCGGGCCCTTATCAAAAAATTCATTCTGCTTTTCAACAATGGCACGCATTACGTTCAACATCGTAGCTTTTCTCTGATATATTGAACTAATGAACCATTTGGCTGATTCTATCTTTTTGCGGATGTATTGTTTTGTTTCTTTATCCGTATTGTTCTTGTTGCGCAATAATTGTTTATATGTATTGCTGATACGCAGGGGGGGAATATTCCAATCATTTAAGGTCACAACAAATTCATCATCAACTTTTTCGACAAGAAAATCCGGCACGATATAGTTGTGCTTCGTATTGTATATTCCCAATCCTGGTTTTGGATTTAGTTTGGAAATCACTTCCAAAGTATCCTTTAATTCATCTCTGTCTATAGTCAAATCTGCCATGATTTTATCATAGCGTTTATTCTTAAAATCTTCGAAATGGTCCTTTATTGTTTTTATTGCAACAAGGGGGGCGGGGGTTGATGATTGCAACTGTATCAAAAGACATCCCTGCAAGTTTCTGGATCCGATCCCGGGAGGATCAAATTTTTGAATTTTTTTTAAGATATTCTCTACTTTTGTGAGGGGACATTCAAATATCTCCGCAACATTTTCCAACAATAGACTTTCATCAAGATAGCCATCATCTTTTATATTCCAGATAAGGTATTCGCCAACCTTGTATTCAACTTCGTCTAATGAAAGATAATTCAACTGTTCTAAAAGATGGTCGGTCATCGAGCTGACCTCTACTTCCGGCCGTTCGAAATCTTCTTCATTGTAATCGCGGGGCAGACGGTACTCATATGACTCTTCATCATTGATCAATTCTTTCCAGTCGCTGTCCTCCTGAGCTTCTTTCAATTCTTTAACGTCCAGATCACTTTTACTGTCTTCCGGATCAGTATATTCCAACTCCTTTTCAATCTCAGATTTTTCTTCTTCTGTCGCTTCAATCGTCTCTATTTCCTGCTCCAGATCTTCTTCTAATCCTTCCTCCAGGACAGGATTCAATTCCAATTCAGTCTGTATCTTTTGCTCCAGACTAAGCAGGGGCAATTGTAGAAGCGTTGAAAGTAATATTTGCTGTGGAGACAGTTGTTGTACCTGCCCCAATCGCATGGTTTGTGATAATTGTAGCATAATTAAAACTTTTACCCTTGATATCTATGCGCGATAATGGTCCTGATATAAGTAAACCGGACCGCAATAGGCACCGGAATTTACTCAATCTGTGCAAGGAGGAAGCGCAATTATTCCCTCGTTAGACACAGGAGATATATTAATTATAATAAAAATGGAACGCAAGAAAAACAGGCATGAAATTTGCTCTATGGGCTATCCTTTAATTGTTCCTGACAATCTTCCCATAAATTTTCCGTATCAGAAAGTATATCCCAAGCGGCATTAGTCAAATCCTCATTTTCAGAGAATTGTAGCAGATTCTCACAATGCTGTTTACAGATCTGATAATTCTTTAGATATCGGGCGACAAGGGCCAGTTTGTACTGACATTTTAACAAATGGGTAATATTCCTGTTTTTATCCTGTAGAATCAATTGATACAATTTCTCATAAGATTTTTCAGCCTCCCGATAACTCCCTTTTTTGAAATATGCATGTGCATTAGCCCACCACATAAACTGGCTCCGTGAATATTTTTCAACAACGATCTCTGCAAAAACCAGAGCCTCATCAAATTTGCCATAGTCAAGAAGGATATAGATTAATTGATGCATAGCTATATATTTACTCAGGGAGTCATTGGCAATGGCCATATTGATCATGACAATACCTTCGTCACGATCATCAGGGATAAAAGGAAGCCAGGAAATAAAATCTAACCGGCTATAACGCCAGTATTTATAAACACCGATACCTAAATAAGCACTATATAGCGTAGAATCCTTCTCCAGCGACTCATTAAGATAACTTACGGATTTGAGACCGTTGGAAATAGCTGCTACGTACTGGCCCTGCCTGCCCCGCAGATAGGCACGATAACCATACGCACTGCCTATATAAAACAATAACTGAGCCCGGATTGAATCGATCAGAACTTTATCATTTTCGAATTGATCATTGATCAGATCAATGGTTTTATCGATTGCATCATCAAATTGCTCAACCCCGTCCTCGTTCTCAAAATGTGTCATTTTTGAGTTATAGGTAGCAGCCAGATAAAACCAGGCCCGGTAATTTCCAGGATTCAGATTAATCTGCTCCTGAACTACCATCAGGGCTCGCTCAAAATTAGTATTAATCGTCAAATCTATCGTCGCTTTTATCCAGGGATCGGCAGCAATGCTTAATCTGATAAGACTGAAAATAAGTATTAGCTGAATAATAAAGTATTTTAGGGACATTGTAGAGTAATTGATTTATGTTTAGGAATTGTTACCTGATGACTTGTTTTTAAATTGAGGGATATTTTATGGAATGCACAGAATAGATTAAATGTCATTTTAAAATAGTATGATCAAGATCATCTTCGCATCAATATATCCTGATAATAATTGAAATCATCAAGGATCAATCTTGTACCTTCTGCGACTGAATAGAGGGCATTATGGGCAATACTAACAGGTAACGAAGTTTTTTCGCAAATCACTTCATCGAGACCGCTTAACAGGGCGCCACCACCAGTTAATATGATACCACGATCTACCAGATCGCTGACCAATTCGGCAGGTAATTTTTCGAGTGTATTTAAAATAGCAGAAATGATCGTATCTACAACATCCTTTGTCGCTTCAATAAAACAACTGTTGGTCAGGATTAACTGGCGTGGCAATCCATTCTGAACATCCAGCCCTTTGATAGCGACTGCCCGCCCGTTATACTTCTCTGACACAGTTCCGTGGGATATCTTCAACCGTTCCGCAGTCATTTCTCCGATACGTAAGTTATATTTTGTCTTAAAATAGCGCATAATCGATTCGTTTAATTCGTCACCGGCGATCCGAATCGTATTGTCAATAACAATACCGCCATAATTGATCACGGCAATATCAGTCGTTCCCCCACCAATATCGACGATCATATGCGCGTCTTTCCCTTTAACATCCAGACCTATCCCAACGGCAGCCGCCATTGGTTCGGCGATTAAATACACCTCACGGGCACCGGCCTGCTCAGCAGACTCGATCACGGCCAATTTTTCAACCTCGGTTGCCCCTGTAGGTACCCCCATAACAACTTTACCAATACGATATTTCGGTATGGATGCACTGCGGATAAACGCTTTGACCAATTCATCCCCGGCAACGAAATCAGCAATCACACCATCCGCCAATGGGCGGATAACTTTAATCTGGTCACCGGTTTTTCCCAGCATATCTTTGGCATCCGTACCAAAGGCAATGACATTATATTCTTTATTAAAGGCAATTACCGATGGCTCATTAACCACATACCCTTTGCGTTCAGCAAAAACAACAGTGTTCGCCGTACCCAGATCAATGCCCAGATTTGTAAAAACATATTTGAGAAAATTATACATATCTTCACCATTATGGTTGTAGATACAGGTAAAGAGAATTTAGAATGATGCTCGTATATTTGTTATCGACACTAAGTTTATAGAACGTAAATTTAATTTTAATAAATCCCAATAAATATTTATAAATCACAAACTACAACCAGAGCTGCCTAATTCAATTAGATTCACCAAAATAACCAATCTCACTGCAAAAAAGCCAGTTCTTTTAGAACTGGCTTTTAAGAATTATTAAAAATCAGGACTCAGATTTTTCCTCGTCTTCACCCTTAGACTTCTCATCACTATCCGTTTTAGCTTTTTTCTTAGATGCCTTAGGCTTCTTTACTTCCTTTTCGTCTTTGGCCTCTTTCTCTTTCTTCTCTTCCTTCACTTCAGCTTCTACGGATTGTTCTTTTGGGGCTGCTGATTCTTTTTTCTTTGTCTTTTTTGTTTCTTTTTCTGCTGTCTTGGCTTCCTGCTTCTCTTCGGTTTTTTCTCCAGATTCAGCCTCTACAACTTCCTCAACTTCGGCAACAGTATCCGTTTTCTTAACAGCAGTTTCAGGTATTTGGGCTTCCTTTGCTGCTTTCTCATCAGAATCGGCTTCTTTTTGCTCCTCTTTCTCCGGCACTTTCTTTACGAGTTCTTCCATAGTGGTTTTCTCCACACCCTGTTTGGCCAGATAATCACTCCATTCTTTCTCTTCTTTACCCTTAAAATAATTGGAGATTGACAGCACTATCTTTTTATTATCTTTGTCGAACTCGATGACTACTGCCGGAACTTCGTCTCCCGGTTTAAAAAAGTCAGATGCCTTTTTTAATTTTGCATGGCCGAGATGGTTAATCGGTATAAACCCGTCAACACCCAGAGGTAATGTAATAATAACACCTTTGTCGATGATGCGCGAGACTGTGCCCATAGTTTCTGTATCTACCTGGTATTTTTCTTCAAAAGCATCCCAGGGATTATCTTCGATCTGTTTGTGTCCCAGAGCAATTCGTCTCTCTTCACGATTAATTCCAAGGACTTTAACCTCTATCTCATCACCCTTTTTGACAACTTCGCTTGGGTGGCGAATTTTTTTGGTCCAGGAAAGATCTGAAATGTGTACTAGACCGTCAATACCCTCTTCCAATTCAACAAAAGCACCGAATTGTGTTAAGTTTCTGACAATGCCCTTGTGATTTGAACTTTCGGGATATCTTTCGTCGATCTTTTCCCATGGATCCGGTTCCAACTGTTTGAGTCCAAGTGATATCTTTTTCTCATCAGACTCAACGTTGAGAATCTTTGCATCAACCTCCATGCCTACATGAAGTAACTGACTGGGATGCTTGATATGCTGCGACCAGGACATCTCTGAAATATGAATCAGGCCTTCGATACCGGTTTCAAGTTCAATAAAAGCACCATAGTCTGTAAGGCTGACAACCTTTCCTAAAATAACTTTACCCACCGGATATTTTGTATCAACATTTTCCCATGGATGGGGCATTAATTGCTTTCTACCAAGAGAGATCCGGTCCTTATTTTCGTTATAATCAAGGATAACCACTTCAATATCTTCATCCAGTTTTACCACTTCTGAAGGATGATTTACCCGGCCCCAGCTCAGATCCGTAATATGCAACAATCCGTCAACACCGCCAAGATCGACAAAAACACCAAAGTCAGTAATGTTTTTAACTGTGCCCTTACGTACCTGGCCTTTTTCAATTGTTTTAATGATCTCAGACCGCTGGCTTTCCATCTCTTTTTCGATAAGTACACGGGATGAAACAACAATATTGCGCCGGATATGATTTACTTTTACTATTTTGAATTCCAGCTCTTTACCAAGATAGGCATCAAAATCCCTGATGGGTTTTACATCAATTTGTGATCCGGGCAGAAAAGCATCTACCCCATTCAGGGTGACCACCATACCGCCCTTAATCCTGCGGACGATCGTACCGGAGATGGTTTCATTATTCTCAAATTTCTCCACCACGTTCTCCCATACACGTATAAATTCTGCACGACGCCTCGACAGAATCAACTGTCCGTTGGGATCCTCTACATTTTCTAAAAATACCTCGAGTTCTTCTCCGACCTTAACCTGAGAAAGATCATCAAATTCGTCACCGGGAATAATACCCTCCGATTTGAATCCGATATCTACCAGAATATCACTATCGGTAACATCAAGAATTTTTCCTTTTACAATATCACCCTGCTTTATCTCATGCAGGGTTTTGTCGTACATCTGAGTAAGAAAGTCGATCTCCTTTTGTGAATATTCGGTTTCTTCAGTAAGATCTTCCAAACGGACGACTTCTTCCTCTTCTATTTCTTTCTTCTCTTCTTTGGCCGCGTCCTTTTTCTCGATTTTCTCCTCTACTTCTTTCTCTTCTTTCTCAGTAGCAGCATCTTTTTCAAATTCTTTCTCATCTTCAATCACTACTGATTCTTCGACTTTCGCCGTTTCCTGCTCCTCTTGCTTCTCTACGTTCTCTTCAACAAGTGCTGTTTCTTCTTGCACCTGGGTTGTGGTCGATTCATCGACCTGTTTCTTCTCTTTAGTCATTTAGTTAAAACCTCCTAAGATCAAGTATAATACCCGATAAGCGGGTACTGTAAATTGCAAAGTTGCATAATTTAAAGTAATTATATTGCCCATACAACTGTTTTTTTCAGGTTCTTTTTATACTTGGAGGAAGGTTTTCGATCAGATCCAATACTTTTTGGACCTGCTGATCAATGCTAAGTTGTGAGGTATCAATGATATGAGCATCTGCAGCTGGTTTAAGCGGGGCAACTTCGCGGTTAGAATCTATTTCATCCCGTTGAATGATTTCTGCTTTTATACTTTCCCTGTCAACGTTTATACCCTTTGATTGCAGCTCTTTGACCCGGCGATCGGTTCTTCTCTCCACCGAAGCATTCATAAACACTTTCACTTGTGCCTGTGGTAATACAACGGTTCCGATATCACGACCATCCATGACAATACCACCATCTTTCGCCAGATCTCGTTGTTTCTGTTTCATAATTTCCCGTACTTCCCTAAAAGCAGAGACAATACTAATCACACGGGTCACACGGGGCAAGCGAATATCCTCGGAAACATCCTGACCGTTCAATATAGTCCGGATTTTATGATCGTCTACCGAAAGACAGATGTCAATTTTCCGGGCGGTTTGGACAACCTGTTCTTCGTCTTCAATTGGAATATTCCGGTTCAACACCTCCAGAGTAAGGGCACGATACATGGCCCCTGTGTCGATGTAAAGATATCCGAGATTTTGGGCTACCAGGCGGGCCGTCGTACTTTTACCTGAAGCGGCAGGCCCGTCAATAGCGATTGTAAGTTTTTTGTCTGTTTTCATTAGCCTGGATAATGCATTTCTCGCAACAATATCTTTCACATTTCTTTGATGATACCTATTCTTCAATTTTCAATTTTTTAGTCTCATTCTGGGTCAGATAACGCCATTCCCCCCTTTTTAAACCGCTGAGGGTTATGGGACCAAAGGCGATGCGGTCAAGTGTATCCACCTCATATCCAAGCATCTCAAACATCCGTCTGATCTGCCGGTTACGTCCTTCCCACAGGATCACCTCCAGGAAACTGCAATTATCGATGGCGCGGATACCTGAAAGTTTACAGGGAGCCGTGAGTTTGCCATCAAGCATCAATCCGCGCTCAAAATGATACATATCTTTGGGACGGATGATCTTGTCCAGCAATACATGATAGGTTTTGGGAATCTTGTACCTGGGGTGGATCAACTGGTTGGCCAGTTCACCATCATTGGTAAGAAAAACCAGCCCGGTTGAATTCTGATCCAGACGGCCCACAGGATAAATTCTTTTATCGATGGGTATAAGGTCCAGAACAGTTTGCCGGTTCAATTCATCTTTCGCTGATGTAATGATACCGGCAGGCTTGTTTAAAATCAGATACAGATATTCTTTATCCGGATTCAGAGGTTTATCATCAAAAGTAATCCTGTCTGTTGATTCATCAATTTTCACACCCAATGTTCTGACAATTTCACCATTTACCTTAATTCGGCCTGCAACAATATAGTCATCGCATTTTCGTCTCGAACCGACACCTCCGGAGGCCAGGAATTTATTCAGACGTATCATTTTTTTCTTTTTCTTCTGTATTCAGGCTGATTTGGCCGTGTTCATCTATGTTCACAGCCTTAGCGGCTGTTTTTGATTCTGCTGGTGTATCAGAGGTTATCTCAATGTTTTTTAACCCCAGCGCTTCAGGCTCTAGTTTTTGGAGGGCAACCTGATCCAGGCTTTCCAAAAATTTGGTATCTCCTTTGAGCAATTCATCGATCTCTTTCAGTTTAGGCAGATCTTCCAGTGATTTAAGACCAAAATACTCCAGAAAGTATTTCGTCGTACCATAGAGCAAGGGATTTCCCGGTGCTTTTTCGCGGCCTTCGATTTTAATTAAATCTCTCTCCAGCAATGTTTTCACCACCCCATCCACATTAACGCCTCGAATATTTTCCATCTCATTTTTAGTGATCGGTTGTTTATAGGCAACAATGGCCAGGGTTTCCAGACCTCTCTGGGTCAACCGGGACGCCTGGCGTCCCTTGTATAATTTTTGGACATAGGGAGCATACTCGGGTCTTGATACGATTTGAAATCCGCCGGCAATTTCAACTACCTTCATGGCCGTCTTTTTTTCCTCATAAAATTTATTCAGGGCATCGATTCCGTTGCGGATATTCTTAACAGTGTCCGTTTCAATGATTTCTTTTAATTTTTGTAGTGTAAGAGGTGTATCACTGGAAAACAATAAAGCCTCTATTATATTTTTGTTATAAAGATTCATTTTCTAAATCTACTCTCTTTATCAAATAAAATTATTAATTTTAATTCTTATCCCGTCTTTACAAGGTTAGTGTTCGGTCAATTCGGTGATGGCGGCTATGCTTTCCCGCCTGAACGGGACTCAGCATGACAACACTGTCATCTTGAGTCCCGAAAATCGGGAAAAGATGCATAGCCATACTGAACCCGTCGAAGTACGAGACTTCTTAGTTGACACGACACCAGGAATCCTTGTATAATCTATTCTCTCGATTTCTACGCCATTGAAGTAATTTGAATATCTTCAAAGATCCGGTATTGCCGGACGGAAACTCTTCTTAAACGCATCAGTTCCAGTAGGGCAAGAAACGTTACGATGATCACAATCCGGTCTTTCATATTCTTAACCAGATCACTAAAGAGGATCATCTTTGTATCGCTAAATTTCGCCAAAATAAATTGTGACTGTTGCTCGATAGTCACATCAATTTTTTTGACCTCATGATAGGTTACTTTGGGCATATTATCTAATGCTTTCTTAAACGCCAGCAACAGATCGAAAAGAGTCACATTCTGAAGATATTCTTCATGCGAGACTTCCTGCTTTTCCATGACAGGAGGGAAATATTTTCGGGAAAACAACTTTCGGCGTCGATCTTCATAAACACGTATATCCTCAGCTGCTTCTTTAAATCTTTTATACTCCAAAAGCCTTTCGACCAATTCTGTCCTTGGATCTTCAACCTCGTCGTCGTCCCCAAACACAGGCTTAGGTAACAACATCCTGGCTTTTATATTCATCAGAATCGCGACCATTTCAATAAACTCACCAGCGATCTCCAGGTCAAGGATATTCATCAGTTCCAGATATTCAAGAAACTGATCAGTGATATCATGGATAGGAATATCATAGATATCCACTTCATGCTTTCTTATCAAATAAAGCAGGAGATCAAAAGGGCCCTCAAATATGTCCAATTTTACGCGATATTGCATCAGCCGCCCATTTTCATTGCTGAATAAACATCATGCATGGTTTCCTGTGCTACAGACCGTGCTTTTTTAATACCGGAATCGATAATATCATCTACTTCATTTAGATTTTTCAGATAATAAGCGCGTTTTTCACGAAGCGGTGCAAAAAAATCGGCAATTTTTGATGCACAATTTTTTTTGCAATCCACACAACCTAAAATACCACTTATACAGTCTTCTCTGATTTGCGGAACCTCTGTGCTGTTAAATTTCTTGTGGTAAGCATAGACATTACAAATATCCGGATGACCCGGATCATTACGACGTATTTTCTCCGGATCGGTCACAGCTGTTCTGACCGCTTTAAAAATATCTTCCTCAGAATCTGATATGAGGATAAAATTCTTATTGGATTTACCCATTTTCCGGCCATCTAAACCGGGCAGACGTGCAAAAGATGTCAATTTTGTTTCTGGTTCAGGAAAGACTTCATCATAGGTCGTGTTAAATTTACGGGCAATCTCACGGGTAATTTCTACATGCGGGGCCTGGTCTTCGCCAACCGGTACAACACTGGCCTTATACATGAGGATATCTGCAGCCTGCAGGACCGGGTAACCCAGATGTCCGTAGATGATCGTCTCTGCATTCAAATCGCGAACCTGCTCCTTTAGGGTAGGATTTCTCTCAAGTCTGGCCGTTGTGATCAGCATTGAAAATATTAAATGTAATTCAGCGTGTTCTTTCACCTGCGACTGAATGAATATGGGGTTATCCGGTTTGATACCGGCACTCAACCAGTCTATCACCATATCATGTGTCTTCTCTTTCACTTCAAACGCTGCCGCAGCATTGGTTGTTAGTGAATGCCAGTCGGCAACAAAAAAATAATTTTCATATTCATCCTGTAATTCAATCCAGTTTTCGAGTGCGCCTGCATAATTACCCAGATGCAACTTCCCTGTAGGACGCATGCCGCTCAGAATTCGTTTCTTTGGCATTACTTCTCCTATATATTTTTTCGTAGAATTTTTCCCACTTACTTCAATAAAAATTTTTCAATAAACTGACTAATGTAAAAACAGATATGGTCGCCATGTCTCATGAGGTTTATCCATAAAAAACTGTAAGAAGAAAAGACGGCTTGGCTTGTTGGGCTTCTTAAACAATTTCATTCCCGCCTGATCCGGTGTCCGGTTGCCTTTTCTGTTATTACAGCGCAGACAGGCGCAAACCAAATTATCCCAGGTATCTTTTCCTCCAAAGTTCCTCGGAATGATGTGATCGATAGTGAGCGGTGCGGTTTTTTTTCCGCAATACTGACAGGTGGAACGGTCACGGCGATGAATGTTTCTACGGCTAAGGATGACCGGTGTATAAGGTTTGTAAATATAAATCTGCAATCTGACCACACTTGGAAAAGCCATGCTAAAACTTATTGACCTGATTTCCAAACCCAGTGATTCAACGATTTCTGCTTTACCAAGATAGACCAGAATCACAGCCTTCCTGGCATTGCAGACGGCAATCGGCTCATAATTCTGATTAAGTACAAGTACATTTCTGTTCAATCGGTCCACATTGACTCTCCACTCCCTACGGTCTCTCCTCTATGTTCAATAGACACAACAGAAAATATGTCCTTTTATTAATAGCCTGGTCTTGTCCTCACGCTGATCCGCATCCTTATCAGAGAAAATGAATTGGGAAGATCATTTAAAAATACGTTCGTACATCAACAAAGGTAGCATGCAATTCAGGGCTATAGTCTTCGTCTCGGGGATTCAAACTGTTCATCCTGACAAGACCCCGGGCATGAATCATACAACTATTTCCTGTGGCCAGGCCGACGTGGGTAATCTTTGAACCATTCTCCGAAAAAAAGTAGAGATCACCGGGCATGGCCTCCTCCGGCTTGTCTGAAACATAGGTACCATCCCGATGTTGCATCCAGGTATCCCTTGGCAGAGAATTTCCTAACAGACCAAAAACTCTTTGTATCAATCCTGAACAATCAAATCCCTTTGGAGAACGTCCTCCCCAGAAATAGGGATAACCTAAAAATTCTTCAGCCAGCTCTTTTACGGCAATTCGGCTGCTATCAGGGAATGAACCGAATTTGTTCTCTTCAACCCAGCCCTTTTGACCGTCCGGAAGTTCTATCTGTACCCATCCTTCCCGACGATCACAAACATAGAGTTTAGTACCAACGGTCGCATCACGAATAGTTATTGAATTTACATTCAAATCTGTATACACAGATAAAAAGTGAGAACGGATCATCATGGTTTCTTTTCTCCTGATCATATCCAGTACCCACTGATTATTGCTGATCCAGCCAGAGTATCCATCCGGCAACTGTATAATGCTGAATTCCTTTTCTTTCCTTTCTATAAGAATTTCTTCCCCTAGCAGACCCTGTGATACTATTTCGCTGTGATAAGTTCCTTTCTGATATAGATTAGCCACACTTACATTCACACGACCTTTTGTTAAGTCCAATTCGTATCCTTAATAGTGGTTATGATCCCGGTCTTATCAGAGGCTTATTGATTACCAAAAATATAAGCGAGATAAATAAAATAAACAGATAATAATATTCCCCCACTCAATCTTGATATTCCTCTGCGCCAAAAAACGATGGGAATCAGTAAAAGACTGATCATCAACATAACAGGCAAATCCATATAAATGACCCGATTATTGATGGGAACCTGGAAAAATGTTGAGAGCATTCCCCCGACAAACAATAAATTAAAAATATTACTACCGACAATATTTCCGATTAAAATCTCATTTTCTTTTCTAAGAATACTGATAACAGCTGTTGCCAGTTCCGGCAGGGAGGTTCCAAAAGCTACCAGGGACAGACCGATGACGATATCACTGATACCTAATACACGGGCAATATTCGTTGCGGAAGCGATAAGCCACTCGGAGCCATATACCAGGAGTGCAATACCCACAATTGTCATCAGTAAATATATAGCGAAGCGGAGAGGTACCGGCATGTTTTTTAATCTGGAAGATTCAAGAGAAAAGCTTTCATCATTTTGGTTGGTTTTTCTCTCCTGTGCGCTACTATGAATAAGACGTGCAGTAAATATTATTATCCCAAAAATCAAGATAATACCTTCAATTCTGCTAATATAACCGCCCAGGCTGAACAACAGGAATAAGATGGAGGATCCCAGTAGCCAGTAAATTTCTTTCTTTACGGTATCCGGTTCTACAATAATTGGACGAAGAAGCCCGCTTACACCCAATATTAAACATATATTAGCGATATTACTACCGACAATGTTCCCAATGGCCACATCAACTTTATCCTGCATAGCTGCAATAAGGCTTGTAACAAATTCAGGGAAGGATGTACCGAATGCGACTACCGTCAGGCCAATGACCATCGGTCTTATGCGGGCTAAAAGCGCCAGTCTTGAGGATCCTCGCACTAGCAATTCGGCACCGGCATAAAGCAGGATCAAACCAACAGTAAATAGTAAAATATCGCCTAACATTGTTCCCTTCTTAACAAAAACCACCTATGCAAAAAATAATACCAGAATGGCAAATATATCAAATTGTTCCTTAGAAAAAAAATCTGAAAACGATTCATTATTGACAATTATTTGAACTCTCCTTATAATAATGTTTTGTTCTAGTTCAAAATTAAAGCAAATAATTGTTAAATCTTCCTTAAATTCACTGAAAAATTAAGGAGAGTCATATTATATGAAACCTGTATTTGCCATCACCATAGGTGATCCCTGTGGTGTCGGACCTGAAATCGTTTTAAAATCCCTCGCAAATCACCAGGATCTGCACAGGGAATGTCAGATGATTATTTTTGGATCCAAATCAATTCTGGAGATAGCCGCAAGGGAAATAGACCTTAAGGTCAATATACAAAGTATTGAGGAAAAGGATATTCCAAATAACCTCCCTGAAGGGATTGTCTGTCTGGATCTCAATCCCGTACCTTTTAAACATGAATTTGGCGTTGTAACTGCCGAAGGGGGGCAACATAGTTTTTCTTATTTATCTAAAGCAATTGATTTCTCAATGCAAAAGAAATTAAACGGCATTGTCACGGCACCAATTAATAAAAAGTCGCTGAGGGCCGGAGCTGTTCCTTACCTTGACCACACCGAGATGCTGACCAAACTAACCAATAGCAATCGCACAATGACACTCTTTGTAACCCATAAAATGAGAGTGTTTTTCTATTCACGCCATATCCCATTCAAGGATATCAGTGCCGCCCTGGATATCCAAAAACTTGTGGATACCCTGGCCGATTGTGCGGGATATATGAATCAGATAGGAGTCAGCAATCCCAAACTGGCCCTGGCAGCATTAAATCCGCATGCAGGCGAAGAAGGGCTTTTTGGCACCGAAGAAATGGATATACTGGAGCCGGCAGTACAGCAAGCCCGAAAAAGAGGATTAACTGTAGAGGGTCCGATTCCCGGTGATTCTGTATTCCATCTTGCCGGTGAAGGACATTTTGATGCAGTCTTATCTCTGTATCACGATCAGGGACACATCGCGACAAAGACCTATGACTTTTATCATACCGTAGCGCTTACGATGGGCCTACCCTTTTTGCGCACATCGGTCGATCATGGGACTGCTTTTGATATTGCCGGAAAAAATATAGCCGACGAAACCAGTCTCGTTGAAGCTATTAAAGCCGCAGTGCGTTACTACTGGTAAAATTATTATTAGGGTTAACAGTTTACAATTTATTATATCGTTATAAATATTACTTACCCTATCCGGAATACTATTTCTAATTAAATAGTTCCTATTCATAAGAAAAGATTATAATCCTCGCTAAACCCACAAATTGTAATAGTGGTGGTAGAAATCCATTTCAGTTCAGTGGATTGATGCGAGGATATATCTATATAAATTTTCATCGATATTTGTAGGAGTAACTTATGTATCCAGATTTAATGGTTTTACCAATGCGTGAAGATTTAACACGGTTAGGTGTAGAGGAGTTACGCACGCCGGAAGAAGTTGATAAGGTATTGGCACAAGGACAGGAAACTACCTTTTTAGTTATAAATTCAGTGTGTGGTTGTGCTGCCGGGAATGCACGGCCTGCCGTCAGACTTGCCCTGGAAAATGATAAACTGCCGGATAATCTCAGTACGGTCTTTGCCGGTCAGGACAAAGAAGCAACCGCCCGGGCACGGACCTATATATCAGAACATCCACCCTCTTCACCATCTTTAGCTTTATTCAAAGAAGGACGCCTGGTCAGTTTTATTCCACGCCACCAGATTGAAGGTAGAACACCTGAAGAAATTGCTAAAGACATAACCCAGGTATTTGATGAATATTGTTGATGCTGGATGCTGGATGCCGAGAATTCTATAACGAGCATCCAGTATCGATTATCCAGTATCAAACCCGAATCTGCTGTTTACTCTTGAGATTAAATCTGATCGTAAGTAAGGTCGCTGAGACTGTCAGGGCGATAAATAGGCTAAACCAGATTCCCTGTACTCCATACCCTAACGTAAATCCAAGAAAATATCCGCCTGGCAACCCAATAATCCAATAAGCTATAAAAGTTATAATCATCGGAATTTTAGCATCGGCAATTCCTCTAAGCACACCGATTCCAACCGCCTGCGTCCCATCAGATAGTTGAAACAATGCGGCAATAACCAGGAGAGATGAGGCAATCTGGATGACCTCCGGATTATCAATATAGAATGTAGGCAGCAGGAAACGAAAAAGGATAAAAACTATTCCGAATGAACCCATTACCGCACCTGATAAAACAAAAGCCACAATTCCGGCCTGTCTTGTTCCCTTTTGATCCTTTCTGCCCACCGCATATCCAACCCTTATACCGGCAGCAGAAGAAATCCCAATCGCGCACATAAAGGATATGGAAGCAAGATTTATAGCAATCTGATGTGCAGCAAGCTCATTCGTCCCCATCCAGCCGATGATAATTGCTGAACCGACAAAGGCACCAACTTCAAAAAAATACTGCATACCCCCCGGAATACCAATTTTTAGAATTTTTTTAATCACTATTATATTAATGCGTCTAAAATTTAAAGTCGCATCAAACTGTTTAAATCGATCTGAGTAAAGCACATACAGCAAGAATACCAATCCCATCAGGAACCTTGTACTAAACGTCGCCCATCCAGCCCCGGGTAATCCGAGGGCGGGAAATCCCAGGTTACCATAAATAAACACCCAGTTAGCAAAGATATTGACAATATTGGCTATCAAGGTAATCACCATAGCCGGGCGCATGATTGACAAGCCTTCCGTGAATTGTTTGTTGGTTTGAAAAATCATAACCGGAATCACGGAGTAGGCCAGGATCTCCATATAAGCAATTCCCTGTTGGACGATATCAGCCGGCTGGTTGAGATAATGTATGAGATCCGCACTAATGATCGTGAAAATTGTAAGTAGTACTCCGATTATCATATTTATCAGGAATCCCTGACGATAGACGACGCCACATTCCTTATAATTTTGAGCCCCACGGGACATCGCCGTTAAGGGCGAGATTGCCATGGATACACCAATGCCGAAAATCATAAAAAGCATAAACAAACCATGTGCAAGAGAGGAAGCCGCCAGGGGTGCTGCGCCTATTTGTCCAACCATTACACTGTCGACCACCCCCATCATCATATGTCCTAATTGACCAATGATTATCGGGTAGGCCAGTTTGGAGGTTTCGCGAATTTCTCTACTGTATTTAAAGGTCATCGTAGCCTGTAAATATATTTAACTTAAATAATTTGGTTGCAGCCTTGGGCTGCAGTATGCTATTGTAACCAAAAACTTTGTTGTTTCCGCCTTGCGGATCGCCTTGGGAGATTAGTAAAATTTTATCTAAGGTGTTCAAGATTTTTTTAACGCGAAGACGCGAAGAAGGCGCCACGCCAGAGGCGGGCAAGCAAGGTTCGCAAAGATTAAATAAAATTTTTTAAAATATTAAAAAAACCTTGCGTGCTTTGCGGATCCTTTGCGTCGTTGCGGTTAAGTAATTCGTGTTAATCTGTGTAATCCGCTGTGGTTAATAATTTTTTTGATTGCAGCATCGCTGCGTTATGAATAGATCACCTAAATTAACCCTTCAATCACTCTACTGCAACCACCATATCCAGATGGTTTTGAATCCTCATTTAACCTTGCTATTCATTTCGCGATGCAGTACTTTTAGGATATAAATCATACAATTTCAGGAATACAAATGGCACAGGATTCACTACCTCAACGCAAAGCCAAGATTATCTGTACCCTTGGGCCCAGTTCAAATACTCCGGAAAAAATCAAATCACTTGCTCTGGCCGGCATGGATGTAGCCAGACTTAATTTTTCTCATGGTACCCATGATGAACATAAAAAATTAATTCGGATTATTCGCCGCATCTCCGGGGAGATTAACAAACCCATCAGCATCATACAGGACTTGCAGGGCCCCAAAATTCGAATTCAGTCTTTTAAAGATGGACCGATTACACTTAAAACCGGCGATATATTTACGCTGACTACACGCAAAATTATTGGAGACAAATCGGTCGTATCTGTATCTTATCCTGCTTTTTCAAGGGATGTAAAACCCGGAGACACCGTCTTACTGGATGATGGACTTGTTCAACTTAAGGTGAAGCGCGTGAAAGAAAAGGATGTCATTTGTCAGGTAAAGTATGGTGGTCGCCTCTCCAATCACAAAGGATTAAACCTTCCCGGCAGCACTCTTTCTGTAAGAGCTCTTACCGGCAAAGATAAAGAAGATCTTCTGTTCGGTCTAAAAATGGATGTTGACTATATCGCCTTATCTTTTGTACAAAAACCACAGGATATCACCGATCTAAAAAAAATAATTGCCAAAGCAGGCAAAGATACGCCTGTTATTGCCAAGATCGAGAAACCGCAAGCCGTAGAGGCCATTGAGGCAATTACGGATGTAGCTGACGTTGTGATGGTTGCCCGGGGTGATCTGGGTGTTGAAGTAAGCGCTGAGGAAGTACCGCCAATCCAGAAACATATTATTTCTCTATGTAACCGAAAGGGTGTTCCGGTCATTACGGCCACACAGATGTTAGATTCTATGATACATAATCCACGTCCAACACGCGCGGAAGCATCAGATGTGGCCAATGCCATCCTGGATGGATCTGATGCCGTGATGCTCTCAGGGGAAACAGCCAGCGGCAAATACCCGGTTACCGCCGTCCAAATCATGCAAAAAATTGTCAGTCTCATTGAAAAGAAAAGCCCCTCTGAAAAGCTGGTAGCCAGAGAGATAGATGATTATGGTAAAGTCGATATTTCGTCTACCGTTGGATTTAGCGCCTGTCAGGCAGCCGAATTGATTAATGCAGCATTGATCGTATGCCTCACACAAACCGGATCAACCGCACGAATGATTGCCCGCTTCCGCCCTCAGCAGAGATTAATCGCTGCAACCCATACAGAGGGCAGTCTAAGACGACTGAATCTTATCTGGGGAATATTACCCCATAGGATTCGCGAGTTCGGAGGTAACCTCGATGATGCTATTGATGAGATCATCAATCTGATCACAAAAAAGGGGATGGCAAAAAAAGGTGATAAGATTATAATAACAGCCGGCCTGCCCTTCTATTCTCGGAGGGGTACCAATATGCTTCGAATTGAAGAAATTTAAATAATTATGAGGGTTAATCCCATGCATCTTGCTCTCCTTTATCTTGATGGTAGGGACAACTTTACCACTCCAACAAAATATTTAAAACTTCAAGAGAATCGTCACCAACACTTCACTCATTTATTACAACAGCCCGATATATCTATTTGTATCGTGCAAAGGGCATCTTTTGAAGAAACTTACAGCCGGGATAATATAACCTATTATTTTGTACGAGATGAATATCAGTCAACGCTACGCTGGTGGCAGGAACCTGCTTCTTCGTTTGAACTTTTAGCCGATATCAAACCGGATCTAATACAGATAGCCGGATTTAATCTCCCCCTGAATTTCCGTTGGTTACGCCGCATCATTGGAGAGAGCATCAAGATTATTGGTACCCATACTGGTGAGGACATTTGGGCGAATAGAAATATTTGGTTACAACAATTTGGTTTACGGGTTGTTGATGGATTTATTTTTCAGAAAAAGGCAGATACAGAACCATGGATAAGGACTTCTGTTATACTTCCCAGACAACCGATTTTTATTCTGGATGCCTATGGAGGAGAAACCCAGAAAGAAGAAGAAAAATTAAGAGATATCTATCGGGAAATACTATTATGATTGGTGATCCCCGGGATTGATAAATACTCAAATTTTATGGTTATAACAGTAGCGACGCGATTAAGAGGCTATGTAGAAACAAATTTTTACCACCACGCCAAATATAGGCGGGCAGGCGGAAATACACGGAGGTGCACGGAATTTAAGTAATAGATTAATAGATATTTAAACAATACTATTCATCGTTTAACAAATTTATAAGATATCCGTGTTAGTCCGTGGTTGATTTTTAATTTTCACACAACCTCTTAATCGCGTCGCTACTAATACACCTTACATTAGAATAAATTGTGAACACAAGATCAAATTATCCAACCCGTTTTAGGTCGCTTTCTTCTTTGGCGCTGTTTTTTTTGCGACCGGTGTTTTTTCTTTAACATACCATTCGGTAGAAGTTTCTAATAATTTTTCAATTCGATCAACCATGATATGCGCATCTTTCAGATAACCTTCCAGCAGCAGAGAGGATTCAAATAGTTGCTCTGCTACCCGCGTTAGATGAGAATCGTTTACATCTTGTTTATATATCTTTAACAAATTACGTATGAGGGGGTGATCTTTATTAATTTCCATTACCTTTTGTGGAATCGAATCGTCCTTGTTCATCAATTGCATAATTCTTTGCATACCCGAAGTCATCGTACCGTCAGGGCTTACAAGACAGACCGGACTGTCGGTGAGACGTTTTGACTCTTTAACCTCTGCAACCTTTTCACCGAGGATATCCTTGATTTTACGTAACAATTTGTCAAATGACTTCTCATCTTCCTTACTAAGTGATTCTTTTTCTTTCTCATCCTGTTGATTGGCAAATTTTTCAATTTGGCTGAGATCTGCTTTCTCGACCGATACGAGGTCGTAATCTTTATATTTATGCAACGATTCCATCACAAATTCATCTATCGGATCATACATATATAGAACTTCCAATTCCTTTTTCTTAAAGATCTCAATGTGAGGATTTGAGGTGACAGCCTCGCGGTTGGGAGCGAAAAGATAATATATTTCCTTTTGTTCAGGTTTTAACCGGTCCGCATAATTTGCCAGAGAGACGAGATCTTCTTCATTATCAACAGAAGAAGCATTGAATCGGAGTAAGTCAGAATATTTTTCTTTATTCTGGAAATCAGAATATCCCAGTTTAAACTGCCGGCTGAATTCTTTCCAAAACTTCGCATATTTCTCGCTATCATTCTCAGCCATTTTTGAGAGATGAGACAATATCTGTGAGACAAGATTGGTTTTAATTTTTATTACGACCAGATTCTCCTGCAGAGTTTCTCTTGAGATATTTAGGGGGATATCCTCGGAATCTACAACACCTCGCATAAAACGGAGATACTCAGGCAGTACGTCTTTAAATTCATGCTGTATCAGGACCCGCTTCACATAAAGATCCAAACCGCGATCAACATCCCCACTCGACATAAAATCCTGATTGCTGGTTGGTATAAACATCAAACTATTATATTGAACCGGGGCATCAATGGAAACATGCAGAACATCGAGCGGAGGTTCATTATCGTAAGTTAAGAATTTATAAAATTCTTCATATTCTTCCTTTTTGATCTGAAACTTTGGTTCCCGCCAGATCGCTCTTATTTTATTGGCCTGCTCTTTTTCAATGATTATAGGGAAGGGGATAAAATTAGAATGCTTTTTTATGATCTGTTCCAGCTTCCACTTTTCTGTGTACTGCTTCTCGCCTTCCTTCAAATGAATCTCTATTTTTGTACCCCGGGGAATCTTTTCATCGACAGATTCAATTTCAAAAGTCCCGACGCCTTCAGAATACCAGCGCACAGGCAGGGCGTCCTCCTGAGAAGAGCGGCTGGTAACAACCACCTGATCCGCTACCATAAAGACCGAGTAAAAACCGATACCAAATTTTCCAATAATACCGGTTGAATCACCCTCCACACCCGATACCTTTTTTAAAAACTCTGCTGTACCCGATTTTGCTATTGTACCTATATTCTTGACCAATTCCTTGTCCGTCATCCCGATACCTGTATCGGTTATAGTCAGAATGTTTTTGTCATTGTCTATTGAAATAATTATTTCTAAGGGTAACTTCTCATCATATACCTTCGTTCCGCTCAGGGTTACTAAATGAACCTTTTCCAGGGCATCCGACGCATTGGAAATCAATTCTCTTAAAAATATTTCTTTATTGGTATAAAGAGAATGGGTAAGGATGTCTAGTAATTGCTTTATTTCGGCTTTAAATTTATGAGTTTGTTTTTCCATGATTGCTGTAACCTCCCTTGGTTGAAGCTGTTTATGAGAGTCATAATATGACTAATATTACTTTCCTCAAAAACGGACTTTATATAGCTCAGATAACTAATCGCCCGATTTATCTGTATCAGAAAGATAAAAATAATTGATCCTGATGAATCCAAATCTGAATCAAGACCGGCTTCACATCTAATTCGTAATTCTAGCACAATAAATTATAACAAATACTGTCTGAATTATTGATCACTTTATAATTGAATATCAAAATCATCAGTGGTCCATTTATCATCTTCTTTCGATGGCTGGTCGGGCACAACAGGCACAATGCGTGCAATAGCCTTATGTTGATCCATGATCAATACATCATTACCTTCCATAACCATCTGCATGATTTCCTGAAATTTTGCGGGTGCCTCTTCAACTTGTACTTTCATATCCATAATCAGGTTCCTTAAAATAGTTTTCTATAATATATAAAATTTAATAATTGTGGAAAATATCTGTTATAAACTTTTTTGCTCACTTGCTACCGGACATTTGTGAGACTGCAAATTTACTAAGAATATAGAGATCATCGCAAGTTTGTATGAACTATCTTTTTAAATGATTCATTCCGTCGTTTCTACCGGCAACAGATCTCCCCTGGAGATACCAGGCAATGGCCAGACATAGGGAGACAGGCAGGATTAATGCAATGGATAACCAGTTTTGTTGATCAAATGGCGGGAATATCTTTAAAATCAACAATAACAGTCCCGATCCGGCAAGGAGATAAGATAATAAAGAGAGCCATCGATGGCTGAACTTTTTACCCAATACCAGAGCTACTCCCAACGGGAGATACAAGAACGTTATTGGATTGGAAAGGAAAAGATTTTCATTATGAAAGGTAACCGTATGATCCGTAAATAAACTAAGAAAAAATAGAATTAATCCCGGGATTCCAAATATAATACCAATCAGAATATGATAGCCACCATAAAGCTGCTGGGAATATTTATAGCGTTTTTTCCATGCCAGACCTGTCAACACCGCAATCAGACCCAATCGAAAACCATAAAGCAGACCTAGCGGCCAGTTTACCGGAACGCCTTCTGGTAAGGGCAAACGATTCTTTGCCTCATAATAGGGATATGATGCGCTGACAAGTTTATGTTTATCTCCATTCTCATCCGTATAGATAATTTTTCCCACATTACGTTCCAGTTCCTCCGGTAAAAACATGTCATCCCAGACACGAATTTTATGATCAATATTGTCACTCATCAAAAACATAAGAATCCAATTCATGACGAAGATTCTGTCCGTATGTCTTATAGTATGCTGCCTGAAAGTGTAAGGGGACGAGACCTGCATTTTAGGAAAGAACTGCCCGTCCAGAACATGATCAATCAGGTCACGTACACGTGTTGAGCAGTTATCCCGATAATGATGATATAAATAAGACCTGTTTTCTGGCAAAATATTATTGGCCAGAAATTTTACCATTTTTATTTTTTTTTCGGGTGTCAAATCGAGAATTTGCATGCGGATATCCCGGTTGAGACTCACATAATGTGCCAGAGCATTTCTCGTATTCCAGGCAGCCACCCAAAAGATCAGACGCCCCTTGACAAAATTTATAATAAAATTATCCTGCTCAAATGAAAATAAACCATAATTGTAAAATAATGATGAATTCAGGCGTTTATCATCAACGATAATAGCGGTATGTCCCCACCATGAAGTGAGATCATCACCAGGACCAATAGTCGCCAGCTTTATCTCTATATCCTGAGCCCGGTCATTGTTGGATTGCTGCCCAGAATTTTCCTGGGCCATTAACAGGGAAAGACTGGTTAAAACACAAAGAAAAATTATGATATACTGGAAGTGTTTCATATATCAATAATGATATCATTAAGACTTCTTTTGGGAACATGATGAACATCATTCTCATCACGCCAGTATCTTATATCACCATCTTTCTTAACTGCTTCAAGCACGATCTTCTCCCGTGGCTTTCCAAGAGCAATGATGAGCAGGATCTTATAAGTTGTCGGGATTTTCAACTGGGTATGCAGTGCATCCCGGTTGATCGATCCGATAATACACCCTTTAAGATCTTTATCACAGGCACCCAACAGGATTGACTGTGCAGCAATCCCATGATCACAATTAAATGATTTGACGACTGACGTATCCCCCAGGATAATAATATAAGCGGCCGGACGCTCGCCTTCTTCCGGGCCGGACCAGTTTGTCAGGTATCCGGCCCAGCTTAAATGGGGAAATATTTTATTATTCATTTCAGGTTTATGACTTATCACATATCTCAGGGGTTGCAGATTAGATGCAGACGGTCCAATACGAGCAAGATCGACTAAATCTTTGAGGACCTCATAGGAGACCGCCTCATTTTCATAAAACCGCCGGCAACTTCTGTTCTTAAGTACTAATTCGCGAAACATGCAGACTCCTAGACAGAATAGGGGGATGCAAAAATTGACGTTATGAGCATCATGATTATTAGATAAATTATAAAACCAATAACACATACCAGAACCGCTCTGAGGGTACCTTTATAATCCAGAGCCTGTCGAACGGCAATAATCATTGCCACGAGCATCCAGATAGCGGCCACGAAATTAACTATCAAGTTCAAACCTGGAATAATTCCTAATATTCTGATAATACCGGGAGAACTTGCAAAACCAATGGTCCGCAACATTTGTCCCAGATCTGCTTCTGTCTGTGGTTCAGGTAACAATTTTGTGCCAATGAGAAAAGTAAGATAGGCCCAGATATACCACCCGACCAATGCTAAAATAATTGTGCCGATAATCGCACCTATACCCAGCGTGGTCAGACCGCCAATGCCTGCTGCGAGACTGGACACGACGACAACCAGGGTCGCCTGACCCATTGCTCCTTTGTCTGCTTCAACCTCTTCGTATAAATTTACATCGAGTTTGGCAGCTCTAATCATACGATTAAGAAGATCTTTCATTATAACTCCTTTCTGGATAATTAAACAAAATAAATAAGTATTGATATCTGAGAGACACTTTTAATCAGAATTTAAATAACTGGTGGATCCGTCAGACGTCTGCCACCTCTGGGACTTAGTCTGCGATCTTTAGATCCGATTCGTGCCTGATTCACTTTTATCGGGTTACCTTTCATATTATGTCCATATAAGGCCTCCATTGCTTTCATCGCATCTTCATCACTAGGCATATCCAGGTAAGCATACCCCCTGCTTTTATCACCAAAATGATGTTTTTGGAGCTCAATTGACCCAACATCACCATATTTTTCAAATGCACTTCTTAGATCCTTCTCGTTTACATTCTCGGCTAAATTGTTAACATATATCTTCACACGAGTTCCTTTCTGAATAAATTATTGAATTCCACCGGGCACAAGTGATTATTCCTTTATCCCTATGAATCTGTCATGTCAAAGCTCTATATAATTTAAACAGGAGAGAAAAATAAATTGTGACCGGGTGCAAAAATATGGCTGAAAGTAAAAAATTTCTGATTTAATCGCAAAGAAATTTTAAGTGATTTATTTAACCTGACCTATTCAATAATTAATCTTTAACAAGACTTTTCCCGTACTCTGACGGGATTCAATAAATTCCTGTGCTTTTCCGGCATCTTCTAGCGGAAAAACCCTGCTGATTATCGGTTTAATATTTTGATCAATAAGGAATTCTTTCATTCTTTCATATATCTGTGACATCTTTTCCGGATCTTTAAGAAGATAGCCCAGATGCGTGGCCATCGTACCGGCAGATTTCATAGCAAGTTCCATCAAATCTACTCTTGGAATATCGCGCCAGGTACGCCACCAGGAAACCGGATTCCACAATTTAGGATCTAAAGAAGCGTAACCAACAACAATCAACCGGCCAAAATAATTCAATAATTTATAACTTTGCCGGTTTATTTTGCCACCGACCATTTCCAGTACAACATCCACACCTTCAAGTTTATCCTGAATTTCTTTGACCCAGGTTTCCCGGCGGTAATTAAATGCATCGGTAGCCCCTAATTTTTTAATTAGGTGCATTTTTTCTTCGCTTCCAACCAATCCATAAGTCGGACAACCTAATTTTGAAGCAATCTGGACTGCAGCAGTGCCTACACCTCCTGCCGCAGCTGTAATCAATACAGTTTCATTTTTCCGGAGTTTCACACATTCGACCAGGGCAACCCAGGCCGTCATATAATTAACCAGTAAGGCAGCATTCTCTTGCATTGATAAATGTGGAAGAGAGGGTAAGGTTTGTACCGCAGGAACAGCTATTTTTTCCGCATAGCAGCCATATTGCGTTCCCACCACTACTTTTTCACCAACCCGAGACGGATCAACGCCCTCCCCTACCTGCTCAATAACTCCCGCCCCTTCCATACCTAGAATATAAGGCCGCTTAGGGGCCCAACCATAGAGACCTCTTCTTGATAAAATTTCAGCAAAATTAATTCCGGCATAAGCGAGGCTGATCAGGACTTCACCTTCCCGGGGAACTGGATCAGGTAATTCCGATATCTTCAGGACAGATGGACCACCAATGCGTTTATGATTTATTGCTTTCAATTTTTTACCCTCATTAGTTAGCATAACACTGCTTTCTTCGATGGTGATCGACGTTGTGCTATGCTATTATATCCAAAATTTTTAGTGTCATCCTGGAAGGATCTTCCATCGTGCAGATTCGATTTCGACAAGCAGGAAGACCCCACCTGCGGGGTGACACAGTAGAAGTAGCGACGCGATTAATCGCGTCGTTGCATTATTCAAATTGTAAATTCTTTTTGTTTGTCCCGAAGTCTCAGGATGCTGCGCTATGAGTAATTCAGGTTAAATAAGTTTTATATCATTGAGAAATGGAAATTTTTTACGAGTCTCCGTTACATCTTCTTTAATGATTTGGACATTAGCTATTGTTGTCTCATTCCTGATACATAATAATTCAACACCATCAGGATGAAAGGCAGCGCTCCATCCCACATATTGGTTTGCCTTATCTTTACCTACGCGATTTACCCCAACGATATAAGACTGATTTTCAATTGCCCTGGCTTTTAATAATGAATACCAGTGCTCGATCCGGTCTTCAGGCCAGTTAGCGATATCAATTATAAGATCTACTCGATTTTTAGCGTAATACCGGTAGAGTTCCGGAAAACGCAGGTCATAACAGATACTCAAACCAATTTTGATACTCTCTATCTTTGTAATGACGGGTTTTGCTCCGGATCCATAATGTTTATCTTCTCTTGTATAAGTAAAAGGATGAATTTTGTGATATTTCGCTACAATTTCTCCAGCATCATTAATATGCACCAACGTATTAAAAAACTGATGCTCTTCAGCTTCAATAAATCCAGCCATGACATGGGAAGAATATTCTTTTGCCAGTCGGGAGAAAAATTTAACACTGTTTCCGCTTAACTCCTCCGCAAATCTTTTAGATCGCATTGTAAATCCAGTAAGAGTTAATTCAGGAAAAATGATCAGTGATACATCAGATTCTAATCTCTTCATAAGCACCATGATTTTTTTCTGACTTTCCTCCTTATTTTCCCATGCAGGATTATATTGGACCAATGCAATTTTCAAATCAGGCTCCTGATTTTAATTTTATTCGGAAAAATTAAGACTAAGGAGATTAAAAATAAAACGAATTTATTAAAAATTATTAATTATTATTCCCGATTGACTGCATTAGTTTACTTGCCTGTTCAATCTCATCCCCCTAAATTAATAGAATACGGTCAGGTGATGAAATACCTTTTATAAGAATATCATTAAACAGACTATGAAAAGAACGAGCGATTATAAAACAAAATTTGGTTCTTTTAAGAATAAAACCTTATTTGAAAAGTTGTCCGCTGATCAACGGCAGTTTATCGAAGAACTGGCCTATAATTATAAATTCACCTTCCAGGAGTTCAGACAGATAGCTGAAGCGAGCAGGGATTTGACCATGTGGGGTGAGGAGGATATCATCTCCTGGTGGAAACGTTACAACTATGATTCACAAACAGGAATTTTACAAAACAAAAAAACCGCACTGAAACATTTGAAGTCTTTCCTGAATCAATTAAAGCAACAGGAGAAAGTGTATCCGGATAAGATAAATTTTAACCCGGCGATGCGTGAATCAAGAATTATCACCGCAGAAGAAAATGATAAGAAAATCTATGGAATGTGTCCGGTGGCCTCTGATAAAACCGTATGTTGTAATCTTCACACTATCGATGCTGTAGAAAATTGTGTTTTTGGCTGTAGCTATTGTACGATCCAAACATTCTATGAAAAAGATATCCACATCCAAAAAAATATCAGGGAAAAACTGAATGCCATTCCAATTGAAACCAGCCGTTTTTATCATTTTGGTACAGGGCAATCTTCTGATTCTTTGGTATGGGGAAACCGGGATGGAATTCTCGATGCCCATCTTGAATTTGCCGCGGCACATCCCAATATCCTTATGGAATTTAAGACTAAGTCGAACAATATCAGCTATTTTCTTGAAAACCCTATCCCGGATAATATCGTATGTAGCTGGTCGCTAAACACTGATATAATCATAAAAAACGAAGAGCATTTTACTGCTTCTCTTTCGGATAGAATTTCCGCAGCCAGAGAATGTGCCGACGCCGGAATAAAGGTTGCTTTTCATTTTCACCCCCTGATCTGGTATAAAGGATGGTTTAGCGAATATCCGAAAATTGCTTCGAAGTTGATAGATAATTTTGAGCCGATAGAAGTCCTTTTTGTTTCTTTCGGTTCAATAACTCTAATAAAACCGGTCATCAAAAAAATCCGTAACCTGGGAAATCCCACCAAGACCTTGCAAATGGAATTTGTAACGGATCCTCACGGGAAAATGACCTATCCTGATCACATCAAAATAAAAATGTTCAAACGGATTTACGAGGCCTTTACTCCCTGGAAAGATGAGATATTCTTCTATTTATGCATGGAGAAAACCGGCATATGGGAAGAAAGTTTAGGGTATGTTTACGATAATAATGATCAATTTGAAGAAGATTTTGGTAAGCGAACCATGAGCAAAATCCAAATCCCCAATTCCTAATTCCAGTGCCGTGCTGCAGGTATCGAACACCCATGATCAAGAATCCAGAATCGAGTATCGAGTATCAAGCATCAACCCGGTAATATCTGTACAATTTTTTCCTGTGTCTGAGGTGTACTCAGGTGCGCTCCTTTCGTATCGATATACAGATTTATCTCACTGCGCATTCCATAATCAGAAAAATATAAACCCGGAACTATAGTGAAGCAGAGGCCGGGAATAATCATTCTTTCATCACGGGTCTCCAGATTATCCAGATTGACACCATTGCCATAGAAGGCATTTCCCAGGGAATGGCCGGTACGGTGGAGATAATTGGAATCCAGTTCTTCTTTTCCAATTATTTTTCGGGCATATTCATCTACTTCCCAGCCATGAACAGGCTTGGCCTTTTTCATCGCTTTCCGGATGAACTCAAAAGCCCCATCACGGGTTCTTTTTAAAATCCGGAAATTATTCTCATATTTTTCCGGAACCTCATTGCCGATGTAAATCACCCAGCTGGCGCTGGCATAGATAGCATCTTCACTTTTATCACGAGCGCGAAGCGATAATTGAATGAGACATTTATTATGAATCGGTTTATTACTGCTCTCTGTCGGAAAATAGCGCGGGTCACTTGTATTCTCGCCAACGGCAATAATCTGGGGCAGGCTTGAGACTAATCTGTGGGACTTTGCCTTATTTTGTAAAAATTTTTGAACGTTTAGTTCATTTACCTCCTGGTGATTTTTTAATTTACGCCTGATATAACGCACCGTTTTATCGAAAATAACCTGTAGTTCACCAGCAGCATTTAAATGCGTATTGATCTGAGGCTTGCTCAAACAAGCATCAAATTGTTGTACTAAATCTCCCGAAGAGACCAGATTTAATCCAAAAGATTTTAATAAATCGAACATCCCGGCATCGATGCGGGATATCATTGGAATGGCGTTTTTTGCTGAATACTGAGCAGCGATCCGCGATTTACTCTGAAACACCGATTGTAATAATTTAACCATTTCCTTCCAGCCAATATAAACTTCTTTCCTTCCGGGTAAATGATCGAGAATTTTATTTTCCAGGGCATGAACAAGTTTGACCGGCACACCCTGTGAAGGAATAAAATAGAACCAGCGCCTTGAGTGCATCCTGTCTGGTCGTATTTTAAGAATTGAACGACCCACCGGATCACTACCCATAAAATCATAAAAGAACCAGCCGTCCAATTTTGCCCCGGCAATTCCCTTTTGAATGGCATTCAGACTGAATTTTCTCATTAATACCCCATCACTTTTATGATCAGAGGAAAGATACGAATTTTTGAACTAAAATATTCGTAGAACAGGATTTATTTTATAAAATTGTATCTTTATAAATTTAAATTAATCAAAAGATATATTAAGGGAACTTTTTCTTGCTTTATGATATTTATATATTGTAAATTGTTAGCACTCGATATCATTGAGTGCTAACGATTTTGTGAAATTAAATAGATCATTTATTATAATAGGAGGATTTAATGAAGATTAAACCATTATCAGATCGCGTTGTTATTGAGCCGCTGGAAGCCGAAGAAAAAACCAGTGGTGGTATTTATCTTCCGGACACCGCAAAAGAAAAACCACAGATGGGTAAAGTGGTTGCCGCAGGTGCAGGAAAAGTAACTGATGCCGGCGAGACTGTTAAATTGGAAGTAAAAGTTGGCGATAAAGTACTTTATGGAAAATATTCAGGCACGGAAGTAACGATTGAAGGAAATGAATATTTAATCGTTCGTGAGAGCGATATTTTAGCAATAGTATAATGATTATAAAATAAATTGGAGGAATTATGGCGAAAATTATAGAATATGATAGCGAAGCCCGTAACAAGTTGAAAAAAGGTATAGATCAACTGGCTACGGCTGTAAAAGTTACTCTTGGTCCTAAGGGCCGTAATGTGGTAATCGACAAAAAATTTGGTTCCCCTACGATAACAAAGGACGGTGTTACGGTTGCCAAAGAAATCGAACTTGAGGATCCGATGGAAAACATGGGTGCGCAGATGGTTAAGGAAGTTGCCTCTAAAACCAGTGATATTGCTGGTGATGGAACCACAACTGCAACCATTTTAGCCCAGTCCATTTATACCGAAGGTCTTAAAAACGTAACGGCTGGCGCAAATCCGACCGAGATCAAAAAAGGTGTCGAAATGGCTGTGGATATCATCGTTGCTGAATTAAAAAAAATGAGTCGTGAAGTATCTGGTAAAAAAGAAATCGCCCAGGTCGGCTCCATTTCTGCTAACAATGACGATACCATTGGTAATCTGATAGCAGATGCCATGGACAAAGTTGGTAAAGATGGTGTCATTACTGTTGAAGAAGCAAAATCTATCGAAACATCTCTGGAAGTGGTAGAAGGTATGCAGTTTGACCGTGGTTATGTCTCCCCGTATTTTGTAACCGATGCTGATAATATGGAATCTATTCTTGAAGATCCTGTTATTCTTATCCATGATAAAAAGATCAGCAACATGAAGGATCTTTTACCTATTCTTGAAAAAATTGCACAGATGGGCAAAGGTCTCTTAATCATCGCCGAGGATATCGAAGGTGAAGCCCTGGCCACTATGGTTGTAAATAAATTGCGCGGCACCTTAAAGATTGCCGCTGTAAAAGCCCCGGGCTTTGGTGATCGTCGTAAAGCGATGTTAGATGATATTGCTATTCTTACCGGTGGCCGTGTGATCAGTGAAGATGCTGGTTTTAAACTCGAGAACACCCAGGCTTCAGATTTAGGTTCCGCAAAACGTGTTGTAATCGATAAAGATAACACCACCATCATAGAAGGCGGCGGTAAGAGTGATGAAATTAAAGGACGCGTTTCTCAGATCCGTACTCAGATTGAAAATACTTCCAGCGATTACGACCGTGAGAAATTACAAGAGCGCCTGGCTAAATTAGCCGGTGGTGTAGCTGTTCTTAAAATCGGTGCTGCAACAGAAATTGAAATGAAAGAAAAGAAGGCTCGCGTTGAAGATGCACTGCACGCAACCCGCGCGGCTGTTGAAGAAGGTGTGGTTCCGGGTGGTGGCGTCGCCTACTTGCGTACTCTTAAAGCTTTGGAAAAAATTAAGGTCGATAATGCAGACAACACGATTGGTGTCAATATCGTTATGCGGGCCATTGAGGAACCTATTCGCCAGATCGTTGCCAATGCCGGCAAAGAAGGTGCTGTCATCGTCGAAGAAGTAAAAAGAAAAAACGGAGCCTACGGTTATAATGCCGCAACGGAAAAATTCGAAGATCTGCTTGAAGCGGGTATCATCGACCCGACGAAAGTTTCACGTATTGCCCTCGAAAATGCTTCCTCTGTCGCAGCGTTATTGCTCATGACTGAAGCCCTGATTTCGGAAGAACCAGAAAAAGAGCCACCTATGCCAGCAATGCCCCCAGGTGGTGGAATGGGCGGAATGTACTAATTTTAAGGTACTTACTAATAAAAACCCTGATCGGGTACGGTCAGGGTTTTTTTATTCCCGAAATTTTAAATAATATGAAATCTTTCCCGATTATCTTCAAATCAAGAAAATATTTTCCTTTGATATAAAATAATAGTATTGATATATTAAACACGCAAATAATTTCAACTTCATTTTTCCGGTCTGAAAATTCAATGGATATTATAAAGCTTACCAACATTGTACTTTATGCCCATCATGGATATTATGAAGCTGAGCGGGAAATGGGTCAGAGATTTGAGTTAGACATTGAAGTGGAATGCAATTTACGACAACCGGCAAAATCGGATGATTTGCAACATACCATTAACTATCAGAAGGTTTATGCCCTGGCAAAGGACACCTTTGAAAATAACAAGTTCAAACTTTTGGAAACGGTTGCGGAAAGAATTGCTATACAAATACTGCAATCATTTAATGTGTTGACGGTACTTATACGGGTCCGTAAACCTCATGTACCATTAAAAGGATTTCTTGATCATATTGAAATTGAGATCAAAAGAACAAGAGATGACCTATAAATATTTTCTCGGGCTGGGTTCTAATATTGACCCGCGAATCGACTATCTAAAAAAGGCCTGTAGTCATTTATCCGAATCCGGAAGCATACTTCAAAAATCAGGGCTTTATCAAACCCAGGCATGGGGAAACCGGGATCAGGCAGATTTTTATAATGCCATCATTGAATTTGAATCTTCCCTGTCACCTCAAAAACTGTTGAAAAAAATTAAAAATATCGAGATATTTATTGGGCGCCAGCAAACATCACCATGGGGGCCGCGGGAAGTAGATATTGACATCATCCTCTGCAGGGAGTGTGAGGTGGATGAACCTGATTTAAAGATACCCCATCCTTATTTTGACCAAAGGCGGTTTGTTTTGATCCCATTAGCAGAATTAGATAATAATATCCGTACTTCTCCTCACAATCAATCAATCTCAGAATTGCTGGATACTTGTATGGATCAATCGTATATTCAAAAAATCGAATCCGTATGGTAACAAAATGGCAATCGAAGATTTAAGGTATATTGCAATTGAAGGGGTAATCGGTGCTGGAAAAACAAGTCTCGCAGCTCGGTTAAGCCAAACATTAGGCGCCAAAGCTATCTATGAAGAATTTGAAAAAAATCCGTTTTTAGAAGATTTCTACGATGATCCTGAACATTATGCGTTCCAGACCCAGATTTTTTTTCTGATAGGCCGGTTTCAGCAGCAGCAGACTTTACAACAACATGATCTTTTTCAACAATGTATGGTCAGTGATTATATTTTTTCAAAGGATCGTATTTTTGCTACACTAAATCTTAATGAAAAAGAAATGAAATTATACGATACGTTAGCCAGAATAATGGAGAAAGATATCGTCAAGGCTGACCTTGTTATTTATTTGCAGTCCTCCACCAACCATCTAATGGAATTTATTCAAAAGCGTGGCAGAAAGATTGAGAAAGGTATCACGGTGGAATATATTCAAGCCCTGAATGAACTGTATAATAAATTCTTTTTTCATTATAGCGACACGCCGCTTTTGGTTATCAATACGGACGATATTGATTTTGTGCATAATGAAAGTGAGTACCAGGATATTCTATATGAAATAAATCAGCATACATCCGGTACCAAGTACTACATTCCACATAAAATTTGAGTTTATTAATGGGTCTATTTAGATTACTTTTTATATTTCTAATTGGTTATTTTCTCTTCAGATTGGTGAAGCGGTTTCTGCAGCCGGGTCAAACCAATCCTCATGTTCGTGGCCAATCTAAAAAACAGGATAATTCTAGAGACAGAAATAATATTCAAGATATAGATTATGAGGAACTCGACTAAAGTAAAAAATTCAGCATCCTCCGGTACTTCTAAACTGAAAAGCCAGATCACTCATCTGAAGAGTGAACGGGAACAGTTAAAGACCTTACTCGCTATTGTAAAAAACCTTTCGGCAGAGATAAATCTTAATACTCTTCTCTTAAAAATTATTGATGAAGTTAGAATTATACTCAATGCTGACAGATGTAGCATTTTCTTTCTGGATGAGGAGAAACACGAGCTCTGGTCAAGATTATCTTATGGTTTAAAAGAAGAAATTCGATTTCCCGCAGACAAGGGTATTGCCGGTCATGTCTTTACAACCGGTGAAACCATCAATATCCCTAACGCATATAAGGATCCCCGTTTCAATCCGGAAATAGATAAAAAAACAGGTTATACAACAAAATCATTGCTCACGATGCCTCTGAAAAACAGGTATAACAGGACCATCGGTGTTTTTCAGGTTCTTAACCGTAAGCAGGGTCGTTTTACCAGGGAGAATGAAGAGATTTTGGCGGTCATCGCTTCCATTGCCGGCTCTGCAATCGAGAATTCTCTGCTCTATGGTGAACTTAAAAAATCATTTACCAGTTTCATCGAAGCACTCTCGACGACCTTAGACACCAGAGACTATATTACAGCCGGTCATTCGCGTCGTGTAACACTTTATGCAATGGAGATAACCCGCTTGATGAAACTCGACCCGGAACAAAGTGAAGTTATCCGTTATGCCGGACTTCTTCATGATATTGGCAAAATTGGGATACCGGAAGTTATCTTACTAAAAGACAGAAAACTTTCTGAAGACGAATATGAAATGATTAAGAGACATGCTAACCTTACCAAAAGCATCTTGAATAAAATTCATTTCATGAAAAAATATAAAAATATTCCGGAGATTGCGGCCAGCCACCATGAAAGAATTGACGGTAAGGGTTACCCGGAAAATTTGAGAGGTGATGATATACCGCTTGGGGGAAAGATTCTGGCTGTAGCCGATGCCTTTGATGCGCTGACATCACGAAAACCCTATCAGGATCGTATGGAACTTGACAAAGTGATGGCGATCCTCGAGAAGGATACGGGAACGGCCTTTGAACCCTACGTAGTATATAACTTTAAATTTATCAATCTGGATAAACTAATTACTATTCTGGAATATGGGCATACAGAAGAGATGGATTTTGATGAGTTGCGAATTCTGGAGCCGTACACATTAGCCGATATCATCGAGATTCGTACAAAATCAATAAAATCTGATATGGATCTCGAAATTGAGAATATATTCATGCGATATTATCTTAGACAATATCGTATTAAATAACTACAATTTAAACTTCTTTCAATATGTCTTTAACGCGATCCGTTTTTTCCCAGGTAAATTCTTTTTCAACACGGCCAAAATGCCCGTAAGCTGCCGTAATACGATATATCGGTTTCAATAATTGTAAGGCTTCAATAATGCCCCCGGGTGTAAAATCAAACATTTTAAGCACTAACTGAGAGAGTTTGTTGTCCTCAATTTTACCGGTGCCAAAGGTCTCAACCATCAGGGAAATCGGCTCTGCAATACCAATTGCATAGGCTACCTGAATACCACAACGATCCGCCAGATCTGCGGCGACAATATTTTTCGCTACATAACGGGCAAAGTATGAGGCAGACCGGTCCACCTTGGTCGGATCTTTTCCGGAAAAAGCGCCCCCACCGTGCGAATAGGCACCCCCATAAGTATCAACAATTATTTTCCGTCCGGTTAATCCGGCATCACCCAGGGGACCCCCAATTACAAACCTGCCGGTGGGGTTAATCAGGTAACGTATATCTTTGTTCTTTATCAGATCTTTGGGAATGCTTTTTAGTATAACTTTATCGATAACTTCTTTTTCAATCGTTTTAATATCAACATCCGGTTCATGCTGCGTCGAAACAACAACACTTTCGACGGAAACCGGTTTATTATCAACATATTTAACTGAGACTTGTGACTTGCCATCAGGCCTCAAAAATGGGATTTCGCCCGTTTTTCTGCATTTCGCTAATTGCTTTGTTATCTGATGCGCCAGGTGGATTGGCAGAGGCATAAATTCCGGGGTCTCCCGGGTTGCATAGCCAAACATCATGCCCTGATCACCAGCTCCAGCTTTATCAACACCCATGGCAATATCAGCTGATTGCTGATCAAGCGAGGTCAATATTGCGCAAGTTTCGTAGTCAAATCCATATTTTGCATCTGTATATCCAATATCTTTAATAACACCGCGTGCTGTTGCCGGAATATCAACATAGCACTTCGTGGTAATCTCGCCACCAACCAGGGTTAGCCCGGTAGTTACAAAGGTTTCACAGGCGACTCTTCCAAAAGGATCCTCCTTTAATACAGCATCCAGAATCGCATCTGATATTTGATCGGCGATTTTATCCGGATGTCCCTCTGTCACTGATTCTGAACTAAATATATACTCTGCCATTTATATCCTTTCAAAATTATACTTTCATCCAATTTACAATTTTTTATATTTTATCTCAAACTCATGACTGCTTTTTTAATTCGCCTTTCAAATAATCAATATTAACAATACTTGCCGGATCCTTTTCATACAATAAGGCCAGATAATAGCTTATCCAATCAGAGATGATGATCAATGAAACAACATGTTCGACCGGTGATTGGCCTTCTGTATAAACCTCTACAATTCCAGTTCCCCTGTCGCGGATGATATTCTTAGTCAGCTGAATACGTGCTTTTATTTTAGGGTCTTCTTTTTGTTTTTCCAGAAACACAACAATATAATCATCTAATGTCTTATGGCTCATCTCCCAACCGACGATTTCATTATGGTTCATTTCAGGAATAACATTACTGAATGCCATTGACTTTGAATTTTCCTGGAACTGGTTTTTCCATCGTGTGGCCACACTTGTTAAAAAAGGAGCAGAGGAATAAATTATCGGGATCTTGTTTTTCAACCTTATGGCCAGGTCTTTTGCAAAAACTTTTCCCTCGGCTGTTTCATCATCATTATTATGGATTATCGATTCCGCCATGTTGATAATCTTTCTAAATTCATCGGCGGAGATTGTCTCCCCTGCTGATTTCAAAATCGTTTGCAGGGCCATAAAAAAAAGATACCCAAATGCCTGCCGTGGCGGGTAGCCTTCAGGTAAAGGCAAAACCGGCCACTTACTTTTATCGGCTAGTTTTTGCAATTTACCCCCTGATGTAATGGCCACAAGCTGGGCTCCCTTTTTCTTAGCCTCCTCAACAGCATGTAATGTTTCTTCTGTATTTCCGGAATAACTTGAGGCGATTACCAGCGAGGAATCGGAACATGAGGCCGGGACATGATATCCCCTGACGACCTGTATTGGAATACTCAACTGATTAAATAACACATCAGAAATAATATCACCGGCAATTGCGGATCCCCCCATTCCCAGGTATATTATATTTCTGATAGAGTCGGTTTTTAGTTTAATATTGCTTTTATTGAAAATTTTTCGACTTTCGGTAATTTGTTTGGGAAAACTCAAGAGATATTGTTTAAAATTTTCTTTGTCCACTGAATACATTTTAATTTGATCTCCTTTAAATTAATAGATCTTTATTGGATATCTTATCATTAAAAAACTTTTTGGTTTCTTCAATGATTTGAAGTGCTGAAGGTAATGTTAATAAGTGATCAACGAGAGACTCGCACTCCGAAACGCTAAATGAGCGAATAATCTTTTTTATTCTGGGAATTATAAATGGACTCATGCTGAGTTTTCTCAGACCAAGCCCAATCAGCACCGGTATGGCATCAGGGTTGGCGGCTAACTCACCACAGATGCTGATTTCTTTGTTCAGGTTATGTGCATTTGTGATGGTCATCTGCATCAATCTCAAGATAGCAGGGTGTAGATCATTAAAAAGCCTGGCAATCTTCTGGTTTGTACGATCTACTGCCAGCGTATACTGAGTTAAATCATTGGTTCCAAAACTGAGGAAATCAACTTCCCTGGCAAAAATATCAGACATGATGGCTGCAGCAGGAATTTCGATCATGATGCCCAATTCAAGTTCTTCACGGAATTCCTGTCCTTTATGCCGTAATTCACTTTTTACCTCTTCCAGGATTTTTTTTGTCTCTTCAATTTCCCTCAGGCAGGACACCATTGGAATTAATAATTTTAGATTGCCGCTTATATTGGCCCTTAAAATTGCTCTCAACTGAGTTTTAAAGATATCCTGCTCATCCAGGCAAAAACGAATGGCCCGCCAGCCAAGGAACGGGTTCTGTTCTTCCGGATGATCGATATCTTTTAAAACTTTATCTCCACCCGCATCCAGAGATCTGAGAATAACCGGTTTGTCAATCATTTCTTCTGATACACGTCGGTATATTTGATACTGCTCTTCTTCATCCGGAAGACCATCTTTCTCTAAAAAAATACCTTCGGTTCGAAAAAGACCAATACCATTAGCACCATAACTATGGGCACCAGGTATCTCATTTAAGAATTCCACATTGGCTAACACATCTATCTCAACTCCGTCAAGTGTTCTGGCGGGCAGGCCGGCCTCTTCCTTTAAGGCCAAATCTATTTCAGTATATTTTTTCTTTAATTCTTTGTAAGATTCAATGGTTTTTCGGGTCGGATTAATTATCATCTGACCAGAATAAGCATCGACGATTACAAAATCTTCCGTTTGAACAATCTTGGAAAGATTCTGATTGTTGATTGCGTAGGGCAGATTTAATGAGCGGGCCAGAATGGCTGCATGGGAAGTTTTGCCCCCTGTATCGCTGACAAACCCTAAAACCAAATTACGGCTAAAGTGAATGGTATCCGAAGGGGAGAGATATTCTGCAAAAATTATGGAGGGAATTGATATTTGATATTCAGTCCCAACACCAAAAATAGCATGTAACATTTTATGCTTAAGGTCCTGAATATCCAGAGATCTTTCGCGGAAATATTCGTTTTCCAGCCCCATAAAATAATCCATTTTTTCGCGGAAAACAGAGAACACAGCAAAAGCAGCTGAATGTTTTTTTTCACGGATAAAGGTTTCAATCTCCTTGAGAAAAATACGATCTTCCAGGAGTGCGATCTGGCTTTCAAAAATCTCCAGAAACTGTTCATCATAAATAACACTGCTAAGTTGCTTCGTTTTTTTAAGCAGATTTGATGTCTTGGCACAGGCACGCCGAAATCGTTCAATTTCTCCCTGAATACTTTCCACCGGATAGTTCAGATCATCTATTTCAAAAGAAAACTTCCTGAAATAATATGCCGGTCCCATTGCCAAACCCGGAACAATAGATAAGACATCCAGACGGACTTCTTTTTTTATACGACTAATCTTTTCACTATTTTTTATCTTCATACAACTTTTGGACGATCAGATCATTTAAGGCTTCAAATGCTTCATTTTCATCCTGCCCGGTAATAAATAACGTTATTTCACTCCCAGGCTCAGCAGCCAGCATCATAATACCCATAATGCTTTTACCATTTACCTCCAGACCATCTTTTATAACTTTTATATCCGATGTAAATTTCCCGGCTATCTTAACAAATTGAGCTGCAGGACGTGCGTGTAAGCCATGCTTATTAGTAATTTTCAGACTCTTCTCTATCATAAATTCTCTACAATTATCCCGAGTAAAAACGCAAGTAATACAGGGAATGTAAGACTTCTGTATATAGATTGGCGCCACTTTTTGTAATAATAGGCCGCAAAAAAACAGACAATAAAAACGATAGCATAAGCGATATTCATCTCACCACTATTAAGAAGTGAGTAAGAGAAAATAGCCCCGAGAGCTACTGCTCCAAATCCGCCATAGATGTTTCGTACAGTTTTAAATTTCTCAAGACTCAATAATTTATAAACCTCAAAACCGGATTTGTATCCCTCGATTAATCCAAATATCCGTATATATATATGAGGGATATTATATAAAGCCAAAATTACCACTAAAAAAATGATTTTGGTCTGAAAGTCAGAAAATATCATCACTGCCAATAGTCCCATCAGGATCGATGCAGGTTTAATCGTAGCCCATACCAGTTGATCACCAATTGCACCGAGAGGCCCGATTAAGGCATTCTTTAACCTGTCAAGTTTGTAATAGTCTTCATTCTCTTCCTGGGCGAGATCCTGCTCAACCTTGGCTATAGCACCGAGAGCAAATGATGAAAAATATGGATGCGCGTTGAAAAAGTTTATATGACGGTTAATGAAAGCACTGCGCTTCTGACTATCCCTAAACAACTTTTTTGCAACCGGTGCCAGAGCAAAACAAAAACCAATTGAAATCATACTCTGGTAGTTCCAGACAGCCTGAATAAAAAAAGAACGTAGGAATATATTAATAAAGACCGTAAGTCCTAACTTTTTTTTCGATTTCATCTTAATAAGAAGAATATGCAGCCAGAAAGAAGCCCCATACCCAGAAGAAACTGATTTTTCCTTTCTTTATACATAGACAACATCAATCCCGCGCCAATGCCCACAAGGGCCATTACACTATATTTGAAATATCTATCCCATTCCAACGGGATTTTCAAGACATAGGTAAAAATCAGATCACCAACATACATCGCCAGAAAAATTAAAATAAACATCAAAAGATAATGGAATATTAATGCTAAAAAATTAATCAGCGTCAAGGTGTTCAGATTCCCACCCCTAGCAAAGGACAAAATTTTATTTAAAAAATACTGATTTGATTTCCTGAAAAATACGACCAGTTCACCACCAATATAGCTAACGAGAATACCAAACAGAAGAGCGCAGATCAGGACAGAATTAAAGTTCTCATAATTCTGGTTATATTTCAAAACCAGAGCTGTAATTATTATAGCCGCAATATTACCTTCGGGAATAATGGCAGCACCAACAGGTATACTACACAACCATAGCAATTGAAGATATATCCCAATCTGCAATCCCAATTGGGCATCACCCAAAAACCAGCCAAGTAAAGTACAGGCAATGAGCGGTTGTGAAATTAGAAATTGAAAGGCAACGGTCGTATCCAATATAAGGAGACTGCCGAAGAGCCCTATATATAAATTTTCCATAGATCGCTTTAATCAATATATAGGATTTCTATTAAGGTGTCAACTATCAGGAAGGTAGTTTTTTGAATTTATCATCTAAACATTTATAGTTTCTTATTTTTCCTGGACAAACAATTTTAATTTCCGGGCAATATCCATAAAAGTTTTCGCCTGTTCACTATTCTCATCTTTCTCAACAATGGGCACACCTTCGTCACCGCCCACCCTGATATCGACATTCAGAGGAATTTCGCCAAGCAGATCGACATTTAGACGATCAGATTCACGCCGGGCACCTCCCGAGGCAAAGATATCTGTTCTCTCCTGACAATGTTGACAGACAAAATAACTCATATTTTCCACGATTCCCAGGATCGGCACATTTACCTTCCGGAACATCTGGACACCCTTTACGGCATCCAATAAGGCGACATCCTGGGGTGTGGTAACAATGATTGCTCCATCTAAGGTTATCGACTGACTGAGTGTCAGTTGGGCATCACCCGTGCCGGGAGGCATATCAAACAGAATAATGTCTAGTTCTCCCCAATTGACATCGCTCATAAGTTGCTGAAGTGCTCTCATTACCAGAGGACCGCGCCATATCACCGGACTGTCATCGGTAACTAAAAACCCGAGTGACATTAGTTTTACCCCATATTTCTCGAGAGGGATCAGTTTCTCCCCGTCAAAAGCAGGTCTCTCTGTAAGGCCGAACATCATGGGAATACTGGGACCATAAATATCAGAATCCAGTAACCCGACTTTTAATCCTTGTTTTGCCAGGGCAACGGCCAGATTGACACTAACAGTAGATTTACCTACGCCTCCTTTTCCACTGGCAATGGCAATCTTGGTTTTAACCTGCGGGAAAAAGGTACTGTCAACACCAGAGGCCTTCGTCTTGTGCAGATTGACGACAGAAACGTTTTCCACACCGGGTAGTTTTTTTAATTCACTGGTCACCGATTCTTCCACCTGTCCGGTTACAGCACTATCATCACTGCGAAGATCGAGGCTGATAGATATGGATTTATCCGAGATATCTATAGATTTTACAATCCCCAGCATGACAATATCTTTATTCATACCGGGATATATTATCTGTTTAAGTGCTTCCTCTATCTTTTCTCTTGTCATGATAAATATTCCTGCTTTAGTAAGTGATTTTATATTTTTTTACCTAATAAATTATATTACATAAAAAAAAGCCAACCAAAATATCTGGCTGGCTTTTTTTAGAAGAAGAATCATTCAAAGGACGACTTCCAGATCCAGAATCTGATCTTTTTCAATATTCAGAGCTATCACCCTTGGTTCCTTTAAAGTAATCTTATTTATCATCTTTAGCAGAACACTGAAGTCAAGTGTTTCCATATCTTTCTCCGACAGTATACCAAGGCCATTGATCACCCCGCCTTTATCCTTATCATAGTAGCTGATGGTAATTTCCTCATTCAGGTCAAGTGCCTCAAGGATTTCCCGGACTTCCTCAATACTTCTTTCTTGAACAATCTCTTCATCAATATCTTCCTCGATATTCAGAATATCACCATCATCAAACAGAAAATCGATTGTACCGCCACCACCCTTTATGAAAATAAGTTTTTTATCCTCGCTTTCACTTACTTCCCGGTCAACGTTAATTACTTTACCTGTAAAATGATCATTACCGATATCGATAATCTTCACAGCAACCGGGTGATCTTCCGGAGCGCCTTCGTAAGATAATCGAAGAATGCTGACTTTTTTACCCCTTCCCAGTTCTATAACGCGCTTTTTCAGCTCATCCGGTGGAATTATATCAGGGTTTCTTAATTCTTCTAATTTTTTCTTTTTTGATTTGAAGAACTTCAGGAAATATCGCCTGGAAAGTGGGTTTTCGTCCGGTAATGATCCGGGAAATCGAAATTTTGATCTTCTCATATTCTTAGCCCCACTTTTTCTTTATAAAGGGTAAATTAACATTAACTTAAGAAAGTTGAAAAATAAATGCAAGCAAGTTCAGTTTAATAACGAATTTCAACAACCTAGACATTCTCTTCAATCTGTTGAAAGTTCGAGGAGAGCACGGG
>SDBT01000446.1_pt1 | contig 65455 bp, 49 predicted proteins | sample 2277101 | NCBI WGS metagenome assembly SDBT01 (sample SAMN10404973, study PRJNA504765) | marine sediment metagenome | isolation source: marine sediment core GS10_PC15, 103 cmbsf | place: Arctic Ocean: Southern Knipovich Ridge | collected 2010 | reverse complement strand
CCAATCTTGCGATTTCGTCGAGGAGGTGTACTTTTCCGACGATGAGGCGTATTTGGGCGTTTTCGTAGTCTTCTCCGCTTTTGTTTGTGACTCTGACGTAGCCTTTCAATTGCATTGTTTTTTCGTCTTTAGTTAGGGTGCCCATGTAGAAAGCTCGCCATGAGAGGCCGCTGGTTAGATATGTGATCTCGACGGGTACCGGGCCGCTTATGTCGCTGTTGACGTTCCAGAGGCCGAGGTTGCGGGTGCGCGCCGGATATACGAGATCCTCGATTTGGATTTTGTCCGAATTTGCTTTTGTCAGCATTTCGAGGCTTGTGGGATCGATCAGGGTGTTTGCCCAGGAGAACTGTAGTTTGTTTTTACCTTTTTTAAGTGTTAGTGCCCTGCTCTCTCGGGCGAGTGTCAGATCGGCGGAGTTATATATCGTCAGTTGGACGGTGTCCCTGGTTGGTAGTGTCACCAGGTCCACCTTAGCTTGTGCTATCGAAGCTGCAATGACGATTGTTAGTAATATTTTTAAGCGTTTCATGATTTCCTCTTTCCTCTATTATTGATTGCCTGGTCGCCAGTCACGCTCCCTTTGTTCGTTATAGATTCGCTGGACATATTCAAACTTCTTTTTGCTTTGGGGTTTTAGCATCAGTGTGAATTTTACTGTGTCGAGGTCTTCTTTTTCGTATTTGTCGAAGTCGCCACTTTTTTCGAGGTCCCAGTACTGGGTTGGGAAATTGCGTTTGATCTCGATCTTTACGTCCATGTCACGTGTGTTTCTGGCCTCGATTTTAAATGTTCGGACCTCGTCCCAGCCGTTTATGTTTCCGCGACTATTGAACTTGTAATTTTCGGTCTTGTAATTGGTTAATACGGGTTCAACCACTACGTTTGATACCGCACCGAGGTTTAGCTCGACGTCTTCATCGACGGGGATGTATTTGAATGACGATTGTCCTGTGTAAGATAAGTGCCTGGCGTCATCTTCGTTACGATAGACCTTTAGCCTTCCGCCTGGGATTGGGGTGTCGCCTAATTTGTGTTTTTTGTCATTTTTGAAGTTTAGGAAGCGGACTACGGAGTTTCCGTATCGCTGCTGCTCGTACTTGTAGAGGTTTATTACGGGGACAGCGGGGACATCAAAGCTGAGGAGTCGTTTTGACCAGTCGTTGGCGATTGTTTCGGTGCCCTCAATGGTATAGAGGAAATATTCGCTTAGTCCTTCTTTTATAACCTCTTTACGCCTTGCGCTTCGAGCTCTCCTTTGTCCTTTGGCCCTGACGCCAAGTCGTCTCTCATCTCCTACCTGTTGCATCATCGCCGCAGCTTCTTTAATTATTTGTTGGCCCGCTCTGCCGTAAGGATGTTCTCTTCTGGCAAGATCGGCGATTTGTTCGAGGATGTGTACTTTACCGACGATGAGGCGTGTTTGGGCGTTTGCGTAGTCTTCACCGCTTCTGTTTGTGATGCGGACGTAGCCCTGGAGTTGCATTGTCTTTTCGTCATTTGTTAGTGTTCCCATGTAGAATGCCCGCCATGAGAGGCCGCTTGTCAGGTACGTGATTTCAACGGGTACTTTTGCGTCGATGCCGCTTCTTATATTCCAGAGTCCGAGATTTTGGACGCGCGGTGGATATGTTAAATCCATTATGTCAATTTCACCGGCATGTTTCATTGGCAGCATTTCGAGGCTGGTCGGGTCAATCAGTGTGTTGGCCCAGGAGAATTGCAATTTGTTCGGTCCTTCTTTTAATGTAAGTGCCCTGCTCTCGCGGACTAATGTCATGTCGGCGGAATTATAAATCGTAAGCTGGACGGTGTCCCTTGTAGGTAGTGTGACTAAATCGATCTTTGCGATTGTCACGTTTGCTACAGCGAGGACAAGGCCAAGTATTAGTAGTAAGCGTTTCATTTTTATGCTCCTTTCTTTTAGAAGCTCATTTGGCTTGTTGACTCGTTAGGGACGTATGTTTAGTCGCTGATAATGCATAACCAGGTTTCTTGTAAATGGTCCGGATTCTGTACGGTTGTCAAGATTGATCTCGAATTCAAGGGTGTATGCGTCCTTCTTTTTGTAGTCTTCGCCGAGGACGAGTTTCTTTTTGTCGAGGGTACACTCGATCATTTTCCACTGGCCTTGTATGTGCTGGATCATGGTCAGGACTGCGGGTTTGTCTTTGAAGTTCTCGATCTTTGCGGTGATTACTTCGTCATTGTCGTAGAGGATGATATTTTGCCTGTTGTTGTACCTGACGTTGACCTTTTCGTTTTTCATTTTGCGCTGGGTGACGACGATGTCGCGGCTGTCACCGATGTAAAGCTCTGTTTTTTCGCCGACGGGAACCATTCCTGTGACGTCCTCGCCGAGAAAGATGGTGCTTTCGTGTCCGTCGTCCTGGAAGATCCTGACCTTGCCGCCCCAGAGCGCAAATTCACCGAGGCCGCTCTCTGGATTGTTGAATATCCGATAGCTGACGGGAATTCCGACGTTTTTGTTTTCGAGTTTTTCCGGATCCCAGGGTTGTTTGGCCGCATCGAATTTCCAGATTTTTGTTACGGGAACCTTTGGCTTTTTCAAAAAGAGAAGTTGCTTGGTCTCTTCGTGGTGGATGCCCTTGTCGAATGATTCTCCGTAATCGAGCAGTACTCTTGCCATTTCAAAGTCCTCGCCTGAGAAGTTACGCAGAATCAGATAGCTGGTCAGATCAACGACGGTCTCCTCCTTGTCGGCGATGGCTTTGTATGTAATCAGGCGGTCGATGTTGTGGAGCAGATAGCTGATTCTGACTGTCTCGGCTAAGCTGTTTTCGCAGGCTATCTCCCAGACAAGGGCCGCTTCGTTGGGTGGGTAACTTACGTTTAGCAGTTTTACTTTTTCGGGGTTGTCGAGTACCTGGAGTCGAATGGAATCTGAATCTATGCTGACGCCCTTCCATGAGAAATCGACCTTGTTTAATCCCTGCTGTAGTGTCAGGACTCGTTCTTCTTCTATCAGCGTCGCGGCGGGATTGTCAAGGCGGATGACCGTCGCGGCCCTTTCAGGCAAAGCGACGAGCTTTATCCTGGCCTGTGCAACCGATGCAAAGGCAATCAACATTACAATTGCAACCAACTTTTGTTTTCTGGTGTTCATGATTTGTCTCCTTAAAATTATTGTTTGCTTTCGTTATTATCTAAAATGGATCAATTTGACAGTTTTAAAAATTAAAATCATATGTAACAAAGTAATAAGTTGTAAGAGTTAAGTGGTAAGTGAAAACAGGACTCAAGACTCATGACACAAGACTTAAGTGCGTTTTCCATCGCCTGTCCAGGGATCCCGATAAATCGGGACTGCCACCCTTCGATTATCGTGATTATTCTGCTTAACATTTTTGTTCCCATTGGTTATTGGTTTATTTCTATTTGCCGTTGTCCGTGATATGTTGTCACGGTGTAATTAAATACCTTTTTTGTTCGCGGTTTGAGGTTTAGCTTAAAGCGGGCGCGCGTTACGTCGTGTTGCTTGTAATCGATGTCGGCTTCGAGCGACCAGTAGTTAGTGCCGAAGCCGCGCGTTATTTCGATGTCTATCGGCAGGGTCCGGGTATTGGTGATTTCGACCTTCCAGGTGCGTATCTCGTCCCATCCGATTATGTCCTTATCTTTATTGAAGAGGTAGTTTTTTGTCTCGAAGTTCATAAGTTTGGGTTCTACTGTGACCAGTCTGGCTGGGCCGAGATTCAGTTCGACCTTTTCGCCGACGGGGATATATTTTATGTTTGTGGTTCCGACGTAAGAGAGGTAGCCCTGCTTGTCCGCGATATTGAATATTTTGATGCTGCCGTCGGGTAATGGGGTCTGGCCGAGGTTGTGGTCTTTGTCGTTTTTGAAGCTGAGGAACCTGGTGGTTTGCGTGGCGTATCGGTCCTCGTCATATTTATACAGGCTGTTTACGTCAATCTCGTCCTGTTCGAAGGATTGCAACCGTTTGGCCCATTGGTTCGGGATAGTCTCGGTGCCCTCAATCGCGTAGAGGAAATACTCGCTGAGGCCTTCTTTTACTATCTCTTTAGGTTCCAAATCACCAAAAGCCCAAGCATCGGAGGCACCTCGGCCCATGCCACCTCCATATCCGCCAATGCCCATATCCGTTCTGCCCATCATGAAGCCACTTTTGCGTCCTGGTTTTTTTCTTGATTGCACTAACTCGAGCATTGGTGGGAGTCCATGAGGATACTGTCGGCTTGCGAGGTCCGCAATTTTGTCGAGGATGTGGACCTTGCCGACTATCAGCCTGGTTTGGGCGTTTTCATAGTCTTCTCCGCTTTTGTTGGTGATGTTGACGTAACTGACGAGTTTCATTTTTCGTTCGTCGGGTGTTAGTGTTCCCATGTAGAATGCTCGCCATGTTATGCCTGTAGTGAAATATGTTATTTCGAAAGCTGCCTGGCCGCTGACCTTTGAATGTATTAGCCAACGGCCAAGCTCGCGCAGCCTCGCAGGAAAAACGAGTTCCTTTACTTGTATTTTGTCTTTTTTCTCAAGTGGTTCGAGATTTAGTGAGGTCGGATCTATTTTGGTATTTGCCCACATGAACTGAAGCCAGTTCCAGCCCTTCTTTAGTGTTAGTTTTCTCTTCTCCCTGACTAAAGTAACGTCGCCGCCGGGTATATTATGAAGACCTCCTTCTTCGGGCGACCAGTGGCCCATCTGCGCGTTTACATAACGGCTTCGGCCATATCTGCGGGTGGGTTTGGCTTGTTGGGTTGGCATAGGCACAGGTATAGTTGCAGTCTTGAATGTCGAGTTATATATAGTAAGCTGTACGTTTTCTCTTCGGGGCAGGACGACCAGTTCTATTGCACTTGCCGGTGCGAAAGGGGGTTTTTCTGCTATCGGTGTATCTGCGGTTCCGCTCTTACTCGGGGCGACCATACTAACAGCTTCTGTTTTGGCTTCGCTTGAAGTAACCTTCTTGACTGGTTCTTTTGTGACAGGAGGTGAACTAACGGGCGAAACAGGCTGAGTCTTCTTTGGTTTTAATTCCGAGACTAGCAATAGAGAAGCTATTACCAAAAGCGCGGCGGCGGCAGCGATCCATGCTGGTATTGGAAAACGCTTTATTTGCGGTTTTTGTACCTGCTGCATTACAGTTGAAATCAAATCCTCACTGAGCTGCGGTTCTTCTCGGAGTAAATTCAATGCTTCGAATCGCCTCTGTAATTGTTCCAAGCGTTCTTTGCAATCGGGACAGGTTTTGAGATGGGCAGCGATTTTATTTGCTTCGTTTTCATCTGCCAGTTTGAACTGGTATTCTATTAACTGGGGCTCTGTCAGGTGTTTCATATTTGCCCCCTATCGATATCTGGTAACTGTTTCGCGAGTTTTTTAAGTGCTCTGAACATCTGTGTTTTTACGGTTCCTACCGAGCAATTTAAGACCTGTGCGACCTGGCTGTAACTGAGTTGCTCGTAATATGCCAGGACCAGTGTTGTGCGCTGCTTGTCGGGAAGCGATTCGATACAATTTCGCACCCGGTTTCTTTGTTCCTTCCTTATCATCTGCTGCGATGGTTCTGTGGAAGTGTCGGCAACGGCCAAATCTGCCAAAGAATCGCATCCATTGGTGCAATCGGAGGTCTGATTCAATGAAATCGGCTTCATTAGCTTTTTCCTACGCATGCCGTCCCTTGCCACATTTGTAGCGATTTTGAATAGCCAAGCCTTGAATTGATCTGATCGTAGTTGATGTGCCTTTTCGTGTACACGCCTGAAAGTCTCCTGAAACAAATCTTCGGCTCTTTGTCGGTTGCCTGTTATTTTTGTCAAATATCCCAACACGCTGGATCCGTACCGGCGTACTAATTGTTCAAACGCCGTCTTATCGCCCCTTAAATGGGCTTGTATCAGACTCTTGTCATTTTTTTGCATTCGAGGCTGCGTGCTCCATGTATATTCTCCAAGACGCTTATAATAGCGTTGTGGTTGACAAAGAACACAAAAAATGCAAAAAAAAGTTCTTATCCCCCTACTGTTAACGAGCAGTTGTGGTCGCTTAACGAACAGTTGTGACCGCTATAATCGTTCGGGATTGATTTTTTTTTGCATTTTTCCAGGGTCTGTGCAATTTTGTGCATGAACCCTGTTTTTATGTGTAAATTCGCTATATCTACTATGATAATGTTCACTATTTAGCTCAAAAGGTGTGCATTTTCGGACTTTTTTGTTGTTTTTTTAGAAATATTTTAAAAAAAACTTTACAAAATGCGGTTTTTATGGTATAAAAATGATAAGTTATTCAATGCTTTTTTCGGGTGATAAAGCATGATGGCTGATTTTGGGCTTTTAATATAGCTTTAGAGTTGTTTTTTTAATATTTTACCTTGATTTTGAAATGGCAGATATGTCTCTGTTGTCTCGAAATTACGTTTTTTTATAATTGGAGGAGTGTTTTGGTTTCGGGCAGATTGTTTCTTTGATCTAACACCACCGATTTAAATATCCTCATACCCATAAAGTTTTCGAAACAGTGTTCTGATGCCTATGGGCAAGGCAGCGGGGTGACTTGTTGAGATAATACGAAGTGAAATAAGGACTTTTGTTGTGGCAGAAGTATAACGTTATTTTTTTACTTTTAAAGGAGTAACCGATGTCTAAGAAAAATGTTTTACTAATGTTAGTGGGCCTGATGGTGGTTATGGTCGGCTCGGCGAACGCAAGCTTTGTGCATAAGTTCGACATCGCTGTCAACGCTACAGGTCCGCTTGCGGATTCTACGGACAAAAGCCTGCAGACCGGCCACGGAGACTGGAAAGCCTGGAGGGTCTGGGGTTCGGACAAGGAAACCCACGACGCAACACACCAAGCAAACGTTGGTGGCACGGGTATTACCATAGGTATCGGTGCGGGCGATGGTAGTTCATCCCCGGGAACCGTCCTGGATTTCACCACAAGTGCAGATGACGCTATCTGTAATAGCTGGGTAAGGGCCGGTCTAAATGGATTTGATGATTATGAAGATGGCCACCCAACGTTTTCGATTTGGCTCATTCTTTCTGGTCCGGGTCTCGTAGAAGGTACGTACGAGGTATATGGCTATCACAACAGTCTCGGAGACGACCAGCCGAATCTTCTGCCGAAAGTCCATGTTCAGACCAGCTATGGAGGCTATCCGGATGTGGGCGGAGACCCTAATCCTTTGAATAATCCTTTGGACAATTTCGGCCCCGACGCCAACGACGCCGATGGTAACGGTGTCGTCGTTGAATTTAACGACGTGAACGTCACTGTTTATCACGTAATTGACGATGCTTTGCTCGATCCTAATGTCTCCTATGTCAGATTCTTCACCGACGGCTCGCCGGTAGCAATCTCGTACCAAGCCGACGTGAATCAAACGGCTATCATAAATGCCTTCATCGTTGTACAAACGTTTGATACGAACGAGGCCGGGAGACCGTTTCCTGCATACCAAGAAGGACGTGCCTGCCCCGATGCAAGTCTACACTGGTCGCTTGGAGTAGATGCCAACACACACAACGTGTATTTTGTTATGGACACCAATGAGCCCAATTTGGCCGACGAGATGTTCATATTCGGAGACGACCTTGACCTTGAACCCGATGGTGACGACGCTAATTGGGTTAAAACTAACTGGACAGTTTACGATTCCAACGTCCTTGAAGATGGTAATAATGATGGAAATTCTGCCTCGGCGCATCACTCGCTTGCGGCCGGACCCGGTGCCGGTATTTTGACTACTGTTGATATCAACACGATTGGTGCCAGGACGATGAGGGTACAGCTAGCCGTAAAGCACACGACTGGCACAGAAGCTGGAGATATCGAGCTCGACTATTGGAACGGAAGTAGCTGGGATTATATCGCTGACTTAAACTCTGTCGGGCCAAACGAGGTATGGGCGACTTATACTGACGACGTAAACGAGAGTGAGTATATAAGAGCTGATTTCAAGTTGCGGATTCGCAGTGACATACCTAGCGGAGTGGAAGTGTATGTTGACAATCTCTCAATAACCAACACCTGGCCAGTTTACAGTAAATATCTCGTGCAGTCTAATGATGTAAACAATTGGACTCCACCAGAAATGCTGGAACTTGGCAAGACATACTACTGGCGAGTCGATGAGGTTAATGATGTCTGCGATGCAAGCCCCTGGAGAGGATGGCTCTGGGAATTTACCACCGATACAGGTAAAGCAGTTAACCCTAATCCTTCGGATAATACAGGCTTCATATCAGAAGCAGGTCTTACACTTGGATGGTCATCGTCATGTCTTGTGTCCGAAGACTATATCTACTTCGGTACAGATTTCGACGATGTGAACGAAGGCGATATTTCAGTCCGATTTGGACCGATCTCTACAACAATTTCAGAGTATCCTACCGGTGCACTCACGTACTCTGAGAAATATTACTGGAGAGTTGAAGGTATTGGAGGAGGCGATCCGGATGGCGAGGTATGGGCTTTCCAGACTGACGGCTACCCTTTGATGTACTTCGACTTCGAAGAAGGTGTCATGGATGCTAATATTGGTAACTTAGCCGACGCGAATTTTATCACTGATTCTACCGGTAACGTGACCTTTAGCATTATACATGACAATTCCGTGTTAGGTGAAAGCGAATTTAGATATGGTGAGGGCAACCCGCTCTACAATTATCCCGGTTTCTCTGGGGTCTTTATACAACCCGAACCCAATGATGATGAGGAATGGGATGAAGTGGCAAGCAGCAGACTCATGCGCTCCTGCTTCGGACCGGACATTCTTGACCTCGATGGCCCTGAATATACGATCGAAGCATGGGTCAAGCGTGAGTTACCGGCACTGAACGTCAGAGACAATGATTTGGAGGGTACCATTATACGAAAAGGTGGTGGTTCCTACGGTTTGGGTGTCAACGACGACGGTAGTGTGCAATTCATGCATCGTGGCGAACATATCAGTTCGAAATCGCAAACAGGAGTCGTAATCGGAGTAGGAGAGTGGCACCATATCGCTGGTGTCTTCGATGCTGCCGATACCAATGACCAAATGCAAAAACTCTACATCGATGGTATCGTAGTAGCTGACAATAACGAGACTCTTCTCAATCCAATGGATGATGCTGGCAGTGATTATGTAGGTATAGGTGCATTCCTCGAGCAGGAGAAAGCCGGTAAACGTATTGGGAATTATTTCAATGGTTCTATTGATGAGCTGCGTCTTTCCTCCCAGGCGCTAACGGCTAATGAATTCCTGATCCGTGGCGATTTGGGTGTGGCTTGGCTTCCGGTTCCTTCTCATTTCGCAACAGAAATTCCCAATAACACGGTCTTGACATGGAACCCTGGCGATTATGCCGAATCTCATGATGTCTATTTCGGAACCGGTTATGATGAAGTCAACGATGCTACTACAGCTACAGTAGGTGGTGCTTTTATAGACAACCGTGATGCCTGCAGTTACGATCCTTGCACTCTGGAACTCGATACTACATACTACTGGCGAATCGACGAGCTTGACGATTCTAACGGATACCGCTGGAAAGGAAGGGTCTGGAACTTTACCCTTGCCAACTATAATGTTATCGATGACTTCGAGTCCTACATTTCGTTCGGCACTGAAAACCCGATCTATTTAACATGGCGAAATGATTTCGACACAGGGGTTTGGATAGAATTGGGTTACGAGCCATTGCCCGCACACAGGGGCGATCAGTCGATGGAATACGGCTATGACAGTGATTACCCAGATGCTGAAAAGTATTCTGAGAGTTATCGTAATTACACCAGTGCACAGAACTGGGAAGAAGGTGGTGTCAAGTTGCTGACAATGTTCTTCTACGGCGATGAAGATAACGATGCCAACAGTACTGAGCAGATGTATTTTGGTATCCAAGACAGCAATGGCACGGAAAGCTACTCTGAAGTGAGATACGGAGACTATGGCGAGGACATGGACGACATCAGTTTGGACGAATGGACGGAATGGAACATGGTATTGTCCGACTTTAATGCGACATTGACCGACGTAAAGAAGGTTTTCCTCGGTTTCGGAGATCGTGAGGCTCCGTCACCCGGCGGCAGTGGATATGTCTATTTCGATGATGTCCGTCTCTATCTTCCGAAGTGTGTTCCCATGCATGGCCCTGATTATGATTTCGGACCTGATGATGGAGACTGCGTTGTTGGTTTCTGGGAGATAGAATTGATGGGCGATGAGTGGCTGATGAGGGATTATAATATTCCTCCGGAAGACTTAGACCCACCGGCTCCTAGTGTATTACACTACCGGTTTGAAGAAGGCTCCGGCTCAAGCTTGGCCGATAGCGTTGGTACTTATAACGGCACATACATTACCGATGTCAACCAGGGACCTAATGATATCACTGTTCATATGGATGTTGGCGGTATGTCGGGCAATTCATTCCACTTCTTTGAAAACGATGAGCCCAATGATGGCCCTGTAGCCTCTACAGGCGGTATAATGATACCGAAGGCGTTATGGACCGAAAACATCACGCAGGAAATTACAGTTTCCATGTGGTTAAAGAACGTCCATACCGACGAGGATCCTGCAGAAGGCGAAGCATACATGTTCGAATTCAGAGAGTGGCGTGGAGAGTGGGATGGAAACTCTCCCGACGCCAACGAGCGCGTTCTGGCTGTTGAACAGAAAGATGAAGGTGATGAGTTGATCTTCCATGATGAAGGCAATGACGTTTCCTACGATCTGGACTGGGAGAACCACACGGAATGGGTACACTACAGTTTTGTAAGAGACGTTAACGATCTGAGGATCTATGTAAATGGTCTTTTGGAAGAAGTCGAGGACAGCAACGTCAATGACATGAACACTCCGGAACTGCTCTATCTTGGAGTGTCCGCAGACAGGGCACCTTTCAACGAGGAAGGCTTGCACGATGAATTCACGGGTAACATGGATGATTTCATGATCTTCGATTATGCTCTGAGCGATGCCCAGGCAGCTCATCTTGGCACGCAAGGTACTGGATACGTTCCGATGCCACCGACCACGATGAACCTCAGCGATAACGAGCCTCTCGGTGAAAGATCCGTTAACTTTAGGGATTTTGCCGAACTGGGTTTATACTGGCTCGACGAGGAGTTGTGGCCTTATTAATCGGCTATACAACTAATTGACAGTGTTCTTAAAACGGGGCCTGTGCAGTTCTCTGTGCGGCCCCGTTTGTTTTATTGTGTAAGTCCCATCCAATGATTATATGCTTCATTTCCATGAGAATGTTGTCATTTCGTCATATGTACGTAAGCTCTTATATAACAAGGTTTTAGAAATAGTTTTTTAGTCAGAACTGAGGATATTGGTCAGATTAAGCTTGACATATAAGCTTCTGTTTATTATTAAGACATGTTTTGGGTTTAGTTTAAGTCATAATCGCCTGATAGAAAGAATTGGAGTTATATAAATGCTTCCAGCAAAGAAGACGAGTAAGACCCGTACAAGCACTCGGCGAAGCCACCATCGGCTCAAAGCGACTAATTACTCAGTTTGTCCGAAATGTGATAATGCAAAGCTGCCTCATGCCGCATGTTCCAACTGCGGTTATGTGAATCCCAAGGTTACGTTGAAACTTGGCAAAGAGGAGAGTTGATATAAATGAGGATAGCAATCGACGCAATGGGGGGCGACAATGCACCTGATGCGATTATATCGGGTGTATTGGAATCGATTGAGTTACTGGCCGACGATGACGAATTGCTCCTTGTTGGCCCGGAACAGATCATCGGTCCCCGCCTTGGTGCGTTAAAAGTACGTGCAGGTATGGTCCGTGTTGTGGATGCCCCTGATATTATTGCAATGGATGCGTCACCGATAGAGTCTCTTCGAAGTAAGCCTAAAAGCTCGATCAGTGTCCTATCCAAATTGGCCAAACGAGGTGAAGCCGACGCGGTTGTATCAGCGGGTAATACCGGTGCGTGTGTTGCAGCGTTTCAGATGCGGATGCGGAATCTTCCTGGCGTTAATCGTCCTGGTATAGCAGTTGTTTTTCCTACGTTCGAAGGTCCAGTAGTTATCTGCGACGTTGGAGCGAATATTGCCTGTAAGCCGATCAATCTCTATCAGTATAGTGCAATGGCGAGAATATATTCTCAGCATCTTCTCAAGATAGAAAATCCTCGTTTGGGGCTTATGAGTATCGGGCAGGAAGATGCCAAGGGAAATGAGATAGTCAAGAAGGCACGGGAGCTTATTAAATCCGATTCTGGGATAAATTTTATTGGTAACGTCGAAGGGCGTGACATTTTCGAGGGCGTCTGTGACGTTGTGATCTGCGAAGGATTTGTAGGTAATGTTGTCCTAAAGGTTACCGAAGGGCTTGTTCAGGGATTGTTTAAGGCGATCAAGCATGAGCTTATGACCGAGAAACTTCGTCTTGCGATGAAATTCAAGCCTGTAATGAAAAGGATTTATAAAAAGTACGACTACAACGAATACGGGGGTGCCCTTCTTTTGGGTGTCAACGGAACTGCGATAATATGCCATGGTGCCAGTGAAAGCAGGACGATCAGGAACGCTATCATGGCGGCGAAGAAATATCATGCCGAGAAGATAAGCGATAAGATTGTCGAGTACTTATCGGCATCTCCACTTTCTGAAAAAACACCGGAAGATAATCCTCCAATGCTTCGGTTAAGGACGGCTGATGACTAATTCCAACCCTGGATCCTCCCCTGTTTATCGAGCCGTGATAACCGGTTACGGCGCATATGCACCGGAAAAATTGCTTACAAACGCAGACCTTGCAAAGATGGTCGATACGTCCGACGAGTGGATATCGTCACGTACAGGTATCGAGAGAAGACACATTACCAGCGATGATGAAACTACGGCAGATCTTGCTATCAAGGCAGGGGAAAAGGCCATAGCCGGTGCGGGAATACAAGCCAGTGAAATTGATATTATTGTTGTTGCTACAATTACACCTGAAATGGTATTCCCATCTACAGCGTCTTTTGTTCAGAGCGCCCTGGGTGCGACCAATGCCTGGGTATTCGATCTTGCAGCTGCATGTAGCGGATTCGTATATGGTATTTCTATTGTTCAGCAATTCTTAGAGAGCGGTAGATTCAAAAATGCCCTTGTAATCGGCGCAGAGACGCTGACGAAGATTACTAACTGGCAGGACAGGAGCAGTTGCATTCTCTTTGGAGACGGAGCGGGCGCGATTGTCCTTCAAAGATCCGATGACGGGAAAAAAGGTATTCTTTACAGCACGATGCATTCTGACGGACAGCGATGGGAGGCATTGAATTGCCAGGCTTACGGATCCCGTTATCCTGCAAACAAAAATCTGGACGACATGAACAAAATTTATATGCAGATAAAGGGTCGCGAAGTTTATCAACAAGCAGTTCGCAGGATAGTCGAGTGCGTAAATCAATGTTTGGAGGCCTGCAAACTAAGTCTGGACGATATCTCTATGGTAATTTCACACCAGATGAATGCCAGAATTATCGAATCAGCGGCGAAACGCTTGAAGCTTCCTGACGAAAAAGTGTTTATTAACATCAACGAATACGGCAATACTTCGGCGGCATCAGTTCCGATAGCTTTTGACGAGTGCGTTCGAAGTGGCAGGTTAAAACGAGGTGACATAGCGATATTTGTCGCCTTTGGTGCTGGTCTGACATGGGGCGCGAATGTTTTTGAATTTTGATTTTTTGATACTGGGCCAGGACGTAGGGATATGAAAACGGCTTTTATTTTTCCAGGACAAGGTTCCCAGGTCGTTGGTATGGGAATGGATTTAGTCGGGGACTTCCCTGAAGCGTCACGTATTTTCAAGCAGGCTAGCAGCATCCTCGGATACGATCTTGAGAAGATTTGCTTCGATGGCCCTGCCGAAAAGCTGAACACAACAACGATTTCCCAACCGGCGATTTTTACAATATCTGCGGCAATCCTGGAGATTCTTAGAACCAGTGGGTCAACGAGGGATCTACGTCCCGATGTTACTGCCGGACTTAGCCTTGGTGAGTACACTGCCCTTTATGCCGCTGGGGTGATGGATTTCGATCAGTGTCTTATGCTTGTCCAAAAGCGTGGTGAGGCGATGCAGGCCGCTGCCGATCAAACCCAGGGCTCAATGGTGAGTATCATAGGTCTCGATGCGGAAAAGACCGCTGAGCTATGTAATGAGGCTTGTCAGGGTGAGGTTCTTTGTGCGGTAAATTTCAATTGTCCCGGACAGATTGTTTTAAGCGGAAGCATATCCGCATGTAAAAGGGCTTCAGAACTTGCCGAAAAATACGGTGCTTTCAAGGCGATCTGCCTGGACGTAGCCGGTGCTTTTCATACCGAGATGATGTCTGGTGCCGCAACAGATCTGCGAGAGGCACTGGATAATACCGATATTTCCTGTCTTGCTGAGATAAAGGTTATTGCCAATATCACGGCAGAATACTATAGTGAATCCCATTCGGTCCGTGAAGGACTGGCAAAACAATTAACCAGTCCGATTCTATGGCAAAAGTGCATGGAACGACTGCTTGTTGACGGTGTCGAGAATTTCTACGAGATCGGTCCTGGCAGAGTTCTGACGGGTCTGATGCGAAGAATTAATCGTAAAATAAAAGTTATCAATATAAATAGTTCCGAGTCGGTCAGGAAACTTACTGAGCCTTGATACAGTTTTTTCTTTGGAGTTTTAAGCTATGTCTGAACAACGACTTGCCGTAGTAACCGGTGCTGCCAGAGGTATTGGTCGAGCCATCGTCCTTGAGTTGCTAAATAGGGGAAGAATAGTTGCCGGTCTGGATATAAATCAGGATCAGCTTGTGGAACTCGAAAGCGTTGTTAAGGAAGCGGGTTTTAGCGTGATAACCAGATGTGTTGATATTACCGACAATGAAAGCTTAACTGAGATCCTTGGATCTCTTGCCGACGAACACGGAGGAATCGGAATCTTAGTCAACAACGCCGGAATAACCATCGACAAGCTCATGATGCAAATGAAACCGGACGATTTCGACAAGGTTATCAACGTCAATCTTCGTGCGGCTTTCTTAGCGAGCACAACGGCCCTTCGTTCCATGGTCAGGAACAAGTTCGGCAGGATAGTTAATATGAGTTCTGTAGCGGGTGTTATGGGCCAGGCAGGATCGAGCAATTATGCCGCAAGCAAGGCTGGATTGATCGGTATGACCAAATCTCTTGCACGTGAAGTAGGCAAAAAGAACATTACGGCCAATTGCATTGCCCCTGGTTTTATAATGACCGCTATGACAGAAATCCTACCTGATGAGGTCAAAAAAAGAGCAAAAGAGATTATTCCTGTGAGGAAATTCGGTAGTCCTGAAGATGTAGCACGGGCAGTAGGGTTCCTCTGTGACGACGATACAGGGTATATTACCGGACAAGTTCTCTGTGTAGATGGCGGTATGGCGATGTAAAGGTTGATTTCGGTTGACCGGAGATAAAAAAAAATAAAAAAGTGTTGTGGATAAAGCTTTTAAGAGGTATATTACCGCCCACTATAGTAAACTGCTTTATTATGATTGTTTAGATCCATATGGATCTTTGAAAATACGTGTTTGACATTGGAGGAAAAACAAGTGAGCCCCGATGATGTTAATGTTCAGGAAATAGAGATCAAAGTCATCTCGATTATTTGTGAGCAAATGGGCGTGGATAAAGCAGAAGTTTCACGCAAAACTTCATTCATCAACGATCTGAATGCCGATTCTCTCGATACAGTTGAGTTGGTTATGGAATTCGAAGATGAATTCGACATAAGCATCCCCGACGAACAGGCAGAGAAGATTCAAACCGTCGGTTCGGCTGTTGACTATATTGTCAACGCGGTTCATTCCAAGGACGAATAATAGCGATCTGTACTTGATATGGCACAACGGCGAGTAGTCATTACAGGCTTGGGGTGTATCACGGCATTGGCTGAATCCGTTGACGGACTGTTTAGAGCTATCTGTCTCGGCCAGAGCGGTATTTCATTAATTGAATCTTTTGATACTTCCGAGTATCCTGTTATCTTCGGCGGTGAGATCAAGACTTTCGATCCCAAAAAGTACATGGATCACCGCGAATCCAAGCGTATGGATCGATTTACCCAGTTTGCCGTTGCCGCTTCCACTGAGGCGGTGGGTGACAGTGGTCTTGATTTCTCGAAGGAAGACACAACACGAGTCGGAGTAATAGTTGGCACGGGTATCGGCGGGATTTCGGAGATTGAGGAACAACACTTACGCATTGTTACTAAAGGTCCTCGCAAAGTTTCGCCATTTTGTGTCCCAAGGCTAATGAGTAACGCAGCCAGCGGCAATATTGCAATTCGATATGGATTGCGTGGAACGAACATCTGCGTAGTCAGTGCCTGTGCATCTGGAAGTCATGCAATCGGTGAGGCCTACACAAATATTAGTTATGGTCGCAGCGATATAATAATTACCGGTGGTTCAGAAGCGGCGCTCACTCCGATCGGCCTTGCCTCTTTTTGTGCTGCCCGATCACTAAGCACCAGAAACGACGATCCAGAATCAGCTTCGAGGCCTTTCGATCGGGACAGAGACGGTTTCGTACTAAGCGAAGGCGCCGGTATCCTCGTGCTCGAGGAATACGAACATGCGAAACAACGCGACGCTACTATATATGCCGAAGTTATTGGTTATGGCGCGACCGATGACGGTTATCATTTAACTGCCCCTAAACCCGACGGTTCAGGTGCGATAGGTGCGATGAAGATGGCCTTATCCGATGCCCAAATCGAACCGGATCAAGTCGGCTACATCAACGCACACGGAACGAGTACGGAATTAAACGATCTTACCGAGAGCAAAGCCATCAGGTCTGTCTTCGGTGATCACGCATATAAGATGCTGGTCAGTTCAACAAAGAGCAGCCTGGGGCATTTACTGGGCGCCAGTGGTGCGGTAGAACTCATAATATGCGTAAAATCAATAACCGAATCCTTAATACCGCCCACAATTAACCTTGATAACCCTGATGAGCGTTGCGATCTAAAGATGGATTTTGTTCCCAAAGAGGCCCGTGAAATACAAGTGAGTACTGCAATGAGCAACTCATTTGGATTCGGAGGTCACAACGCGTGCCTGGTAGTGGGAAAAGTCTGAGAGCTTCAACGGATTCCTTATGAATACAGTTACAGCGCTAATGCTTCTTTGCGGTGGACTAATAATTCTGTGGAAGTGTGCTGAGTTGCTGGTTTCCGGTTCGGTGGAGTTGGCAAAGCGGCTTGGTATAAGTCCCTTGATCATAGGACTTACGATTGTTGCGATGGGAACGTCGGCTCCGGAGGTTGCCACAAGTATATCCGCTGTCTTTCGCGAAACCGGTGGAGGAACTCTTGCTGTCGGGAATGTCTTTGGCTCCAATATCGCAAACCTGGCACTTATTGGCGGTCTGGTTGCATTGCTTAGCCCGATCAGGATACGAAAACAAACCCTACGACGTGAGATACCCATTATGTTAGGCGTGGCATTGCTGCTTTGGCCTCTCCTGGGCAATCTTGCCTTGTCTCGTATTGAGGGTGCTTTGTTGCTCGGGATTTTCGTTATCTTGATTCTTCTGACGGTCTATGCTGCCCGGAAGGAAGCGAAAAGCGAACCCGAATCGGCGGAGTTGATAAGAGAGGAAGTTGTCAAGATTGAAAAGGAACGACCGCTTAAGATCAATATCCTTTTTGTAATAGCCGGTTTGATCGGTCTGGTTGTTGGTTCAAGGATGAGCGTTGCCGGTGCGGTCTTTATCGGGCAAAAAATAGGACTAAGCGAAGATGTCATCGGTTTGACTATCCTTGCAATCGGTACGTCTTTGCCGGAACTGGTCACATGCCTGGTAGCCGCGTCAAAAGGTCATCACGATATTTCCATCGGCAATCTTGTCGGTTCAAACATTTTCAACACCCTGCTGGTTACTGGGGTCGCTGGAGTAGCCAGGCCGTTTGAGATTGTCCAAAGGTTAAAAACAACTGACTATTGGATAATGATTGCAGTTACCGCCGGTTTCGCAGTCCTGGGCATAGTAGGGCGCAAAAAAATCACCCGCCCAGGCGGGGTTCTGCTGCTATGCTCCTACATTGCATATATGGTGTATCTATTCCTCCTTCGTACTTAAAGCAAATAAAACAAGCCCCGCGAAAAGCAGCGAGGCTTGTTTGTCATCTATCAATAGTACACTCCAACGCTTTTATCCGTTGTAAGCCAGTGTGTAGGGCTTGCGGTAGTTCTTGGTTAGCATAGCGTTGGCTTTGTCAAGGTCTTTGCTGCAACTGATAATCTTCTGGCTCTTTCCGCAATATGTCAAAGCAGCATTGCCTAAGCGTGTTCCGATATTGCCCAGACAGCAGAGATTCGAGAGTACGCCTCCTGTCTCAATCGGAGAATTCAGCATCGAAGGATCATCGTTGCGAACAGCGGTAATGAAATTCTCAAAGATCCCTTCGGTTCGCTCGATACCATAATCTTCTGGTTTGACCTGGATTTTCTTGCCACCTACGTGTGCCGTATTACCTTCGAGCCATCCATCGGTTCCGTAGAAGACGGTGTCGTTGCCGAAACCGTGCATGCCGTATTTAGTCCACAAACGCATCTCGTACATGACCTGTACTTTATCGTAAACATATACGATTGTCTGGGTGTCCGGTGTTTCGTGGTCGTCGTCGTACCACAATTGTCCGCCTGATGTAACTATCTCGTTTGGATATATCTTATCCATACCTATTTGCCAGACGGCCAGGTCGAGGTGGTGGATACCGTCGTTTACCAGGTCTCCTCCACCGTAATCCCAGAACCAATGCCATTTGTAACGCCATCGGTTCTTGGTGAAACCATGCACTGGGGCCGGTCCGAGCCAAAGGTCATAGTTTACGCCCTCTGGTGGATTCTCAATTTTGGCATGTCCGATCTTTTTGCGTCGCTGGCAATTTATGGCTTTTGCCATATAGCAATCGCCGATTATGCCCTTTTTGATAGCTTCCTTGACAGCCATGTGACCGGCGCTGCTGCGGCGTTGAGTTCCGTGCTGAACGCACTTTTTAAATTCCTTGGCGGCCTTGATCAGCAGGTTCCCCTCGTGTACGGTATGGCTTGAGGGTTTTTCGACATAGACATGCTTGCCTGCGACAAGGGCTGCCAGTGCGACGGGTGTATGCCAATGATCGCATGTAGCGATACTCACCGCGTCAATGCTCTTATCTTCGAGCATCCTGCGGAAATCGGTGTACGCCTTTACCGGGCCTTTTTCCTTGGATTCATTTTTTGCGACCTTTTCGGCCTTTTTTGAATCGACATCGCAGACAGCAACAAGCCTGCTGTTTTTCATTCCCGCATAGTTGCCCGCATGATTACCGCCTTGACCACCTACACCGACGACAGCAACGTTTACCGTCTCACTCGGCGCGGCTTGGCCGTTCCTGCTAATGATAAGTGGTGCCGCAGAAGCTATTAAGCCTGCTCCGGTGGCTTTGATGAAGTTACGTCGTGTTAATTCTGACATGTTACGTTCCTTTCGATATAATATTTTCATCTATGCTCACATTTTTTAAGCTTACTATTTTAATATAGGTAAGTTTGGCTGTCAAACAGCAATAATGCCCCAAAAAGCGATCTTTTCGCTATTTTGACGTTTAGAGGACGCCGTTTTATGCAAAACGAATCAAATCCCCCCCAATCACTGAGCCCAACGTGTTTCACGAGCAATTCGCGGTTAGTTCGGGTTGGTATTTGGTTATTTTGGTTCTGGTCAGTCTTCTGGGTATGTGTACATCCAGTGTGTTGGATCGTCCCATGCGTCGGGCATTCCGATTTGGTTAATTTCTTCGGTCCATCCCCGGCGCCACCTGAGTTGCCACAATTTCTTTAGCGTTACTTTGCTGACGTGCCAGTCGTCAAAAAGGACGTTTATGTTCCTTTGGTGCCGGTTGATGCATCGGTCCTTTATTTCATTTTGGTTATCAGGATCCCATTCGTCTGGGTTGTAGATTTGGCCGTCCCATTCCGGTGGTTGATCAATTGGTGTTGGTGTGTCTTCGTCCTCTGCCGAATCGGTAAATATGGGTATATAAGATGCGCCCATGACACGTGTAGTTTTCCAGAGACGGCTGTTAATCCTTGGATCCTTTGCATTGTCCCCTATATACATATTTATTCCGTAGCTTCCGATGACGATGTCCCATATTCCGTCCTGGTTATAATCTCGCCACTTTAGCCATGCCTTAAACTTTCCTCCAACCAGTTCGTCGTCGTAGCTTGTGATGTAATCGGGCTTTGAAGCGGTTGGACAGCGTAGTAATTTTATGTCCTTGTAGTATTTGTACAGTGGCGTAACCCAGTCAAATTCCTCAAGGTCTGGCATTTTGCCGTCGTAGTCATCGGTGTACATATTGCAGGCAATCCCGAGTTGATGGAGATTCGAGAGGCACGCGGTCGTTTTTGCCTGGTCCTTTACCTTGGCCAGTGCTGGCATCAGAATTGATATCAAGAGTGCAATAATGGCGATTACGACCAGAAGCTCTATTAAGGTAAATGCTTTTTTTCTGTCCATAGCAGCTATTCGGTCGTGTTAGGCTTCGAGGGATATTGAATTGTCATTTCTCATATGTATTTCTTGCTAAGATCATTACGTCTTCTTGCTATCATAAGTTACCAAATAACTCTCAAAATTTCAAGTCCTTTTTAGTTTCTCGTGCGGCTTGGGATTTTGAGGATGGGCGCGGCTAATTTTTTCTGTCGTTGTTTTTTCTTCTTGGTCGGCGTGGTCGCCAAGGTCGTTTGCTTGATTTGTGGGGGTGTGAAGTATGCTCGAGGTCTAGTTCTGGGCCCTTCCAGACGCACTTGATGCGATTTTTCGTAATGACGGCCTTTAAGTTTCGAGCGTCCTTTTTTGTGAACAGTGTCAGTGCAACGCCCTTTCGCCCCATTCTTGCGGTCCTTCCGGTGCGGTGTGTATATGCCTCTGCGTTGGCGGGAAAGTCGTAGTTGATTACATGCGTTGCGTAGGTGAAGTCAAGGCCTCGGCTTGCTAAGTCGGTGGCGACCATGAACTTAATCTCCATCTTGCGAAAGCGGTTGAACAGCGAGGTGCGTATCGACTGGTCGAGTCCTCCGTGTATGATTGCGGTTGATGAAAACTCCTTCTTTAGATGGTTGTGTAGTCTTTCTGCGCTGCTTCTTGAATTGCAGAATATGATTGCCTGTTTTGGTTTGTTCTGCTGTAAGTATTTGATCAGGGAATCGAATCTTTTTTTGCTGTTTATCTGCATGAATTGGTGCTCAAGGCTTTGGGGCGCTCTTTGTCCCTTGTTTAGGTAAATTGTCAGTGGATCCTTTAGGTATTTTTTTGCCAGGATTTCGATCTCTTTTGGCATGGTTGCAGAAAAGAGGAGCATCTGGTGGTCTTGTATGATGCATGAGAGTATGAATTCCACATCTGAGATGAATCCCATGGTTAGCATTTCATCGGCTTCGTCGAGTACTAATGTCCTGACATTTGACAGGCTAAGCGAAGTGTTTGAGAGGAGGTCGATCAGCCTTCCGGGTGTGGCCACGAGGATCTCTACGCCGTGTTTTAGCTTTGCGATTTGTATCTGGATTGGAAAGCCGCCATAGACGGCAAAGGCCCTGATGGATGTTCTCTTTCCAATATCGGATATTTCCCTCACGTACTGAAGTGCGAGTTCTCTTGTAGGGACAACGACAAGTGCCTGAACAGCCTTTATAGAGGGCTCGACCATCTGTACGAGGGGAACGGCGCATGCGGCGGTCTTTCCCGATCCGGTTTCGGCTCTTGTGATGATATCTCTTCCCGACATGATCTGCAGGAACGTCTTCTCCTGTACAGGGGTTAGTTCGACGTATTGCATGTCCCTTAGACCGGCAAGAATCTCTGGCTTTAAGTCAAGGTCTGTAAATTTCATTTTCCTGAATTTCTCGCAAGCTATAAACGCCGACGCAAAAGTGTACCAGTTGGCGGAACAAATGTACCGCTGTATGTATGTATATCCGGGACCGTCCCGGTTGTCAACATGCAATCCTACCGATGCATCCTCTTTTTTCTGGCTAAACATTTGGGGCTTTGCTCAAGATGGCATCTCTGCCCATTATCCAGCTGTATACCCTTAAAGGGTAGCAAATGTCCGCGAATAAACCCGTAACTGATTGTTTTCAAGTTACTACCTATGGCACAAGTTACCCGCTCGCCGTGCTTCGCTCGTCGCAGCAGGCGGATACACGTGAAAATACAATTGAGATCAGTATATATGAATATCTGAGACCACGGTAAGATTAGAGCATTTGGTGGAAAATTATGTGTACATGGAAGCGAGAATTGTTATTATGTTGTTGTGAGAGTTACTGTTTTATAGAGATAGTAATTTGAGTTAGCCATTACAGAATCCTGGAGTTTAACAAGGAGAGCCAGAATGGATGTTAAAGAATTTCTTTCCGAGACTATGCGGCAAGTCGTAGAAGGTATTTTGGATGCTCAGGAACAGACGAAGAATAAAGGAGCGGTTGTAGTTCCGCATGGGGGTAGTGAAAAGGTGGTGCGGTTTGATATTGCAATTGTCGTTACTGAAGGATCAAAGACGGGCGGAATTGGAAGTTTGCTGGTTTGCGGTAACGGTTCGAGTGTCGATGGCAAGTCGGAGTCTTCAAATAGTATTGTACATAGAGTTCAGTTCGAAGTTCCGGTTGAATATCCTAATGGCGAGGAATCTCATGAATTTGGTGAAGAATTCTAATTAAATAAATACCCCAGCGACGGTTTGGTATATCGTATGTCGTAGGTTGAGATTGCTTCGCTTCTCTGGCAATGACAAGTCCCGAAATTGCTGAGTTGAATTATGAATCTCAAGAATTAAATACAATTGGTCTGAGCGGTTATTTTAAGCGTACGGAGAGAATATTCACTTCTTTTTTTAATTTCATATCAACATTTGTGCATTGAGTTTCGCTTTTATTTTGGGCGATTCGGGTGTTTGTATTTTGCTCGTGTCCCAATACTGTTGATGGAGTTTTTCTGCGCATATTATTCAGGTAGTTATGGTGAAGGTTTTGTTAGTGAGCCTGGAAGGTCGAATCGGGGGTGGTGAGAGAAGTCTGCTTTGTTTGGTACGGCATTTGAGGGATCGATATGATTTGTCAGTGGCATGTCCCTGGCGGAGTGAACTTTTCAAGGAGTTATCCGGTCTTGATGTTGTATGTCAGTCAATACCGCAACCGCCCCGCTGCTCTTTTGTTTCGGTTGAATGGCTGGTTTATTGGATGATAAGCAGTATGAGATTGCTACAAATAGTTTTGAGAACGAAACCGCATGTCGTCCATGCCAACAATTTACCCGCTGGTCTGGTATCATTGGCGGCAACATTTTTTACCGGCAGGAAGCTTCTGCTTCATTGTCGTGATCTTGGGCGGTTCGGTTTTTTGGAGAGAATTCTTTTTAAGTTTTGTTCCGGTATTATCGCGGTAAGTGAGACGGTAAAGGACAGTCTCGGATTAAGCGTTGGTGATTCGATCCGGGTCAAGGTTATTTATAGCGGTGTTGAGGGACAGTCTGGTATCGTCGGTACAAGTAAGTCAATGCGAAGTGGCGAAGATGGATTTGTATTTGCCAATATCGGTCAGTTTGTGCCTTGGAAGAACCAGGGCGTCTTTTTGCGAGCGGCGGAGCTTGCGGCGTGCGAGATTCAAGAGGCTAAGTTTTTCCTTGTTGGCGATGATCTTTTCGGCAGAGAGACTGCTTATAAGAGGTTTCTATTGCATCGTATAAAGGAGTCGTCATTAGGTGGCAAAGTTATATTGACGGGCTGGCGTTTTGATATGGAAGCGATATGGTGTGAAGTAGATTGTCTGGTTCATACGGCCCAGCGTGAGCCCTTTGGTCGCGTGATTGCCGAGGCGATGTTTAGAAAGGTTCCTGTTGTTGCTTTCGATTCTTGCGGGCCCGGTGAAATTATCCTTAGCGGTCGAACCGGGATACTTGTGCGGTCCGGTGACGTGCGAGAGTTAGCTCTTGCGATGATCAGTATCTATAGGGAAAGGCAGTATGTCTCCCGTTTTGTGAGTGAAGGATACGAATATGCGAAATCACATTTTTCGTCGAGTCGAACGGCGTACGAAGTTGGTCGAGTTTACAATGAAATTATTGGCATGAATTAGAAATATGCGAATAGGAATAAATTTTCACAGTTCTGATGAATATTTTTCCGGAGTCGAATACTACGGACTCGGATTGATCGCGGGTCTTTTGTGTATTGATTCAGTGAACGATTATTTTGTGTTCACGAATCAGGCTGATGCAGTGCGTCGGCGTGTCGGGGGCCGTGAAAATCTGAGGATTATCGAGATTGGCGGATTGGGTGGCAGAGCCGCGAGAATAGTATGGGAACAAAGCCGGCTTGGCGTAATGGCCAGGAGGTATCGATTGGATGTTGTTCACTGTTTGAGCTATATCTGCCCGATTCTTGGTTCGGAGGTTCCTTTTGTGGTAACAATTCACGACACAATCGCTCTAAGTATGCCAGAATGGTGTAAACGGACAAATGCTGCTTATTTTGGTCTTGCGATGAAGCGAGGAGCAGAGAAAGCAGCCCGTGTGATAGCGGTCTCTAAATGTACAGCCGTTGACATAGCAAGGGATCTTGGCCTTGATAAGTCGGGGATTAGAGTTATATATCCGGGTATAGACGAGATATTCAGCAAAGGTGCGAATCAGGAGCAAATGCAGGAGGTCCGGAGCCGGTATCATCTACCGGAGAGGTACATACTTTATGTCGGTAATATCGAACCTAAAAAGAATATTGCGACATTATTGCAAATGTACAAGTCGCTACGTCTGAAAAGCTTTGATCACAAGCTGGTAGTGGTCGGCAAAAGGAGTTGGGGATCAGGTTCGGAGTTATCCGAAATAAAGAGGTTGATCTCTACGAATGATGTAGTTTTTCCGGGATATGTCAGCCGTGAGGAATTGCGGAGCATCTATACGATGGCGGATGTATTTATTTTTCCGTCGCTTTATGAGGGATTCGGATTTCCACCACTGGAAGCGATGGCCTGCGGGACTGCGGTTGTTGCATCTGATCGTGGTAGTCTGGAGGAGACTTTGGGTGATGCGGCATTTATTGTCGAGCCGTTGGATGCTGTGTGCTTACTTGATGCGGTTCATTCGTTAATTGCAGACCAGGAGCTTCGAGAGAAATACATGCAGTTGGGGACCGAGCGAAGCAAACTTTTTAGCTGGGAAAAGGCATCGCGAGAAACTCTTGGTGTATATGAAGAAGTAATCCATTGAATTGCAGAGTGATTATGAAAATAGGATATATATGTACGAGTTTTCCCTGTCTGACGGAGAGTTTTATTTTGAGGGAAATCAGGGCTCTGGAGGAAGAGGGATTTGAAATTACGGTTTTCGCTGGTGTTGGTGAGCGTAATTTTGGGAGTTTAGAAGATATTGAAGTTATTTACAGGCCAGCAAGGTTCAGTCTTAGGGGTTTTTTATCGCTGTTGGGTCTTTTTAGTTTTGGTCTTGTCGGTTTTTTGAGAATGGCATTGCTGGTGGTTAGATTGTTCCTTGAAAGTTGGCGCGATGGTTTCATATTTCTTTCAAATCTTCACACAATTGGTTATTTCTGTCGGGAACTGTCGAGTCGTTCAATAAGTCATATCCACTGCTGCTTTTTGAGTTGGCCCAGTTGTATCGGTCTTGGTGTTTCGATTTTTAGCGGTAAAGGTCTTAGCATCAGCGCACACGCAAGAGATATTTTTGTCGAACGTGGTGCGGTGAAGGTCAAGGCGTCTCGTGCGAGTTTTATCTCGGTTTGCAGTAAATACGGTCTTGAGCAACTCAAAGGGCATCTGCCGGATAAGTATCATGATAAACTTAAGTTGATACGTCACGGTGTCAGGATTCGACGGGATAGTTTTGATAGAAAAGAAGGTGGCACAATAGTGGCAGTCGGTCGTTTGATCGAGAAGAAGGGTTTTGAGGATTTATTGTATGCGTTTGCGTCGGTTGCGAGGCGTCGGGTGGATTGCAGGCTTATTATTGTTGGTGAGGGTTCTGGACGGGCAAGGCTGGAATCGCTGGTTAAGAGGTTTGGTCTTAGTGACAGAGTTCAATTATCAGGAAGGCTAAGCGAAGAGGCGAGTCTGTCAATTATTCGTGAAGCGTCGATACTTGCGGTACCGTCGCGGATAGCAGGAGATGGTGACGTTGATGGAATCTGCAATGTGATATTAGAGGCATTTTCTGTAGGTACATCGGTTGTTGCCTGCGATGTCGGCGGGATCGGCGAAGCTGTTGAGGACGGTAAGTCGGGTCTTCTTGTAAAGAGTCGGGATGGTCGTCAGATGGCCGAAGCGATTGGGCGATTACTCTGTGACGGTGACTTGCGTGAGCGTGTAATTCGTGGCGCTTTTGAAATTGTCAGGCGTCGGTTTGATACAAAGGCAAATGCGATTTCTTTATCGAAACTATTTTTGGCAGTGAAGTCGTGAGTGAAAAAAAGATTAGAATTGCCCATATAATAGAAGGTTTCCTTGGTGGAACAAGTACGTATATGAGAGTAGTGCTTCCGTCTCTGGTTTGTAGAGGTTTTGAAGTTACTCTGATATGCTCATTGTATCGTTGTCGGCCTGATACCAAAGTGGTGCTGAGACAACTTTGTGAAAGTGGAGTGAGGATTGAAGTTGTAGATATGCGGCGGCAAATTAATCCCGTTAGAGACCTGGCGTCATTGATACGGATTTGGCGTTTACTGAAAAAGAGGCGGATCGATATTGTTCATACCCATTGCTCGAAAGCCGGCGCGGTTGGCCGGATGGCGGCGAAGCTGGCTGGTGTCAGAGCGATTGTGCACAGCCCACATTGTTTTGTGTTTGTTCGATGCGGTGGATATTTCCGACGGAAGATTTATCTTTTGTTCGAGCGTTTGCTTGGGAAATTGACTGATATGCTGATTGGAGTATCCGCATCCGAAGCAAAGATTGCGGTTCGTTGTAAGGTTGTGTCGCGCAAGAAAAGCATTTGCATACCAAATGGATTACAAGTCGAAAAGTGCAGAGTTTATCAAAGTGCGGCGATGATAAAGCAAAGCCTGGGTATAGATGCCGGGACGTTAGTAGTAAGTACGGCTTGTAGACTCGTAGAATACAAGGGAATTATTCGTCTTCTCGAAGCCGCTATGCTGGTTCGCGGCGGTCCGGTTGTTTTTCTGATCGCGGGTGAGGGTAAGGTTCGCGTGGCAGCCGAACGTTTCATAGCGGACAATAACCTGAGTGAGAAAGTTCGTCTTCTCGGACACGTCGATGATATGGAGCGGATTTACAAAGTGTCGGACGTTGTTGTTCTTTGCTCTGATGCCGAGGGCCATCCCTATTTATTGCTTGAGGCGATGCGTGCTCAAAGGGCGATTGTTGCGACTGGTGTTATTGGTACTTGCGATATGATAACAGATAGAAGGACGGGGCTTCTTTGCGGTAAGAGTTCCAAAGAGATAGCTTCAGCGATCGATGAGCTGCTTTTGCGTGAAGATAAACGTCTGGAATATGCAAGTAATGCTTATGGGATGTTTCGCAGGCACCTTAGTCTTGAACAGCAGATCACGAAATTGACAGCGACATACAACAGTTGCCTGAAACGAAAGGAACAATTGTGATGAATCAGCATTTTAGCGATCAAGAGGTTAAAACAACTTCTGTCAAGGTTTTCAAACGTGTAGGCCCGGCGGTTGTTGGTCTTTCGCTGCTTGCTATGGTTTCGAAGGTTTTCGGATTTGCGGAAAAAGTGGTTATAGCCAACTATTTCGGAACAGGAGATGGTGCGGATGTATATTTTGCTTCAATGGGAATAGTTCTGTCGATTGTATGGCTTGTGCGAGAGTTGGTATATCCTTCTCTTCTTCCGATATATTCGGAAAGTCTTTTGGATAGCGAAGGTATGTCTGCGGTTCTGTTGCGCAAAGTTCTTATTTTGGCGGTGGTCTTTTTGTCAGTTTCGGTGATTTTGTTGTTGGTTTTTCCGGGTTTTGTGGCTGATTTTCTTTTGCCTGGATTTTCGGCATCCAAGAGTATTGCTACAGCAGGATTGCTTCGGGCGTTATCGATCAGCGTTCTTTTCTGGGGCGTGATGATGGTGACATATACGGCATTGATCGGTCGTAAGAATTTTTTTGCGGCGGCTTGGCCGGAGGCGGCCCTGAAGCTTTTCGTAGTTGTCGGGATAGTCCTGCTGTTGCCGGTACTGGGTATATATTCTCTTGCGGTGGCATTAGGTATAGGTACGCTCGGATGTGTTCTGGTTCATTTTTATTATCTTCCTGAAAGTCGGATTCTGTTTCGTCGCTGTCGTGATGATGAGGGGACATATTTTGGGCGGGTACTTTTTCTGATGGGTCCTCTTGTTATTGGTGTATTGTTTTCTCATATAAGCGGGATTATCGACAATCTTCTGGCATCGACACTCCCAAGCGGTCAGCTTTCTTATTTAGGTTATTCGAAGAAGCTGGTGGATGCTGTTTTGTTGGCGGGTCCGGTTGCGCTTGTAACGGTGGTTTATTCTCACTTGTCGGCTCTGTCATCCGTCGGTGATATGGACAGGTTTTGTCTTCTGGTTCGCCGGTCACTTCGGTTAGTCCTTTATCTTGTAATTCCATTGAGTTTTGTTTTAATCGTTCTTCGATATGACCTTATTAGTGTTCTATTTCAACGCGGTCGTTTCGGTGTAGAATCAGTTTCGGGGACAAGCCTTGTACTTGGTGTTTATTGTGCCGGACTGGTTACATTTGCCCTTGACGGTCTTCTGGTGCATTGTTTCTATGCACTGGGCGAGACAAAGACGCCCGTCAAGTATGGAGTTGTTTTCGTATTTGTAGATATAGTTTTGGCATTAGTTTTTCTGCGACCTTTCGAATACGTTGGAATTGCGGCGGCATTAGTGATATCAAAAACTATGAAGGTTTTGATTCTCCTGGTGCTTTTGAATAAGCGTGTTGGCGGTTTGTTCGGGGATAGGATATTGTTATTTTTGAGCAAGATCGCGATTATTAGCGGTTTGATGTGCGTAACCATTTGGATTGTGCGTGTTCCAGTCTGGCCGGGTTTGGTTTTTGAGTTAACAGTGCGTATGCTGTGCGCTTTAGCGGTGTTTCTGGTTGGTTCTTACTTATTGGGAGTATCGGAATTTTGGCAGTTGCTATCTGTTGTTCGGTACCGAAAAGCCGGTGTGAGTAAACTATCGGAGAAGATGTAATGGTCAAGGAAGCTATCGACAGCAAATATTCGCTTGCAGTTTCATTGTCGGGTCTTTTTGTGTTATGTATTGGCAGTTCAATATTTGCAGGATCGATACCGGTTGAAAACAGCGTAGTACTGCTTGTGTCTTCTATGTTTTTAGTTTTTCGGTTCAGGCGTGCTGAAGTGGTAATGGTTCAGAGAATAATCGGGTTGTATCTTATCGGTGTCTTTGTGAATCAACTGTCGCTTGAGTATGTCAGTTTGTCACTTTTTGGTTGCAACCTGACGATTTCATACGGTTTGATTTGTGGGCTTATTATTTTTTTCGGATATCTTGTAAATCGCCCGAGGAACGAAGTTGTTAAGGAACAGTCGAGCAGCGTCGGTATTAAAAGTGGTTTGGTTTTGGCGTTTGGTATTATTTGCGGGCACATGTTTGTGCTATGGTTATTGCTGAATAGATATTACGGTTACGGTTACGAACGTGATGCAGGTGTTCTTGGTAGTCTGAGTTTAAGTATATTTTTGTTTGTATTTCTTTGGCGGCAACTTGGAGAGTTACGATTCAGGCAACTGATAGGGATGATCCTGACATTATCATCGATAGTCGTGCTCCTGGGCATCTAATAATTCGTAATATACCCTTAAGGGTAGTAAAAGTCCGCGAATAAAACCGTAACTGATTGTTCTTAAGTTACTTACCCGCGGATAAACGGGAAAATTCAATCGAGATCAGTATAGAAGCATAATTTGCATCAACAATCAATGTCTGTCAATCGCTTAATATAAGTATGAAATTCCAATGTCAAATGGCGTTTTTTATTGAGTGAGCCGAAATGACAGAATCGACTGAGAAAGACCCGGTGATTGCCTGTGGTATGTATCGACTTGGTGTATTGCAAAGGATTGCGCTGGTTCTATCAGTGACGGCGATATTTTTTTCAGCTTTTAGTTTTTGGCCTTATGAGGATAATCAGCTTTGGCGGATGTTCTGTGTTCCAAATACAGCAGTCGTTTTTTGGGTGTTGATTCTTTTTGTACTGCTGGTGAGGGGCCGTCGATCAGAGTTATTTTCGGTTGTGCCTCATGTTAGTGTATTGGCCTATTTTTCGGTGAATATTGTTTCGATAGCATTTGCCGGTGACATGTCAAGGGCGTTAAGCTTTACGGGTAAGCTTGGTCTTATTCTGTTGTTTGGATACGCTCTTTTCGGAGCGGGGCTATACAGTCGAACAGCAGTGACAATAGTGTATGCAGTTGCGACGTTTGCGGTAACGGTCTGTATTGGGTATTGCCTGCTGAATCGATATTTTTTGGGGTCAGATGGATTTGGATTTTTCGATAGCAGTCTTAAGTATGGAACCTATGTCGGTATCCTTGTTTCGATGTGCGGGGTATATTTAGTGTCGAGCGGTAGATTTCTTAAGATGTCAGCGGGTCTTGCGTTGGTGGCAGGTGGTCTTTTTAGTTGCGGTACTATAGGTATGGTTTGTGCTATTTCTGCGGGGATGGTGACTGCGGTGGTATTATTGCAGGGATTGGGTGAGAGATTACTTATTGCAGTTACGGTGTTGATATGTCTTTTGATGATGTTTTCTTTTGCTTTAGAAGTTCGAGAAGATGCGAGGATGGTCGAATCGGACGGTGTGAATCTGAAACAGCGTTATATTGAGTGGCAGGCTTTTCTGAATCTGTTTGAGCGGCGTTGGATGACCGGTACAGGCGCCGGTTGCGTAAACGACTACAGGAGTGTTTTCTATTATCGTCTGCCGAAACTAAATACTATAAAGGCTTTCGATCAGAACGGTTATCTTGCTATCGCTGCGGAGACTGGAATAGCTGGTCTTGTATGTTTTTGCTGGGTACTCGCTCACTATGGAAAGCAAGGATTTTGTGCGTTGAAAAAGAGGTTTAATCGGCGAGACGGTATGGCTTGGCGAATAGCAGTGGCCAACATGGCGGGCTTTAGCGCAGCTTGTACAGCAAATCTGTTTTCGAGCGTCCAGTATAATGGAGTTTTGATCGTTTTTGTTCTGGTTCTTGTTCTGATCGAACGAAGCGGGAGGGTATTCGATGAGTTTTAAGTTTTATTTATACAAGATCGGTAAGTTGTTATTTATGCTAAGTTGTGCGGGTCTTTACGTATATTCAGCGGTTGATATTTCCGGTATTGAGACTCATAATATTCATATTGATATGGCCAGGCCGGTTTCAATAGTTTCTCCGTTTGAGATTTCGATTGTAGGTGAGATGGGTGAGAAGGGTCTTCGTATCGGTCCTAAGATCGGTCGCGGCTGGCGTGGTGAGGCTGGAGGTGCGGCCAGTTATCGTTTTTATGTTCCTGAAGATGGTGAATATATTCTCTGGGTTTATTGTTTATGGTACGACGAATGCGCGAATGCGATATTCTGTCGCATTGACGATCTTGACCGGGCCATTGTCGGCAATGATCCGATCTATAATCAGTGGCACTGGGTACGGGGTTTTGAAGTCTATCTGGAGAAAGGGACACATAGTCTTGTTCTGTCAAATCATAGCGATCATATCTCGGTTCAAACGATACTGTTTACCGGATCCGAGACGGTGACACCGGTTGATTGCGGGCGAGTATTTACGGACATTTTTTATGACGGTTTCGACGGATGCGATATGGGTAACTTCGCCGACTGGCAGGTTTTAAGCGGTAGCTGGCGTGTCGAAGATCCTGAAGCAGGAGCCTGTCAGATAAAGAATGTAGTTATCGGGGAATCCGAAAGTACGTCCCGGATGTTCTATTTCAATGACAAGTGGTCTGATTATTGCTTTAACGTATCAGTACGAACAGAGCATTGGCCTAATTCAGGTTCGTCGGTCGGAGTTTGCGTCGGAGTGATCGATGAGAACAGCTATTACGAGGTTCGGTTTTGCAGTCAAAATGAAACGGACAAGGTTCTTATGGAAATTATTCGTCACTGGCCTGGTGGCGAAGATGTTATGTCAAGCTGTGATATTGTCTGGACTGATAACGTTTGGCATCATTTGCAGGTGACTTGCGGAGTTGAAGCAATTATTGTGTCTGTAGATAAAAATTACAATCTGCAAGCAAACGTGTCGGAGAAGCTGCGCGGAGGTATAGGTTTGTCGCTGAGGGGGCGTATGTCCGGGCATTTCGATGATATTCATGTCAGGAAGATCCATGCCAAGGAATAAATGTATATCAGGAGCTTAGAGTTTTTCGAGAGATATCCAGGATGGCAGCGAAGAAAGCTGAAATAGAAAATATCAGTCGTAAGGAAATTACAGAGCGGATAGTAAACATTCTGGAGCCGTGGGTTAGTGATCTTGAAACGTTGGAGCAACTTGACGATCAAACGGACCTTATCGCGGAGTTAGGAATAGACTCTGTTGGGATTCTTGAGCTTATACTGCAAATTGAAAAGGTATTTGGAATCATTATCAGTAACGATGAGTTGGACTCCAGGCTGTTCGGACGAATTGGTAATTTGATAGAGATGATTGATAGTAAATTGCATGAAACTAATTGATTTATTAAATCGCAGTTGTGTGAGACGACCCCGGCGGATCGCGGTAAAAGCGGATTGCCAGGAGATTTCATACAGTCAGATGCATGCCGATGTATTTAGTCTAAGTAAAGAGTTGGAAGGTCTCGGCTGTGGTCCGGGGACAAGGGTTGGGATAGTGCTTGGAAACTGTATCGAATACTTTGTTAGTTTTTTTGCGATAAGCGCCGCAGGTGCGACGATTGTACCTCTTTCGGTTCGCATGACCGATTATGAGATAGCGGGCTATCTTACCGATGCCGATGTTTCTGTTGTTATCACCGGTCAAAAGCAAAACTTTCAAGGCGGTAGAATTCCTTGTGGAACTCTTAGCGTTGTGGTCGAAGTCAGCTATGACGCAGAAGGTACACTTGTAATCGAGAGCAGTGTAAGGGGCCAATTCCATCGTGACGGACGCTTTGGCGACGTTGCGCTGATGGTTCCTACTTCAGGTACGACGGCCCGGCCCAAGATGGTGATGCTTACGGACGGACAGCTTATATCGAACATGTCGGTCTATCGTTTGGTAATGGATTTTGACGAGGGTAATATCGTTTATTGCGTTCTTGCTCTTTGTCATGTTTATTGTATCTGCGCGCAGGTTCTTACGCATATAAGCCTGGGGGACACGTTTGTTTTGACGAGCGATGTTTTCTTTGCTAAAGATTTTCTTGGCGCGGTTGAAAGACATGGTATAAGCATTACGGCCCTTGTTCCTTACATGGCAAGCCTTCTTGTTGGGTTCGGTCGGTCTGACAAATATGATCTGGGGAGTCTCAAGTATGTCACTTTGTCCGGTTCCAGGACACCGGCAGCGATTTATGAGGAGCTTTGCCGCAAATATTCACCAATCCGTTTTGTTAATACTTACGGTATGAGTGAGGCGGGATCGAGAATATCCATTGCCGCCGGATCGAGTGGGGCTTTTCCTTCTGCAAGTGTGGGTAAACCTATGCCTGGAATTTCGGTAAAGATCGTCAACGATAATTATCGACGTGTCGCGGCCGGAGATGTCGGTCAAATCATGGTTAAAAGTTCTGGTATTATGAAGGGCTATTATAAGCAGTCGGAACTGACGCGGCGTGTAGTTCGTAACGGATGGCTTTGTACGGGTGATCTTGGTCGAATCGATTTCGATGGTAATCTATTTATCGAGGGACGGATCAAGGAGATAATCTTATCCGGTGGAGAGAATATTTCACCATTTGAGGTTGAGCAGTGCCTGCTGGAGCATCCTATGATTTCAGAGGCGGTAGTTGTGGGTAAGGAAGACGGGCTTTTGCAGGAGGTTCCGTTGGCATTTGTTGTTAGCGACGGTCATCATCGTCAGCCGGGAGTGCCAGAAATAATCAGGTTCTGCCGGAGGAAACTCAGCAGTCACAAGATTCCACGTATTATCCGGTTTGTCGATAGTCTGCCACGACTGTCGAATTGCAAGATAGACAGGAAGCAATTAGAACAAATGGCAAAGGAGTCATGACGGAGAATAAAACATCAATTCGATATGTTTATCCTCATCCTTTGTTTGATGAAAGAAAGTGCGCATATCGTTTTTGCTATCTGTTGTCCGAGGCTTTTTTTTTGGCAGGGCTTGTTTTAGAACGATTTGATTACCACGGTACGGGTGAGGCCCCGGGGGATTTTTCTGAGGTTTCTATTGGTAGTTTGCGGGAAGATGTCACGGAGTATATCGGCGGAGATAACGTCTGTCTTATCGGGACACGCTTTGGTGGAGGTCTTTGTCTTGATTATTATCTTGGTAATCCGTGCAATGTAAAACGCATTGTTCTTATATCTCCGATAGTCGATGGATCGGCGTATGTGAATTATCTTCGTCGTAAACAACAGATAAAAGACCTTATGACCGGACCGGTCAATGCCCCAAGCGTTAAAGCAGCTTATGAAAATATCGAAGGGTATAAAACATCTTCTCGATTCATTGACGAACTTGTCGGTTTCAATCCGCTTAGTTTGACCGAACGATTTACATCATCAGCCAAGGCATACATAATTCATATCCAGAATCAAACTACGGATGTTAAAGAACGAGACGGTCTTTTAGCATTTTTGGGATCGTCGAGTGGAGAAACAGTTGTGATCGATAAAAAGATGCCTTCATTCTGGGAGCGAATATGTTTTTCCGATTACACAAGTTTAACCGAGACTGTTTTAGGGTGTTGCCGTGATTAAGACGGGTTGTTTTATTAGTGGTGAGAACGAGCTTTCTTATAGTCTTTCGAGGCCGAAGGATAGCGACGGGAAGCCAGGCGTCTTGTTTGTTCATGCGGCTGGGGGTAATCGATTTGGTCCGCACAGGATGTTTGTTGAATTAGGCGAGAAATTCAATCGGTGCGGTTATTCTACGTTTCGTTTTGATTTTACCGGCTGTGGTGACAGCAGTGGGGTTGAGTCGAAGAACGATATTGATTCAGAGGTTTTTGATCTTGTTAATGCTGTACGATATTTTATCGATGCGGGACAATTAGAGAAAGTGGTTTTACTTGGAATCAGCAGAGGCGCACGCGTCTGTTTTAATGCAATGAGCAGCGAGAGTCTTGCCCTTGCGGGTATGATACTACTATCGGCGCCGGTATCCACGAGACGGTCTGCTGCAAAATCAGTTTGTTTTCGATTAGCCGAATATGCCCGTAAACTCCGAGACCGTCGTTATTTTCTGAAAATGATCAGTGGCCGAGTTAGTATTGTGGGGATATATCGGACACTTATAAATGCCTTTGCTCTACAGAAACGATATAGTGAATTACATAATAGGATATTTCGTTCCCCCTGCCGTGTCCTTCTAATATATGGTGATTGCGATCCGATCTCTCAGGAATCAAGTCGTTATTACATATCGAGGTATGAAGAAAATGATGTGCTTTGCGAGATTCATTTTATTTCTCATGCGAATCACAGTTTTTTTCATTATAAGTGGAAAGATCAGATCGTGGGAATTTGCCTTGAGTGGCTTGAAAAGATCGTAAGCGAGAAAGCGATATGAATGAGCTACCGAATAAAATCGGATTTGCACTTAGAACTTATTGGCATAGCTTTTCGGCTATCCGTCGTCAATACGATACGGAGGTTATACGGTCGGTACAGAATCGTAAGCTGCGTCAACTGATCCGTTATAGTGCAGCCAACGTTAAATATTACCGTGAGTTGTTCGAGGATGCGGGCGTAGAGACCGAACATATTCTTACAGCGGATGATTTGTGTAAGATTCCGATTACTACCAAGAATGAACTTCGTGGGAGGTTCTGGGATTTTTTACCGAATCGTTTGCCCCCCTGCCGTGTAAGCCGCACTTCTGGCAGTACCGGTGTTCCGGTGTGTCTTTTATCCGATAGAAGCTCTCGCATGTTTAACTCTTCGGCAGTGGTTCGTTATCGTCGCGCCCTTGGACTGGGTATTTTTAGTGGATCGATATTGACGCCGCTCAAGAGAGAAGATGAGCCAGATAAGAAACCTCACTGGAGCTTTTTGCAGGGTATTCATAAGACTTACTATATCAATCCTTATGTTCATTCAGCTAAGAATCGTGAATATTCGGCAAAGCTTTTTTCGAGATTGAACAAGCCAGCCTTGATAGGAATAACTCCTGCGATTCGAGCGCTTGCTTATGGTATTCGCGATGGTTTGTTTGCTTCTGTCCGGCCTCGAGTGGTCATTACGAGTGGGCAATGCCTTGAGCCCCATGTTAAGAGTCTTCTTGAATCGACGTTCGAATGTATAGTTGGTGACATCTATGCGTGCAATGAGGCCGGTGACATTGGTTGGCAGTGCCAGTTTGGTGAAGGTTATCATATAAATTCCGACAATGTAATCGTTGAAATACTTAAAGACGAGATGCCGGTCGAGGCTGGTCAGGTCGGTGAGATTGTTATAACCAACCTGAATCGCTATTCTATGCCGATTATCCGTTATAAGAACGGTGATCTTGGACGTTTTTCGACGCGTGACTGTTGTTGCCGCTGTAAACTTCCGATGTTGGCAGAGATTGTCGGCAGGACCGGTGAGGACATTAAACTGCCTGGCGGGAAAATTGTTCCCTGGAATCAATTAAAGGGCGTGATGAATCATCCCTGTATTCGACAGTTTCAGTTTGTACAAGAAGCGGATATGAGTATCGTTATTAAATATGTTTCCGAAGCTCGAAGTGACAACCTCTCGCTGGAAGAACTTACTATACGCAGATGCCGGAGCATAGTTGGTTTATCTGTTAGAATAAGTATGCACCATGTCGAGAAGATTGAACCGGATTCGAGTGGTAAGCATAGACTCGTGATATGTAATGTTCTTTAGGTTTTAGTTTTTTAAGTGCAGCTAAGAGCAATGATTTGCAATGTAGTTTTCATTTCCAGTTCGAGTTGAAGATTCCCTTTTTTAGCCACTCGATTCCTTTGTTATTATCGCGATATTCGAATACTCCAAAATCGTTTTTCCTGGGTACTGAGTTAAATGCCGGCCAGATTTTGTCGAAACAGTTTAATGCCCGTGGTGTTGAAGCGGCGAAAACGGCGACATATTTATCGTGATTCAGGGGATTCGGATAAATCAGTACATAGCCGATATCCTCAGCTTTGTATTGCTTATTAGCGAACCGGACAATATTACCATCTATACTAACGGGCAGAGCATCTTTTATTTTTGCGAGCAATTGATTACTCTGTTCATTGCCGAATAGTACGAGATTATTCATTTCGATATCGCTTTTGTTGACATTAGTATCTGGGACGATTTTAAAGGTTACCGGTTCCATCCACTTCGGATATGCGAATGATTCTGCGCATTCTTTTGCAGCTTCGGTCATTAACTTGTCTGCTGATTTTGTTCCATAGACCAATAGTGACGAACTGCTGTAGATGTCCCATAGGGGTCCCGATAGTCCGGGACGTTTGACCAGGGTGTGTGGAGATATTTTTCTTCTGACGAATATTGCGTCATTGTTGAGGCGGTTGTTGAAAATGATATTGTTGTTTTCGATTATCCGTACGGGTTTATTACAATCGAGCAATTTGTCGTTTAGATAGAGTTTGTAATTATAGATGTTTTTTATTGAAACATTTATTGTCTGTCCGTTGATATCAGCCTGTATGGTTCCCGGGCTTTCGTATTTGTTGAACTGTGTTAGTTCCACCCAGTATGCTCGGTTTGTTTTAAGATTTTCTGTTGTAAATGAAACTCTTTTTGGATTTTTGCATCGTTTCTGCTTTAAGAGCCATTTCTCGATCTGTTTCCAGTCAATGCTAAAGCTGTGACCAAGATCATCGTATTGAGTATATTTCCAATTTTCAAATCCATACTTTTGAGCTTTTCGATATGCTTTTTTAGAATATTTCGGTGGAATGACCGAATCTTTTTTTCCGGTATTTATCCAGAAGGGAAGATGTTGGGCGTTTTGGATAAGTTCAAGGTTCGGACATTTTCCGCAGACAGGTACGCAGGCGGCCCATTTGTGCGGGAACTTGAGACCGATATCGAAGGTGGCGATGGCACCCATCGAAAAGCCGCAAAGAAAGATTCGATCCTCGTCGATGTTGAATAGCTTCTTAGCGTTTTTTATACATTCGAAGATATCCTGGCGTCCAATACCTTTAAACCATACAGATCCTCTTCCGTAGGGTCCAATTTGAACCATTTTCTCGACATCTGTGGCGAGTATCGGTCCATCTCCGAGTCCATGCAAAGTCACAAGCAGAGGCCAGGCCTTATCCGATGTATAGTCAATCGGGAGTTTGACCAACATGGGCTGTGCACTGCCGTCTATTTGACTTCGAAATGTCAGAATGAAGATTTTGTTTTTTACATTCTCTCTTCCATGAACGCCCGAAGAGTTTTCGGCAGCTTTGGACATTATTGCGATTAAACTAATGGCGATAAGAACAGCGGCCTTGCATCTGGTCGTGAGCATTAAGTTTTTTATTTTTCTGAACAGTTTAGTGTAGCTCCAATCTATATACGAAAACATCCTGAAAGCAGTTATTGATTTTCAGATGTTTTCTCATTACGGTTTCTATTTTGGGTCCGAGAGCTTCAATTATTCTTCGCTTGAAGTGATCGGCAGCGGGACAATAAATGCGTATAGTTTCAAGTGAGAGAGACTTGGCTTGTTCAATCGTAATAGTAAGAAGGTTGCTTGTCCGATCTATATAGTCGTCATTAGCAAAGAAATCGAGTACGGCCATGTGATCCTGCAATGGTCCGGGCATTCTCTGTATGTGCGCAATTGCGACAATGTTGAACGAGAGAGGCGAGACGATCACATTTGCAAAACCGCCGTATTTTGTAAAGTGCTCCATCATCTTTGGAAAAACGCTTAGGAATCGATCACAGGGTACATATCTTCCTGAAAAGATGGCTCTTGAAAAGTCAAAAGCGTACATGCTCGCGTCAGAAGCGATCAGTGCCGAAACAGCGGGATAATCACCCCATACTGTCCTACGAATAATCTCTTTTTGGCAATCATCACCGGTCTGGACGGGAATTCTATCACTTTGCTTTAGAATCTTTCGCATTATAATTCCGTTGTAATTAGTAAAGCCCAATTTTTCATACAGTGTGCGCGCGGGATTCTGCTCTCTGACGGCAAGATAGACACGATGGATATTGCAACAGATAAGATGTTCAATGGCTCTTGTCAGGATTGTTTTTCCCAGGCCTTTACGACGATACCGAGGCTCAACAGCAACCGGTCCCGTGATTGCATCAGCATTTTTAGTTCGAGAATGCAGACATACCGCCACGGCCAATAGCATCTGCGTTGTTTCGGCTAAGAAGACCGTGCATTCCAACGTTGATGAGAGTCTTCCCAGCAGAGCGGAGCGGAAGCTATAGTCTCCATATTCAAATATCTTTAAGAGAAAAGATTCTATTCGCCATGCAGTGACATGGTCAATTGGTGCGGTGAGTTTGCGAAACTTGATGTCTGGGTATTCATTCATTAGAGTTGTTATTTTCCTGATTACCGATCCAGCAGAAGTTTCGACAGTTTTTGATACAGCATTTGAGCCTTCTGGGGAAAATCAGATGGCAGAATTCTACTGAGTTCGCCGGGATCATCTTCCAGGTCGAATGCGTAACTTTCTGAACTTGTTGAATAGCATTTATATTTTTTCGATCTTGCAACATAACAATCCGGTATTGCCCCAGCTGAGTATTGAGCAAAAATAAGATCGTTGATCTTTTCCGTTTTGCCTTCGATTAAGGGCCTGAGGCTTTTTCCCTGACACTGTTTTGGCATGTTAATGCTGAGGTAATCCAAAATAGTTGGAAGAATGTCAATCTGGCTTACAAGTGCATTAACGTTGGCGGGCGGCTTTTGCATAACAGGAGTGTGTATTGCCAAAGGGATATGAATTAGTTCTTCGAAGAGGCCCTGATGGCTTGTGTGGCCGTGTTCGTAAAACTGTTCACCATGATCTGCGAGTATGATAATTATGGAGTTTTCAAAGAGCTGTTTTTTTCTCAAAGCGTTGAGCAGTATTGCCAGATCATCGTCAGTCCGTTTGATTTGTCCATCGTAGAGCGCGATCATGTGGTTCAAGCCGTCACCGTCTGGGGGGTTACTAAAGAGGGGCTCTCTGGCAATGTTTCTTCCGTCGATTGGGCCATCGTAATTTGGATCATAAAGTTTGTCATATGGTGACGGCGGCAGGTAATCCCAGTGATTGTCGTAGTAGTGAACGAACAGAAAAAAGGGATGTTGATTGTTCCTGTTTAGCCATGCTACTGCGGCGGTGTTTATTAAGTCATTTGTTCGATGTTTGTTGATATCGATTTGGCTGGAGTCGAATGTCATGCTTTGGAGCATCATGGCAGCACTATAGTCATCGTAAATGTAGAAACCCCTGTCAAATCCGTGTTCTGAGTCGAGTCTCGGATTAGAGCAGAATCCGACCGTGACGTAGCCATTAGCCTTTAGAATTTCTGCAAGAGTTTTGTGTTTTGAACCGAGTTTATTGTTGATATGCGTAGCCCCGTGAGAATCGGGATGTAGTGAAGTAAATATGGAGCCATGTGCCGGCATCATCCATCCTGAAGTGGCGAAAGCTTGAGTAAACAAGACGCCATTTTTTGCAAACGAGTCAAATGCTGTAGTAGTGTCCCTGTGATATCCGAGGCATCCTACATGGTCGGCTCTTAGTGAGCTTATTGTGATTAGCACTATATTTAAGGGTTGCGATATCTTGTTGGATTTAATGCCGGCATCGACAGTATGTTGTGACCATAGACAGCCAATGACAGCCGTAAAGATTAACATAACAACATACTTACGATGTCGATTCATAGTGAGTTCTATCTGGATAGTTTATTTAGTCTTTGGAGCATTCTCTTTGCCTGTGCTGAAGCATTAGTTGAAGGGAACTTTCCGATTAATTGATTGAGTAGTCTGCGTGCACCATTGTAATCCTGGCTGGTCAACTTATTTGTCGCCTGTGAAAAGAGGATCGGCGCAACAATCGGGTCATCGCCGTGATTCTTGAGCAATTCGTATTCCAGTGCCTGTATAACAGGCGAGTCGATTCGCTTTCGTCTCAGAGCCCACCACTTTAAGTACAACAGCTTAAGCTTGTATTGCTCTGTTCTTGTGTCCGACAACGCCTGGTCAATTGTGCTTAGTATCCTGTCGGTTTTATCAGCTTTTGAAAGAGCATAGTAATAAAGCCAGATTGCTCTTGGAGCATGTAGATGGTCAGTGTAATTTGTGTAAATAATTTTTGCCCTATCGGCGGCAAAAGTGTGTTTAGCCGCATCGATCCATATCTGTATGGCAGTAAAATGCATGGCAACGACGGCATCGGGATTATCTTTCATTTCGAGTTCGACAGCCTTATCCAGGGAGTTAATGGCAATTCCCGGCTTTGAATGCCAAGCCATTTTAGCTGCGTTTCTATAAAAGTTTGCCTCATTAAATTTCTTATTTTGCAATTTAGCGGTCTGTTTCGATATCATCATTGCATGAAATACATATCCATAATGAAGAAGACAGGCATCAGAAAACATTTTCAAATGCTCCGGGCTTTGCATCCACGTGGGAAGTACTTTAACATTGACGGGCTTATCTTCGCTTGCGTGGAGTAGTGGCAGTACAAGAACGTATTCATGAGTTCCTTTGAAGGTTGGATCGGCCACGGCAAGGGCTCTTCCGGCATGGGCGACATTAGAAGAGAGTGTTCGTATTTTTAGATTATAGTATTCACCGAGGAACTTTTTAGCGTCATCGTTAAGTTGCTTGATATTTATTGTTCTTGAGAACAACTTAATGGACGTATCGAAAAAGTTTTTTGCCGGTGCAACGATTAATGCGTTCGAAGCGATTTTGTTAGTTTTTTGCATAAAAAGCTCCCCGGCCACAGCGGCAACTTTTCTGTATGCAGCCTTTATTAATTGTTTCTGCATTTGCCCTGCGAGAAACTCAGCAGCGGAGAGCTTTGATTTGACAGCAACGAAAGAAGGTATATTATGATATTTTTCTTCGAGTTGCCGGAACAGTTTCGCTCCAATTGTTAATGCCCGGTCGTCATCCAAATCATGTAAAGCCTCGTTGAAATGCGAATAATCAAGCTCGTTAGCATCGAATCGGTCGCTATTTGCTATAGCGTTCTGAATTGAGCATGAAATCAAGAGGGCAAATATCAAGAATCGGCAAAACAATTTGTTATAATATGTGTTCGTCATTTTTTCGGAACCTCTCTTTTTAGAATACGAGTACTATTTATTACTGATATTTTCAACTGTGTCAGGTGTTTATGGTGTGACGATATTTTTGTATTTTCCAATACATCGAGTGCCTTTTTGTACTCCTGTTGTTCTGCAAGTATGATCGCATTCTGTATAGCTGCGTAGGCTTTTAATGTTTGAACAAAATCCGCGAGAGTACTCTTGATCGGAGTGTCTGAATATGCCGTGTATATTTTATCGAGGACTGTAGAAGCCTTTTCATCGTCATTTATCGAATCCAGGAGCCATGCATAATGATAGTTCAGCAAAATTGACCACTCGGAGTCCTGGTATTTTTGGCAGAGATTTTCATAGGTATTCGCGATTTGCTTTTGGTAATCTTTCTTGGCCTCGATCGCGAGCGTTCCAGCTACGATTGCGGGTGCCATTGAACTTTTGTGATTCCATTTTTGTACAAGATCGGAATTAGCAATTAGGCTGACAGATTCGGCTTCGAGTTCAAGTATCGGGATGCGTTTATGGTCGGGGAATTTATTTATAATGTTCACAATCGTTTTAGAATAACTTTTGTAATTACCTTGTTTTAGATAGAGTTGCGCCAATCGCTCGTATGCTGACGGTCCGAAATTATGTATTAGTTTTTCATTTTCTTTATCGCTGAGAAACTCTAATAACAGGTGGCACTGTTCAATTGCGGAAGCGTACTTTAGCCGAAGTTCGTAAAACTCGGCTTTGCTTGCGAGGGTGCTACAGTACAGATATTCCAGAGCGTTTCTGTATTGGCGGTCCGAGATATTCTGTAGGCATATATTCATTAACTTGTCATACATTTCCAGCGTGCGGTTGTCGTCCCCAATTAACCTTGCGGTCTGCGCACTCATATTTAGACTGTATATTTTAATAATGAGTGGAGTGTTTATATCATTTGCGATTTCGTCATAGATGGATTTTGCCCGGTCGAGCTTTCCGTCTTTGAAATAAAGCAGTCCAATCCTGTATTTTATTTTGGAGGCTTTTTCACGGTCTCGGCAGTGTTTTAATATATTTTGGAGACGTTCAATTTCTTTCGGGATTTCTTCGATTGAAAGTTTGCTGACTAAACCATATGACGCCTGGGTAGTATCATCTATTGCGTTGACGTAATTCAACGTTACCGGTTCAAAAGCAGTAATCAAACAACAAGCCAGTGCAATTGCGATTGGTATTTTAGTTTTTAGGATAACCATATCTATTTCCCATCGCAGAAAAAGTGCTGACAAAAATATTGCTGTTTTGCTCCGGATTAAAAGTTTCAAATGAGAGTTGTCCATCCCGGCTAAAAGCCATGCTGACAATATCGGCGTTGCCTCCGGTGACACTCAGGATCGCTTCAAAGGAATTCTCCCATGAACCTCCATGTTCCCCAAGGTCATAAACCTCCGATACGTACTGACAGAGGTTGTATGAGTATTCCCATTGCCATCCGTTGAAGATCGTCAGTGGTAGGCTTTCTTTATGAAACGAGGCTGCATGTTCTCCAAGCAGACGTGCAAGTTGTGGTAGAGAGCCAGGTTTCTTTTTGTGCCGAATGTTTGCGGGCATGGCAGCGGAATATGAACAGTTACGGCGTGGCTGGCATGAGCGATTGAATATGGGGCCGGCTTTTGCGGCAGGTACCCATATATCGAGATGCTCCAAATCTATAGGTTTTATTATGAATGTTTCGAGCGGTATTGAGTCATCTTCGATTTTCCGGTCGGGATTTATGCCGGCGTTTATAACACTTATGCAAACAAGAAGTACGATGATAGTTAATAGTAGCAGTTTATTTAGTTTCATAATTAATTGCCTTTCAATGTGTAGTGAACGCTCCAGATGCCTTTGCCCTTTTCATGCAGAGTCTGTTTATGACCAGAGTTGTCACCAGTAATATCCCCACGAACAAAAACAGAGCTGCCAGATTACCTTCAACATGTCGTATAGACGCTCCTGTTAAGACTGTTCTTCTCGTTGCTTCGAGTGAATGTGTCAGCGGCAGAGACATAGCAATCGCTCTTAACCATGCTGGCATTATCGCAATCGGGAACATGGTCCCAGCTAAAAGACTTGCTGCGCCAGAGAATATCCAGTTAATCGGATCACCTTTTTTTACTAAAATTAGAATGCTCGAAGAAGTGATTCCGAGCATAAGAAAGATCGGGATTGTCAGTGCCATAGTCATTGCCGTAGCGGTCCAGTTTGCGTTTTCAAATTTCAGACCAAAAATGACGATACCGACCAGAAAATAAAAGACCACTCTTATGCTTTCGAAAAGGAACGGCCAAAGCGAAGAACACAGAAGCAGCCATGTATATCCGATCGGTGTTGCACACATTGCCTCGAGTGTGCCCTGATTCATAATCTGCCTGATATCATTTGTGATAGTAACCAGTCCGGCCCTCAAGAATCCTGTCACCGCGAGTCCTACAAGTGCAAAAGAGAAATAGTCCGAACCATATACCTTTAATAGTGATGAACCACCTGTTTTTTCAATCATTTTTCCGATGAAATATATTATCGCGACGCTAAAGAATACCTGAGAAAACTGGAATATGAATTGTAGTCTATAGCTTACAGCGATTCCGGCGTCCTTCTTGACAAAAGCCCAGATTTGTGCAACGCGAACAAACAATCGTGTTTGGAGGTTTTCGTATCCATTCTGTCCGGGATTGTTATGCATACTTTTTTTCTCCCGGTAGCTGTATCATGCAATCTTCGGTCTTTGATGACATTGATTGTATTTCATTTGTCAGAGAGCATTTCCTGACTTTTCCCCTCTCGATTATCAGTAGGCTGTCGCAAATCTCGCTAATCTCTTCGGTTCGGTGTGTACTCCAGACAGCGGCCCTGTTTTGTTTTTTTGAAACGTATGATCGAATCAAATGCTTAACGAGCGCTGCCGAGTCGCAGTCAAGGCTGTTAGTGACTTCATCGAGCATTAGAATTTGCGGTTCATGGAGCAGCCCCCTTATTATTGCGAATTTTTTTCGTGTTCCTGCAGAATAGTCTCTAAACAACTGCTCGGATTTTCGTTTTAATCCGAACAATTGCAACATATCATCTATTCTATTTCTGGTTCTGGAGCGTGACATTCTATAAAGTGAAGCAAAGAATTCGAGGTTTTGGCGACCGCTTAGTCTCCAAAAAAAGCTACGCTCATCACTTGAGATATATCCGATCCTTCTACGAATGTGTGTCATATCTCCGTTGATATTCTTTCCACACAAACGTACAGAGCCGCTATCGGGTTCGAGCAGGTCTGCCAGGATCCGAAGCAGAGTTGTTTTTCCGGCTCCGTTTGGTCCGGCAACTGCGAGTATCTGTGTCCCTGTGACTTTGAAGCTAACATTTTCAAGTGCCTGAATTCTCTTTTGCCTTGAGAATCCTGAAAGTACCCAGGACATAATCGGACGGCTCACGCTGAAGGATTTGTTGATATTATTTATTTCAATAACCGGTTCGGTCATGTAAACTTTCTTTCTTTAATCAGTCATATGCAACATTCTCTTTACGCACTGGTTTGCCATGTCACAGTATTTGCTATCAGGATGTGCCTTTATCAGGCAGTTAAATGCCTCGGTTGCGGGTTCATATTTTCCCTGGAGCATGTAGCAATATCCGACAAAAAACATAATTTCCGGCATATTTGCGGATTCTGGATACTCGATCATTAAAGTGAAGTAATTATCCAAGGCCTGATCGAACTTTCCCAACTGAACATTAGAATATCCGCTCATACTCATTGCCTGAATCATCTCTATGCGACAGTTTTTCTTTCTATTTTCAACGAACTTATTCAGGGCAGTAGCGGCTTGTCTAAAATGTCCACCCTCGTAAAGGCACTTGCAAAAGCTGAACTCATAAAACGTTTTATCATCATCCGGTCGGCATTTTTCCAGAATGTTATTATAGATTTGCGCCGCCTTTTCATAACTTCTGGCGGCCATATATTCTTGTGCGGTCCGTTTTTCAGCGATAAATCTCAAACGCGGGTTCTTGTTGACGTATTCGAAATATTGATTCGCCCACTTGTTATTTTTATTCAGGAAGCAAGTACCGATAAAACCGACCCAGATATGAGGATCATCACTATGGACGACAAGAATATCGATTAATATTCGCAAGTTTATGAAATTATTTTCACGCTCATATTTTAGCGAGAGATTACGTATTACCTTTTTAAAACTCTCGCGTCCGACGCTACCGCAATTTCTCAGTCCGTTAGCTATTTCAGCGCATTCGGTATCTCTGTCATTTTCAATCAGCCATTCCAGCGCCCTGGTTCGCTGATCAATATATTCACGGCTTGAATAAGTGAATGTACCTTTATATGCATATGCAATCTGCTGGTCATTTGAATCTGCAGCCAGGTACGCGCGTGCCAACTGAAAATAGATTTCAGACACACAATGTTCTGCAGATGAGTCGTTGAAAGAATTTTCCTGGCGGTATTTTCTGTATCCTGACAAATTCGCTTCAAGAAAAGCTGCAACTTGCTGGGGCTTGTGCAGTTTGATTAATTTATCGGCCTGTGCCGCCAGTGCATTGAGGTAAAAACCATTTTTTTGTAGAACAGAGCTAATAAGATCTACATAATCGTCTGCTGCCAATGCGGTGAACAATTTTAACGATGTCGATACCGTATTCGAGATTCCAAGCCTGTTGGACAATAGCCCTTTTCGATAGCCATCCATTATCTGTTGCTTTGGTTGATTTGCGGCTTCGGTTGCTCTTGTCAGTTGTAGCTGCAAATCGGGCATGACTGTTTGGAGAATTGAGAGGCCGTGAGAATTGCTGTTTTGGTTGTCCTTACGGGCCTTAGCTATTATTTCTTCAAGGAACTTTATGGTTTCTTCGGGCCCTTCATTTTCGAGCATATCTCCGGCATGTCGAGTCGCTCTTATAATTTCGGCCAACTTTGGTTTCAGAAACTCTTCCGGACTTTTTTTATGTAGCAAAGAGACCTCTTCGGCAGTCAATGGGTGGTCGAAAATTGCCACTTCGTCGATCATGCCTTTCCAGTCAGAACCTTCAATTGCTACCGGAGCAGCACCTATCAATACCGGATAGTCGGATTCGTCCACAAGGCCTGAATTTTCAGCAGAGACGTCAAGTACACCGTCGATGTACAACCGCATTTCGGATCCATCGTATATACCGGCCACATGATGCCATTTTCCGTCGGCTACACTGGTTCGGCTTGTGATCCTTTCATTCGGGTTCGTGTCATTGCAATACCAGTCCAACAAATCACTGCTGACAACGCTTCTTATGTGCCAGTCCCTCGGACCTTTTGAAATAAGTGTGTGGTTCTCGGCTGTAAACTTATCGACCTTTATCCAAGCCGCTAGCGTAAGAGCCTCGGTCAAATCAAAATGTGATTCGTTCGGGATTTTTATATAGTCACCGGAACCGTCCAGATCAATTGCCAGGCCCTCAACACCTTTAGCGTACATGAGTTGTCCGTACTCTAAGCCATGGTTACCGTATCCCGATGAATCCAACGTGATACCGTCAAACTTCCAATAGCCTATGAGTTTGGCGTTTGCCGTCGATTTAGTCAGGCCAAAAGTCACAATAGCAATAATCACTAAGAACAAATTCTGTTTCATTATCAATCATCCTTTCTTAAAGAGCACATGCAATACATTGATGCGGTAGAATCAGTCAGCCTGGCTGATATTCCTGATTCTTATCATGCACAGTCGTGCCTTGTTTACGTACGGACTATTTCCCGAATCCTTTACCACGCACTCGAATGCCGACTTTGCGTCGTCGAGTTTTCCCTGTAGCATATAGCAATATCCCATGAAGAAATTAATCTCTGCAAGGTCTTTGGTTTTCGGATAGTCAACCATCAAAGACAGATAATTATCCATGGCCTTATCCAATTGTTTTAGTTGTACATAAGCCTGGCCCTTTAAAAGCCGCGCCTGTTTTAGCATTTCTTTATCAGTGGTATTGTTTTTTTCGATATACTTATCGATCGCGGTAATGGCCTGAGCGTATTTTCCATGGTTGAAAATACTCTTTACAAGGCGAAATTCAAATCGCGTTCTGTCTTGTTCGTTTTGGGAACGGTTTATAATATCTCTGTAAACCTCGACGGCTTCTCCAAATCTTTCCTGGGTTTCATATTGTTTAGCCCGAGCCTGATCGTAATACATCTTTACTCTTGGATTACTGTTTAGATAGTCGTTGAATGCCCTTGCCCATCGATTCTCAGGGTCGGTTAGAGTTAGCCTGACAAAGTCCACCCAGTACACCGGCTCCTGGGCTTGGGTGAACAATCCATCCAGAAGCGTCTCGAATACCTTCCAGTCCTTCTGCGTTTCAGCTTCTCGACAGACAGCGGCGATTACAGCGAGTGCTTGACTGTTTGGATTGGAACCCGCCGACAATGCTCGCAGTACCGGAGTGTATTGTTCGGTTTGTCGATTCGCAAGGAGCCATTGTAATGCCTCCTTACGTACTGCCACAAAGGCGATGTCAGCAGGCTCGAACGTCATGGCATAAGCTCCGGCAATTTGCTTTTTAGTCTGTCCCACCGCTTCTCGGGCCTTTGCCAACTTAAAATAAATAATGGGCAAATAAGAATTTTCGATCGTATCATCGTATGGGTACTGCTTCTGCCAATTTTGATATGCAGTAAGGGAGGCTTCGAGAAAAGCGACTGCCCCATCGGGTCTTTTTCTCTTCATCATAATATCTGCCTTTTGCACTGCTTCGGACAGAATATTAATATCACCAAGTGTAATGGCTTTAATTGTGTCGCTGTATTGCTTTGCATCCATTTTGTCCTGCAAAGCCAACAGTCCCGTCACAGAGGAAGTTAGTTCCATGCTTTGTGACCAGATAGCCTTTTTGTACATATCTATAACTATTTTAGTATCCCGGCCTGCTGCATCCATTGCTTTGGCTAATTCCAGATACAGTTGTGCTATGACAGCCTCGACAATAATGCCTTTGTCCGGATTATCTGACAGCCACTTCTCAACGGTCTTAATGTTTTTTTCAAGAAATGTAACTGCCTTTTTGTGTTGTTGCTTCTCGATAAGCCCTCTTGCCTGACTTACAGCCTCAGAAATTTTCTGCACCATTGGATCCGACCACCTCAGTGCGGCTATCTCCGGCTGGGTTAAAGCCCGGTCATAGATTCGTACATCATCGAGGCTACCAACAAAAACATGGTCCCCGTCTTCTCTGGCGCCAATAAAAAGCCCCCTCGACGGATAGTGCTTGCCACTGTGGACCGCCTCGGCCTCATGTTTACCGTTGACATAAAGCTTCATGCTCATACCGTCAAATGTCGCAGCAATATGATACCATTTGTCGGCTTTCCAGGATGTGGTCGTAGTTTGAATCCAGTATTGCATCCGATCGATAGAGGCATAGAACGATATCATTCCTTTTTCGAACTTGTTAAAAACCAGATAAGGCTTGTCGGCAAGGTCTTCATTCTGACCGTTCCAGAACATCATGTATATCTTGGCACTGTTGCTGTTTAGGTCGATGTCCGGTCTAAACCACAACGCTATCGTAAAGGCATCTGTCGGTACAGATACGGTTTTAGCAGTTATCCAACTATCACCATTGGCCAGATGAAGGGCCTTTCCGATAACACCCGGTACCGAAGAGCTGTCAAAAGATAATTGTTTATTTAAAACCGCGTGCTTTCGATTTCCGCTGGAGTCACTGGCCTCAACACCCGTGGTTTCGTCGAGCTTCCAGTGAGCTATCAACGCAGCCTCGACGGGGCATTGGGGCCAGCACATCACTGTAAGTATCGTTAAAACAATAGCTTTTTTGATAATCGCACTCATTTTTTTGTGTCCTTTCATATAACATTCGTTAAATAATTCCAGGCTTGACAGCTTCAAACTGCGAATCGATATTCTTATCATTTTCTTCGAGCAGATAATCCCTGAGCAATTCAAGCAAGTATCCATCTGCGACAATCTTATAGTCTTGAATCAAAGTCCCGATTCGCTCACCGTTTAGAATCTTGTATGGACAGGCCAGGGTGTATATTTTTTCGTCTTCAATATCTCCCAGGACAAGTTTGTCTTCGGGGCTTCCATCGGAGTTACCAAAACCAATCCCCTCAATAACAGGTGCACTGACTTTTCTTTTGGAAATATCGCGAAACGGGACCATCATTATCTCTCGCAGGCTTTTTCCTCTCAGGCGTATTTTGACGAGCCAATCGTTCCTGAAGCAGTTACTCAAAGAACGCATAGTTATTTGATCAACCGGGACTGTATCGGCAAACACAACCGGTTTATCCAGGACAATCGAATTGCTGGCTATGCTTTCTCTGGAGAACACAGCATTGTTACCCAGATCCGCAGACTTAAACGGATCCTCACAAATCACTACATCGGCATCAAGTCGCTGTTTTATTACGCCAGCTATCCACTGTCGCCATCGCCATTTTTCATGTTTTCGAGTAACCTTGGCCAAGCTCTGGCTCCAATCGTTGTGCCAGTTCCAAAGCGTGTCGAATTTTTCGAAGATATGCCATTTTATTTTTCCATCGTCATCTACCTCGAAAATGCCAACGTCAGCGGGCTGAATGGGTTTTACCTGAACGTACTGATTATCCTGACGGTCTGAGGGCGTAAAAAGTGCATAAGGAGTTATCTGGGAAGAAAGTGACCTAAATGCCTCCATTGCCGGTGTCGAGATTGCCGAAAGAACCACCACGTACCTATCCTGATTCATAGGATTCGGATAGATCAGGAAGAATCCCAGATTTTCGCCTTCATAGGAGTTATCACTCGTTAGTATTTTACCTGATTCGTATCGAACCGGCAGTCGTTCTGCGATATTCGATAGAATAGTGTTCGTCCTTGTGTTTCCGAGAAGGATCAGATTGTGACTGTCAATCATTTCGTTCGGCATGTTAACGTCAGCAAAACATGGAGCGCCTTTTGCCATTAGTTTTGCCGTATCTTTAGTTATTTGAAACAAATTTGGGTCGTCCTGTCCGCTGCCATAAACAATTACATGCGGTTGAGTAAAAGCGTCGTAAACCGGCCCACTCAGGTGTTGGTTTTTTACAATAATCGCATCTGAATATTTCGGTGATCTGCGAACGAAGAGCTTTCTGTCTGTTGTGGCAATTACCTTGCCGTTTACAATTATGCGCATGGGCCTGTTCACATCTATTGGCGCGTTTTCAAGGTCAAGTCGATATGCATCAACATTTTGAAGCTTGACCATCACGTCCTGTCCCCACACGCAGACGTCAATCTCAGCACCAAAATTCTCATCTTCACGCCCGAGAATATCAGCCCAGTATGTTCCCGGATTGTGTAGCGATTCTGTTCTGTAGAGGACTCTTCGCGGTTTTTTTTCACGTACAGCATTTGGCGTCAGGCTGCCTCTGGCCTGTGCAGTACTAAGGTCTCTACTGTATTTAAGGTTTCTACAACCATGATACTGGAAGCATTTTAAGGCAAAGTCATAGTATCCGGCCTGACTGGGTGCTTCATGTCCAGCTCCAAGAACAAAGACCACCGGCAGATTCAATGCATTAGCGGCCAGGTGTCGATAGCTGTTACCAAATGACATGCTCACCTCTGCAAAATGGTCCGGATATTTCAAAGCAAGCGCCATAGCAGAGATTCCTCCGCCACATTCTCCGTTTAGGTAAATCCTGTCATGATCGATATTTAGCTGTTTGTTCAAAACATCCATGAGCATTTGGTAGTGTTTCCAGTGAAGATCAGACTCCCAGGAATGCCGAGGAGGAATATTAAGCCCCTGCCACTCCAAAGTAATCATGTCATTGTGGTCTATTCGCTCTCTCATATAAATGAAGACGGGCCATTCAATGGAGGGGCTGTAACCGGAAGGTATATGGAGAGTGAATTCGGCGATAGACCCGCCTTCATAGGATTGCACTTTTATTTTACTGAGGCCTTTTAGTAGTTTGGGACATTGGTTTCGATCTAAAAGGTCTCTGCTTTGTCCGGCATCTACCAGAGTCGTGAGAATCGAAGCCGACAGAGAGTTAGCATCGAGAGCCATTTGCATCATTAGATCGAAATACGAGACAGCAATCGATGAATGGATTAAAGTTGAATCGGGATTCATTTCGATTTGGTCTTTCACTCTCTTGCAGTAAGCGAACAAATCGCGTTTCCAATTTTCTGATACAATTGCGTAAGTTTCGAAGCCAAGACGACGTCCGGTCTTTGTCTCGAGGTCGAAGGCGAGCCTGTAAAAGCCATCATTCCAATTGAAACCGCCCACTATTAACCTGTTTTTTTCGACAGTTGCCGATGCAGCAGGACAGTTTCGCCAAAGACCGTCGGCCCAATGTGCAAGATTGACTTTAACGGTTTCGGCCTTGTTCCAAACCGTTTTCTCCGGCGAAATCCTTATAACAATTGTGTTACCGGGTGAAAAAACGTAGTTTCCGTCCGGCTTTAATAGATCGTTATCATCTTGTGATTCGTTTGGTGTGTGCATCGAAAGCAAATCGGGGGATTGAGCCAACCAGAGGCCTTTTGAGACTACTTCTGCGACTTTTTGCCATGATATTGTCTGTATATTACCTGGTCCCGAATTCTCTGAAGCAGCGGTCGAAGGTATATATAAAAACATTGGAGCAGCAACAGCAGTTATTAAGAGAAGCTGTCTCATTAATCGTGATTTAGTTCTTTGGTTAGCGTCTTTCACGTCTTTTACCTCGTTAGCAACCGTTTTAAGTAGCGGTCCAAAAGTTTTAACCTTCTTTTACTATTTTGTGTCTCTGTCTCTTCATACCATCGCAGAAACATGTATTTTGAAATTAGAGCGAAATTCAATGGCACGATGTTGATGGGTATTTTTGAAACATTTATTTATTTGCTGTCTGATTTTAGGCATTAGTGAAAGGAGATAAGATGGTATCTTCCAGGGGCGTTGAACGAGCATCGAAGATTATAGCCGAGTACGGGGATATGATTCGTGCTATCATTCGATCACAGCTATTTGACCAATCAAAAGCAGACGATGTTTTTCAGGATTTTTTTGTTTCTCTTGCCGAGAGACCGATTCCCGAACATATCGAAGGCATAGCCGGTTATCTTCGAAGGGCTATCATGCGTGATATAATCGATGCAGGTCGTCGCGCCGGTCATGAACGGGTACGTCTTTGCCGATATGCCCAACGACGACGGACGTTCTCATTTCGCGACGATCCGTCAAAGAATGCGTTGCGTAGTGAACTTATAGGGATGCTTGGTCGTCTTGCGAGAAATCAACTTCGCAAACGTGAATCCCAGGCAATAGTCTATCGCTTCCTGTGCAACTACGACACTGGGCTTGCGGCAAAACTAATGGGCGTGGACAAAAGGACCGTCTCTCGCTATGTAAGTATCGGGATAAAAAGATTACGTCAACATATGGATTCTCAAGTTCGCTATTAATTATACCCTTAAGGGTAGTAAATGTACGCGAATATAACCGTAACTGGTTGCTTTTAAGTCACTTACCCGCTCGCCGTGCTTCGCTCGTCGCAGCAGGCGGATAAACGGGAAAATGCAACTGAGATCGGTATAAAAGTGAACCAATTAGTTATCCGGAGTCGAAAATGGAGCCGACAGTAAACGAAGATTGTTATCACCCAATCAGAATCGGACCGGGTCTTGCAGGACTAAGTGAGGAGAAGATCCTCGCAGCCACAGACGAGGCAAAGCGTCAAAGAATAACACTTCGGCAAAGCGTACTTCAACTCGGATTTGTCACTGAAGCCGAACTGCTCGCCGCTGTGGCAGAGAAGACCGGTCTTTGCTTCATTGAGAACTTTAACGGTGAAATTGATCCACAGGCACCCGATGCGATGAGTGCAAACGTTGCATCACATTACAATATAATGCCGCTTAGTCTTAGAGAGAGCAAATTGCAAATCGCGACTGCCGATCCCTTCGACCCTAATCTGCGCAAGGAGATTGAGCTTGTTCTCGATAATGCATACCAGGTTGAATTTGTCCTTGCCACATCGGAGCATATCGTAAAGACCATAAGAAAAACTTATGGCGTAGGCGCCGCCACCGTCGAACAGATGGTCACCGATGAACAGCTTGACTCGGGCGTCAGCGGCAGCGAAGATATCACGGAAGAAAACATGGCTCGCCAGGCATCGGTGATTAAACTGGTCAATCAGATCCTTGCCGACGCCATCAGTGACGGAGCCACCGATATTCACATTGAGCCTTATGAAGACCATATAAAAATCAGGTATCGTGTTGACGGTATTCTGTATGACGCGGGCGTTCCGGCGACTGTTCGCTTCTTTAGAGAAGGTATCGCCAGCAGGGTAAAGATTATGTCCGGTCTGGATATCGCCGAGAAACGATTACCGCAGGATGGTCGTGCGCAGGTGACACATTCTGGTAATACCTTTGACCTGCGGGTATCGATTCTTCCTACGAGATACGGAGAAGCAATCAACATTCGCATTCTACCGCAAAGCACACTGATATCCGATCTGCAATCGCTTGGTATTTCCGAGAGAGAAGTAACAAAACTAACCGGACTTATCCACAAGCCTCACGGAATAGTCCTTGTCACCGGCCCGACCGGCAGCGGCAAAACCACTACTCTCTATACATGCATGAATCTGCTCAAGAATACCGACAAAAAGATAATCACGATTGAAGACCCGGTCGAATACGATATGCCAGGTCTAGTACAAATGCAGGTCCAGCCTGAGATCGGATTTACATTTGCACGTGCGCTTCGCTCGATGCTCAGGCATGATCCGGATATAATGCTGGTCGGCGAGATTCGCGATCTGGAAACGGCAGAAACGGCGATACGGACTGCATTGACCGGTCATTTAGTCTTTAGTACGCTGCATACGAATGACGCTGCCAGCGCAGTAACCCGCTTGCTCGATATGGGAATCGAGCCGTACCTTGCAGCATCGAGCATTGAAGCGATATTGGCTCAACGTCTGGTGCGTGTGATATGTCCCCACTGCAAGGAACCTTACGAACCGGAATCCGAATCGGCCACGGCGATCATGTCTATGGCTCAATTAGACAAGCTGCCTGGAGCATACCGGGGGATTGGGTGTGTAAAGTGCCGCTTTACCGGTTTTCACGGACGCACAGCGATAACAGAATTAATGATCCTCTCGGACGAGATTCGGCGGATGACCATTTCAAGGAGACATTCAAACGAAATCGATGCCCAGGCCCACTCGGAAGGGATGTCGGGTCTGTTTCAATCGGGGCTTGAGAAAGTCCACAATGGAATTACCACCTACGAAGAAATTCTCCGCGTCACCAAGGGTGCCGTTATGACGGATTGATCTGGCCCGGCTCGGCTTTTTACATGACTTAATACTGCCCAACGATGTATTGTTTGACAATCCTTAGGGGGACTTTTATAATGCCAGGTAAGTTCTTTTGAGGCATTGTTTTGTGCAAGTCAATTGACCGGACGGCTTGCGGAGATTGTTATGGAGCGAACGGCATCGAAACGCAGATTAAGGACGGTTGCGGTTAGTTTTGCAGCCGGGATGGCGATAGGTCTTGTTGTGCTGGCGGGGCTTGATCTGTTTTCGAGAAATGGATCAGTCAAAGGCTCTGCTACAACGAGGATTTTGATCAATAAGGCTGAACGTAGGCTATATTTATACAATGGCCTTCAAGAAGTTGGCTATTTTCAGATCGGACTTGGATTTGAGGCCAGGGGCGATAAGTTAAAACACGGCGACGGCAAGACACCGGAGGGGAAATATTACGTATGCGCAAAGAATCCGAATAGTAAATATTACCTATCAATCGGTTTAAGTTATCCAAATATAGCTGATGCCAAGCGCGGGCTCGAGGCTGGGCTGATTGACAGCGAACAGTATTCAAAAAACTGTGATGCAATAAATGCCAAGCAGTCACCGCTGTGGGACACTGCACTGGGTGGGGAGATTTTCATTCACGGTCATGGTGCGACAAGGGACTGGACATTAGGTTGTGTCGCGATGGAGAATGGAGATATAAAACTGTTGTATGATGCTGTTTCGTTGGGCACGCCGGTTGAGATTGTTGCTGGACAAAAACAAGAGGAACCGAGCATCGCTAAAGAAGAAAGTGAGAAATACATAGACCCCTTTGCTTTAGCTCGAATAAATAAAGAGGCTACGATAGCAATTAAATCGAGCGTTGATGGTGGGCCTTGGCGGGCTGTTAAGGCGCTTTATCCTTTGAAGGGGCAACGCATACGGCTCAAAGTCGATCAAAAGGCGGGTACGAGTATTCGCTGGTTCAGGATTTCTCCGGATACGTCGAAGATTTATAAGAACGCGAATCTTCCGTGGGACGAAAAACCTTACGAGTGGATTGGTTTTGCGAAAATCGATTATCGCAGAGAAAAACTGGATGAATTTCGAGGCCATTGGGAGATCGAACCTTTTGGCAAAAACCGCATGCACATAGCGGAGAATCAGAGATACTGCCGGTCAGATGTTGGTAGCTTCTGGTTTCAGGCAGAGATTGTAAAAGATGGAGTTATCTATCGGTCGGCAAGTATTTCCGATAGTTACAAGCGGGGACTTTCGCCGGAAGTATTTCGTGTTTCGATTCGCCAATGCGAGGGATACCTTGGTTATATTACGTCGTTTTTTAATGTACCGGGCTTGTTTGGATCGGTGACTTATCAGAGTAACAACTATATCGGAGTCGATTGTGCGGATGTTCTTATGGCGGCATACGGCAGGTTTCGAAATAAGCCAATGGAGGAGGATTTCAACGTTGCAAAGGTGGTGACTCAATGGCGACACGCAGCAGAGTGCGAGATTATGCGCGGGACTCCGAGTAAAAACCTTTCTTTCTCCGGCGATATCAGGGCTGGGGACTTGATCGCGGTTAAATACAGTGGCTCACGGCAGTACCAGCATATCGGCGCACTTTATGGGGATACTGACGGCAACGGGATATTAAGTTCGGAAGATCTTGTTATCCATGCAGGGCCTGAGCCGCTACGATTATCGAGCCTCGGTAACGGCAATTTCGACGGTGGAGTTGTCATCATGAGGCCTTAACGAAATTCATTATGGAGCACTGCTTGATTAAGAATTTGGCATTAGATAATCCTTAGTTGATAATAGTAGAGGTTTGTATGGCATATGAAGACATTTATCCTGAAAGGGTTGGCAAACTCGATATATTTCCGGAAATTCATGATGGCGATTTGGTAGAAGTCACTATTATTGGTGATCCTGAAGGACTTCGATATCTTGCTGAGTTGTTAAATAATCTCGCTGATGAGAACCAAATAAAAAACGATGAGCCTGAAGGTTCTCGCATGCACATTCATCTTCACCGGAACAACCATCTCGGGGGACACTCATGTGAAGTTGAAGTCTGCAGGGCTGATGCAAAAGGTACAGGTGAATGGCCTGAATTCATGCAGACTTGATAAGAGCCGCGGTCAGGAATGCGTTGATGTTTTCGGTGGGGACATCGGGAGGCATTCCGCCACCAGCCGAGAGGATGATTCGGGTTTTGTCTGTTAGAGTAGCGAGTGTGTCCTCTACCGCTCTGGTAACTTGATCGGTAGTGCCGTTAGTCAGGACGTCACGCGGTGGAATATTACCCAGGAGAGTGACGCGATTGCCTGTTAGCTCCTTCATTTCTGTAATTGTATGCTCGAAACTGAAATTGAATAGATTGACGCCGATTTGCGGCAGGTACGGTGCACATACAAGGCCCTGGGCGTCGTTGTGCAAGAATTTTACAGTGACATCGAAGGATTGAAATATTTTTTTAAGATACGGTAGTGCGAATTTCTCAAAGTCGTCTTTTCCTAAAAAGCCGATGATATCGTCGAGGATGAAGATACCATCTATAGAGGAAAAAGTATCTATCTGAAGTTCGAGCCAGTCCACAAGAAAGTCTGAGATCGTAGTAAGCAGAATGTGTGTTTGTTCCGGATCTGTGCGAAGTCCCATCATCAGTTCGGTTGTACCCAGAAGAAAGGATGCTATATTGAGGGGTCCGCGGGCGATGGCGAATTTTATTGAATGGCCCGTCTTTTCGATTGCGTCCTGATTTGTTTTTAACCTGTCGAGAACCGAGGGGAGTAAGCCGTCTGCTTTTGGATTTGGTTTTTTAATACCGCCTGCGTCTTTTAGGTCGTTGATTATTTTTTCGGGAAAAGGCAGGTCGTTTTTAGGCCATGAGCATTTGCATCCGAACGCGGATGGCTCGGTGCACATGGCGAATTCGGACCAGAAGCCAGGCAAAAACATCGCATCACCGAAGGTTTGGACAGCTTTTAGGTTGGCATCGAGCCAAAGTTTGTCATTGTTAAAGTATTCACCGAAAGAGATACCGGCCCAGCCTGGCAACCAGGGGCTGTCTATAATAAAGCCAACCGGTATCGGATCGACCGGTTGGCCATCTATTACTGCGAGCAGCTTGTCCCACTGCTCTTCGGTCATCCCTTTGCAGCCTGCTTCTTAGCCTTTTGGATAAAGTGTACTACAAAAATCAGTCCGAGAAAGGCACCGATTAGTACTATGCTTAGCTTTCCTATTCGCGACCACAGGCTCCAGATGGCTACAAGCGAGGCTACGGCGGTGGCAATAATCATAAGGACGTTCCAGAGTACGCGTTTGCCTCCTCTGGGCATATGTTCACCGAGCATGACCTTTTGATTCATCAGCAGCAGAAACGCGAAGTACGCAATCGGCAGCAGTATGACACAGAAGACCGAAGTCGGCATGGCCAGCCAGGGTGCGGGCTTGTTCCAGAAAATGGCAGCCAATGCCCCGACCGTTACGATCAATGCGCCGATACGATGGGTGCGACCTCCGGGAGGCTTGTTGAGCATCTCACATAAACACAGGCCGTTGATCGTCATCAGTATCGTTGCGGCACCAATACCCATTCCCAGTGCGCCAAGGCCGAAAATGAGTTGTGCGAATAATGATCCGGTCAGCGGAGCGAGTGCTTCTGCCAGGTTCATATTATCACGCTTTACGAGCATTGCGGCTATCTTTCTGTCGGCATAGGGAAGCACGTTTATCTTTTCTGCCAATTGATCAGGTGAAAGGGCTTCGATCTGCTCGGCGCCGATTTCGGAAGTTAGACGTTTCTTCAAGAGATTATTGTACGGGCCGACGAGATTCTTCGCCGGTTCGACCGTTATCGCACCACCGGGCGTATCCGGTACAAAACCGGGGGCGGGGGTGACGTGGAACTGCGAAGCCGACGCAATTACTACGAATCCGGTTGCGAGAACAAACGGTATGAACAGGCCTGTGGAAAGATCGAAGATGGCCAGGCCTCGGAAATATTTGTTCCAACCCTTGCGTAGCATCGAGTACGGAAACAGGAATGTCATGTTAATACCGACGGCAGCGGCTATGGCGGCTATCATGACGTCACGCTGCTGGGTAACAATATGATTAGTCCAGAACATCTGGAATTGAGAATCGATCGCATCGATGAATGGCTTGACCGTATCAGCGGGCTCAAATAACATCCGGAATTTCGGAATAAAACCGTGGAGAATCTGTCCCCAGGGAAGTTTTCCTGCGATGCTTAACCTGACCACGACTCCGAAGAACGAAAGTACGATCAAGCTCACAATGATTTTTATAATGGTCTCGAAGATTTTGATGCCTCGGCCTCCGGCACCGTAAAACATCGTGGTAATAAGGCACATAGTAAGCATAAGAGACACACAAACCACCCTGCCCCAGGGATCCGGTATCGCTTCGGGGCCGAGTAATCCCGGCAATAGATTCTGCTGGAGGGCGCGTGTGCCAAGTACGAATTGCGGCATGGACCATACGATGTTTGCGGCCATCGAGGCGAGCAGCCAACTCCATGCCAGAACCGGACTGACATGATCGTGGATGGCTTTTAGCGGGCGCTCCCTGATTGATAGCGTAACATAGGCAATGGCGCTTAGCATAATAATACCCAGGATCATTGCAAGGGGCTGTAGCCACATAAACGAAAAGCCAACAAGGACACCGAGATAGAGACTCGAAGAGAATGAGACTCCACCGACCGTGATTCCGCTTTGCATCCATCCGGGTCCGGAGAGGCGTAAGTAAGCTGCAAATGTTGCAAGGCGCCCTTTGGCTTTTGCCTGTGTTATGAGTTCGTGGTCCTTTTGAAGACTGGGATCGAGTGTTTCCTGGACTTCTTGTGCCTGATTATCGTCTGACATCTTTGTGGCTCCCAATAAAATAATAACAATATATTTTCAGCCGATCCTGCGGAGCTTTCGGCTAAAGGTTTTCACAGCTTATCAGAATTTGCCTCCCACGCCCAGTATGTACTTTATGTCCGTGTCGCCTTTTCCGATGGCGGGCGTGGAGTCGTAATTAAAAATGATCTTGAAATTTGTGAAGATGCTCTTGGTAATATCGGCCCTTACTTCGGAAGTAGAGGTTAGGAAGTAATCCGAGAAATCACGGATGCTTGGATAGTATGTAAGCTCATGAATCAGCTTGACGGTTTTTGTAAACTGGTGGCCAAAATCATAACCGAATTGAGCAGCAGTTTCACGGTTGCTTTCTGTCCGATTGTCAAATTTTTCATATAGCGTAGCTATACCGGCGCGCGTCGCAAAATTCGTTTTTTTCGTTTCAATCCATTGATAACCGCCACCCGCACCGAGTATCACTCTTCGGTCGAGTTCTGCGATGGAATCTGTTTCATATCTGCCATCAAAGTAGGCAAAAACCTTCGGTCGGAAGAAATAATCGTATTTCCCCGTCATTCGCCACCAGTCTTCAATAATATCATTCACTTTTGTTGTAGAGTCTTTCTGTCTTGCGCGGACGTAGTCACTACTGATGTGGGTCCGGTCCTTTTTGGTTCTTTTTCTGAAATTCATGCTCGCGCTTACGGTTTCGTTTTGAGTATTTCCGGTTGTTAAAGTATAGGCGACAGAGAAATCCCCGGTCCACTTCGGATCAGGTTTAGGTGGTGGATTTATCGAGGTAACAGCGGCCATCTTGAATTTCTGCACTTTTATTGTTTCACTGGGTGCGACGGCAAAGGTGTTGGGATCGGATTCGACGAGTTTCTGGTTCAGGACGGTCCCGTCGTCGAGGTGGACTTTGATTGGCTTGTCCGAACTGATGGTCCGGATATTCGCAAAATCGATAGTAATAGTTCCGGCCAGATCGGATTTGAGAGTGAGCTTTCCATCGACCATTTTTTCGATAGTCCCGGTCAGCCTATCCCCGTTTTTAAGAAAGACCTGGTCGGCATGAGCGGAAGTTAAAGAAAGGGTAAGAGCCAACAACATCGCTAAGATGAAGTAACGCACGCTCCTGGCTCCTTTCCATTCGGACAACAATAATTTACAAGTGGTTTTTTTAGAAAGTCTTTATTGCAACTTCTGCACCGGTTTTTTCGACGGAAACGTATGCACTGTAAATTGTAGATATGCAGTCAGCCCCGAGTCGGCTTGTGCCTTCGAGCGGTTCATCGTAAGCGATTGTACGATAGAATGCCTCTATTTCCTGGGGATAGCCTGTGAACCAGTCCTCGTCGGGAGATGGATTTGACCAGCCCTGCTTGGTACCGATTTTTTCGACAACGTATATATCCTTGAAGTTCTCCTCGACGCAGTTATAGGTTTGCATTGCCGTACTGGGATTGATGTTGCAGATTGTCCTGTGATTGTTAGCGGCTACCTCGATCCAGTTATGGATTCCGCCGACCAGGATGTCGGATGAGATAATGTCGGCGATAGTACCGTCCTCGAAAGTAATGTGCATCATCGAGAAGTCGTCGATGTCGGTATAGTCGGATCGTATATGTCCTTCGTCGCGGAAGTTTTCAAGCCGAGTGATAGCGTGCACCCTTGCGGTGACGGTTTTGGGACGAATGGGTTTGCCGTCGCGTGCAAGACCTTCGATTCGTTTGAAATACAGGGCAGCGGTGAGCGGGTGACATCCCTTGCTGATCGTTACCCCCCCACCGGAGAACTTCCAGTAGCCGTAGTAAGGTGCGTGCGAGCCGGAGTGCGCTTCTTCACCGTGCATCCAGAGGACCTGGGCGCCTGTTTTTTCGATTATCTCGCGTTCTTTTTGAATCGAAGGCGCATAGACCCAGTTCTCGGCGTAGAGGATTCTGCCTTTGCTTTTGTCTTCGGCCGCGAGAATCCGCTCGATACTGGCAAGCGCATGGTCGAGTGCCTGCTGTTTGGGGAAAGTCTCGCCGTTGAAATCATCCGAACCATCGCCGAAATAGCCCGTCAGCGGTTTTTCGACGATGGCGAACTTGTCTTTTTCCAGCGCGGCGATGGCAAAAGGCTCATGCGTAACTGGCGGTGTGCAGACGTGGATGACATCAACTTCGTCGATGAGGCCTTCGAGGCTGTCGAAAAGCTTTATGCCGCGCTCGTCTGCGTAGGCTTTGCCGTTTTCCTGGTCTTTATCGTAAACGCCGACGACATCGGATTCGGTCGAATAGAGTTTTTTGAGGGCTTCAAAGTGAAATTTGGAGGAAAAGCCGGCTCCTATGATGCCGGTGCGAACAGTCTTCTTATTCATCAAAAAGTCTCCTTTTAAAAAGTTAAAATATATACTGATCTCAATTGAATATTGCTGTTTATCCGCGGATAAGTAACTTAAAAACAACCAGTTACCGTTTTAGTCGCGAACATTTACTACCCTTAAGGGTATACTTCAAACAGATTATCTGAGTATGGTCGAGTATTGTAACTGATTAATCTTAGAGTGTCCAAGGACTTCTCATGGGCCTTGAGAGCATTCTGGATGCAGCTTCGTCGCCTATCACGGTCTCATTTACCGGATCCCATTTTATTTTCCTTCCGAGTCGCATCGCAATATCACATAAATGACTGATAGTATCGGACCTAACAGCAGCGGTAATAGGGCTTACCGGGACAGATCGGCTCCGGATACAATCGATGAAGTCCTGCTTGTGATCAAGACTCTTTTTTAACCGAATTTCGTCCGGGCCGATAACTGATCGCAAAATAGAGGAATCAGAAGCATAGGCCCGGCGGCGGTCAACATTGAGCCATCCTTCGCTTCCGAAGAACATAGTTCCATAGCTGTTGTCGATACCGTATTTTTCAAGGATCGTCTTTGCTACATCGGCACTTACAAAATGCAATTCGACATTATTTTCGTACCTGCACTTTATATCCCAACTTATCGCCGTATCAAAGAGACCGTCTTTCGGGAAGATTCCACTTCCCTGGTATTCTATCGGGCTTGTATTGTCGGCATCGTTACCCCACTGCGCGATATCCAAAGGATGTGCCCCCCAGCCCGCGATAAAACCGAGTGCGTAATCGGCAATCCAGTTCTTTCCGCGTTTGAAACACCGGTCCTCATTGAATGGAACCATAGGTGATGGGCCAAGCCAGAGATCATAGTCAAAACCTTCGGGTATCGGCATACGTTTAAGTGATCCTCCCGGCTGGCCTGGCGAACACCAGACGAATATTTTTTCTAATTTGCCGATTCTACCGTTGAGAACCGATTCGCAGACAAATCGAAAGTCCTTTCCGGATCGCTGCTGAGTTCCGTACTGGACTACGGTTCCATATCTTGCTGCGGTTTCGCGCAGTGCCATGTCCCAACTCAAAGCGAGTCCCAATGGTTTTTCAACGTAAATGTCCTTTCCGGCGCGGGCGGCGGCGATAGCGATAGGGACATGCCAGTGACACGGAGTCGCGATTACGACGGCATCGAGATCGTTACGGGCAAGGAGTTGTCGGAAATCATTATAAGCGGTACAGCTTTTATAGCTCTTAGTCGGACTTTGTTGGGCATAAGAATCATCTAAATACTTTGCCCATGTCTCTCTACGGTCTTTTACGGGATCGCATGTCGCAATGCTCTGGGAATCGGATCGACCTGCAAAACCTCTAACGTGACCCCCTCCCATACCGCCGACACCGATGTGACCAATGGTGATTCGCTCGCTCGGAGGTCGAATCCCCCCGCTGCCGAGGACATTAGAGGTGATTATATAAGGTATGCTGTATGCACCGGCCATTAAAGAGGTCGAGTGTTTTAGAAAATCACGACGCGTTTGTCTATTTGGATTTTTGTTTATCATTTTTTCAGCTCATGAAAGAAATTGCGAATAGATATAATAGCAAGCACTAATGACCGATATAATGATAGCCAATAACATCAGGATATTCCAGATAAATGCTTTTTTACCACGAGGCTTATCTTTGCCGAGATATTTTTCAGAATTGTTGAGAATGAAGAATATCGTATAAGCGAACGGCAGCAGCAGACCGCATATCGCCGAGGCGCGAACGGCGACCCATGGACCCATGTATTCCCAAAGGATAACACCTGTGAAGGCAGGAGCCGGTATCAGGCAGGCCAGACGATATCGCCAGCCCTCTGGTTTGATCTTGAATATTTCGCATACGACGAAACCGCAAGTGAGCATGTGGACGGTGATGGTGCTCAGTGCCATTCCAAGAACGCCCAGACCAAATATGATTCTGGCGAGAAATTGGTTGAGCCCGGCTGCTTCGAACATTTTCGCGGCCTTAATCGGTGAAAGTAGAGTGGAACCCGATTTGAAGAAAGCCGGATCATATATGGTTGAACCGGCTGCGATTATAACCAATGATGTAACAAGAACGAAGGGCAGGAATGTTCCGGTGATAAGATCGAACCAGGAGAGCCCCTGGTGTTCTCTTGTCCAGCCGCGAGCCAGGATGCAGTAGGGTAGCAGGAATGTGGAGTTGATTCCGACGGCAGCGGCAAAGGCGGCCATAACAACCGAAAAACCGCGACGATCATTAAAGGGAAGTTCCAACGGTAGAAATCCTTTGAACAGTTGGCCCCAGTTGATGTTACCGGCTATCGCACTTCGGATAACGACAACAGCAAAGGCCGCTATGATTAGCCATACGAAGCTCTTTAGCATTTTTTCATAGAGCCTGATTCCCTTGTGGCCCGAACCATAGCACCAGGTAATGGCGGTAGAGATTATGAGAAATACCAGGCCGACAACAATC
>SDBT01000444.1_pt1 | contig 65594 bp, 41 predicted proteins | sample 2277101 | NCBI WGS metagenome assembly SDBT01 (sample SAMN10404973, study PRJNA504765) | marine sediment metagenome | isolation source: marine sediment core GS10_PC15, 103 cmbsf | place: Arctic Ocean: Southern Knipovich Ridge | collected 2010 | reverse complement strand
GCGCCATCCCCATTATGATCGCAATTATAGTAATTCCTTCCTGTGTAATAGGCATCTCAACCAAACTAAAAAAGAAAACAATACTAAATTCAAGAACTAACTAATATTTTTTTTTAATTTTTTCTTTATATATTTTTAAGAGTACTACCCATTAATGTCGGTAGATACCGGTAACAAATCGAAAAATAACACTAATGGAGATATTTTAAGGAAACTTCACCAAATCATAAAAGCGCTTGGAGAATTTAAGGATCGTTATGACAAAAAATTAAATTTCAGTAAACTCATTAAGTTTTTAAAGTTAAACGACTGTGATACCGATGAAATCATCTATTTAATCCTTAGTTTTCAAGAGCAATTTACCGAGATATTTAAGGGCCATATCTTAAGTAGGAAAATTATAAATGGTCAGACCTATCTAGTTTCCGAGAAAAAACTGCATGATTACAAAGAGAAAATTCTTTTAATTCCTGACACTGTAAAATTATGTAAAAATGAGTCTAAGACCTTAAGTGATGTTACGTACTTATTTAAATATGTGCGCAGAGGGAAAGGGTTTAATTTGGATGAGAATTCTACAGATTTTATAGAAAACATTAAGCTCTTAAGACAGGAGCATCCCTACTTCTTTGTAAAAAACGGAAACACCCTAATATATCCCAGTCAAATTGCGTTGGAATTAGGGAATATGATCCAGGCGTATAATAAAGGCAATAAACTGCTAAAAACGATTACATTACACAAATGCAATTTCATGTTTGAAAATAATGTTAGCTAAAGAAGAAAACATAGGTAGAAAAGATATATATCTAAAAGAAGGTGTAATTGAGACCAGAAAATATCAGGTTGATATTGCACAAAAATGCGTAAGTAAAAACTCTTTAGTAGTCATCCCCACCGGATTGGGAAAGACGGTTATATCAGCTCGGATTGCCGCAAAGACGTTAGAATATTTCCCCCCTGAAAGCAAGATAATTATTCTTGCTCCCACACGCCCGTTAATTAATCAGCACTATGAATCTTTTAAGTCTTTTCTCACTATTCCGGAGGATAAATTCACGGTTCTTACTGGTAAAATACTTCCTGAAAAACGAACAGAACTGTTTCTTGCAAATCAAATACTCTTTTTTACCCCCCAAACGCTTCGAAACGATTTAATAAAAAAACAGTATACTCTAGAGAATACATGTTTGATAGTGTTTGATGAGGCGCATCATGCTAGTGGTGACTACCCCTACACTATGATTGCAGATAAGTACGTGGATCAAAATCCGGATGGGAATATTTTAGCATTGACAGCCTCACCAGGATCTTCAAAACAAAAAATTCAAGATTTATGCGATGCCCTTTATATTCCTTTAGCTAACACTCATTTTAGGACTCGAAAAGATTCGGATGTAAAAGGGTACTTAATGCCTCTAGATGTTTACAAAATTGGAGTAGATCTTACGGATTTAATGAGGGATACGCATACAGTTCTCAAGACGGTTATTGAGGAGCGTTTACGATATCTTTCCCAGCTAAATTTCCTAGATGTCAAATCGGATGATCTGTTTAAAAAACTTATAAGGAAGGACCTTTTAAAATTAAACAAAGATTTGGTTACTAGAGTTAATGGAGAAGGGGACAAAACTGGAGTATATGGGGCTCTTTCGATAACTGCTCAAGCATTAATATTATACCATATGATAGAGTTGGTGGAACAACAAGGTCTTGAAAACGTATTACTATATTTTGAAAAAAAGGTGTATAAAGAAGCGTTAAAACCTCGTTGTTCAAAAGCGGTACGAATATTAGCCTCGGATTATAGACTGAGAAGGGTATATTTAGAGCTTAAGCAGCATAAAGAATTCTCTTCTCACCAGTTAGTCCATCCCAAGTTTCAAATTTTAGAAAAAGTGGTATTAAAAGAGTTGGAGCATAATCCCGACTCACGAATGTTGGTATTTGTAAAACTGAGGATGTCAGTAATTAACATAGTAAAAAAATTAAAAGTACACAAAGAGATAAAACCTATTAAATTTGTAGGACAAACAACGAAATCTAAGGAAGATAAAGGATTATCTCAAAAACGGCAAATTGAGATTTTGGACGAGTTTCGAGAAGGGAAATATAACGTGTTGGTCAGCACGAACGTAGGGGAAGAAGGACTAGATATTGCCGAATGTGATATGGTAGTGTTCTTTGATGTAGTCGCTTCTGAGATTCGGTTTATTCAGAGAAGAGGGAGAACAGCCCGTCATCGTGAAGGGAAAGTAGTAATCCTTTATACAAGAGAAACGAATGATGATATCTACATGAATATTGTACTAAACAAATTAAAGAAAATGAATATTAACCTAAAAAATCCCATCGATCTTAAACAATATTATAATATAACCCATAAGAAAGTGAACTTAGCAACTAATACTGAGCATCCTACCCCCCCTCTAGTAGCTACAAAAAATAAATCCGATTTAGAGCCCAAAAAGAAGGAGATTAGAACGAGGGTTCCTATAAAACATAATATCGTGAAACAATCGAATTTACAGTCTTTTATGCACAACACCCCTACTCCTGTGAAAACAAGAAAACTTGTGTTGCGTGCCGATGTAGTGATAAGTAATCTACTTCCTATGAAATTAGGACTAAGAAAACGGATGAGTAAGGATAGTATACGTTTTCAAATAGCATCCTCAAAATATGATGTGCGAATCTATAATAAAGTATTAATTCAGATATACGATGCTCAAAAATGCACGAATGAGTCTCTGGAGGACATTCTTGCCTTTAGTGTTAATCTGAAACAGACATTCCAATTAATTATAAGTATTGTCAGCTTTATTGACTTTAACGAGACGTTCGAAGATGAATCCCGATTGCTAAAAAAGAAATTACAGCAATTTAGCTCAGATAATAAATTGCAAATAATAACTATTGACAATCCTGAAGAGCTGTATTTTATTATAAAAAGTATAGTGGAACAAAAAAAGGAGAAATAAACATGGAGACATCCCGCTGGGAAAAAGATACTTCCCCTTATATAGTCTTTACATGCTCAAAGTGCGGGCAACATTCCTATGTAAAAACCACTCAGAAAACAAAAAAATGTCTGAGATGCGGTCGCACTCACCAAGTCAAGAAAATAACATGGGGTATTGTAGTTAAAGGGATGACTGCCGCACTTGAGGCGGTAAAAGAAAAGCAAAATGAACTCGCACTCATAAAGCTGGGACAAACTCCTGATCTCCATACTTCTACTGATTTTTGTATCGCTAGTTCCATAGACGATAAAGGCCTTCAATTTATGAAAAGCGGGAATAAGACCACACAAGAAGGCGAAGAGTATGAAGAGAAATTTAGAGAAGGTATTAATCAGCTATCTAAAATGTATAAAGACATCCCCGATTATTTATTGGAGATGATGGTAGAAGAAAGATTAATCCCCCCTAATGAAGGAGAATTGCTAATAAGAAAGTTTGTCCACTTAGGAATATTGATCCCTTACAAGCACAATTATTTCAAGATAAAAAAACCAACCTAACTAAACTATTCCAAGAACTCCTTTATCAAAATGACGCGAAACTCCAGATCTAATTTAGAAAACGGAATGTCTTTGATATCAATACTTTTTTTTTCATTAATTCTTTCCTCAAAAAAGATTGAAAACGGAACATATGCTTTAGATAAATCTATCGGTTCTGTTATCTTTTCTGAGTACTGCCCGTAATTTAATGGATTTTTATCTTTACTTATTCCTGAACTCATTTTTTTAATTTCTTAAACTTTATTTTACATCAGGAATATATCTGTTTTATTTAAAGAAAAAGCATTTTCTTAAGTTAATGTTTTAGAGTATAATTTCATAAGAATGCGCTGGAAATGAACACAATCAAGTCTTTGTTCAGCGCTTAAGGAAGAGTTTAATATTACCGAATGGATTTTGTTGAATATTTGTACAATGAACGTGCTTTTGTTTTGGAGCTCTCTTTTATTGTAATAATTATCCGAAAATAATTTTAGTAAAAAAACCTCTTTAGGGATTTCATTGCATATTGTAATAATACGAGATGTTATCATTACCCGCTCTTCAGTATCGGCATATAATGATTTAAAGTGGTCAAGTTCGTTAATGAATTTATCCTTTCTATGGTTAATCATTTGGTTATTAAATAACTCGGACTTGCTGGACTGAGAGATTTTCTTGATTTTTTCATCTAGCTCTTGTCTGCTAATATCTATTCCCATTATAAGACCGTCATAAATCTTTCTGTGGAACACCCTGTTCTACTGTACATTTATAAAGAAAAAAATTCAAACCTTACTCTGCTCTTTGTTCATTTTGGCTAAAAAAAGAATGGGGATAAGTGAAATAAGTCGAAAAATACCCCCTATAACAATAATTGTTTCAGTTGCAATGAAAGCAGATAAGTAGGTTCCTACCGGGACAAAAATAACAATTGCTAGTAAACCGAAAAACCACATACTTTGATAATACACCACTTTTTTTTGGGAGTATTCATTCATTAAGCCCATAATATTAACAATGATAAATCCCGAGCAAATGTTCATGATACCAAATAACGTAAAAAAAAGCACCATATTGGTAAAAGGGGCAATAATTAATAAAATTCCATAGATCAATGAGGCTATGAATAAAACTTTAGTTCTCTCAAACTTGTTGGGAAAGAGACCTGCTAAAATTACCCCCACTGCATTTAGGATTATTATTATCCCAAAAAAGATTAAGATGAGGGTAAGGTTTTCAGCTCCGTACATGTCTAGTATCCAAGGCTCTAAAGGATATTGGTATATAGTGAGCTGATATTTTAAAGATGTAGGTAAATTAAGAATTCACCAGTATCACAAAAAATTCTAAAATTAGGAAGGGATGCCTCTTGCTCTGGTCTAAGGGAGAGAGCTTTTATATCAGTATTTTTCGCCTGAAAAAATCTTTTGAAAAACTCTATTACCACTCTCATTTTTGAAGAGTTTCGGGCTAAATCGCGCATTTTGCTGGCACTAAGAATTTTTCCTACTCGAAGGCTATAAAAAGGGTCGGAATGTATATTACACAAATAGGCAACCTCTTGTGACTTCTTAAAGTTTAACAAGAAGCAATTGAGCTCGACATTATAAAACACGTTAAAGAGATCTAAATAATCCTGCCATGATAATGCAAATTCTATATAATTATAGGCAAATATATCATCAACCAATTTATCTCTGTTGCGAATCTGTTTAATATTTAAGTTCACTAATTCGTTAAAATTGTATGTCTCAGAATCATCTAGATTAAAAATCCGGAGCTTATAATTGGGATCATGTGAAAGCAGGTTCATTATACGATCATTTGCCTTTTCGGGATAATTTTTGTATAATAATTTGACCGCACTATAACGGATCTTATTGTTTTTATGTGACATTGCTATTGTTTCTAAAAAATTATACATCTCTTCACCTATAAGCTCAGAGCTCTCAAACTGGCCGAGAATATCTAAGCTTGAGGCATCATGAAAAGAATTATTAATTTTTGCACGCAGTCTTCGAAATTTCTGCTCAATACTATTTTGACTCCAGAACAACTTAATCATCTTTTTTATACTCTCCTCTTTAAATATGAATTTAAAGGGAACGTATATAAAGAAAAAATTTGAAACAAATGAAACACATAAAAATAGAGATAAAAGTTATTTTACCAGCATTTTATTGAGCATTGCACTCAAATACAAATTTTCAATATTATTTTTTTGAATTTTTTCAATAAGAAGTTCAGGGGTAATTTCACTGGGAATTTCAGAATTCATGACTACTTTATTGATTTCTTCTACGTGTTGTTCAGATTTTACCACACTCTTTCTGATTTCTTTATTAATCCTTTTTATGCCGGTCAAAGAGGTAAAACGTTGCTCGATAGGATTATAGCTTTCTATTGAATTACGAATTGCTTGAGTCGATATCTTTTCACGTCCAATCTTTAGCATGAAATCGGAAATATTATCATAGTTTGGGTTCTCTTCTATGAATTGTTCCCAAACGTCTTTCTCTGTCTCACTTATTCTAAACTGAATGCATTATTACACTTTTTGTTAAAAACCTCATTTTTAATTATAGAATAGAGCGCCCATACTATACCCCTAAACATATTTTTTAGCTTTTCTAAGTCCTTTAAAAATGTTAGTATAGACTATTTTCTGACTAATTTACATGAGATTAGCAAATGCTTCAATGAGCCGACAAAATCAGATCAATGCTTTGAATCGTTAACTAGGCAAGAACTATATGAGAATACATACTTTATTAGAACGAAGATAAACATAGACACTATTATGATTTATATAGGAAGCTTCAATTTTCATTGATTGTATCTTCTCTACCCCCCGGAAGAAAATATTCGCAGAACAAAATAAAAGGTGTTATAATAAATTACAAACCAACAAAATGAGTTAACAATAAATAAGAATCGGATAATGATTTTTATAGACCATCCGAACGTATTTCATAATCTTGAAAAAAGAAAGATAAGAATTGACTTCGTAAAGCTTAGACGTATTATTACCAGAAAACGGAGATTAAAATACTCTATTATTTATATGGGTCTTTTAAAGACTATCTATCCCAAGAAACGAGCATTTTTAAACTATTTAAAGGCTAACATGTTTTTTATAAAAAAATGTCCGGTAAAAATGACTCATGATGGGATAAAAAAACAAATTGGGGCCAATGTTATTATATATAAAGATATGACTGAATTGGCTGAAAAGAATGCGTACGATACCGCAATATTGCTAAGTGGAAGCGAAGGGTTGGTAGAAGTCGTGAATAAATTAAAGGAACTTAAAAAAGGGATAGAAATATGGAGCTTTAAAGAATCTTTATCCCATGCATTAATTAGGGCAGCAGGAGAGGAGAATGTGTTTTATATTGATGAAATCCTTAACAAAATAAAGAGGCCCTAACAAGTACCTAGGATATACCAAGACAAAAATCCAGGGCAACTTCGAAAAATTTTCATTGGAGTTTATATATGTTTATGAAAAGTTAGTGATGGTATTCAAACGTAATTAAATTGACTGACTTTCGAAGATTCTAATATAATCTCCAAGATTAATATGAATTGGAGTATAGAATTGAATACATTCGCAACTCCATAAAAATTTTCGCTAATTTCTTTATTTCCATAAGCAATTACAACCATGGAGGAAACGCAAATTAAACTAAATCAAATTAGTATAAATGAGAGTCAAAACATTTGTTTAGACCTGTTAAAAACCAATAAAAAAGAAATAAGCCGAATTAAAGCTAAAAATCTTCATAAGTTGACGTTGAGATTTATAATATCTCAAATTTTTGAACCTAATAATTCCGTGAACGAAACTAGGGTAATTGACAAAAATACCATTACGTTTAAGGATAATCTAGTTTCATTTACCTTTGCTTTGGAGGAGTTGTCATTTCCAGAACGATGTCAAATTGAAATTAACACCTTATCCTTTATGTTAAAAGATGGAAAGAAAATTATAGCTTCTCTACAAGAGACATTTTCCTTTTTAGAACTACAAACAAACCCAGATACTGATGAAAGTTTAGACATCCAACCGGTGATTACTAGTTTATATAATGATGGACTTGTTGAAAAATTTGAGCATAATAAAAAATCTATTAAGGATAAATTGAAGTTGGTACCAATCTCAAAGAATTTTGAGACGTTTGAGCTAATCGAGGATGCAATTGAGGTGTTTAAAGAATTTGAACTCAAGAGCAGCAATATGAAAGATGCGGAAGCCCAAGACCTGGAATATTCCTTACGCGAAAAATTATTAGAGTGTCTATTTTTATCCATTTCTCACATCATCAGCCTTAAGATTATAGAGGATACCGAAGTAAAGCAAATCACCGCAAGATTGATTCAAAAATACTATGGACCTTATCTAAGTTAGCGGAGTTGACCAAAATCATGTCGTATAAATACTATGATCAAAAACTTACCTACGCTCTTGCAGATATGTTGATTTACGGATATGATTTCAATAGTCTTAAGAAACCTCTTTATGAGATCTTTGAAAACCGTAAGATATCATTACCACAAATTCTCCAAATTGAGCTTAAGTATACCGGACCGGAAATAACTAGTCCATTAATTCAAGATTTTTACAACCGTGGTGCGATTAAATCTCATGAAATCAACGAAATTTGTAAAATAATTAATAATAAATTAATTAGCGCATTACAGTCTAAATCCACCAGCCTCTTCAATTCTCTCACTCGATTTTATCGCTTTAAGTCCTGTATTGAAATAATATTTGATAATAATTTAAAATCTTTGAACCTTAAAGAGAATTCAAGAGTGTTCAAGATAATTATTCTTCTACACAAATTGGAGCAATTCACTGCGAAATTGGTACTTGCGATAATAAAGGAGTTTAATATTGATTTTGCCGGCTACTGTGATTCTATTTTAGCACGAATAATTACTTCAGGAAAAACCATCTATTTTGAAAACCAGTTAGAAAAAGCCAAACTAACTGAACAATATGAGTTTCTAACTCTTAAGAATAAAGAGGGAATCGTCCGGTTTTTTAGTTGTCCTGAAGTAAAACAAATCCTTTTTCGCTATTTTTTCCCCGACGGATTTCCTAAAAATTCTATTACAGAAATTACGTGGGACCGTCTTAATCTGGACATTAAAGCCCAAAAAAGAAGACGTATTAAGCATATGAATGGAAAATATGAAAATTTATACGAAGTTATTCACCGCTATACTACGTTAGAAGAATTTTTAGACATTATCATCCGGAACGATATATGTGCGTTCTATGCATCCATCCGAACTGCTCGGAAACGGCTTTTAGCTACCGCTATAATCGATATTGATATGAGTGGTTTCTTACGTCAATTAATCTCCCCTCAAATATTATGGGAATTTACATTGACTCTTTCCAGAGAAATTATTAACACATGTCTAACATTTGGCCTAGATAAACCATTAGTGGTATTTTCGGGTAAACGGGGAATCCATCTTTTATGGAGGGTTACCCCTGATTTGATTCGAGATGACTATAAATATTCGAGTAATTTTTGGGAAATATTTATGCTACCCGCCCAAAAATCCCTTCGGAAAGACCCAAAATCGCTGATACATAGCAAGTTCGGGTTGGTTAAGAAAATATTCGAAGCTATATTGTTGCATACAGCGTATAATTTTGATATTGAAAAAATTCCCGATCAAATTAAGGTAGGTTTAGGAGTAGCAAGAGTTAATGATCTTTTTAAACTCTCTCCTTTTTCTGACAATACAGTGGGGATCTTGCTTGACACCTCTACTATGAACGGTTCAGTGCATCGAGTCTTTTCGTTTCATTTTTCAAACGGCCGTATCAGTATACCTATTACTGATCCGAACACCAGAGAGATTGATCCAAAATATGAAGACTATGCAACATTATTGGAAGAGAGCAATCCGGATACCATACTGGAAAATATGAAAAAAGGCAATACCGCACAATACTTCCAATTTCCCACGATAATTACTCAAGCACAAATAAAGAAGATATTTCATCCTGGATTAGGACTTTTGCCAGTAATTGCGATAATTGTACGATTCTCAGACCGATGGGTAACTGAAAGAAGTTATTATTCCTATAAATTCTGGATTGAGTTATTTTCCATTACCACCTTTTATGAATATCTTTCTAACTGGCTTCTAATTTTAAAACCGAAGGATTATTCTAATGAAGAAATTCGGCAAGAAATAGAACAGCTCATAGATAGTGGTAGAAATTTTCTTAAAGGACCTATAAAGGAATTAGTGCACATGTATTTTTTAAACCAATTAAGCTTTAGTTCTCTTAAAGCTAAACTTGATGGTTTTAGGAATTGGGAGTTCTTTTACCGATTAAAATATAATGAGATAAAGAAAGTTTCACGGTATGAGTTAGTTGAGTTTTTAGAAGATAAAGATAAGCAGAAATCGTTCTTATTTAAATTCTTGAAGGTCTATAACATCATTCAAGTATGGCTGACTTATTATTTAGCCCATATAGACACTGTTAGTAAAAAAAGAGAGGGCGCGATAGATAACTTGCTTTTAAGGTTAAAGTTAGTCATTAACCAAAGTCTATCATATGGCGGAGATACTACACTTACCGATAAAGAACTTTCGGAAATCGATGTGGTAAATATTGTGTGTTTATACAACACCTACATCTCCTTTCTAAAAGAGTTTTTTAGATTTGATAGGATTATTGTAAAATCAAACATAAACGAGGGAATATATGAAAGAATTAACCGTTAAATCAGAGCAAATGCAACGATTACAAATGAATCTGAATATCTTTTGTACAAAAGATATGCTACTGAGTGCTATTGATATGTTGGATGAGTTGTTTCATGGGCTTAAGGAGAAGCCATATATTTACTGTCATAAAATGCCTATCACTCATAACTTGGATCCTATGAAATTTATTATTATGGATTTAGAAGGCTATTTTCCGAAATTTTGCGGTCTATTAATTGATACTACTATTTTCCAATTTTATATTAAAGAGGAGCAATATCAAGAAGAGTTATATAACATTATATTCCAGGTGCTAAAGATCGTAAAGCAGTTTTATATTTTTACCTTTTCCAATTGGGAGTCGTATTTTATTTCTGTATTGAAAAATGAGTTAAAATCCCTCTATTCTCCTAAAGAGTTACAATTTTTAGAGGAGTTATCTCTTATCAACATTCAGAATAGTTATTATGAGTCTTTGACGGCGGGATTGTTTAGTTTAGGGGAGAAAGTGGTATCCGACCCAGTAAGGTATGACCTTAGAAATCGATCTTCCGGACCCATATGGACAATTTAGAAAATTATTCATTAACTATTCATCTTAATGATACTGAGAGGATCATCTTTGATTTAATTACATAAGAATGCTAATTTTTTTTATTATTGGCATCATCTATTATCATTTTACACATTTTAACTCCCAGACCGGTTTTTTTATTTAACGAATATGGTTTTTCTTTCGCAACCTGACTTGCGGTATGAAGTCCCGCCTTATATAATATCCGAGCCCTTATCCGCCCTACATTATGTATTCTCAATACTAAATCGAACAATTCCTCTTTAATCCCATGATGTAATCGTATGCTCAAAGTTTCGGCCATTTCGGTTATATTGGCAGCCTTAGTCTGAAGAGTAATATCTGTACTGCTTAGATAATTAGCAATTATGCCAATAAATGTAATAATTCTTTCCATACTGTCTCTTATAGAATAGAGATCTCCTGGCATTATCCCAAATCTGTTCACTATTTTATCCAAAGGTTCCTCGTCAGTCCATTCTATTAGGGATTCTACCATTTTGTAATCTCTTACTTTTTTCTCCGCTTTTAATATATCATACGCTTCTTTGATAAGGTCCTTATAATTTTGAATCTCACCATTTTCCAATTTATCACGTATCAAAACACCAGAAACAGGATATAGGTATAATTTAATAATGAGTTTGCCAAAGTGAGAACAGCGTAGCGTATCATCCTCGTTTTTTAACACAAGTCCTTTTTCAAATAAATAGTTTAAAACATACTGATTTTTTACCGATTTAGGAACAATATCTCTCACATATTTCTGAAGTGCCTTGTCGGGAAGCTCCAATAAATAAAGCAGAAAGATAGTGATATGATCGCAAAATTCGAATGAAAACTGTTGTTCGGCATAATTATCAGAAGCTTCATTTTTAAATCCACATGAGCAGGTAATTCCCGTTTGAATGTCAAATTGACATGAATATACCCCATAATCTGTTTTGATATGACCCATAATTGTTGAATTTGAGATTTTAGAAATCTTTACGGTATGGTTCTGTTCTTTTAGATCTTTTACCCGCTTGGGATTAGAATGCAGCTTTAAGATATTGAGCACGTTGATCTCTTTTATCATTAACAATTGATCAATGGGAATGTTTTGTTTTTTCATTTTATCCTTTATCCCAAACCAGAAATAGGTCTTTTCAAAGAATTGTTTTAATTTTTCTAGGGTGATATTTTTTTCTTCATAAATTCGAAGAAGGACTTGTTCTTTTAAGGTGTTCAGGTTATTTAGCCCTGAAGTGAGGTCGTTGTATTTCGGAATGAATGTATCACCCTCTAAAATGTTTTGGAAATAATTATCCTCAACCCACATTCTCTCTTCAATATTTTTTACTAGAATATATCCATACCCTTCGGAATCTAACCCAGGTCGTCCGGCTCTTCCTAATATTTGGAATACCTCGTTTCCTAAAAAGGGTTTAAAAAAACTATACCCGTCCCCATTTTCATGAAATCCGGAGAAATTCTTAATGTTATATCCTGAAGTGATAAACTTCCTAAAATCTTTGAGAATTACAACTCGTGCGGGAGTATTAATCCCTGCTGAAAGCGTAGTAGTACAACAAATAACCTTTAATATGTGCTCACGATAAAAATCTTCTACTAATTTGCGTTCTTTAGGCAAAAGTCCCGCGTGATGAAACGCTACACCATTCTTCACATTTTTTAGCAACCCAGGATTGCCCCCTTTTATTTTATGTAAGGTGTTAGAGAGAGTTTTACATGCTTTTCTCTCATTATCATCTAAATGTTTTTCTACAATATGAGTTAAATATGAAGCTTGCTCTTGGGCTCCTTTGCGACGATTCAGAAATACAAGTATCTGACCTTTTTGAGAAAGTGTTTTGTTTACTAGCCGTTTTATCGTAGAATCTCGATTTTGGGTAACTTCTATATTATAATGGAGAGGTACAGGACGTTTTTCAGATAAGATGAGAGACGTTTCGTTACCTAGAGATGAGAGCCAAGAATTAAAAAATCTCGGATTATTTATGGTAGCCGATAATCCTATTATTTGAGGGTTATGTAAAAGCTCATTCAAGCGAATGATTAGCGATTCTAGTCGTGGACCTCTATTAAACCCTGCGATGATATGAACTTCGTCGATGATAATAGTGGATATGTTAAAAATCCAATCTTTATCATAATAATTTCGTAGGATTGAATCCATTTTTTCATACGTGGTAACAATTATATCTGCTTCTTTAAGCTCAGAATCATCCACTTCGTAGTCGCCAATAGAAAGAACGACTTTTATTCCAAACCGTTCATAACTTTTTTTAAAATGAAAGTATTTTTCAGTTGCGAGTGCTTTAAATGGGACTAGAAAGGTAGATTTGCCAAATCCTTGAAAAATATTAGAGACGGCACAGACCTCCCCAATTAAGGTTTTTCCCGAACCAGAAGGAGAGCATACCAAAAATGACTTTCTAAAGAACAATCCTTTTTTGATTGCGTCTTTTTGAATATCTCTCAGTCCAAAAATCCGATTTTCGAATAATACCCGTAAAATTCGTTTATCCGATATATACTTAAAGATTTCTTTATCTTCGATCTCTCCTTCTGTGTCCTCTTCATTCTTTACATAATCTATAATCGTTATCGATACATCAACCGCAGTTCATACCAAATTTTGTTTCTCTATTCTTTTCTCTAGATATATCTATTTAAAAGAAAATTTTGCTTTAAAAAAGATGAAAATTAGCAAGTGAAAAATGCACTAGCGTTTTAATAGTTTATGCTTATTTATTTTCGTCAGGAATTAATTTAGGATAAATAGGGGTGACTCCTTGTCCAAATAATTTAGAGTTATTATATACTTTGGTAAGCTTGTTCCATTTTAGATTTTTAAGAGGATTATAGGATTCTAATGCTTCTGCATTTCCGTATACTGACTGGATTAGCTTATTGGCTTCATGCAGATCAGTCAATATCAGATATTTTTCAACGCCTAAATATGCAAATAAGTCCGTAAATTCTTTTTGGAAATGGCTCAGTTCAATTGAAGGAAAATACACTTTAATCATTAATCCGTCTTGAAATAACTTTTCTTTATCAAACTCTTGAATAAAATATTGGCCTTCTATTTCATAGATGAATCCGTAATTAAAAAAACTAAAAACCCGAATTAGTTTAGTAATTACTTCTGTGGTTAAATCAGGAAGGATAATTACTAATTTTTCAATAAAATCTAAATTTTTTAGTTTAAGGTAGGGGTATATCAGATCCTTCTTAAGTAAATTGAGTACGCTTTTACTTAGATTTCTTCTATTGGTACCTAAAATAAGCTTTATATCCTTTTGTTTATACCCATAGAGCACTCTTAAATCAAGATATTCTTGAGAATCGGGAGTCAGGTATGTTGACGTATCTATATTCCCTAAAGTGTAGGTTTTAATTACCGAGTTCTCAATTTTTAAACCAGGATTATGCAAATTTCTCTGTACAAATGCTTTGAAGTTTTTTGCATCCAAGCTCCAACCTTCAGAGCCTAAATTATGTTCAAAATGGCATAGAACGTGCATTTTTTTCACAAGAAATATACAATACTCAGAAATCATCTTTCTATTTAGTGCAAGTAGGTTTATGTAGGCCATATTAGGATTTTTAAAGGGAAAGAGATATTTGATAAAAAGTGATTGGACATTCGTAGGATGGAGAGGGTAGCTTATTTTTTGAAAAGTGTTGTTAAATAAAAGCTTAAAATCAATATCGGGTAGATGGGGGGTGTTTATATATAAATAATACTGTCCAAGACCATACTTTTGAAGCGCAGGTTCAAATTTTATAGATTTTACATATTGTTTAAAGAAGTCCGCCTTTTTTATAGCTCTAAATGATTCCGTGTTGAGAAGATGGTTTTTAAGAGCACCGTAGAAATCCGATATCTCATTTAATTTGCTCTGAGAGAAAGTTGTATTTTTTCGGTCCTCCCGTTTTTTTACCTCGGATACCAAAGCATCTAAACTATAGTTGTTATCCCAAAACAAATCTTGAACCTCTGCTGTAGTCTTATTAATCTTTTTTATTTTTTCTCCGAGAAGGTTTTTCATATAAAGGAAATATTGACTAAATAAGTGAGGAGCATAAAAAAACTCTTGTTGGTTTAGATCATAAAAATCCTTAAAATAAAATCCTCTGAAATACCCGGATTCAAAGATTCTGGTCGCGATAACACCATTTCCCTTAAATAAAGATTTTATGGTGGAAAGAAGTATATATTTTTCTTTTGTTGTTATAGCTGGTAAAAATATTTGAATAGTATATATTTCAAGTCCATCTAATATACTCTTGCAGCCATTATGCGTTACTCGTGGAAAATAGTGTTTTAAAATCTCAATTTTTTTGGAAATGTCAGGTGCGTAATTTACAACTAGGTAAATATAATATTTAGCAAAGTGAGTGGTAACCATAGAAGCTATAAGAAGTGGCTTGATTATCCATGGATCATTATTGACTAAAAAATTAATGGTAGCATCTAATTCATTGCCGGTGATATCACGAGATTTAAACTCATTGCGCAGTTTCTTTAATTGTTGTTCTTTTTTGCCATAAATTTGAGATATTAGTGATGTATCACGCGCCAATTTTATGATTACTTTTAAATCAAACACTTTAATTGTGTAACATGATTGGATAAACTGACTAAAAATTCGATACCTATCCCTCATTTGTACAAACTCAAGTGCCATCAGTTCTTTATGAAGTACTGCTAATTTAATATTTATTGAAACCAATCGAATCCTATAAATCTGGAGTTTTCTAGAAAAGTGGAGAGGTAGTTTATAAAGGAGTTCTTTATAGAATATTGTTTCTTTTTTTAGCTGCTCACTTTTTTCTTTTAGTACGGCATAAGTACTGATTTCCTTAATGTAAGAGGGCACAAAAACATTGAAAATAGGTTTGCCTATAGATGGGTTTTTAAACAATAACTCCTCTTCAAATGAAAAGCCTGTCTTATGACTAAGAATCTCTTCTTTAAGGTGAGCGGGATTACAAATATGGGCGTTTTTACTGAGGTGGCGTATAGTTAAGGTTATACAAGAATAAAAGTCATTTAGTAAGGTCCTTATGTAAAAAAAACCTTTTTTCTGATTATTCATTAAAAAATCTATAAATTCCTCTTTAAAATTTGAAGTTGCCCTTAATTCCTTTGCAGCTCGTTTTAATCTTCTTAGGTTCAACTCCCGAATCATTAATTCATTAAATAAATTCCTTTTCATGGTTTTTACTGTTTTACTCTTACCTTCAAATCCTATACCCATTGAAGCAAAATATGGGGCAATACTAAGAAATAAGTATTCTAGTGTTGATAACTTTTTAAAAGGGGAAACAGCCGGACCCTGGAGCCCTGACTCAAAAGATATCTCATAGTTATTCTCATATTCTTTGCGGTAAGGGTTAATAATACGGCCTTTTTTATAGAATTCCCTAAAATAGTTAAGATTCAAACAATTGCCGGTAGTATGATAATGATAAAGTTTATGTTCGACAAGATATCCCATATCTTCCATTTTCTTAAACAGAGTTATAATGTCTTTTTTATAATAATGAGGGTACAAAAAATACCCTTTAGCCTCAACCGAAAAATTACTTAAACAATATCGTATATGCATTATAAACGGGATTTGCTCAAGACAACGCATAATTTTACTTACTGACAATAGGGGGCTAAATTTAATATGATAGTGCATACCATGCAATCCTATTGCTGGTAAATTCAGAATATAATTAGGACTGATCCATCGATATTTAGCAATCCATCGCACATTTAAACTAAATTTTTTTAAAGAAAGATCGGTGGTGATAGATCCGCTTTCTTTAAACTCTTTAAAGTATTTTTGATAATCTGATAATGCTCGATAGTTTTTTACTTCGTAAAAAATTTTTATTAGGATTCTCAAAGTTTCAATAAGGTCGTCCCTGAAGAGTATTTGAGAGTTTTCTAAGATAAATTTAGTGTGAATGCCTTCAACAAATTCTTCGGTATCTTGATGTTTAGTAAGAGATACGTTTCTAATATATTTTAAAATAAATTGTGCAGGATTGATGAAGTCTTGTAAACTAAATAGTTTACCAAGGAAAGATTCTGCACTGGTTCCTATATACTCATAATCCACAATATGTTCCCTTAACAAAGTTCGCCATTTGCTGCTATTTTTTAATTTACTAAACTTTGTCTCTACCAGAAGATTAACCGCAATTTTTACGTTTTTAATTTCTCTTATTTTAGGAGGGATAAAACAGTAATACGCTTCTCTAAGGATAATATACGGTAAGAATTCTTTATATTTTTCAAACAGAATCAGGGTTAAAGTACCATTTTCTTCAATCCTCTCGATTCCGATGTCTATAATAGAATCTCCCTCTTCTGCAACCTCTCCGTTTTTTCCGTTATAAATGATAGTAACTTTAGAGACCACGGGGTTAAACCCAGTCTCACTCTGAATCTCTTTAAGGGTGTTCATAAAGACCTGATTTAACTTCCCCTCATGAGAAACCTCGGGCAATGATTCCCAATTAATATCTTTTAACTTTACCATAATATGATCATTATATGATTTTGGTACATTCTATAAGGGTTGAAAATACATCTAAAAAATGTTTTTCGAATTCTGTTTTTCGAAGGCCAAGCAAATACCTAAAAATTTCCTATCTAGCTAAATCTATTTCTTATTGCTATTTAAAGATTTTTAATCTTTTAATGAAAATATAGAGTAATTACTCTATAATCTTTATAGAGTTTTATTATTTCGTTTCAAATCTGTCCTAATCATAAAAATTATTTTTTTCTTTATATAGAAAGGAAAAAAAGGTATCTTTGAGATAAATGTCTGAAAGTAAGACGATAAATGACTTGACCATATGGCATTTTAAGGAAGCTTTTAACGTTATAAAAAAAGCAATAGAGACTCGTAATTGGGATCTAGCGATTCTTAACTGTGATCAGGGGATACAAGAGGCACAGAATTTAAAAAATATAATATGGGTAAATAAGTTTGAAAATATCAAACAGGAAATTATCAATCTTAAAGAAAAAGAAAAAAGTATGGATACTATAAAACATAAGGTAATAGTACCTAGGTTAGAAGAGAGTAAAGAGGTGCTAGTACTACAAGATGCAGAGGTTTTAGAACCCATAACAGACCCTCCTGAACAGATGAGTGAGGTTGTGGATGACCTTAGCGTTATTAAGGGAGTGGGAGGCTCAACCGAGTTAAAACTAAAAGAAGGTGGAATTCTAACCATAAAACAGTTAGCCACTATGGAGCCTGAGGGTTTGGCCCAAATCAACGGATTTGGATTAAGCTCAAGTAGGCGAATTATACAAGCCGCTAAGGAGTATTTTGAACAACAGAGTACACCCGATACTCCTGTAAAAAATGAAAAGACACCTATATTTGAAAAGAAATTTGAGATAGATAGAACTTCCAGAATAATGGCATCAGCAGAAAGACCTTACGATATATCAAATGCTAATGTAGAAACCCTAATAGATGATATTCCGGGTCTAGAACCTTTAGAGGACGTAGATGATCACCAAAAAGACTCTATTGAGCCCGAATTTGAAAATATACATATCACGCAAGAAGAAGAAACTATAGAGGGGGTAGAAGGCTCTGAGAAGCTTTTTATACCCTCTAACGAGGAAACTTTGGATGTTAACACGAATCATATAGAGCCTCAAATGGAAAATGAGAAATATTTACCCTCTTCGCTACGACAACGGGAAAGTAAATTGAATAAAAATCAAGTGATTAGCGGATTTTTAGACGATACTTTGGAAAGCCCTCAAAAAACAACTCCCGCCGAAGTTCAATATGAACAGGTTATGACCGATATAAAGATTGAATTTTCTGATGAATTGCTCACTAAGAATACGGTAATTATTATGCGTAAAAAGACCCAAGATATTCTTCAGTCTCTTAACTATTTTATTATCCCTACCACATTGCCTGTTTTTGAACGATTAAGAGCCAATGTCGATTGTATTGCTATCAAAGTAATACCTGGGAAGAATGACACTGAGCTTATTTTAATAATCCCCCTTAAGATCTGTGATCTTAAAGGTACTCTATTTGTCTCAGATAATGCTTTTGGATATCATTCAGAACAAAATCCTGACCTTCAAGATAAATTGAAAAAAATGTTGGTAAACGCTACTATGAAAGACTATATTGACATTCAAAGTATGCTTTTCAATGTCATCGCAAACGATAAGGACGTATTCACATTTTTTAGAAAATACCTAAAAGATAGTAATATTAGTGTAGAAAAAGGAAGAAATAATCAAACTCTCTTTCTCAGGTCGGGATTGTTGCAATATAAAATTATAATTGAACCGCTATTACTGTGTCATTCTCTTCCCTCTTCTCTGGAAAAAAATGTGATATTTCCCTATCAAAAAAGTACCAATATTCATTTTATTGATTATGCGGGATTATCTTCTTTAATTGAATTTATAGAGCATAAATATCAATCATTGGAATCCTATTGTTTTGAAGGGAATGCGGTGAAAAAGTATTTTGAGGCAAAACTTAGATTTATTAAAGACATCAGAACATCTTCAATACCTATTGTGGCTTGCGGATTAATTTTCCTGCTTATCGTTCTTTTCCAAGTTAATTTTTTAATAAACACATTTATTGGTCTAGGAAGTGCTGCTATATGTGTATATGGAGTTATTATAGCATATTACTATGTAAAATTTGCCAAAACTAAGACAGTTATTTCTGATGAGTTTAGTAGTCCATATCATCAAAGCAAAATTGCGATAGACGAGACTGAATTGATTATGATACATAAAGATTTATCTACGGAGCAGATGGATCAGTTTATTTACGAATGTTTTGGTAAAGGAGCAGACTTTAAAGTTATGTCTGAAATTGAGGAGAGTAAATACATTCACAGTATAACAGCTCATAAACAAAAGCATCGCTTAGAGGAGACCTCACTTCTGCCCAAAAATACATTTACAAAAAATTCAAAATATGGCTCATTTTTGGAGGATTGATAATGAAAACAAATCTAAAAACCAAATTCAAATATCTTTATTTCACAGGATGGGTACTCTTATTCACTTCGTTGTTTTTAGAATGGTATATCTTCCAAGTTTATTCAGGGAGAAATACCTTATCAGCAAGTTGGAATTATAACCCTTTTACAGAATGGACATCTTTGATATCAAGTAATAATTCGTATAATTCTAAAGTGAGACCTTCCAATTTGGGGCTCTCAATCCTGATCATGGTAGTATTTATCGGAATATTGTTTATCTCTCTCTATTCGATATTATTTAAGGATATAGAAACCCATGAGCTAAGTGGACTCTCCAATTATGACAAACTAAATTTCTGCTTACTAGGACTTAATTTATACTATATTTTTGTGTTCCCTATGTTTTATTTATTACCCCAAAAATTATACTTTCCTTATTTATTGGTCAAGGAACCGAATTCGGAACTCATGTTTTTTTACAGTATAGGACCTGGATATGTTTTGCAAATAATAGGATTTGTATTGATTTTTCCCTACCTTATGTTCTATCATCAAACTGTCAATAGGTTTGAGTCCAAGGCTAAATCACCCGAAAATCTGGTACAAGATTACTTGCGCCGCATTCAAGAACCTCTGGACTTAGATGAAATGATAGCAAAAGAGCAAGTAAAATTAAAGCTCAAAGGTGCTAATATAGAGCATCAAACAATTATATATAATAAAAATCCAAATAAAAAAAAGAGAAAAAGGAGATAAGTATGAGCTATTCTGTTATGGATTCAAAAATAAAAACATTAATTAATATGTGTAAAGCAACCGGTAATAACAAGAAATTAGCGGTGGTAAGTTTTACTCTTGTCAGTAATACTTTAGATGAGATTGGAGTGAAATTGGGGATTCGACCAAGAAATAAGAAATCTAATGAGCACACATTTCGCTATATGCAACTAATTAATAAAATAATCGGAAATAGCCTAAACACTTCAATTTTTAATGAAGAACACATTGACACTCTCCAAGCAATTGAGCCTCAATTCTTAAAAAAAAAAGGTGACATCCCCCAAGACTATATCAAGGAAGTATTTAAGATTTACGTTCAAATAAGGGCCTTAGACATTCCTAATCTCTACGAGGAGCTTCAAAACGAGTTGGACCAGTTTCATGGTGATATAAGCATGTATTCGTTTATGAACCCTTCGAACACTAAAGGAAAAAAGCAACCGGACAAATTAAAATCTTTAATAATACACAAGATCAAGGAACAAGAAAGAGAGGGGCAACAAGCATTGAAGAGGGGATTTAACAAAGATTTATTTGAAAAACAAATGTATCTTAAAAACGTAAGAAACTCAATAGAGAACCCAAAACAAACCAAGATCCGGCTAAAGGGGCAGCTCAAAGACAATATTAATTATCAACTGTCGCTCAACGATATTTATGGATTTACCTTAATAGGATTATGCATTGTATTATTTTTGCTCGGGCTTATGGTTGTGGTCCAAGCGGCTTTTCATCCTTCCCTTGCAGGACCGACCAGCGTGCTAACATTATCCTTTTTTAGTGCAGGATGTCTTTTTCTGTATTTATATTGGAATTTTTTCAGAAAGGAGGTGAAATAACGAGTGAATATATCTGAACAAGAATCCTTTGAATTTGATAATAGGAAAAAACCGCAAGGAAAAGAAGGAGAGGAAACACTCGGTAATTATTTAAATATCTGGAAAACAAACCCTTCGTTTAAAGATATTAATACTACCCTCTCCACTCTGCGAGCGTTATTTTTAGTAAGTCTTACGTTATGTTTTATTATCGGTACGTTTATGATCAGCTCGAATTTGGTATTTTCAGTTAGCATAGGATTTATTATCCTTATTTGTTTTATCCTGGTTTTTCATGATACTTTTTTTTCCTTGGAACATGGATTTTCAAGTATATTTTCAAAGTCAGAATTATTTGATCCCTTTGAGAACCATCAGTTTTTCGTCTCAAAACACGATTCAGATGTATTATTCATTGCCAATAGGAAAGATTTGAAGACCTGTGCGCTATGCATTTTTAAAATCGGAGTCATTTCCGAAAATAGCTATCCCTCATTAAATAAGTTCATAAAATCCTTTAATGAGCTAGGGATTGCCTATACATTTCAGGTGGTGCAATCTCCAATAATCGAGCCGATTACTCATAAACCGAGCCCTTCTTTAAAGGCTCAGCAACTTAACTCTACTCAGTCGTTCACCACTAGTATTTATTTTACTGTGTTTTATGATGTTAGCGGGATACTGACTCTAAAGAAACTGGCCTATCTTCAAGGGAAAATACGGGAATATAGGGATATCATGAAAGCGAATTTTACTTCAAATTTTTATCATTTTAAAATCAATATATTGTCAGGAAGTGAACTACTACGGGCATTGCCTTCCATTGTGTTTAAAAACACTATTCCAGAAATGGAAGAACAAGACGATTTCAATTCCACACCACAGTTAAACTCTTCCTTGATTAGTAAACTAATAATCATCTGCTTTCTTATGATCTATGGAAGTTATATGTTACTGTCCTTACACGTCCCTATACTAGCGGTTGCTATTTTTATCGTTGTTGTCTTAAATATTATATTGTTCTTATGGTGGCGAAGTATATTCTTTGTGCTTGGACAGTCTACACTGCATAATAAAGAGGAGATTACGTTAGTGAATCCCTTTAAAATTATTGATTTTTACCGGTTTAAAGCCCATCCCGATACCATTTTTTTCCACATTGCAAAAAAAATCTTAGGAGCAGTAAAAATGGACAATCTTCAGTATGCCTCTCCAAAATTTCTTAATAAAATACCGTTTTGCTACCCTGACAAATTTTACCGACCATTAGTTACTCAAAAACTTTCGTTTACCTATACGCTCACGGCGTCCCCCCTCTCATTCTATCTGTTTGATAAAGAAGCCTATAAATATCTAAATGATAAAAGTAAAAACAGTATATTACAAATTCAGGATGATAGCGAGGGGGAGGAATGGCTGGCAATGAGAGGTGGTATATGGAAAACAATAATGACCTATGCGGTAAATACCTACCAATTTGCTAATACGGTTAAGAAAACAAAGATTGTGGAATTAGAACGAGACCTTGCTAGCCAGATGAAATTTTTGGAAAACACGTTTAAAATGAATTTCCATTCCTTTAAATTGATATCCTTAAAACATAACAAATTACGTACCGGATATATGATGAATGCGATAAAAAATAAACTGTTCAGAATGGGCGGTACCCATCTAAACTACCTATTTTTCCAAGGAAAAGCGTTAATATTTCTTACTGAGATTTCTCCAACGTTTAAAAAAGGGGTGGAAACACGACTTGCTACAGAATTTAATACTCCCTTACAGCTGGAGAATTTTATTACTTTCGGTCACACGATTAATACCGAAGTTATGGAAGAAGAGGTACCGGTGGGGCTACTGCTGGAACAGATCCATAACCTATTGATTGTAAATGGAAGTTCCAAGGATAGAGAAGCTTTATGTATGAAACTGGTATCAGAACTAGTAAAAGTAAAAGTTCCCTCTCTTATTTTTGATTTTAACGGAACATGGTCAAAAGTAATCAAATATTTTGACGGGTCCCGATTTGAAGATGAGTTCCTTTATTTTAAATTAGGTACTGCCTTTACCTTGGATCCATTACATTCGGAAATTAAATATGATAAAGATAATATAACATTTTTAAATTATATGTTTGATGCCTATGCCCTTTCATTCAAAAAACTGGATAATACCATGACGCTATTTAAAAACACAATATTACGTAATCCTGACGTTGATATTACCACTCTTAGCCTTCAGCTTAAGAATCAGCAGCCGTGGAATAAAGGAGGGTTTAATGATGCCATGGCATCTCTTTTTGATGAGTTTAGCCAGCAAGATTTTGAGGTGTTTCATACTAATCCAGAAGAGCATAGTAATAGGATCACGTTCTATGACTTTATTAAAGACGATAGGACAGTAATAGTTGATTTGTCTGTTTCCAATGATCATAAAAAACAAGAATTTCTAATGTTTCTCATTATTTCTAAAATTATTCACTATATAAATAGTTATAACACCTATACAGGTAAAATTATCATAGCTCCCCATTTAGACCTCTTTTTCGAGGCCTTTTATTTAGACAAAACCGCTAATTATGGGGTCATAGATCGTTTCTTAGAGCCCTTACTTCAAAATGGATTTGGAACCGTCTTTTCTGCCAATCAAATAAAATACCTGCACCAGAATGTCTATAATTATTTTCACGACCTTATAACATTTAGAGCAGCTCATCAAAACGACCTTGCGATTCTAAGAACCCAGATGTCCCTTCAGGAGTTAAAAGGAGTGGGGTATTATAGTGCCAGCAGAAATACGTCTTATCAGATGGATTATTTAATTAGTCTAAAGAGTGATGAAGCGCTAATAAAACGCTCGGACTTATATCAAACATTTCCCGTAAAGTTGGACGTACAAGAGATTATCAATACTGATATTTTAGAAAAAGAGGAAATTGTAGCCTATATGAAGCGTCAAAAATATGATTTACAATATACCGAAAAGAAGCTATTGGAGCAGACCAAAAAAACCATCTTCGAAAAAGATTTAGGGAACTATTTTGAGTTCTTAGAGGAGCTCATAAAGTTCCTTAAGGGTATAAAATCCATGGAACAGGTAGGAAACCTGTATAAATCAAAAGTCAATGAGGAGCTAAAAAAAGCGATTTATCAGAAGGCAATGAAATTAACCAAGAATAAAATAGAGCTAAAGAAATTGCGAGATGATTTATTCGACACCTTACTGAAGCACGGATATTTAGCCGAAGCCCATCCTAAGAGCGCCGGAGGAAGTGAAACGATTGGCACCTCTTACAGAGTAGGAGATAAATTTCAGGTCGCCTTGGATGATTATTTTGATACCAAGAAAAACGCTCCTACCGATATTTCTCTTGAACTGGTAGAACAAGAAATGGACAGGCAGCATACAAATAACGATCTTAGGCAATTATTTACTCCTAAAAAAAGTATCTTTGAAAATATAGAATTTGACGAAGTATTAGTTGCTAATTTAAGTGATGTTTTTTTTGAACTGTTCCAAAGCCATAAACTGCTCAAAAATAAAGAATTTGAACAAGCAATTATAATCGAGAAAAAAATTATACATCGTTTTCTTATTGCGTTGTACAGAGATGTTTATCGTGTAAATTACATCATATCCAATACTGACATGGAAGCTTTTATAGCTCTTTTATGTAAAGAAGAAATGGTTCCTTTTTCTTTTGAAAAATTAACATATTATTCTACCATAGATTCTCAGATAAATTTAGATGAAATGTCTTTAGAAGAGTACGCGCTAGAGCTCTATAAAGAAATTAGTGAATTTTTTGATATGATTCAAAATTTCTTAAATCCCGATGGAACTGCTAATGGAGGTGATTAAGGGTATTATGACGAGTATAGATCCTGGTGAAAAAATTCTTTCCGAAAATTTAGAAAAAATAGTATTTCAAGAACCTGATTTCAACAAGATTAAGGAGACTCTTGGAGAACTGTTGTTAGGTACTATAGAACCTAAAGAATTTAAGGGGCTAATTGTTGATTTAAGGTGGAAATTGATCAATGAATTACTTGCCTTTTTCCCCTTCTATAATGAGCTCTGTAAAACCAATAAAGACTTAGGTAAGCTCACATCTCCAAATATGCTACCAGAAATCAAGGAGCGAGATGAATTACTCACTGAGGTAGCAACCAGATTAAATAACATTTATACCAAATTAAAAGGAAGTAAGGAGGGAATTGAACACGACGCCCCTACTAATGGATTAGATTTTGTAATTGATGGAGCAAATATAGCCTGTGAGATTAGAGATAAGGATAGGAAAGCGAAACTATCTAACATCCAGCTACTGGTGAACAAAGTAGAGTCTTTAGGGGCCCAAAGTTGCGTAATACTTTGTGACCGGAGCCTGAGACATGACATAGACCATAAAGACGAATATATGGAATATGTTCACAATAACGAAATAATAGAAACCCCTGCCGGCACCCAAGCAGATGTGTTTATATTAAAATACGCAAAAAAACACAATGCCTATGTTGTATCCAATGATCGGTTCAAAGACCATTATGATTCGTTTAGTGAGTCGTGGATAAAACAAAAGCGTGTTCCTTTTACTATCATTAAAGATGAAATAATCTTTGAAAAGGAGATTTGATATTTCAATTTATAAATAAAAGCTAAAAAAATCCATTTTCTTAAACTTTTTTCTTTATATAGACTAGAAAGAATTGGGGTACAATTTCTAAAACATAGAAATATAAGGAATTGTTATAAAAATGCAAATAACTAGAGAAGAAACCTCTATTGAAGTAAAAAAATCAAAAGATTTGAAAGAAATAGAAAAAGTATTTGAGGAATTACTATATGTTCCAGATATAAGATTAAAGCCAAAGATTATGGAAACCTTACTTAAGTATCTAGATAAAGAATTCTTAGACAAGGCTCATAAGATTAAGTTTTTTATAGCCCATAACAATTTAGAGCTTTCTGGATTTGTAATCTCACAAATTCATCCCACGTATACTAGTTATGGGAGAAAATGTGGAACATTCGGTTGGTTAAATGTGAAAAATTTCGAAGCGTGTGAACTGTTACTAAAAAAATGCGAAATTTTTACCAGAAAACATGGAATACGAAAGATAAGAGGAAATATTAATTTTCCCAAAGGTTTAGGAGGCATAGGGATTCAGGCTTCGGGATTTGAAGAGCAAATGATGTATGGGGTAGCGTTTAATAATCCAGAAACCGATCTAATAGGACATCTAGAAAAATTAGGATATGAAAAAGAATCGGAATACTGGTGTATGAAAGTTACTAAAGAGGTATGGGATTCCGGTGATAACATCGATAGTGGGATCAAATTAAGGTGTTTAACCTTAAAAGAATTAAGGAAACTTAAGGAAGAGGTCTATGACCTAGGAACAAATTCATTTCAAATGGATTTTCCCGACGCTTCAGGAGCAGAATATAGGCTTAACGAAATGCTAGATACTTATGCCCAAGTACCAAAATCACATTATGGCCTACCCAAAGGGTTTGAACCCAGATTATATAGTGATGTCTCGGAGTTCATAGAAGCGTGGGAAGAGCGAAATTTAGAAGATGAAGTAACATTTTGTCTTTTAGCGTTTGATCGAAAGAATGGTAAACTGGTTGGCATTATCATAGGTTTACCAGACTTATATGAATCGTGGTTAGGGTTGCCTATTACTCGGGTAAATATAGATACTGCTATGGTGAGAAAAGATTGTACCGGAAGGCGAATTTTTTCTGGTTTGAACAATTTTGGGCGAAAAACTATGAAATTAAACGGTATTACCTATTTTGAAGGAACTGCTATTTGGGCCAAAAACAAAGATGCAATAAAATCAATCACCCCTCACGGAATTAATATAAGAAAGCATTATATAATGGAAAAACGGATTAACCGGTCAATATTAGAGGAGGAAACTGAGTAACTAATAAATTAAGAAAATTCAAATTATTTTTAAGGAAAAGTCTTCTATATTTTCAATATATTCTAGAACAGTAGTTAGAAGATTAAGAACTTTGCGTTTATTTTTAGAAGGAACTTTCATTTCTTAATGTTTAGAGTTGATAAAGTGTGTAATATATAATATTTTCCATACTTAGATTTAAACTGCTTTAAGATAGCTTTTTTGAGTTTTCTACGAGAAGGCAAACTCCTCTTTTTTTCTGCGATAAAATTTGTAATCTTGCTTTTTAACACACTAGTAAGATTTTTATCATAAAACCGGGCAATTTTAAATCGCGAAAAGTCTTTACATAAAAAATTCCAGACAGGAACAGGAGAAAAATGACTATTTCTTATATGATACGTTGTATATTTTTCTCGGAACCTTTTTTTGCGATATTTTTTGGTATCAGAGGGAGAGAAATGTAGTGCAAATAATTCGAAGCTATTTGTACTGTAGTCATTATTTATATAATAGACTCTTCCCCCATACATTCCGTGCAGATATTTTTCCAATCCGCTTATTTTTACATTCTTTTTATCTTGAGGGAGTTTTGGAGAGGCTACACAAGTTCCCTCACCATTGAGAACCCAAAGCACATAAATTCCTTCTTTATTATAATCTTCAGTTCGTTTAATGAGTTCATTTACTTTAAGAGGGGAGTTTTGAATTTCGATTACTATGGTCTTTCTGGTCTTTCCCGTTTTTTCTTCTAGAAAAATATCCGCTCTTCTTTTGTTAACTTTTTTTTCTAAGAAAATATGGTCTATATATCTATTTTTTTGAGGGATATTTTCATAACAGAATTGCTCCACCGTCTTATGATAAGATCCTTCAGTTTTTTCGCTATTTATTTTCACTCACCCACTGTTCTGCTTCATAAAATTCAAGTAAATCGTCCATCATTTGAGGGCTATTCATATTAGGGGTGTTTGGATCATAATGAGTAATCCTTACACAGTTGTATTCCCTATTATAACTTAAAAGACAAGCGTTTCGAAGTCCAATTAACACGTCAAAAAACTCCACTATACTAATAGAATCTACCTCTAAATCATGCAGCATTTTATTAACATTAGGGTTGTAGCCTATGTCCCATGCCATACTAAGATAGCTTAAAACCTTTTTTTGGTATTGTTCCATACTGAAATCATCAGATTTTTCTAAAACCAGTCTATTCACCCCACATTAGAAATTCTTGTTGTAAAATAGAAGTACATATTTTTTTATCAGTATTATCAAGGTTAGTTGTTAGTATTCCAGTAGTATTGTAAGAATCTTCTAAACAAATTCTTAATAATTTTAATGAATCGTCAATTATCTCTTCGTTGTCTAATTTTTCTAATCGACTCATACATTTAAGGACAAATATCTGAGCTTCTTTATAGTTATAGGTATGATTTATAAAAAAATCAATAATTTCAGAATCTATCTCTATATGTTTTTTCTTATTTTTTTGCATAATTTCATAATGATTTTTATATAAGTTGTTTCTTAATTTATGAAAGGAAAATTTTTATATATAAATCTATATGAAAATTATACCAAATTTAGACCATTTTTATCTGAAAGTTTAGATAAAAATAGTTATCAGATAAGGCGTAAGATGTAAAAATATAAGTGTAGAACATAAGATAGTGTCATTTAATTAATATTTAAATATATTCAATAAAAAGTGAGAAAAAAAAAATGGCTAAAAAAAAAGGATCGGAACTTGGTAAAAAAGAGTACGAATATAAGAAAATATATATTACAAAAGGCCTTAATATAGCACTTCAGAAATATTGTGATAAATATGGAGGTATTGGAACTAACACAGTATCAAAGCTAGTAAATTCGCTATTAGAAGAATGGGCCCGTGAAAAGCTAAAAACCGATCCCGAGCTTTTTATAGATATTAATTTCGAAGATAAGTAATTGCAATGTTAATAGTCTCAATATCTTTACAGGCTTTTTCCACTACTAACATTTTCGCCTATATCACAATATTTATTATTGGCGGAATATTAAGCCTTATTTCTGCCCTTATTTTATATAAAGTAAAGACTGAGTGAATGGGATTATATATTATCTAAGAGACTTTTCCTTAGTTTATATTGTAAAAAGATTAATTCAACTGAATATAATTTAACAAATCTCTGCCTTCCTCAATTAATCGCAGGTTTTTATCGATTTTCCCTTGGTAATAATTAAATAAAATATTATCCTCGAACTTATCTGTTTTGTCATTATACTTCCAGCTTGGAACGTACCCTCTAGGCTTTAATCCAATATCTAAAAACATTCTTTGGTGCTCGGGCTCATATGCCGACACAAACACTTCACTATAGCGTATTTTAAATTCTTTCATGCATTTTTTAAAGTTCCTTGTAAAGATAAATAATTCTTCTAAACTACGCACCTTATATTTTGTTTTTTCAAAATTCTGAACCAGTGGAGTATACAAAAATTTAAAATACGATCCAGTGTCTTGGATGGTAAGTTTAATCTGGACGTATCCATACTTATCTTTTTCTATTTTTCTTGAAATCTGATTCTTCAAAGAACATATCTTTTGAAGATTCAAATTCAGATGTGGCTTTACAATCTGAATTGGTCCTAAATTATACCTCTTGGTGGCGTAAAGATAGGGATTTACTGTTTCAGCTATAAGTTTAGGTCGTTCTTTTTTACGATATTTTTGTAATACTAGGTTATCGTACCCAATATGCATGATATCTGATTCAATCTTCCCCAAGAATACGTCTTTATTCGGATAAAAGGCAATCGGTTTTGCCCCTCCCAGCGCTTGCGAATATTGGGATGCAGTATGTGCAGTTCTATTTTCACTGTACCAAATAAGAATTTTGTCTTGAAACATACTATACATCCCGACATAGCTACCAAGAGACGCTTTTAGAACATCAATTATTCCTTGATATTTCCGCTTTACCATGAGCCCTCGGGCATAGCCTTTTTTATTTTTAAAATCAAGGGCGAAGGTAAAACATCCTAACGTTTTACCGTAGAGGCTTTTAAATAATATCCATCGATAGTTAGGATTTTGTATCATAGAGCTTACTTCCTCTACATCCTCCATCTCTTTATAGGGATACGTTCCTTTATATAATTCCCTATAAAGCTCCGCGATATCATGGGCATCGTCTGGATTAGCTAGCTTAAGAATGGGACATACTTTTTTTACTGATTTTCTATTGCTTATTTCAAAATTCAATTCCATTCCTTTATGGAGATTTGTGTCCATTCTATCTTTAAACGGTTCTAAAAACTGATTAGTACACTCAGGAAAAGAATTATTTATGGTTAATATCGAATTAGTTACTACTTCCTTACTTAACACACATTTTCACATTTTTTTATGATAATTTTCATAAAACTAAATCGAGGATATATAAATAAAAAAGTGCGAATAAAAAATCTAGAGAGCGGAACGAAATTTTTTTTAAGTGAAAAAATCAGCATTTATAACCCAATAAATATGCTTTCAAATTATATTCGAAATTAGGAAACCTTATCTTCAATAAGGTAAAAAGAAAAAAAAATAAAATTTAAAATTAAAAGTATTTGATTAAATCGTTTTAAATTTACGTCTATCGCTTATGATCCATTCAAGATTTCTTAGGATCGTTTCTTTATTGGGATCTTTGTCGATTCTCTCCTTAATTCGCTTTAATACCTCTTCTCGGGAAGTATCAATTATTTTGTAAAACTCCTCTACTTTTTCTCGGTTAAAATCTCCATCATACACCGTTCTTGTAAAGTGTTTTACAGTAAGAAGCCATTTTTTCCTTAGGGTGGGATCTTGCCTTACTAATTCTGCTGGTTGGACGGCATAACCTAAAGCACCAAATCGATGTGCTTCGTAAAATAATGCGGCACTTAGAGCGTAACAATTTGTCTTTAATGGGTCAGCATTTCCTTTTTCTACGTATCCTTTATCTTCAACTAGTTTAATTACCTCGTCCTCCTTGTAAGGGAGAACATGATACGGTAAAAGCACTCTCGGAACATTCGCAACTTCTAAATTCATAGGAGCGATATACCATTTTGCATCTTCTTCAATAGAAAATTTACCGAAATCGGGCCCCCACTCATTGATAATCTCTTCACGAGGCATTTCGTAAAAATAAAAATGGATTTGATCAGGAGAATATGCCAATAATACATATGGTATATTTCTTTTCATCGCTTCTTTTACGACAAGTCCATGTAATAAATATCCGCAATATCTACACTGTTCAGAACCAGCACCTAACTCGTTGGAGTCGAAATCTACGGCCATCCATCTAAAAAATCTTAAAAATGTATCTTGAACGTCATCGATTAATACGTGGTCAACCTTGATCTTTTGTAACGCCCTAGCTACATTATCCCGTGCAACGTCGGACATGGTACCAGGATCTATAGACACTGCCAATGGATTTAGCTCCAATTCGTTTACTAAGTAATCTAACATGGAAGTCGAATCCTTACCCCCAGACCACCCCAGCACGCAATCGTATTGTTGTTTCCCTTGATTTCTTTTCATCTCAGCCACTATACTTTGCCAGTCTTCACTCGCCCAATCACGATCTTGTTGAGTTATAGTAACTTTCTCCCATATGGGTAATTTAGTGGTAGAATCGGCACAAAAATTACATCTCCCTTCAGAATTAATCTCTATTCCGGCAAAAGAATATAAAATGCAACTCTTACAGACCGGAATAATGTTTTTTTGAATTGTTGTTTGTTCTATCATTTTTTTTAAACTCCTTATTTTTAAGAGTTATATACGATTTGAAGGGAGAGTATTTAAAGAAAAAATTAGGAAAAGTTGCACTTTTTAACTTTTATTTTAAATCCCAACAAAAATTAAAATCTTCATCGATAAAAAATTTAAAGAATCCAGTGATAAAAGTCGAGTAGTCAAAGCAACCCGAACTCGGGGAATCGTAGCTTCCTATTCGAATAATCCCGTCTTTTACGATATCAATTGTTATCTCATTTGAATCATAGAGATAGATAAGAGTATAAAATAACCCAAATATCCTATTTTTAGAGGATGTTTCAAAATCATGTATCAATCTATCCAAAGTCGGGACAAATCCAATATCATGCATATCATCTAAATAATTTAGCACCTCACATTCAATTTCAAGAAGGTGTTGGGTATCAATCTCTATTTCAATATTAGAGATCATATCTTCTACATCACTTAGAGTACTGTGTATGTTTTTATTCAGAATCTCCGGATTTAATATAATTGGGGTATATATCATTTGCCTGTAACCAAATAGGCGACATGTTCCCTTTTTATTGATTTCATACACTCGGTCAAATTCGAGTTTACCCTTTATGATTAATCGAGAAAGGGCGATAAGAACTTGAGTTTTATTCACAGTATATTGATTTTTAAAATAATATACTGTCTGTAACAAATTAGGCGAATGTCCAATTTCCCACTCTTCCTGGAGATAGGTTAAAACCATTTTTTTTAATTTGCCGGTAGTAGTTTTCATTATTATCAGAATTTTATTTTTAATAATTACCAGAGTCATCTTCCACTAGTTATATATAAAGAAAAAAATTGAATAATTGAAAGTGATATGATTATTAAAAGGAGACTCCTGCCAACAAGACCAAAGCGAGGCCCATAAAAGGATAAAATAAGACAAAATTAGAGTGTATCGAGGCACACTAACCAAAAGACAAAAATTTACGGAATAGCGCATAAACTATAAAAGGAGTAAAAGGTTTTACCAAGAGAATAAACATGGACAATCATACTTTCCTAGAAATCATTGGAATTGCACAGGAGTCAAAATGGAACAATATTAAGGACTTTATTCGATATGTAATACACCATACTCTTGATGAGGAAGATATCGGGTATGAACTTACTGTTGATAATATAAATCTCAAAGGGTCTGAACAACAATTTAATATTTTAAAACCAGCCGATATTACAGTAATTGATACCATTGCCAGCTTTGATAGTATCTCCTTGCTCCAAATAACCGAGCATCGCCGTGATCATGTTACCATATCAAGGGAAGGGCCTTTTATTGTGGTAATTGCTAAGTATTATGGCCCCCTTCCGAAAAACCCTGAATATTTCGATTTTTCTATTAATATCGACATAATTCACAATCCCCGATTCATTCACAGTGATGGTTCAGAAATCAAATATTCCGAACTAATCTCTCGTTTGAATCCATCACTGAAGAAAGAAATATCCGTAATTGATCAATGGGAGGCAGTAAGACAGCAGCGGAGAAAAGCAACAGTCTCCCTAGAACATCGTGTCTATGAGAAAATAACCAGAATGAAAGCAATAGAGGACGGAGAGGAGGTTCCCTCTTTTCAATTATGGAGAGAGAAAACAGCAAAAGAATACCAAACGAGTACTGGCGGAAAATCCCACCGCAAAGAGAATATCACTAAAGGATATGAAGACCACTTATTAGGCTTGATGTATAAATCTATAACTTCTAAGAAAAACAGAACTCCCAAAAAAACGCTTCCAGAAGAGCCGCTGACAAAAGAACAAGAACAAATGTTTTCTCTTGAAGCCAGAATCTATGAACTAATTAAAGGAAGAAGTGCTCTCAATAAAAAGGGCAAATATACAAAGCTCTTTCAATCGTGGAGTAAGAAAACCGCGGTGGAATTCCGTGATTGGACAGGAGAAAGGGCGCATTTTAATAAAGGCATGACAAAAAGATATAAACAATATCTACACGACTTAGAACAGGAAATTAAAGAATCGAGTGATAACAATACAAATGAGTAATTCCTACAAAGAAAAAAACACTCCTCCAAATTCTAAGTTTAAATATTAGAATTATTATTATTATGTATATGAAGGTATGAGGTAAAATGTTATGAATGGTGATTTTGACTCATTTAGAGTTTTAGCAATTACAAGTTTTAGCATAATTATGTTTGCTCAGTTCGCTTTTTTTACCTATTATGCGTCTCGAAAGAAAACTCTGATAAGTAAACACTTTGCACTAATTTTCTTTCTCGCCGGTTTAGGACTTCTGCTTAATATAGCCTACTTATTTATGCCCTCATTATTACTACTACACTTGTTTTATAGATTATCTTTGTGGTGCTACTTCTTTGGCATTACCATGAATATGATTTTTGTACTTAATATGTACCGCTCTATAAAGCTTGAGAAGATTGGAGATAAAATAAATAGTTTAGATGTTTTGTTATTAATTATTTTTTCCATCGTGATATGGGTTGGTCTTTTATTGCCTGATTCCATAAAAATTCAACTCCCAGAAAAGATTCCCATTTACAGTATTTTTCTTTACTTATTGCTTTTAGTCATATTCGGTATAATGTTAACAACGAGTATATTCATAGGTATTAAATCTTATTATGCACTAGAACAAGCAGATTTGCGTAAAAAATGGATACTTTATATTATCGGTTCTATACTAGTTCAATTCATCTTGGTTGGTAGTACCACCATCAATTATTTAAATATAACAGAGTTAAGGAGTATCTGGTATGTGATTATGTTTCCTATCGCTATAACCGGAAACGTCTTGGTCTATTATGGAGGGATTAAACAACTATAAATACCAAAATTCTTGAAATAATAATGTTTATGACTCTTCCTTGGATATGGTTTTATTAATATTCTTAAAAAATAGATTTAAAGCTCTGACTAGTAAATTAAATAACTTTAAGGTTGTTTAACTCGAAAGCAGTAATTAATTTTTCAGAAAGCTTCCTGTTTTTATCATAAAAATAGAGTAATTTTTCCACATCCCCTACATAATCCAAAATACTTCGGGATTCAATAACGATTTTTCTAAAATATCGAAAAAAATAATGATCTTCGATTAATATATGGTTTGGGAAAAATTTAAAGAGAGCATTTAGGTTTATAGCAATTACGGTTTTTAGTGTAATAATGTTTACCTGAAATCTTAAAATTCTGTTATCATCTGAACTAAATTTTCCAGTAGAAAGTTATATGACCTTTAACTTTAACTCGAACTCGACTATTAAAGTTTTAGAAATCTTTTTACGTGCTTCATAAAAAATGAGCAACTTTTCCACATCCCCGGCATAATCTAAAATACTTTTGGAAGCAATCACCATTTTTCTAAAATACCGAGAAAAATAATGTTCGGTGAGTAGTATATGCTCTCGGAAAAAGTTATTAAAGGCATTAAACAGGGTTAGAGTCCTTAATAGTACTTCAAATGTTTTTCTTTCAAATGGCTCTCTCTCAGATGTTTCTCGATGTTCCTTTTCGTATTTAGGCAATTCTTCGCTCTGGAATAAATGCACTTGTCTCCATAGAATAACATAATACCAGTATACTCGTTTAATAAACTGAAAACTAAAATGTACATTCGCTTTTAACTTCATTTCGAATAGTAGTTGATTTAACGCAGCTTTTTCTTTTATAGTAAAAAAAACGGGTTCATGATATTTCTCTTCATATTCTTTCTTAAATTCGCTATATCCCCTCTGAATTCCTTCTATAAATTCAGAGTAAATCGGATTAAAATTATCTGGAATGGATAGTCCTTTATCCTTGGTAATAACAATTCCTTCTGGCAAGAAAATGGCTTTAACATAGGTTTTTCCTTTTTTTTGCATAAAATCCTCTAATGGTTTGATACGAAGGATAAAGAGAAACTCAAAAGAATCCTTTTCTAGTATCCTTATTCTTTTACTTAAAGGCGTTTTCTCTAAAGATTTGATGAGATATGGATTAAACGTAATAAGAAGATCAGCTTGGTCTCTATAATCCTGATGGTGAAACTTGGACAGAGAAAGAATTTTAATGACAGCAAATCTATCGTAATTCTCTATAATCTGCTCTCCGTATTGAGGGGGTAAATGCTTATTCAGGCTTAATGACTTAGAGGGGGTTATCCACGTTTCAGCTTCCTTTTGGATAATCTTTTCTATATCAAAAAATTCGACGGCAATCTCTTCTTTTTCCCCTCTTTTAATAAGATATACATCCGCTTTCTGAGAAAAATATCCTGCTAACCGGTTTGACGTATTAAAATAAAGGCGAGCTACCTCCTCATCCTTTTTTAACGTACATCGGACAAACTTACGATCGAATTGAGGGGTTTTTTTGTTATAACTGACCAATTCTTTTTTAGTAAATCCTACCGGAAAATAAATAATTGAATGATCATCGCTGAAATCAAAACAGAGTTTTCCCACTTCAGGGTCAATAAAATCTTGAACTTGGTCCAAGGGAATATCTAAATGACCTATCTGGTTTACTTCAATCTGCCTACCGATGATTTGGAGGATCTGCCCTTCGTTCATTTTCTTCGAATATAATTGATAAAAAAATTTTTACGAAACTTTACAGTTAATAAAAGTATATTTTCTAAAACATTGCTTAACATAAATATTTAGACCCAATAGAATAGTAAAAACTTTTAGCTTTTAAAATTATGCTAGACACATCCCAATATAAGAGTAATTACTCTATTATTTTTTGAGAAAATAATTTTGGGTAGAAACCAATATTAGAGTGATTACTCTATAATTTTTAAAATTTTAAAATTTTGGTACAAAATCATATAATATTGAATTATATGATTAATACCCATGAAGCCAAAAAACGCTAATTTCGTATATTTTGAAGTATTATTACCGGAACACACGATGAAAATTTTTGTACCAAAACCTCCTATCATTTACACACTAAAATTTTAAATCTTCCTATTAATTTTTACAAAAAAAAGCGAGAAAAGAGACTTTTCCCCTAAATATTCCTACCTATCCTTTAATCGGTGGGGATCTCAAGTTGCCTAACCACATATCAGTGGTTTCGTACAATTTTCTAGAAATGTTTATATAGAAAAAAAGCATTTAACTTTAATTAAGAAAAACAATAATTTTTTTTAATGATAAAAGCATGGTATCTAAAAATCCAATAGAAGGCATCATTCCAAATAAACTCAAAGTTTTCAGATATATAGGTGAGCATTCTTCCGTTTCGCAATCGGAGATAACAAATGTTTTTCCTTCCCTGAATCACGACTATACCTATCAGATTCTCTCAGACCTCGAAAATATGGGGCTGATAAGTACGCGGAAGGAATCCTACAAAAATAAGCAAGTGGAACTAACTAGGGTTGGTTCCGATGGATATGATGCAATCTTTAATGGAAAAATCGAGGATTTGTTTGGTAAGAAGGAGAAAGATCAAGACGAAGAGAATAAAGAAGAGGAGTAAAATTAGTAACTTTTCGTGATTACCTATTTTTAGGAAATTTTTTAACACAAATATTATATAATCATCTATTTTTTACCAATAATCCATTCTGGTGACACAAAAAAGAATTATAGAGTAAATACTCTATAATATTCACATGATGGAGTAAATACTCTATAATTTCGTGGAACATAACACAATCTTTAAATAAAAACAAATAGAATTCTATTCATATTAAAAAATAAAAATAACAGATTTATGTGGCTCCTCTGATATTATAGAGATTAATGAAGGATACTCTTGTGGGGAGTGTGGTATTATTTTGATCAACCAAAAGTTTCGCTCTGATATTCAGAGCCCATATACCGATTTAAGTTTTGAATATTCGTTAATTCATAGTAAGACACGTAGAATTGAAGGGTATGTTTTTAACAAATTAAAACGATTAGATGGACAAAAAAATTATGAGCAAAGCATTTTTGAAGATGCAAAAATTCAGATCTCACGTGTATTTGGGTATCTTCAGTTGCCAAATCAGTATAAAGAGAGGGTATTTCAGAAATTCAAAGCCATTTATTTAGATTTACTTCCTGGGTCAAAATATCGATCCCCAGATAAATTAGTGCCATTTTCAGTTTTTTATGTGCTACGCTCTCATGATATTATTATAAAAAAATCTGAGGTACTGGAAATATCAAATATTACGAGAGAAGAATTTCGAAAATTTACGTACACTGGGCTTAAATATTTTCCTGAATATTTTCAGAGAGATAAAAAAAAAACTATTATTCACATGATTAGTGATTTAACTCGGACCCTTCAGTTAGGTTTTACATTTCATAACTATGCGCGTAAATTATTAGAAAAATTATGGGAAATCTTAAAGGATGCAAAAGATACGTTAATTGCAGGGGTTATAGCTACCTTAACTGCACTTTGCATTTATTCAAAGAATTTAAAATTAAGTCATATAGCGCATAATTTAGGATTAGGAAGTGGAACGATTCAAACAAAGATTAAGGAAAAAATTATCCCTCATTTTAAAATTTCTGGATTTAAAAGTCTTAAACATTCTGCAGATATAATCAAAGAGAGGTTATTAGACTTAAATTAAACAGATCCAATCTAAATTTTTTCTTTAAATAAACAAAAAGAAATTGAATGTTAAAGGTAAAAAAAAATGAAAAAGGATGAGAATATGAAAAATGCTTCCTTAAAAAAATGGAGCTGTTGTGTTCTTCTCCTGCTTTTTTCATGCCTTCTTTTTTCATGCTTATTTGGGGGGAATAAATATCCTTCTATTAATCATACTAACGTTTACCACAAGTTAAATTACTTTCCAGAACCTTCTGTCAAATTTGAGTGGAGTAATTCCTCATTAAAACTGGGGGATAGTATAGGAAATGATATTGCGATTGATTCTGAGGGTTCAATTTACATCACAGGCAAGGAATACAATAATTCAAAAGGAGCTTATGACGTAATTATTGCAAAATATGATAGTTCAAATAGTCAATTATGGGAGAGGACGTGGGGCGGGCTTTCCAATGATATAGGGTGTTCTATAGCTATCGATTCAACCGATAATATTTATATTGTAGGGCGAACTGAAAGCTATGGGGTTGGGAATTTTGATGTATGCGTAATAAAATATAATAAATCGGGTCATTTCCAATGGAACAGAACTTGGGGTGGTTCTGGATATGATTCGGGGTATGGTACTGCTCTTGATAATGGAGATAATTTATATGTTGCGGGTTATACTGAGTCTTATGGTATTTTTGGAGACATAATATTACTAAAATATAATAAGACTGGTCATCTTAAATTTAATACCACGTGGGGAGGGGCAGATACGGATTTAGCCTATGCTTTAACCATTACATCTTTAGGTGATATATATATTACGGGATATACCTCCAGTTTTGGTGCAGTCACTCAGGACCTGCTTTTAATGAAATATAACGCTTCACTTAAGGTGAAGTATTACACTACATGGGGCGGGACTTTACAAGATGAGGGGCGAGATATTACTTCCGATTCGGAGGGAAACATCTATATTGCAGGGAATACCAAAAATTATGGAGCGGGAGGAAATGATATAATATTGCTTAAGTTCAATATTAGTGATGATTTAGAATATAATGAAACATGGGGCGGTATCGGAAATGACTTTGCCTACGGGATTGCGAAAGATTCACTGAATAATATTTATATCGTTGGTTCTGCAGAAAATATGGGAGATGTAGATGGAGATATCTGTATTGTGAAGTTCAATGATACCAGTCAGTATCAATGGTATAAAACAAGAGGAGACTCGTTAGCAGATATAGGGTTTGGAATCACCTTAGATAACTCAGATAATATTTATATTACAGGTAAAATTGAAAAAGCGGGAACAGGAGATGATCTTACCATCTTAAAATTTTCGCAACGACCTGATGTTTTCGTTTTATTGGTTGATACCGGAGCTATTGATTCTGATGGAAACTTCACCTTGAGTTGGCAAGTATCTTTAGATGCACAAAATTATACCTTATATCAATACCATAGCCCTATAACCAAATACAATTCAAGTTTAATCAAGTTAGAAGTAGGAAGCACTAATCGAACCTATAGTGTTAAAAACTTAGGGGAGGATACTTATTACTTTGCGGTTGTTGCGTTTAACAAGTATGGAAATACCTCCTCCAACTGTCTTAAAATCATCGTACAACACGTTCCTCAAATCTTTTTCTTATATGATAACGATGAGAATCCCGATACTGATGGGAATGTTAATCTAACATGGAGCGCATCTTTAGGTGCAAATAATTATTCAATTTACAGTTCAGGTATTTTCATTCACAACATTAACAATAATGGAACATTAATTGTAGAGGGTTTAACCAATCAATCTTACTCGATTAGCCATTTAACCAATAATATAGATTATTACTACGTAGTAGCCGCTATTAACGATGCAGGTCAAGCGATTTCAAACTGCTGTGAGGTCATTGTAAGGAGGAAATCTGATGTATTTACATTGACTTCAGATGCAGAAGCCCCTGATGATGATGGAACATTTAACCTTATTTGGAGTAAATCTGAGTATTGCGATAATTATACAATTTTCTTTTCGGGTAGTTTTATTAATGGTATAGACGGATCTGTGCGGTCTTTGTTTAATTTTACCCCCGAATTTGATTGGCCCACCTTTAGATACGAAGTAATTGGAAAGATTAATGGAGTTTACTATTATAAGGTCGTTGCATTCAACGAATATGGGAACTCTACCTCTGAGTGTATCCCAGTTAGAGTACGCCTTTCAGAAAGTAGTTCAGGCAGTTCTGGAAAAAAAGATAATTCAGCTGATTTTACATTAAATCCCGCCGCTGTTCAAGTCATTATACTTATCGCTTTAATGGGTCTTTTGGGAACGACTTTTATTTTAATAAAAAAGTTGAGGGGGAGATGACGGAATTGCTCGTAAAAGGTTTGACCGAAGAACAGATGTCTGACGGGATTAAAAAGTCAGAAATACAAAAATTACGAGAAAGTTTAGAAAATCATAAGATGTTAAAGGATATATGCGAACTGTTAGACTATCAATACGCAGGAGAGTTTACCAACAAGATGTTGCTTTTCTTCTTATGTGTAGGAACATTGATTAAAGAACCGTTCGGTGATAATAATATAAATTGTCAATCTATTGTGATAGTGGGCGAAAATGCCGAATTAAGAAACGAATTCGTATATTCTGTGTTAGACCTATTTCCAAAAGATATTGTGTGCGAGTATCATTTAACAGGTCTCAGCAAATTAGCCAATAAAGATATGGAAGGGAAGAAAATCTTATATATCTCCAATTTTGATAGTAAAATTAATCAAGATATTATCAAAATGATAAAGAATGTGCACACTGATATCGAATACAACCTTAAAAAGGAAACAAAAATTATTCCTAAGATTACTACCATAACAACTACGACAAAAGATAAGCTTCTAAAGAATCCTGAGGTGTTTGAGAACAGTATAGTTATGGAAATTTATGATATACGACCATATTTCGATTCTAATCATTTCCTCAGCAACGAAATGAAACTTAAAAAACAAAAAGAATCTGAAGCAATTAAAAGAAGTATTAGAGATTATATTACAACCCTTAGTAAAAAAGGTCCTGTTGCCTTTGAAATTTCTTGTCTCAACGCCTTGTGGAGACTATGTATTAATTATCATGTATCAAACGCAGAGAGCTTTTATAAAAAATTTGAATACTTAGTGAAGAGTATTACTTTGTTTAGCAGAGAAAACCGGCTGCATTACTATATTAACAATGAAGGCGATGGTGCCAAAATCCCAGTATACCTTACATATCCTACAGTTTTATGGTATGCTTTAAAATTAGGAGAATGTGTATTGAATAATAACCTACCAGATATGCCGAAAGCACAACAAGATTTCCTCAATTTCATGATACGCTTTATTGAAAATGATAAATTTCTCCAAAACTTTAAAAATGATAAGCCTTTATTGGACGGAAATGGATATTTTCGAGGTCATACAGTTATTGATGCTTACATATTTCATTTAAATGGGAGAATAGATGGAAATAATAAAGAGGTTCAAAATTTTAAAAGAACCCTCCGGTGGTTTTTTTCTAATCTTTCAGATACTCCTTGCTCCTGCTTAGAGCTAAAAAAAGAGGGGAAAATTAACTTTTTTCGATTTAAAAACATTCCTTGTATCAGACCATTTGTTTTTGAAGATATAAAAAGTGAGTTATTAATAGAATATTTTGAACATATTGACACCCTCACATCTAAAAAATTCTAAGTATCTAATTCAACTTTTTATTACATTTCTCATTAGCATTTTTTTAGAAAGATTTAAATACTTATCTGATCTAAGATTCATATAATTGATGGAATAAGGAATTTGGTGAATTTAACGGAAGTTTATGGAAATTCGAAAGGCTTTTTCACCTCTCACTCTGTGGGTAGTAGGATAAGTGTAGACCATAATCTAGTTTTGACGGAAGTTCAGGGAAGTAGTAGCCTTTCGCCTTACATGAGTACCTCAAAGCTTCACCTCTTAATTTTTGTATTTCCATTAGCAAGAAAAAAAATTTTTTTTCAATTTATTCAATTTATTCAATTTAGAAATTAAAAAATATAGTAAAAAGTGGCACAAATTATAGAACAAATAAATAAAATTTACGAACGAAAACAAAAAATACCGAAAGCGCGAAAACGGATTATTGTTCTTGCAAGCATACTATTAGCAATAATTCTATTAGCCGAATTACCTCCGGTGAAAGCTACGTATCAAATAGATAGCTTCACCGCAGATAAATATTCTGTCGATGTGAATGAAACCGTAGAGTTTTCATGGGAGGTGACAGGTCAATATACATGGGCGTTTATTAATTTTGGAGATGGCAATATTACTTGGTATGATGGTTCTGAGACGTCTGCGACGCATAAGTATCGGTCAGAAGGATTATATACCGTAATGCTAACTGTGAAGAATATTACATGGGAAGATACCTCGATATTAACCGGTGGACCGTACGACGGAAAAATTCGGGTGAAAAATGAACCCCCTGTGTTTGATTTCGGTTTCTCTGATAATTCTCCATACGAAGATGATTTGGTTACCATTTCAATTACAAGTTTAACCGAATCTGTTGTGGATGAAAATAATTTAACCTATATTTATGATTTTGCGACAGGCGAGCAGGAAACCACTACTGAAAATTCTACCACATACAGTTGGACTAACGCCGGTGAGTACCCGGTCAGCATCACTGCAATAGATGACCAAGGGGCTTTAGACCAAAAGACGAAATTTATTAGCGTTCAAAACAAAAAGCCTACCGCAGCATTTACGTTAGGTGCTGATATTCCCGCAACGTACAGTTTTGCACGAGACCCTCTGAACGAAGTTCCGTTAGGCTGGTCTGATAGCGAGCCAGCTTCGAATCTGGCAATTAAAGTAGTGGAAGGGAAGGATCATCACCAAAAAATATTACAGATCACTGGTAATCCGGGATATAATCCGCCGGGAATATACCGAGCTTTTTCCTCTCAAAATTATGGGACGGTAGAGTATTATTTCTGGAGCGAAAACGTAAATGAGGAATTAGGTTATCTATCCTTACAATCAGGATCTACTGATGCGATCATGATATATCCCGAAGATGGTAAATGGATATGCTATGCAGATAGTACGGAAACGGAAATTGATGGAGTTGATGCCCCTCAAAACACTACTTGGACGCATGTTCGTATTGATTTTCTGTGTTCAGGTGACTATTTTGAGCTTAACCCTCATCAATTTAGGGTGATAATCGATGGAAAAATCTCTCCCTACTATCAATTTAGTAGCAGTATAAGTTCTGTGGATCGAGTTGAAGTGGGGTCGCTTTCCCAAGCTACTGATAAAGCGTATCTCGATAGCATAGGGCTTAGTTGGGATAAAAACTACGAAATCGGGCAAAATTATAATTATTTTATATCTCAATATTATGGTACCTACGATTGGCGATTCGACGTAATTGGTACTCATCCAAAGGAGTGGGTGGTTGAGGATAACGATCCATTAATAACTGGGGAATATTATGGGACATATTCATTTGAAGGGGGAGATCTTAGCGGATGGATCTCCAGCGAAACCGAGTGGCCTTGTACTGTGAGCGTGTTAGATATAGCTGGACATGACGATGCTATGCAACTATATGATCCTCACGGCAGCAAGCATGCCATAGTGTATAATAGTTTCACCCCACAGACTAGCGGAAATGTGGAGTTTTGGTGGTATCAGAATCCGGGGGAGGGTGGAATGGTAATGTTAGATTCCTCAGTTTTATATCAGTATCCTGTGTTTTTATTTTCGGATAATAATTATTATTGGTATTATGGTCCAGGGTATACCCCTATCCCATTAGTTCCGTATAACCACTGGACGTGGTATCACCATAGAATAGATTTCGATTGTACCACCGACACATTTGACTGGTGGATTGACGGTGAATTAGTAGGCAATGATTTAAGTTTTCTGTATAGTAAAAATGACGTACAAACCCTAAGATTTGAGACTTTAGATGATGCGGGGGCTAGTAGACATTTCAAATCAGCCTTTGATGCAGTTGGCTATTCATGGGACCCCGATTACAATATTGGAGATAATTATCGAAGTCCTAATCATGTAACCGTTGTTGACGAAGGTGGAGAGTATAAGCAAGTCGTACAATTGACCGATAGATCTTCTACAGGAAACGTGAAAATGGAAGACGATATCGAAGATGTAGAATCGGGCACAGTTCAATTCTACGTAAAAAGTAGCGATACAGACTCAAAAACATGGGCCCTAGAGTTATGGAACGAGTCAAGCGTGGAATTAGCTATTGTTATGGATGATTCCTGGCAATATTCTGTGGACGCAGGTTTTTACCCTATGGGAAGTTTAGACACCCCTCAAGACAATACTTGGTATCCAGTCACCGTCGAATTCAATAAACAAACGGGTAAGTTTAAAGTGACTGTTAATGAAGATGAATATGAAGGTGATCTGAACGGCGCGTTTGATAAGATTACCAAAGTTTCTTTCGAATCTACTGACAATAGTGAGGGGGTCGCATGGATTGATGCCCTTGGGTATTCGTGGGATCCAGGCTACAATGTGGATGATTTTCAATATTCAGTAATAAGTTATCCTGAAAAAACCAACGTTCAATTTTCAGCAGCAGACAGTTCTGATTCAGATAGTGATGCAGAATCGCTTAGATACTATTGGCAGTTTGGTGATGGGACTACGGGATATGGAAAATATGTTAGCCATGAATATAAAACTAGTGGTCGCTATAATAGTTCACTGGCAGTAAAAGACGATAATGGAGAGATTGATATCTATTCTCACCTTGTATTAATACATAATACTGATCCTACTATCGATATTGATGTGGAAGCCGAAAATCAAACCATTATAATAAATGAAGGGGAAACACTTACAATAAACTCATTTAGCTCGGATGAAATTATAGACTGGGCAGAACTTATGTATTATTACGATTTTAACGGCACCGCATTTACCTTAGATGAAGCCAGCTATGAGGCTGGTGGGTGGAGAAATTCTCATCTCTATACTGACGATTATTCGGGCTCAGTAGGGGTGATGGTAAAAGATCTGGAAGGCGCTGCCGACAGTGATTATACCAATATTATTGTTCAAAATGTGGACCCATTACTCTCAATCTATGATGCGTCCATTGAAGCAAATATCTCCTTTGAAGTGTATCGAAACTCTCCAAGTATGGAAGCTAACTTTACCCTCGAGCTCTGGACAAATGATCACATCAAACTAACCGAGTTCATGACCTTTGAAGGTTCAAGTGACAATTCTATTTATAGTCCTAATAAAACATATGTAGACCTGACCTTATCCAAAAATTGGAAAGTAATAGCGAATTCGACTTCCGAGCTTCCTAGTGGTTCGTGGTTTAGAGTCTATGTCAAGCTCGAATTTTTAGATGGCCAAGAGCTTATTACCAGTGAAAAACTGTATGAGGGAGAATATGGATATTGGAAAGTGGACTTAAATCCATACTGGTTTGATAACGGCGATTATACTTTTAAGTTTCCAATTACCTTAAAAGCTCAAATATGGGATCCCAGTGTGGATAATGTGAGTCTTACCGTGGGTTATAATACATACGTGCTTCTGGAGATTAACTGTACTGATAGCTTACCACTTCAAGATTCGTTTATCAAGGAATTTTCCTTTGGAAATGTAAGTTATGTAATTAATATCTACGAGCAAAGCAGTAAGATTTATGCAAATATTACTGCGACTCAACTAAGTGTACATTCAGAGGAATTTACTGATAATTCGTTTCCTGTTGACCTGGAGGTTGAATTTACGCTAAATCCCATAATTGATTTATTTGATCTTCTTGAGGTAGAGATGGGTTTAACCCAACTTTCGATAATTCAATGCTTTGAGGCGAATAACTATCTAATTGGCAATGTAACTGATGATGATTTGGGATTTTTTTCCTTACCTATTACATTTAATACTGAGGTGGGAATTGAATTTGAGAATTTATCTCCGAAGATTAGTGCCTTTATCCCTAATAATGCCTCAACCAACAACGATATTAATTTTAATGTACAAATTAGTGATTTCGATCAATCATCAAATGTGGACCAGAATTATATCACAAGTTTTAAGGAGCGTGATGTTCCTGACTCCTTTAATATGATTAACGGTACTATAGAAGGAGATTACGATGATTTGCTATATCAAGACAATTCGTATGTATCAATGACAGCTGATAATACCCGTTCGCCTTTATCTGACGATTTTACTATGGATATGGGTACTTTAGACTCTTATGGAGATCTGAGGTTTATTGATGGAAATTATACCGAATTTGATTCAGAAAACGATGATGGTGATTATCACGGCACATTTAGCTTTGAAAACGATGAAAATGGGGAAGTCCCCAATGGATGGACTGATGCAGGTATTGGATCCAGTTCTTCTGTTGTTTCGGGCTCTGTTGGTGGTCATGATAAGGTGCTGCACGCCCAAGATGGGGGCAGTTCCAATTATTATTTTATTTATAACGATTTTGATAATCAGGTAAGTGGATTTGTAGAATTCTATGTAAGAACCTCCGATGCGGGTGCATTGCAGTATATAATCCTGGGTGATGCCGCCGGACCTGGCGTCCTTCTGGCCATTTATCAAGGCAAATTTCAAGTTTATTGGGGAGGAATTTGGCGACCTTATTACGATTGTCCCGTCAGCTCTAATACGTGGTATAGAGTAGGGATTTCTTTTTCCTGCACTTCCGATATATTTACCTTTTCATATAACGGCGTTCCAAAGCACACCGATTGGTTCAATACTTATAAAACTAACTTTAACCGTCTTCGATTTTCTAGTAATCCCTCTTTGGTAGAAAACGATAATTTTTATTTCGACGCAGTAGGGTTTACGTGGGATGAAGATTATACTACTGGGGACCATTTAAAAGAGCGGGATTATTTAAACGCCACTTCTGAGATTGAATTTACCGCTCCCGAAGGGGCAGAAGAGATTTCTTTAGATTACTCGTATAAATCTAGCTCAACTCCTATAAACATGAGCGTATGGAACTACAATCAAAATCAATGGGATATAATTGAAGAGAATTCAGTCTATAGTTCATTTACTGAGCATTCTTACATATTAGATAGCTCTTATTACGGTCCAGGTTCCCCGGTACGTGTTAATTTCTTTGGAAGAGAAAACTACGACAGTTTCACCTTTGATTTAGAGATGCTTAAAGTGAATCCTGGAATAAATTTACTAAATTTTACCGCCACTTTTCAGATGGAGGGTATAACTGAGAGTGAAATTATAAAATACCTAAAGGTATTCTATGCGCTAAAAAGCACCACTTCACAAACGGTTAATTTCAGCCTGTACAATTTTGATAGGAATACGTGGGATTTTGTTGTTTCTAAATTGGTTAGCACGACATTGGTAAAAGATAAAATATCGATCCTCAGTTCTGAGTATATCAACAACACCCGTGACATTTTATTAAAGGTCGAGACTGCAACCAATACTAGCTTTTATCTTTCTGTGGATCAATTAATATTGGAATATTATTCCTCAGCTGTTTCTGAATCCAATTATTTTGAGCATGAAGTTGTAGCGGGCGATTTGTATGTACAATTAGGACAAGTAAATGAGTATGGTGATCTCCGCTTCCAAGATGATGATGTGATAAATATTACCACTATTGAGTATTCTGGATCTTATCACTATCCAGGAACCTACTCTTTCGAGGATGATGAGGTAGGGAGCGATCCTGCGGGGTGGACTACAAGCGAAAATGGGGGAAGTGTGTCTGTTATATTAGAAAAAGGAGCACATGCCCAAGTTGTGACACTTAACGATACAGGGACAAGTGTTCAAAACGTTGCGCTTGGTGGTACGGCATCCGCATCTTCGTGTATTACAGGATACCCGATACATCAGATTCACCATCTTAACGACGGCAACTACGGCAATTCATATAGCTGGATAGCGGCAGATAATGATGCGTGGGCCATGATCGAACTTCCTGAATCTCAGTGGATAACGAGGGTCGTCTTTGGGAGGGACAATCCTGGAGGAGGGAGTGATAGGTCCCCTGGAAATGTTGACGTATATTATTCAACCGATGGCAGCACGTTCTATAGTGCCTCAGATCAAGTAAAACTCATACAAGGGACCCAGAATACCTATACTGGAACTCTGTCAGCTGGGCAAAATGCAGAATACACATTTACTCCATTTTTAGCTAAATATATTAAATTGTATAAAGTAAATAACGGCGGATGCATCGACGAGCTTGAGATTTATGGTGCCCCTGTCACCGCGTCGATTGAACAGACGCCTGGCGGAGTCGCGAACGGTACAGTTGAACTGCATATGAGGAGTACTGATGCATCTGGGCCTTCAATGGTGAATTTAGGGACCGACGGAAGTGAGTTGGCGTCGGTATTTATTTGGAATGATAAATTTTATGTGTCGAGCAGTGATGGAGATGGTTTTCTGCGGAGCGCCAGTGATGATACTTGGTATAATGTTCGCGTTGATTTTGAACAGACTACTGGAGGATATATGGGATTATCTCAGTATGAAGCCGAGGTATATATAGACAGTGTGAGTTATGGAAGTTATACCACAAAATCCACGGACTCCCTCAGTGATGTTTCTATCGGAATCGCTGGTTCTGGCAGCGGGTTCGAAACCTATTACGATGCAATCGGCTATAGTTGGGATGAGAATTATGAGGTTGGCATGAATAAAAACCCCGAAATTCCCACTTTTTCACTTTCCTCCCAGTTATATCAAAACGGTATCCAACCAAACGATGCTATAGATTTCTCTACATTATATTATTCTTTTAAGACGAATATCTCAACCCACATGAATATATTTCTTTACAATTTTACTTCTCAACAATGGAATATGATTGAAAGTGGGAGTCACACTGAATTTTTCAATGGCAGTTATATTATTAAATCTGAGGATTATTATAATGCATATTTTGATGTAAAAGTCAAGTTTGAAGCGAATGATTCTTTAGTGTTTGATTTTTCCTTAGATCAGCTTACGTTAAAGTATAGCTGGTATAAATCCAGCGAAGAATACCTGTACAAAAAATGTCCTACCATGTCGTCCGATTTCACCTTATATAACGGTACTATCGCATCGTGGGGTGGAACACTAGACTTTGTGGACGGGAATTATCCTACTTTCACTAGTTCTAATGGAATAATGAATTTCACCTCACAAGTAAAAATGGACGCACTTAAATTAGGTGATGTGCTCGATTCTCTTACATTATTATACAGCTATAAAACTAATCTTTCCCAGATAATCACCCTCAGTTTGTACAATTATAGTTCAAGCGAATGGGTAACCTACGATCAAGGTGCGTACACTATATTCAACAATAAATCTAGTGCACTTCCTATTGTGAGGAACGAGGAGGTGGGAAATGAAACAGTGAGTTATTATGACTTCTACAATTCGAATAATACACTTTTAATAAAAATAGCAGGATTTAACGCTTCATCTGAATTTGAGTTATATCTCGATCAATTGATGATACAATACGAGTTTACTCCTTATTATTTTCTCTCAAATACTTCAAGAATGTTCGATGTGGTAGAAGGAGATTACGTAAACTTTGATTCAACGGATCATTATCCTGGTACGTTTAGCTTTGAAAATGATAAAGAGGGAACAATACCGCTTGGATGGATTGATGCCGGTTCTGCTGCTAGTTCTTCTGTTATAATGAATACCTTTGACGGGCGGAATAAAGTACTGCATTCCCAGGATGGGGGTGGGTCAAATACTTATGAAATTTATACCGATTTCGATAATCAGGTGAGTGGAGTCATAGAGTTTTGGGTGAGAACCTCTGATCCGAATGCACTTCAGTATATATTAGTGGAAGATGAGAGCGGCGCTGGCGTCCTTCTGGCCATTTACCAAGGTAAGTTTCAGGTTTTTTGGGGCAGTATATGGCGACCTTATGGGAATTGTCCCGTCAGTGCCAATACGTGGTATAGAGCAGTGATTTCTTTTTCTTGTACTAGCGACCAGTTTACCTTCTATCAATATAATAGTGACAACATTTTAATCGGAGCGCACACCGATTGGTTCAATGTTTTTAAAACCAACCTTAATCGTCTTCGCTTTATTGGTCATGAAGGCTATGTAGAGAATGACGATTTTTACCTCGACGCAGTAGGGTTTAGTTGGGATACGAATTATACAGGGGGTGATAACCGATATAAAGTTGCGGTAGTTGACGAGTACATCCCCTTAGAACTTAAGGCAATGACCTCTCATCGATTAGATCTTCTTGAATCATTAGAAGTTGATTATTCAATACAAACCAGTATAACACAACAAATGTCAATTAATCTTTACAACTTTGTGGATAACACATGGGACGAATTTGAGTCTCTAACCACTAATAACTCACAATTCTTTAACGGAACCCTAATAATTGAAGGTACCGATTATATTAACGATAATTTCGAGGTAGAAGTAAAATTTTTCGGAATTAACGACACGGTAGAAGATTTTGAATTTCATTTAAAAAAGTTACAAGTCTCTTACGAGTGGTCCAAAGCTCTTATTGATTTCGGGCATAATGGGGCTACAAAGGCACTTTCCTTTAATGTGAACTTGTCGAGTCCTTATCAGTATTGGTACGAGGAAGAGTTTGCATTTGAGTATCAGGGGCAATATTTAGTTACAACCTCAGCTGATGACGGATATGCAACCAGCAAAACAGGAGAAGTTCTCGAAATTATAAATCCCGATCCGTTTGCCAAAATAGCAAACTTTCCAGAGGAAGTCTACGAGGATGAGATTGTAAAATTCAGTTCAAATATCTTTTCTTACGGCACATTTGCTAATGAGACTCGTTATATGTGGAGCTGGGGAGATGGATATTATAGCTACGAAAAAGAAACCTCTCATGCATGGTCAGAAGCCGGAGTGTATAATATTTCTCTGTTCGCAAAAGATTGTTTCGGAAATACTCATACCGATCTCAGAACTATTACCATTTTAGAAAAAGCACCTGAGATCATCGGACCTCTTGCTTTCTACGGAGTGGAAGGACAAGCAATTATTCTCGACGTGGAAATATACGATAGCCATATAGATGAGTTTTCCCTTCAATATAGATGGTATAATGAAACTAACGATTTAATCGCTGCTTATGAGAAGCCTTCTATTATCCGAGATGATGGGGAATATATGTATAGGCTTGAAGTGGAAGATTCTGAGGGAAAAACGGCGAAAGCCTATGTAAAGATTATTGTGGAGAATTTAGCTCCTATGGTACTGGTGTCCAATTATATGTATTATGGGGCTCCAGGAGGTTTGCTCGATTTTACTGCATATGCCTTTGATACCTTTTATGATATGAGTGATATGGACTTTTATTGGAATATTACCAATGGAGAGGATTCAATTTATGAGTTTGGTACGGGAATGGATACTTCGTGTACCATTGATGATTTTGAACTGTATAATACTTCGGTATATATGGGTGAAGTACTAGTAGAAGATCCCAGTGGAGCTACTGGTGTTGCCTCTTTTACCGTAACCGCATTTATCGATTCAAATTCGGATGGAATTTCTGATGAGTTTATGGCACGTTTATTAGAGACTAATGAGAATTTAACTACCTATACTGACTCGGATGAGGATTATTTAACCGACTTATTCGAAATTGGGATAAGCAATACCTCTCACTTGAATTATGATACTGATGGCGATGGTTTATGGGATGGCAGAAATAATGAAACTAACTTAGGAGAATTGACACTTGGCACAGATCCACGAGATTGGGATACAGATAACGATTGGATAAGCGATGGCTTCGAATATTTTGGTTGGAATATTACCACCGAATATTTGGGAACTGTTCACGTAAATTCCAATCCGTGCGATGAAGATACGGATGATGACGGAATGGATGATTATGAGGAATATATGGCAGGAACTCATCCGAGAATGGAAGACACAGATAATGATGGCCTTCAAGATGGAATGGACCCACACCCCTTAAAATGGGATGGGGATGAAGATGGACTTTCTGATTATAAAGAATGGTTAATTGGGACAGATCCTAACGCTACAGATACTGACCAGGATGGTTTAACTGATGGAGAAGAGGTTCTTGGTCTTGTTCTTCCCGATATCACCGATCCTCTTTCTGCTGATACCGACCACGACTTTTTAAGCGATTCTGCAGAAATAATGACTTATAAATATGAAATTCCTACCAAAAAAGAGATGGATGAACCGGTGACTTTAATGGTTGAACGCCATTGCGAAGCTCCTATAGCAGCGCAATTAGCGTTTTCCTTTACGTTTGGTGAATATGTGAACAATGAAACCATGGAACTTGAATACGGGGTTGAAACAGTACCTGATCTACAAGTATATATTATGAAAGAAGAAGAAAATATAGTCTTATTTAATATTACAACCAATGGTACTGCACAACGCTATGTTTCTCATGTGGTAGATCTCATGGACGCAATAAATAAACTTAATGCATCAGGAGCCGAAATAGATCCTGAAAAATTTGATTATTATGGTTATTATACTATTATAGTTAATGGCACGGATCTCGATTGCCTGTTGGAACAATTTGAAATTGAAATTGCGAAACACCTCAATGCGACCAATCCTGATACGGATGGCGATGGAATTCTCGATGGAGTAGAAGTACAAGGGCTGGTAGCGGGCGATTATGCTATTGATTTTACCGACTCCTATTGGACTGAGTTTGCAGAAGCAATTTCCGCCCCTTTTGAAGTTGGTCAAGTGGTGTTGACAAACACCATTGATAAAGGTTATTCCGCGCCTATATTTTTCGTAAATTCTTATAACAATCCAGTCGTAGTTGCTTATATCATGACTCGGGCTGATGGTCAGAGTGTTGAAGTTAGAGTTACAGATATCACATCAGATAATTGTACAATATTTATGGAAGAGCCTGATAATAGTTATTTCATTCCTCTTCAACCTTCTGCTTTTACATTATACGAAGGTAGCTCAGACTGGGCAGGAGATTTAAATTTTATTGATGGCTCTTACACGCTATTTTTTGACGGAGCCAATTATTATGTTAATGTTCCTGTTCAGCCTACCGATTTTACATTATATAATGGTACCTCAGATTGGGCAGGAGATTTAAATTCAATTGATGGTAGTTATACAACATTTTTTGATGGCACAAATTATTTTGTTTTTATTCCGGTACAACCTACTGATTTCATAATTTATGATGGCAGCTCAGATTGGGCGGGAGATCTAAATTCTATAGATGGAAATTACACCACATTTAATAGTGAGCTTACGTCAATGCTATATAATTCCATGCCCGCTCAACCGAATGATTTTACTTTTACCAAAGGAAGTTTACCTACAATCGGTGACTTAGAATTTATTGATAGCAATAAAACTGTTATCGCTTCTGAGTATATTCCAGGCGGCGAGTACCAGGATACCTTTGGCTATACATCAGCAGGTGCCACGAATTATCAACTTAATCCTGACAATAAACAAGGCTCAAAATTTACCTTGACTCGTAATGGAAACGTTTCCAAGATTTCTGCCTACGCTAAATTGGGCGGCGGTGCGAAAAATCCAAAAGAAGCGAAGGCTTGTATATATTCTGACAGTTCTGGATCTCCTGATTCTTTGCTATACGAAAGTTCGGCTACCACGCTAACAAGCACTCTTCAGTGGTACGATTTCACATTTTCGCCTACAGTCGAATTGAATGCAAGTACGTATTGGCTCGTTCTACATCACGGTACTAAAATACAAGTTTATGGGGACACGGGAGACACTAACCAGCGCTCATATAATGCCGATGACTATTCGGATGGTGCAGAACAACAGTTCGGTACACCTACACAAGACGATGTGAAATTGAGCATCTATGCAACCTATAATTATACATCATCTGGCTCAAATGAGCTTTCGAGTGAATTAGAATGGACAATTAGTGATAATGTTGGTTCAATTGAGTACTTAAGTTGGAACTATTCCAGTACGGCAAGCATTACCTACTCAATATATAATTATACTAAAGGGGATTATGATGATCATTCATTAACTACAAGTCCATTAGCGTTGACTTCTGATTATTATAGTGGAGCGACCTTAAAAGTTAAATTTGAAGGAACTGACAGTTCTTCGTTTACAGTTGACATTGACCAGTTAAGAGTAGAATACAGTAAAGGAGTCTCTAAGAACTCGATGCCAGCTCAGTTTGCTGACTTTACTTTTACCAAAGGAGATTTCACATCATCCGGCGACTTAGAGTTTATTGACAGTAATAATGCAGTACTTTCTCCTGAATATGTCTCCGGAGGACTGAGCCAAGGTACGTTTGGATACACCACAGCAGGCTCCACAAATTATCAACTTAATCCTGATAATAAGCAAGGCTCAAAATTTACATTAGCTCATGATGGAAACATAACTCAAATATCGGTCTATGCCAAATTAGGCGGTGGTGCGAAAAATCCAAAAGAAGCAAAGGCTTGTATATATTCTGACAGTTCTGGATCTCCTGGTTCTTTACTTTTTGAAAGTACGCCAACTACATTAACTAGTACTCTTCAATGGTATAATTTCACATTCTCGTCCACCGTATCGCTTAATGCAAGTACGTATTGGCTTGTTCTACATCACGGCACTAAAATACAAGTTTATGGAGATACAGGGGATACTAACCAGCGCTCATATAATGCCGATGACTATTCGGACGGCGCAGAACAACAGTTCGGTACACCTACACAAGACGATGTGAAATTGAGCATCTATGCCACATACGACTACTCTTCAAGTGGCACTTATGAGATAATAAGCGAGGTTGAGTGGACTACTGACGGCGATGTCACTTCCATGGATTATTTAGCGTGGAATTACACTTCTTCTGCTACTACCAGCTTTTATGTATATGACTACGGAACACAGTCTTATGATGATCACACCCCAACTAATAGTCCTTTAACTCTCACATCTGAATACTATAACGGAACCACGGTAAAAGTTAAATTTGAAAGCACAGACGGCTCTAATTATTCATTTAATATTGATCAATTAAGAGTGGAATACACCACACCACAAAAAGACGAGAAAATAGATGTGGATGTCAATATTCAACTAGATTCTAGTGTGGCAACCATTGATGGGTTAAACTTATACTATTCTTACAAAACCAATATCACACAAGCTGTTGATTTATTGATCTGGAATTATGATCTAAATCAATGGGATATAATAGACAATTCTAATTATGATTCATTCAACGAATATTCCTTCGAATTGAATAGTTCTTATTATGATGCAAGTTATGATATGCTTTTAAAATTTAATGCTTCTAATAACGGTCTTGAATATGAGCTTCAATTAGAAGAATTAAAAGTTTATTTCGAAAATCACATTTTGGACTTCGAATCTAAGATCCACTTGGATTCGGAGGTGGTCAACTCCAATGATGCGAAATTGTATTACTCTTATAAAACAAACACCACGCAGCCAGTAGATTTAAAAATCTGGAATTATGATTTAACTAAATGGGATATAATTGATACTTCTAATTATGATACATTTACAGAGCAATCTTTTGCTATAGACAGCTCTTACTATGATGCAAACTATGATATGCTCATTAAAGTTAACGGTACTAATTATGATATGAATGGTGATTATGAGTTACAATTAGAAGAGCTAAATGTGTATTTTGAGAAGAATCAATTAGATTTCGAAGCTGAAATTAGCTTAGATTCAAGCGTTGAAAGCTCCAGTGATGTTAAATTGTATTACTCTTATAAAACCAACACTACACAACCAGTAGATTTGTTAATTTGGAATTATGATTTAATTAAATGGGACACAATAGACACTTCAAATTATGACTCATTTTCAGAGCAATACTTTACTATAACTAATGCTTATTATGATGGAAATTATGACGTACTGATTAGGGTTAATGGCACAAATTATAATGTTGGTGATGATTTCGATCTACAGCTAGAAGAATTAAAAATTTATGTTGAAAATTTGGGTCATAGCTCTGAGACTGTTGGATATATTATAATGGAAGCAGGTGCATGGGAGCTTCCCGATGGACTGAAAGTAGAGGCCGGAACGATTACTACCGGTTCCAATCATACCAATGGAGATACCTTTGGAGGGGATACCGTGTACTTTACACAAGCGTTTGTGTCTACTCCGGTGGTTTTACATAGTTTAAATACCTACAATAACGGCGACTTTAAAACTTCAATTGCCCATAGTGTTACTAAAAATAACTTTACGGTTCAGCAAGAATGCGGAAGAGATAAAAGTACCACTTCAGTTGAGACGATTGGATGGATTGCGGTGAAAGCAGCTATGACGGGAACTATTAACGGCGTAAGATACGAGACGGATTGGAATTATGATGGGACTGCAGATGGGGTAGGCGATCCAGATTCGCATACCATTACTTATACTCCCTCATGGTTACGTTCTACTCCAATTGTGGTTATTAGCCAAATGAGCGCTAACGATCCAAGTAAGCAAGGCTCATATGCCAGAAGTGATGGAACTCATACGTCCGCCACTCATGAAGTCTATGCCGAAGAAGATCGGGATGATAAGAGCAGTTCTCGAAGCCATCCAGACGAAACGTTTGGGTACTGGGCATTCGAGTCAAGTGTTACTGCAACGGGACAGCAGTTGAAAAATACCACAGGAGTACTACTTACAACTGATAATGATGCAAGTACCTATGATGAATTTTACTTAGAAATTCCATATATTGGAAAGGTCAATAATGCCAATTTAACCTTAAATATTGAGTCGGTGAAGATTCCATTAGGCATTGGTGCGACTATTGGAACAATTAATGTAAAAATTATTAAAGAAGAGATTAATTGTTCACTTTCCGATCCCGAATTAATTGATTTAACTTTCGATATTTATGACGGCTGTGATTTTTCTGAGCAAATTTACGTAGATTTATCAGCTTATCTTGCAAATGGCACGATTTCGGAATATTACGGTACTTATTGTCTAGAAATTACCATAACCAATTCCTCGATGTTTGACCTCTATGATTTCACTTTAACCGAGTATTACATTCAAACTGACACGTGGATTGTAGCTGATGGTCTGGATATCGCAAGTGGAAGAGGTTGGTATTCTGATCCCGCTCTTGCAGACTCTGATATGGATGGATGGGATGACTACAGAGAGATCTTTACCGAAGGAACAAATCCATTAAGCGTAGATACGGACGGAGATGGCGCTTGGGATCCGAACGATATGGACCCTCTAAGAGATATCATCATTGAAATTGAATTTAGATACGGGGAGCATAATAATTTGTATGAGGGAGCGGACACACCTTATATGCTAGGATGTGTAGAGTTTGAAGTGTATAATAATTATTACTGCTATTATACAGAAATAGAGAAGGCTACGGCCAATGTCCATAATGATGATGATGACCTCTATACAAAAGCGTATTTCGAACACTTTTACTATTTTAACGTGCCAGATGATAAGAAAATTCAATCTAATGAAATTGTCTTTGATATCGAGTTATGGCAGATGCAACCACGGGACGATGAAGGGCATCACTACGCAGATATAGAGCTGGTAGATGGTACAGAGCATTATTCCATCATGAACGGTGCTCAATTAGGTTATGAAGAGTGTGAAGAAACTGACGGTCCTGAAGAAGGTAATGATAATAAGATCAGATTTAACTTAAAAACAATTGCCCTAGAAAAAGCAAATACCATCGCCATATATGAGCAAAATATTACTTTTAACGGTCATTATCCTGATGTAACCACAGAGAGATATAATATCATTCAATTATGGGTGACGGACAATAATGCCTCGACTCCATTCGTACAAGGGGCTAATGCGATCATTATTACTACCAGTTTATTTGCCGATACAAAGTTAAACGGATTATTAATGCAAGAGCGATTAGCAGAAACTCCCTTGTATGCCGTTGGAGATGAATTTCAAATGATCAGTGCTAATAGAGACGAGGGCGCTGAATCCGATGGTTCCTCAAGCCATGTGGATTTTGTCATCATTCGACAGGAAATTTCCTCGGGCGATGCGATGAAAGTGCTGGATTTACTGCTTACCTGTATTGTCAACGAGACTTTAGATGAAACCAATCAAACCGTACCCACTGAAGCAGTTCTATATACCTACATAAGCACAAAGATTAACGGGACGAAAGCAACACATATGAGCTTACCTTCTGATGTCATTAAATATGTACCTTGGAACAAAGAAGACGAATACGGAAATCCATACATAAACTCTCCTCAATCAGCAATAACACCTTCTGATGAGGATGATCTTGGCGAAAATGTAAGGCAAGAAACGTCTTCGGATGCATATGCAGGATTCGTGGGAGGCAGTCAATATCCAGAAATCACCCTTGAAGCACTTGGAGAGCTTTTAGAGCTATTTGGATTTGTCGGTGATGTCATTGCGATGGTCGTTGCGGTCATTATAGAGTTGACCATGTTCCTTTTATCATTCTTAGAACCCTTATTATGGTTAATATTGCGAGCAATTCTGTTGATACTTATATTTATAATGATAGCCGTCTATGTTTTAGTGACTTGTACTACATACCTCACTTTAGGAACATCCTTATTTATTTTAAGTGCTCTTTTGGGAGGGGACTGTTCATTTAGTTGGAATTTTGTTGAATTTTCTTTTGGTGATTCGGAAGTTCGAATGGAATCTGAGATAGAATGGGAATACAGTAGTTACTGGGCAATGGATTTCCCTTGGGCTGTTGAAATAATGAAAAGTGATGGAGAAGTCCTAACTGAATCGAAATCTTTCATATTAGGAGGAAAACCTGAGAAATCAGAGTATAAATATGAAGATACTGAAGATACTGGTGATTATTCACCATTTCCAGAAGGTAGACAATCACCACCTAAGCTTCATTGTAATTATAGGCAGATTGATGATTCAACATACGATTTTTCAACGACTTATCAAGATGATGAGGGGAATGCTCCGGCAACAAACTATGGAGTAAAACTACATCTAATTGCGCCAAATGGAAGCGCTTTGCAATACTACAATCTCACCATTCATCCCGACTTCGCTGGTGATCCCGATTATGCTGAGGGGGTTAAATTCAATTACACAATCGATTTATGTGAACTTTATAGTGATGGAGGGTTATGGCATTTCTATTTTACGACCAAAGATGATAGCTCCATTGTGCAAAAATATCCAGAGGAGGGATATCTTTTAGGGCCTTTAACTTGTCTCAACATACCGGCGATTTACTATTCTAGAATTACATGTGATAGTGATAATGATTTTATTGCGGGATTTAAAAATGAGACATTTACATTTAAGGTCGGGTGGTTATGCGATATTATACCTGAGTCAGTAAAGCTATGCCTTATACCAGCAACCATTACTGAGGGAGTAAATGTGTCCAATACAGTAGGTGTTAAAAAATTTACAATGAATACAGTTGAACAGAGTCCAAACTTTTCAAAGCTTGTTGAATATGATTGTACAGTGAACTTCGACGATCTAGGATATCAAGATAGTGAATTAGGATGGTTTTATCACTACTTTGAGGCTGAATTTAGTGATGGTAATAAGTCATACTTACATGATACTAGTGCTAATCAATCGGCTGATGCCTATCTGTTCGATACAATAGACGTTGATTTGAAAGGGCCTTATGTAGTTACAGAAGGTCCTCAACTATTGGTTTATACATTCTATGATGCTAACGATATTATGGATGCATTGTTTGATAACTCAAAAGGTAAGGATACATATTTAGTTGTTTCTGAGATGGAATTTGTATTCGAAGTTGTATATGATGATCCTTATGGCGGTGAGCCATTAGACGATTATCCGCGTTTGATATTTGAAAATGTAATTACAAGTGAGGAATCAGAACCATTTACCATGACCGAGCGAAAGACATCATTATCGGAAGAATATGGAGCAAAATCATATGTGTGTAAGGTAAAAGGTAGTGATCTTGCATCTGGAATGTGGCGAGCTAAATTTGAGGCTAAAGACAAATATGGTATATCCGCATCATGTTTAACCGGAACAGAAAAATTCTGGGTTATAGGTTCGGGTTTGGACATGTTTTACGGATTTTCATCTACAGTGCAGACGGCGGGAATAATTCCACTTATTGGGTTTACAACCAGCATTGGATTTATTACTGCAGAGCCAAAGATCGCCATGGTTATTGCAATAGGTATGTTAATTATGGGTTTAGCAAGTTCAATAATGTCAATCGTTGATTATTATAGCTCAGACAATACTGGAGGTCTTCTTGGATTTTCCGTAGCAATGTTGTTTAGCTTCTTCAGTATTCTTCATGTACTGAGTTTTGATGACGAGGGTCTTCCTGGAGCAGTTTTACAAGGTTTATTACCAAATAAGAAGTTTCTAACATATCTCGGATTCATCCAAATCATATGGTTTGCTTTCATGGCAAGTCTTTATAATTTCAGAAGTGACGATCCAACCTACGATATCATCTTATCTGTAACATCATTTATAACCATGGGTATCGAGATTATTGTAATGTTTACCGCATCTGCTATTTCAGGTATAATATACGGTATTCAACAACGAGTTGCAGAACAAAGTCCTGCATCTCTAGTAGTTGAAAAGTCTATGCAGATATACGCATATGCCTTAATGGTTATTTCAATCATCGGGTTTGCATTGTTTGCTGAAAAAACACAAGCATATGGGGTGTTCGAATGAATCAAGACGACATGATTTTTAAAGAGGTGTTATTAAATTGAAAAAGAGAAAATTAATTTTGTTGTTTGTAGTTTTTTTTGAGGTTCTTGTAGTTGCTATGGCTTTTACTTCCAATACTGAGGCATTTCTAAATGGTAAGGGTACCGATGATGAAACGGTATTTCCAGGTGGATTTGATCCGAAGGAGCCGTCTGATAGAACGAAGTTTTATCAGGAATGCTATAGTACCCATGATTGGATTGCCGAAGCAGCACTGGAAGCAGTATTATATGATAGTACTACAAAGAATAAGTGGAATGATAAGGATGGGGCCCCATTTTGGACCGAGGAAAGGAAGGTGATTTTCTTAATGGGGACTGAGGCGCCAGATAGGGGTAAGACAGTGACTTTGAATGACAGGACCATAAGGATATTTGCAGATAAAAATAAACATCATTTGCGATTTATTAGAAAGGAGGCAGACCCTTCTGTTAGAATGAAGCCATCTGATAAAGCGGCGGCTGATAGAGCGGCAGATTATGCGAGGAGGGCAAAGACCGTCTTGGAACGAGGAGAATGTGACCTTGGAGCGTTCTATATTGGAGTAGCTCTCCATTATATCGGGGATATGGCCTGCTTTTCGCATGTCATAGCGCCTGATGAAATTAGCCCCACTCCTACAAAATCAGATTGGGAGCATAGACATGACCAGTTTGAAATAGATGTAGCTAGTAAAACTAGCGATCATAGTAATAGAGAACAAACTCCATATTTCAGTTATAAAAAGATGTTTGATGTAGAAAATGAGATTCCAACAGTCCAAAATTCCAAAGCTGTTTTACAGCTTACGTTATTAGTTGGTTGGCAGACAAGATGGAATCATAAACTTAGTTCTGGGGCTAATTTGGCAATAACACCAACACCAGATTCATATGTCCAACATTCTGGTGTTTATGACGCTGTCTGGTTGTATGAGAATTATGTGAGTGGCGTAGATAATTGGATTGAAGAGTATAAATGGACTATCCAGCAGAACCTAGATCAAGCTGTTATATGCTCCGCGAAGGCTATTAACATTATTGCGGATAGTTGGAATAAGGAATGTATAGACTGTGATGATGAACCGGAGCTAGAAAAAATAACTACACAGATGGTTGGGAATATGCTTACTTGGATAATAGTGGTTACAATCATTTTAGGTATTTCTAACGTTATTGGTCTTGGGTTTGCTCAGGCGATACTAGTTCCTATTTCGGGTAAAAGTCCTATTGGTAGTAAAGCAACATAGTCAAATTAAATATTTTTTTTCCTTTATTGTTTTTTTTATTTTTAGAACTTTTAAAAAATTCGAATTTTATCAAGTTTTCAAGTGTTTTTGAGTTTTCTCAATACTTTTTTAACGATTTCTCTATTCACTGCATCAGGATCAGTTTCTAGTATAAGTTCACAAATATATTTAGCTTTAATAAATTCTTTAGAGTTTATAAGTTCTCCACAGAGTTTACTCCACCATTCAACAGAATCGGGATATTTCCTTACTGCTTTTTCGAGTATGGTCCTTTCAAAATTGAGCCTATCTCCTCTCTAGCAGTGTCTACATCTTCAATGTAGTTAAGTTCTAGATTCAGAAAAAAAAAAGATTTTTTAAAGAATTTAGTATGATTCGACAGAATAAGTGATATTTTAAGCAGGTTCAAGAGAATAATGCTTTTTTAGTAATTCGATTTGGGATTCTGGGATGGAATTCGCACCTATTAAGACTGTATCTAGACGAGGGAGGACATTCTGCCCAATAAGCCATTTGGCGTCTTTAATTTTATTAAAATAAACAGTTAGTTGCTCCAAACTCTTAAGTGTCTCTATTCCTTGGATCTTCGTAATCTGGTTTTTTCCTAATCGTAAGTGGTATATACTTGAAAGACCTTCCAACCCCTTAATTTCTCTAATTTGATTGTTCGAAAGATCTAAAAAACTAAGATTTCTAAGATTCGAAAATCCCTTTATTTCTTTAATCAGGTTATTGCTTAAGGATAAATGGATTAAATTTGCTAAATTATCAAGCCCATTAATCTCATCGATTTGATTAAATGATAAGTCTAGACGTTGCAGTATATTTAGGTTTTCAAGACCTTTTATTTTTTTTATTCGATTTCCCGAAAAAGATAATGATTGCAAGTTAGATAGATTTTCAATGCCTGTGGTTACCAATATAGGGCTTCTACTTATAGAAAAATGTGTTAACCTTACCAAATTATCCAATCCGCTTAAATCTTTAATTTTTGTTTTATATTGAACATTTGTACTTGAAAAACTTAATTTAGTTAAATTTTTAAGGGGATCTAAACCAGAAATCTCTTCGATTTCGTTAGATGAAATATGTAACTTATCCACATCTGTGAGTCTTTCAAGCCCTTCTATCTCTTCAATACTTCTAAGATTTTTATCCTTAATGACTAATTTCTTTTCGACATTAAAATCATCTTTACCATATGGATATATAGGCGTCTGAATAATTTCAACGAAGATTTTCTTGTTGTTTATAACCACATATTTTTCTCCCTTCATAATCATAATTATAATAGAAATCTTAGTATTTAAACTTATTCTTTTTATTATCACTTAATTTATCTAGCTAAAGTTTAGTAAATCTCTAAGAACATCCTCAATATAATTCCAATTTTAAATTAAAAGTTTCTATACGCGATGCTATTTGAATGTTCGATTTCGATATACTTTTATATCCGAATTGATATAAGTATAATAACATCATTAAATATTTCAATTGGAGATCAAAAATGTTTTTTGGAAGGAGATTCGCTGGGTATCATAAAGGTATGTCATCAGGATTAGATATTTTAGTCTTATCTATAATAAAAAATGATGATGGTGGCTTAACTGGGTATGATATAATTCAAAAACTCAATAAGCAATTCAGAGGTATGGGATCAACATCTGCGGGAACGATATACCCTTTACTTAATCGCCTGGAAAAGAAGGATTTAATTAACTCACGCGATGTTATAGAAAGTAAAAGACAAAAGAAAACATATATAATATCTGAAAAAGGGGTTGATGAACTTAAAGGAGTTATGGAAAATAATCTCGAACCTAGCATTAATAGTCTCGGAGATTTCATTAAAACAATTTTTAAGGCATCTATGCCAAGTGAAGAAACAATGGTGAGAATGATTGGACATTTTCCATTTCCAGGATTTAACCAAGAATATGAGATCAATGAGTATGATTATTCTTTAAATAATATCGAAAGGTTAAAAAGGATTATTACTCATTTAGAAAGTGGAAAGCAGAGTTTAGAGCAGAGATTAAAGGGATTAGAGAATAAGATTGAGAAATACAAGGAAGTAGTTGAGAAAATAAGGGTTGAACGAGATGAAAACGCTAAAAGAATAGAAATAATTGATGATGACGAAGAATTTGATAAATTTTGAGGGAAAATTAAAAATTAATTTAAATAAAAATTAAAAAAAAAGAGGTATAGAATTATGTGTCATGGAAAAGGAGTAGGATATCAACATGGACATGGGTGTGGGCCAATGCCTTTTATGCAAGGTATTCCTCATATGATGAAGAAATTTGCTCACCACATGGAAGGATGTATGGGACGAGCTGGATCATGGATTCCATATAATCTTGAAAGGCGCGAAGACGGCTATATCATTACAGTGCCAATACCAGGTCGAACTAAGGAAGATGTGTCGGTCTCTTTAATAGGGAATAATTTAAATATTAAAGCGTCAAAGCCAAAGACCGATGGAGAGCCAAAAGAAGAATCAGATCAGCCGGAAAATCCATTTTTGAAGTTCTTTTTCAAATTTATTGACGTAGACATGGACATTCCTTTGCCGGCGAATGCGGATTTGGATTCAATCAAATCTGTAATGGCAAATGGTCTATTAAAAGTCAAAGTAGGGAAAAAGCCTTCAAAGAATATAGATATCAATGATGCCGAAAACAATTAGCTAAAATTTTTAATAAGTTAGGTAGGTAAACGCTTTGAATTTAGAATCCCCTTTATTATGGTAGGGCATAAGAAAAGAATCTAAATTTCAAGGCGCCACCTAATATTTATATTTTTTTTTCTTTTTTATATCTTTCCTAAGCAGATTTATGAAGTATCAGTAATTGAAAGATA